>Ga0307479_10004345_pt1 | contig 12958 bp, 13 predicted proteins | sample atmos_gasesECM4C_FD_203743 | JGI IMG/M metagenome (GOLD analysis project Ga0307479, IMG submission 203743) | Hardwood forest soil microbial communities from Morgan-Monroe State Forest, Indiana, United States - atmos_gasesECM4C_515 | ecosystem: Environmental > Terrestrial > Soil > Temperate...
CCAGCGGTTCATCCGGCGCATCAGCCGGTGGTCGCGCTGCTCGATGAATCCCCAGACGCTTCGCGTGACGGTCATCGCGCCACTCCTGCTCGATTCGTCCGTACTCCCAAAAATGTCAACCCGCCAGCTTCGTCTCCAGCCCTGAATCCAGTTGCCAGAGCAAGCGAGGGTGCTTTCCTTCGCAGCCCATCTTCGCCGACCATTTTCGGCAGAAGCGAATTTCATTCAGCCAGTGCCCCGCGGTGAACGCTGGAACCAGCGCCGCCAGCGGCATCAGTGGCAGCGTCCAGGGCTGATCGCAGAGCATCGCCAAAATGATGCGGTAAACGTCCACGGTCAGCTTCGCGTAGCTACCATGTGCGCCGCCGATGACGCCAAGGCCCGAACGCAGCCCGGCAAGAAATTGGTCAGCCGTTCGCGCGCCGGCTACTTCCGTGTAGGTCCGTCCCACTCCGGCAATGGTGTGCGAGTCGCTTCCCGCGATGCCCACCTTTCCTAGCCGCTTCGCCAAATGCTGAGCTTCCGAATTCGCCGCCGGCCACATCTGACCATTGCGCACTTCAAACGCCGGAACATACGATGCGAACCAGCGGAAATCTTCTTCGTCACGGCTTCCGGTCAATCCGGAGAATACGTGGTTCACGCTGAAGAAAAGTTTACGCTCGGTCAAATACATTAATAGCGCTATAAAATCGCTGCGTCGGCGCTGAATTTCCGCATGATCGCGCTCGGCGATTCCATAAACGCCCAGGTGCATCTGCGTGCCGCTGGGCATCTTTACGGTCACTTCTTCGCTCAGAAAGAAATCGGGATAGCGGCGCAAGGTTTCCACCGCATCGATGGAGTCATGGTCGGTTATGGTTACAATGGACATGCCAAGGCGCTTCAGCCGTTTATAGACTTCCGTCGGGTCGTTGTAGGACTCGCGGCAGATCCGGCTCAAGCCAGGGGCGTCGAACATTCCCGAAGCAACCGAATGAACGTGGAGGTCGCATCGCATGGTTTTATTTTGGGCCGCTGATATGAACAATCTGTGAAGAGGCCGCGAATTCTACATGAATGTGCCCACGGAACTCCTTGAGCACATGAGACTTCCATTGTTATCCACATGGCATTAAGTATGCTCTTCGTGGCGAAACTGAGGCGTATGTAACAATGCCCCCCATGCAAAAAATTCACGTCGTTTTTCACGATGCCGGTGGGGGACACCGCAACGCCGCGGTGGCGCTGCAAACCATGGCCACCCAACAGCAGCGGCCCTGGCAGGTCGAACTCGTCCAGTTTCAGGAGCTGACGGACCGGTTTGACGTTTTACGCCGCTTCACGGGCATTCGCATCCAGGAACAGTACAATGTACTGCTGCAGAATGGCTGGACCCTCGGTAGCGTCTATCTTCTGCGCCTGCTGCAAGCGACCATTCGTCTCTTCCATCGCCCGTTGGTGAACCTGCTCGAGAATTTCTGGCGTCAAAAGCCGGCCGATCTGCTGGTCTCCGTCATTCCTCATTTCAATCGCGAGCTCAGCGAGAGTTGGAGCAACGTCTATCCGGGCCGCCCGTTTGTCACGCTCATCACCGACCTCGCCGACTTTCCCCCTCGCTTCTGGATCGAGCCGATAAAAGAGCAATACGTCATTGCCGGAACCGCGCGCGCCGCCCAGCAAGCCCGCTCGCTCGGCCATGACGATGACCACATCTTTCGCACCTCCGGCATGATTTTGCGCCCCGATTTCTACGCCCCGGATAATTCTGATCCCGTCGCGTTGCGCAAAGAACTCGGCCTGCGAACCGGCGTCACCACCGCGATTGTCTTATTCGGCGGTCACGGCTCCAAGGTCATGTACGAAATCGCCACGCGACTCGACGCCGCCCAGACGCCTCTCCAGCTCATCCTGATTTGCGGCCGCAACGAGGAACTCGCCGCAAAATTTAACGCCCGCCCGTGGCGCATGCCGGTGAAAGTGATTGGCTTCACCAAGGAGATTCATAAATTGATGCGCGCGGCGGATTTCTTGATTGGCAAGCCCGGCCCGGGCAGCATTGCCGAAGCCATGGTGCGCAAACTGCCGGTATTAATTGAATGCAATTCCTGGACGCTGCCGCAGGAACGTTATAACGCGGAGTGGGTGGCGGAAAAGCGGGTGGGCATCGTGTTGCACAATTTTCGCGAAGTGGTCAGAGGCGTCCAACGCATGCTCGATCCGGCTACCTTGTCTGAGTTCCGCAAAAACGTCCAAGCCCTGGAAAATCGCGCAGTATTCGAAATCCCGGAAATCCTCGACAAACTCCTGCGAGAATCCGCAAGCCCGCGAGCATCCTCATCCAGCGGGGCTCCGTAATTAGAAGGGCTGCGTTGGCGTCCGCCCGTTAAGGGCGGAGTTCTTGATTAGGGAAGGCGGAGGCCCGGAGTTAGGAACTTACAGCTGTGCGTGTTCTGCGCGATCCTTGTGCCGCAGGCGCGGCCCCACGCCAGGATTATTTCCGCTGTAATGATTTCGGGATTTCGCGCAAGAGGTGGCCCACCAGCGCGACGCATATTTCGGCATTTCGCACATCTTGACGCAGCTTCCTAATGCCTTGGCCTTGGAGCAGTGACAGTAACAGCCCCCGGCTTGCGTCGATTTCAGCCATGTGGGGGTATCCGCCAGCAAGCTCCATGACATCACCAGCAGCGCGCTCCCCAATAGCAGCATTCTCCAAAGTAGTCTTTTCGGTGAAGAGTATGTGGTGCAGAGCCCGCGCATAGCGGGCATTCTCTGGCTCCTCGCGCAAAAAACCGATAGCGCCGGATGGCTGTAAATTTTGTTACCGTGGTCCTGGAACCGGCTCTCGCTCGGCGAGAGTGCTTCCGGGCCTCCGTCGCCGTGGTTACGGATTTCCACAGTACATTGCGACGTATCTCCGAGGGATAGCTCTGGCACAGTTCCAAGTTGAATCGCTTGGACCGATTTGGCGCGGCTTGTTGCGCTGCAAAACAAGCTAAGTGTTACATTCTAGAACCTTTATTGTCTTGGAGAGAATGAAACAGCCGTGGTGCAACTCGTGCAATATGCCCAGCCGTTGGCGCGTTTTCGATGACGAATCGAGACGAGTGATGAGCGAGGGGGAAGGGGCTTGCTCACCGCTTTTCAAGGTTCGTTCCCACCTGCCTCTGAGAGGGAAGCTAGGATGGATGACCCCACGCGTCGGTGTGAAAACGACACTGACAAAATGGAAGCGCGCCACTCGGGGCTCTTGTTCCCAAGCAAGGGCCCCACTCTTTTTTGTCCATCCCCGTAAATGGACAGTTGCGTCGGCGCCAAACTAACTCAACAACGCCGCGCTAGTTAACCTTTTTCGTCGCTGGAATGTTCAGGTGATGTAGTACGTGGATGACTTCCGTGTCCCGCAACCGCGAAGCGTCATACTCAAACGATAGCCGGTTCTTATCGTCCACACGGAACTTGCGCAAACCGTAGGTGTTGGCAAACGTTCCCAGCGAGCGCAATTGTTGCTCCGTCAGCGGTTTCTGTAATTCGTAGGTTGCTTCCAAAAGTGTCATGCCCGGCATTATAGCAGCAGCGGCAAACGGCCTGCTTCCTTCCGGACTAGGCAGCCTCTGCCGGAGCAACTTCGACGGTCCGGGATTCTACGGAGCGTTTACGGCGCGTCGCAAAAAATCTTGAGAATACGAGCAATATCGCGGAGCTGACCACCGAAATCAATATGCCTGTGGCGCGATCCCAGGTCCTGTCAAATGTGATTTCCGTGCGGCTCGTTCCTGCCGGCAAGGACGCCATCAATCGTCCAGTCTGCGGATCCTCCTGCAGAGCAACAGGTTTGCCGTTCACACGAGCTTGCCATGCCGGGTATGCCAATAATTTCAGATTGATCGCGGTCGGATGTAACAGGTACGCGACGATCACTTTCTTTTCAGGGGACCAAGCTTCCACGCGCACACTATTTGCGACCGCCGCGGGATCGGCTAGTGAGATCAGGGGAGCATTTGCTGGCAAAGGCTGACGCTCGACCAGCGGCGAGTACTCCGGCAATCCGGCATAGCCCGCGCCGGACTGAAATTGGTCCGCGACCTTGCCAGTGACATGGGGAAACCACTCTTTGGTGTGCATAATTCCAGCGTCAAGGACGAGAATTGTCAGTGCGATCGCCGGCCACAGAATCCGTCTTCTCTTGGATTCGCATGCCGCGAAAGCCAGCAGGAGTACCGTGGAAGCGCACAGGGGAAACATCCATCGCCAGGGAAACTGCAAGAACCGGAGTTCCGGCAGAACTCGCCATACCGGTGAACTCACGCGGAACATAAGGAGTCCAGAGAAGCCGCACAGAATGCCGAGCGTCCACCACACTGCAGCGAATCGCTCTCGAGTTCGGCGCGCTGCGACTGCGGCGGCGATTGCTGTCAAAATCACTAACACTGCGAGTGGCGATATCCGGCGATTAAATTCGTGCGTATGGGGCAAGCCAAAGGGTGAAAACAGAAAGTTGGTGGCCGTGGATAGGTCTGCGGTCGTGATCGCGCGAATATTGATCCATTTTTGTTCCCACGCCGCGGGAAGCAAACTGAACGCGGCGATTCCAATTCCTGCCAGCGTTGCTGTGGCGCCGTACAACACCGGACGAATGGACCGATGCACAAAAGCAAGCACCAGCATTACGCAAGCCAGCGAGTAAGTGGCAATGACGCCGGCCGGGAGATTCGTGAGCCAGATGGCGGACAGCGAGACCGCGACAACGACCGTGGATTTGCGCGGCTCGAGTTCGATGCGTAAAGCTCCCCACAGCAGCAATGGAAATATGGCGCTGGCCAGCAACTCTGCAAAGGCGCAGCGGGTGTACGCGGTCACCACAAAATAGGGGTTTACCGCATACACGAGCCCGGCCAACAGGGCCGCGCGGGGAGGCAACCAGCCTCCTGCCAATTTCCGCATGGCTAACGCCGCGCAGATCATCGTCAGCCAGACGTATGCTGCCGGCACAATGCGCCAGGGCAGAGCGAGGCCCAGGAGTCCGCCAAGTATCCAGGACGCCGGCGGATAGAAAATAAAGCGCGGCTCGCCAAAGCCATAGTTCGCGCCGCTGGCCCAACGCGGATAGGGAATTCCTTGGCGGAATTGGGAGCTGGCGTCCATCCAGGATTGCAGATGAATTTCGAGGTCGTGTCCGCGATGATACCCGAACAGAAGCATGGGAGTTACCGCGATCGCCGCGACTAGCGCGATTTGAGCAAACTCAAAAGCTCTCGACCTCCGATGTATTTCCGAATGGGTTGGTAAATTACCTGGCGAAGACACGGATAACCTTAGCGGACTGACACGCACTCCACTAATGCCTCGAATCGGCCGCCTGCGCCATACCGTGGTTACCGGAGAAGCCATTCTCGTCACAGGGCTTCCCGAGATATTGGGCGCGATGAGCAACCCTATCCCACGGAGTGCCACACTTCCTTTTGCAACATCCATCTAGCTTTGACATATAGGGGTAGGGGGTATATAGTAAGCTCGAGGAGGTCAACGTGGGAGTGAAGGCGAACAGTCGGACCGGCAAGACGGCTGCGGCGCGGGCTGCGAGGCAAACTAATGGCCCGTGTGCGTGCGATGCACGCGAGGCGCGCAGGGCGGTCGCGGTCGATCCGGAAATCAAGGCGGCCAACCGGCACAGGTTGCGGCGGATCGAAGGACAAATTCGCGGCCTGCAGAAAATGGTGGAAGAGGACCGCTACTGCGCGGACGTCATCACGCAAATCGCCAGCGTGCAGGAAGCGTTGCGCGGCGTCGCGCGCAACCTGATGCGCAATCATTTGCGCCATTGCGCGACGAAGGCTTTGCGCAACGGCAACAAAGAGGAGACGCAGGCGATGTATGACGAGCTGCTGGAATTGATTTATGCGCACTTGCGATAAAGAAAGAGCGAAGTAATGACGCAACGAAGCAATGAAGTAAGGACAAAAGAAAAGATGGAACGTGATCCGGTTTGCGGCATGAGCGTCGATCCCGGCAAAGCCGCGGCGAAAGTCGAACACGCCGGCAACACTTACTATTTTTGCGCGCCCGGCTGTGCGAAGCGGTTCTCGCAAACGCCCGAGAAATACCTACAGCCCGCGAAAATGCAGATTGCTCCGTCGGCCTTGGTGAATCTTCACGCAGGTTCGCGATCTTCGGCGGCTGCTGCGCCTGCCGCGCAACTCGCGACCCACGAAACTTCTGCTGTTCCGGCCAGCGGCTCGATGGGAACGTACGAGGGTCAAGAAAAAGGAGCCGCCGACAAGCAGGCGCGTTACACCTGCCCGATGCATCCGGAAATTGTTCGGGATGGACCTGGTTCTTGCCCGATCTGCGGCATGGCGCTGGAGCCTATGGATGTCTTCGCGGAAGTCGAAGCCGATCCGGAATATGACTCGATGCGTCTGCGTTTCTGGATCAGCGCAGCCCTTTCTGTGCCCGTGCTGATCCTCGCGATGTTTGGCGAGGCGCTTGGGTTGCAGATCTCGGCTGTTGTTCTGCACTGGGTCGAATTCGCGCTGGCTACTCCGGTTGTGCTGTGGGGCGCTTGGCCATTCTTTCAAAGATTCTGGGTTTCGCTGGTGAATCGGTCGCCGAACATGTTTACGCTGATTGGGCTCGGTACGGGCGCGGCGTATCTGGACAGCGTGATCGCGACGGTTTTTCCGGAGATTTTTCCTAAGTCTTTCCGCGACATACACGGGGCGGTACCCGTTTATTTCGAGTCAGCCGCGATCATCACTACGCTGGTGCTGTTGGGCCAGGTGTTGGAGCTGCGTGCGCGACAGCGCACTTCGGGTGCGATTCGCGCTTTGCTGAATCTGGCGCCGCAGCAAGCGCACCGCATTGCCGCGGATCGCTCGGAAACAGAGGTTCCGCTAAGTGAAGCGCAGCAAGGCGATCGCTTGCGTGTTCGTCCGGGCGAGCGCATTCCGGTGGACGGCACGATTCTGGAAGGCGCGAGCGCGGTGGACGAATCGATGGTAACCGGCGAAGCGATGCCAGTGGAGAAATCCGTCGGCGACAAGGTGATTGGCGGCACGCTGAATGCGAGCGGCAGCTTTGTGATGCGCGCGGAACGCGTCGGCAGTGAGACGGTGCTGGCGCAAATTGTGAAGCTGGTCAGTGAAGCGCAACGCAGCCGCGCGCCGATGCAGCGCCTGGCGGACAGAGTCGCCGCCTACTTTGTACCAGCGGTGATTGTTACGGCGATTCTAGCCTTTCTGGGATGGATGCTGGTCGGGCCGGAGCCGCGGTTTGCGCACGCGCTGGTCGCCGCGGTGTCGGTGCTGATCATTGCGTGTCCCTGCGCGCTGGGGTTGGCCATGCCCATGTCCATCATGGTCGCAGTCGGACGGGGAGCACACGCCGGCGTTTTGGTGCGCAACGCCGAAGCCCTCGAAACGCTCGCCAAAGTTGACACGCTGGTGGTCGATAAGACCGGCACGCTGACCGAAGGCAAGCCAGAGGTCACGGGTATTACTGTTTTTGCGGGAAGCGGTTTCACCGAGGATTCGCTGCTGTCCACCGCTGCGAGCCTGGAACAGTTGAGCGAGCACCCGCTGGGGCGCGCAGTGGTGTCGGCTGCGCAAGAGAAGGGCCTGCCGCTCGGTACCGCGAGCGAGTTTCGCGCTACTTCTGGGCGGGGCGTCGAGGGCTTTGTTGCGGGCAAGCGAGTCCTTGCGGGAACGGCAAATTTCTTGAGCGAGCAGGGAATTGAGGTTCCTCCGGAACAGCGAACAGACTCGCAACGCGGTTCCTCCGCTGGGACACCTGTTTACCTTGCCGCGGATGGTCGCGCGGTTGGCATGATTCTGCTGTCGGACCGCGTTAAAGCCTCGACGCCGGAAGCGATTCGCGCGTTGCGGGCAGACGGTATGCGGATCGTGCTGCTTACCGGGGACCGCCAGGCGGTGGCAGACAAGGTGGCGAGCGAACTCGGCATCGAGGAGGTGGAAGCCGAAGTTCAGCCCCAGCAAAAGGCGGAAACCGTGAAACGATTACGCGGGCAAGGACGCATCGTGGCTATGGCCGGTGACGGCGTTAATGATGCGCCGGCGCTGGCTGCCGCGGATGTAGGCATCGCTATGGGAACCGGCACGGATGTGGCGATCGAGAGCGCCGGAATCACGTTGCTCAAAGGAGACCTGCGGGGGATTGTGCGGGCCCGGCGGCTGAGCCGTGCAACGATCAAGAATATCCGGCAAAATCTGGCCTTCGCCTTTCTTTACAATACGTTGGGGATCCCCATCGCGGGGGGCGCGCTGTATCCCGTTTTCGGCTGGCTGCTGAGCCCGATGCTGGCTAGTGCGGCGATGAGCTTTAGTTCTGTATCTGTCATTGCTAATGCTTTGCGTTTGCGCAGGTTTCCGCTTTAGCAGACGCTGGTGTTGGCGATAGGCGGCGGACATGCGCTTTCCATGGAGGAGGTTTATTGGGCTGGATACCCCCCTCCCCCGGGGGGGTTTGCCATAAGTGCGGATTCTAAACGACTTAGGGTCCAAATGTTGTGCAAGTGCGCATTCTAAAGGACTTACAGCTTAGTTGTAGTGTTGGTCCGAGAAAATCGGGATTGGCAACTCCGGCCGGTGGAAATAAAAAAGCGACACTGGGAGTGTCGCCAAGACGGGGTTCTAACCACAATCATTCTACACAAACCGTTAGCTCTTGTCAATCAAAATATAAATATATCTTATTAGTCTATGAAACGGAAGGAGTTAATTCTGGGCGAGAAGGGTGTCGAAGTAGGCGCGCATTTCGGGGGAGTCCCATTGCTGGAGGCCGATGACTTTGCGGGCGATTTTGCCGTGGCGGTCGATTATGTAGGTTTCGGGGAAAAAAGAGGTGCCGTAGGAGAGGGCGATGGGGGAGACGCGTTCCTTGGTGGCGGGGTCACGATAGGTGGGAAAGGTTACGCCCTGGTCGACGAGGAATTTGGAGAAGGCGAAGGCGTCTTCGTCAGCGGAGACGCCGAGGACGAGGGCATTGCGAGACTCAATGTATTTTTGCAGGCGATTGAGGGCGGGGGCTTCCTCTACGCAGGGTGGGCACCAGCTGGCCCAGAAATCGAGAACGACTACTTTGCCGTGCAAGTCTGAGAGGTGCATGGGCTTGCCGGACATCTCAAACGGGAAATCGCGAGCGGCGGTCCCTGCGATGGAGGCTTCGCCCTGGCGGTAGCTAGGCATAGCGAAGACAGCGATGAGGGCGATGGCGAGTGCCAAGACGCCCCAGACCAGGAATCTTCGGCCAGTACCCATGGATGCTATACTAACGTAACTGCCCCGAATTGCGAACGGCCGCACCGCGAACCGCATGTCGACTCAATCCGCGAACAGCGAAGTTGCCCCTGCCAGTTCCGAAACTGTGCTGAATGAGCGAATTACCGCGATTGTGCCGGCGCGTGATGAGGAGGCGAGCATCGAGGCGTGCGTTAGGTCGCTGGCTCGGCAGGCAGAGATCGCTGAAATTTTTGTGGTGGACGATCATTCGGGGGATCGGACGGCGGAGATTGTTCGTGGCCTGATGGTGGAGTTCAAGAACTTGAGGCTGTTGGAAGTGCCGGAGGTTCCGGCTGGTTGGTTGGGGAAGAATCATGCGCTTTGGGAGGGTGCTAAGCGGGCGGCGTCACGCGTTAGCAATCCTGCCGAGTTGGGGCGCAGCGATTCCCCCGTCTTCACCCGGGATAAAGCTGCGCCCCTACCTGAAAACCGAGCCAGCCGCTGGCTGCTTTTTACGGATGCGGATGCGGAATTAATGGATGGGGCGGCGGCGCGAGCGCTGCGGATTGCGCAGGAATCGAGTGCGGCGCTGGTGTCATTTTCGCCGGAACAGGTGACGCAAGCTTGGTACGAGAGAGCGCTAATTCCGTTTGTGTATTCGAGGTTGGCGAAATACTTTTCTTACGAAGCGGTTCGGGACGCAAATTCAGGAGTGGCGGCGGCGAATGGGCAATTTTTGATGATACGCCGGGATGTTTACGATGAGATCGGCGGGCATGCCAGCGTGGCGGGAGAAGTGTTGGAGGATGTGGGGCTGGCGAAGCGGGTGAAGGCGGCGCGATACCGGATTTGGTTTGGCCCGGGTGCGGGAGTGGTGTGCGCGCGGATGTATCGGTCGTTTGACGCGATGTGGGAGGGATGGAAGAAGAATTTGTACTTGTTGGTGGGCGGGACGCCGGGAGCGGTGTATCGCGAGTTATTTTCGGTGGTGCCGTGGATTCCGTTTGCGTTGCTGGTGCTGGGATTGAAGGCGCCGATTGCGCTGGTCGCGGGAGCAGGGCTGCTGTTGGCGCGGCACGCCGTTTACGGGAGCACGTTGTTGCGTAACCAATTCAGAGGTGTCTACATCCTCTATTACATACCCGGCGTGGTGTTGTATGCGGGTGTGCTTTGGGCGTCGTACCGGGCGCACGTGCAGGGAGTTGTGGAGTGGAAGGGACGGCGGATTTCAGTGCGGGAAGCGGGATGACGAGAGCGATATGGTTTTGATTACGCGGAAAATTGAGTTTGCGGCTTCGCACTTGTACCACAATCCGGCACTTTCGGCGGAGGAGAACCGGCGAGTTTTTGGGAAGTGCAATAATCCGCACGGGCATGGGCATAATTACACGCTAGAAGTGACTGTGGCGGGGGAGCCGGACCCGGTTACGGGGATGGTGCTGGATTTGAAGGAGCTGAAAGAGATTTTGGAACGCGAGATTATGCAGCGGATGGATCATCGATTTTTGAATTATGAGGTCGAGGAGCTGAAGGGGAAGATTCCGACTTGCGAGAATATTGTGCGGGTGATTTGGGAGTTGCTGGAGCCGAAGATTCGGCAGGGGCGATTACATCGGGTGCGGTTATATGAGTCGGCGGATTTGTTCGCGGATTGTTACCGGAATGGAGCGGCGTGTTAGTACACAGCAAAGACGATCAGCGGAGCGACCTTGCCGAGTTGGGGCGCAGCAGTGCTGCGCCCCTACACATTGAGCTGGGGCGGCGCTATCGATTTGCCGCTTCGCATCGGTTGCATACGGAGGCTTTGAGCGCGGAGGAGAATGCGCGGGTGTTTGGCAAGTGCGCTAATCCTTTTGGGCATGGGCATAATTATTTGTTGGAGATCAACGTGTCTGGAGATGTGGATCCTGCTACCGGGATGATTGCGAATTTGGCGGAGCTGGATCGTTTTGTAGAGCGCGAGGTACTTTCGCCTTTCGATCATCATTCGTTGAATGAGGATGTGGAGGCGTTCCGCGGCGTGGTGCCGACTACGGAGAATTTATGCATCGAGATTTATGAGCGGTTGAAGAAGTTTCCGAAGGCGAAGGTGGAGCGGGTGCGAGTGCAGGAGACTTCGAACAATAGTTTTGAATACGACGGAAACCAGAAGGGAAGCGCATCGTGACGAAACCGACGGAAGAGATTTTGCTGACGGACAAGGATGGCCTGAAGCCGGAGAGCGTGGCTTCGCTGGTGCGCAGGATGATTGCGCTGATCGGGGAAGACCCGGAGCGCGAGGGGTTGAAGAAGACGCCGGAGCGTTATGAGAAGGCGCTGAAGTTTTTGACTAGCGGATATCACCAGAACGTGGATCATCTGCTGAATGGGGCGACGTTCAGCGTGTGCTACGACGAGATGGTGGTGGTCAAGGATATTGAGTTTTTTAGTTTGTGCGAGCATCACTTGCTGCCGTTTTTCGGGAAGGCGCACGTGGCGTATTTGCCGAGCAAGCGGGTGATTGGGTTGAGCAAGGTGGCGCGCCTGGTGAATATGTATGCGCGGCGATTGCAGATTCAGGAGCGGATGACGAGTCAGATCGCTAGGGCGATTGAGGAGAAAATTGCGCCGCAGGGAGTGGGCGTGATTATCGAGGCGCGGCACTTGTGCATGCAGATGCGCGGGGTCGAGAAGCAGCATGGGCAGGCGGTGACTAGCGCGATGCTGGGTGCGTTTCGGGAGAATAAGCAGACGCGGGATGAGTTTTTGAGTTTGGTGGGGAAGAAGGGCTAAGAGCTTTGCGGCCGCGTGACACCGCGGCCGCGGCGGCAACATCGGCGAGCATTTTTACGCTGTGAAAGCGGCGGCAAGACCGCCGCACTCCATAAACTACTTGATGTCTACTGAGGCGCGGGTGCTTTCCCACTCCATGCGCAGGGTGCAGGTGCTTCCGGATTGGTCGAAGGCGATGGTGAAATTCTCGATTGGCGCGGCGGTCTTCGAGACTTTCATGTCGATGCGGGCTAGATCGTTGTCGGGGCCGGGATAGGCGGTGCCCCATTCGCCGGTTTTCTTGCTGATGACGAGCGCCCACTTGCTTTCGCCCGGAACGGCAAAGATCGTGTATTTGCCGGCCGGGACGGCGGTTCCACCAACGGTGATGTCAGAGCTGGTGGTGAAGGTGGTGGCTTCATTGGCGCCGGCGCGCCAGACTTGGCCATAGGGAACGAGGCCGCCGAAAATTTTTCGGCCTTTGGCGCGCGGGCTGGAGTAATCGACGGTGATGGCCTTGCCGTCGATTTTGCACTCGGCTTTGGCTGGAGGGCTCGGGCGGGATGCTTTGTCCTGTTGAGCGCGAAGCGCGATGCCGGCTCCGACGAGGGTTGTAAGCAAAACGGTGCCCATAATGATTTGTTTACGCATATTTTTATGTCCTCCGACGGGAAACTTTAACACGGTGGAACAGATTACGGCGCACAAGAGTTTGACGGGCTCGGCGTTGATTCGTTTTAACAGACAATTTGCCGTCGGTAGAGTATTAGGATTGCTTTACAGTTTTGTTTGTATTGTGTTAGCCTGAATTGGTCGAAGAGAAGAGGAAAAATTCAGGGGACGACGGAGAGGGGCACTTGAGCGAAGCCAAAGCAGTGTTGATCGAACAGTTCCGAGCGCATATCAAGGATACAGGCTCACCGGAAGTGCAGATCGCGCTTTTGAGCGAGCGGATCAACTACCTGACGACGCACCTCAAGTCTCACGTA
>Ga0307479_10004346_pt1 | contig 12957 bp, 10 predicted proteins | sample atmos_gasesECM4C_FD_203743 | JGI IMG/M metagenome (GOLD analysis project Ga0307479, IMG submission 203743) | Hardwood forest soil microbial communities from Morgan-Monroe State Forest, Indiana, United States - atmos_gasesECM4C_515 | ecosystem: Environmental > Terrestrial > Soil > Temperate...
TCTCAAGGGTGTCAACGCCGAACTTTCGATCGAACCATATCTCTTCAAGTTCCGCTGCGCAGCTCTTCAGGGTCTCGACGGGCCCTTTTCGGCGAAAAGAGTTGACGAGACGTGATACGCTTAACCTAATTGAAAGAGTCACACTGACGTACTCTCTCCGTTTTCGCGGTCTTACCGAAGCTGCTCTGCTCTGGAGGCGTCTTACGACACCTTTCTCAATCTAGAATGTCGGGGCATTTTCCCAATACACAGGAAAATACAGCTCAAAAAGCACGCGTGTTCTTGTAAACGGCGCGGACGCCTGCTGCCAAAATGCCGGGCGTGAGTTCGGATAAACTCCTTGGTCGGAATGCGCTGGCGGCGGTCAGATTCAAATGATGTCCGGGGCGGCGGTTTCGATCACGTAAACTCGACTATGAAAAATAAGCCACTCTTCCCAGGGCATTGCGGTTTTGTGACGATCGATGCCTCGACATCCTCGTGCACAAAAGGCGACGTGGTGCGAATTTGGCTGGGAGACCTGGACTCGAACCAGGATTCTCAGGCTCAGAACCTGATGTCCTACCTGTTGGACCATCTCCCAATGCGCAACGAAAGCTTCGTGCGTAGGCGCGAGTCACTAACTGAAATGCCTGGGTCCTCCATTGTAGTATTTGGCATAAAGTTTCCATTTAATTCAAAGTGAACTCAGTGCACTCGGACTTGAGTCCTGGCCGGGGCCGAACTCTTGGTTAGAACCCGTAGGGAGAATTGCCAAAGCGTCATCTTTTGGCGATCAGGTTGGCCCCTCTGATTCCAGGCCAAGCTTGAAAAAAGATGACTACTATGACGCGGCGATTGACATTCTGGAGTAGTGTGACGCCGCGACGGGCCTAGGTCTGCTGGTTTCGAAAAAGCCTAAGTGCTCGCGATACCAGTTGACGGTGAGAAGCATGGCCGAATCTAGATCGTAGCGGGGCTTGTAGCCTAGCAGAGACTGGGCTTTAATCAAAGAAGGCACTCGAATGCTAATGTCGGGAAATGGATGTGCGACGAAGTCGATCGGCACTTCGGCGGCACACAGATCCACGACCTTACGTGCAAGTTCATAGATGGTGAGAGTGTTGGAGGCGTTACCGATGTTAAAGTCTTCTCCCACCGCCTCGGACCGTTCTAGCATTAGCAGCAGCGCAGAGCAGAAGTCATCGATATAACACCAGGATCGGATCTGAGAACCGTCGCCATGTACTTGCAGAGGCTCTCCACTCAATGCATGCAGGATGAATCGAAGTAAAGCATGTTCGCCGGTCCGTTTAGGCCCGAAGACATTGAAGGGTCTTACGATTACAATGGGCATTCCCGTCTCTCGAAAGTAGGCCTTGACCAAATGCTCTCCAGCCAACTTGGCGATAGCATAGCTCCAGCGTGCTTCCGCGATTGGGCCGACACTTGGTGGACTGCTCTCGTCCACACGGAAAGAGTTAACTCCAAAGACCTCACTGGTTGAAAAGTAAATCAACCGCTGTAGTTTCTTGTGACCTTCAAGAGCCTGGAGCAATCGAGAGGTGCCGACGTAGTTGGTCTCCAGCGTCTTCCTTCCTGCGTTACACACATTGTTAACCCCTACGAGTGCCGCGGCATGCACCACCATATCGGCCTGCTGGCACAATTTTCGCATATCGACGCCGTCAAGCAAGCTTCCCTCAACAGTCCGTACGTTGGGGTGATCCAATAGGCGCGTGAACTGCACTGGCTTTTGGCGAAAAGCAATGTCGAATAAAATGAGTTGATTATTATCCACCAGCTTCTCTGCCAAACTGGAACCAATAAAACCGGCCCCGCCGGTTATGAGAATAGTCTTGTCCCGGATTAAACTTGACCGATAAGGGTCTATTTGTGGCGCTGACCTTACAGCACTGGGCATTCTTGGACGTAATGGTGTGTCCGACAGGTGCGGCAACCCTGCTTCAGCCGAGAGCATTTGGTCCAGAGTAGGGACGATCCTTGTGCGCACCGACAGGTCGCTGGGAAGCTCAGAACGGAGTTTTTCTTGGGCTTTTGGAGGGATGCAGATCAAAACCTCGTCTACCTTATGCTTGTGAACCAACCGCGTCAAGGATGATACTTGCCCAAGAACGGGCACACCGGCGATGACAGCTCCAATCTTCTCAGGATCATTATCCACAAAACCAACTACACGCGTTCCGCCGCTAAGGATCATTTCATTCGCAACGGTGACGCCGTGTACGCCGGCTCCAACCAGCAAGATTCTTCGGACCATATCTCTCTTGGCTTTGTTCGGGGAACGTTGGTGGATAAACTGGCGCAGGGCCCGGACAGCGATTGTGCCGAGCAAAGAGGTCATAAGCTCTAGGGCTATCACCCCCATGGGGAGGCGGAAGAGATCGTATGATGCTGTCGGGGGCAATAGGAGGCGCAAACAGAGAAGGACGAGAGAGAACGCGGCGTAGGCTTCACAGATTCGAATTACGTCGAATGTACTTACGTACCGCCATTTGTGTTTGTGCAACCCAAACGGTATCTGAGTGAACAAGCGCCCGAGAATGAGCGGCACTAGCCACAGCAGAAGTTGCCGCTGCTGAAACTGTGGAATCCTTCCATCGTACCGGGCAAGATAGGCGAGGTAGAGCGCTGCGCCGACCATCAGCCCATCAATGATGAATCGAGTGGTGCTACTACTCAGCTTATCAATCGTTTTATCAATCATCTTTGCACCTTTGACCTTTTTGGCCGGGATAGTTGAGCTCGGGAGCCGAGCCCTAAATTGGAGAGATCCAATCCTGCAATTCAGTTTTGGGAGACTTCAATTCAAGCAGAGAAAGAGAACTTTGACAGGAACACTCAAAAACAAGAGTGCTGGACAAAAGTCAGCGGGAATTCACTGCCTGACTCTTACAGCATCTAGCAATGCAGCCACCGTTTTCAAGATGCCATTCACATCAAGAGAATACAAACTCTTGAGGTACTCCTGATTGCCAACTCGACGACTGAAAGCATTGGGAATTCCGAGCCGCTTGAACGCGACTTGTGACTCGCAGGATTCGGCGAGCAATTCCGCCACCGCGCTGCCGAGCCCTCCCAAGACGCTGTGTTCCTCCAGAGCTAGGATGCAACGTGTCTCTTTCGCCGCAGCCAGAACAGCTTCGTCATCAAGCGGTTTGATTGTGTGCATGCTGAGCACTCGTGCGTGAATGCCATCGCGGCAGAGCCGATCTGCCGCCTGGACGGCGCTGTAAAGCATCGTTCCCGTGGCGATGAGCGTTAGATCGTCGCCGTCTCTTACTTTAATTGCTTTGCCGAGTCGAAAATTGCCGCTGCCACGCTTGTGAACGAGAGGCTCACCCGCTTTGCCCAACCGCAGGTAGGCCGGTCCCGTCTGCTGTGCCAAGGCGCACGTGGCGAATTCTGCTTCTACGGGATCGCCTGGTGCAACCACCGTCATGCCGGGCAGCGCCCGCATGATGGCGACGTCCTCAGTCGCATGATGCGTGACACCCAGGGCGCCGTAATTCAACCCGCAGCCAGCGCTCACAATCTTTACATCTGCGTTGTGATGACAGATATCATTACGAATCTGTTCCACGCAGCGGAGGGTCGGAAAGTTGGCAATCGAGTATGTAAAGACGATCTTTCCGCACATCGCCATTCCGGCCGCGATTCCGGCCAGGTTCTGCTCGGCCACACCGACGTTAAGGAATCGATTTGGAAATTCCTGGGCATAAGGCTCGATCAAACCGAATCCGAGATCACCCACGAGAAGGTGAATACGGTCATCACTCCTAGCCAGTTCGATTAGCGTGCGAATGAAAGCAGGTCTCATCTGTTGCCCTCCAACTCCAGCGTCGCTTTGTCGAACTCCTCGTCATCCGGAGCGCGATAGTGCCATAGAAGCTTATCTTCCATGAAGCTCACCCCTCTTCCCTTTATGGTGTGAGCGAGGATACAACTCGGTTTGTCTGGTTCGAACGGCAGGGAGCTGAGGGCACCGTCAATTTCCCTGAAATCATGCCCGTTAATTTCCCGAACGCTCCATCCAAAGGCCTTCCACTTATCCCCTAAAGGTTCTAAGTCGAGTACTTCCTTTACGCGTCCGAGGCTTTGAATCTTGTTGTAGTCGACAATACTCACCAGGTTATCGAGCTTGTGAAAAGGAGCAAAGAGCGCCGCTTCCCACGTGGAGCCTTCGTCGCATTCTCCGTCACTTAGCAAGGCAAACACGTGGTAGGTTTTTGCGTCCCTCTTCCCCGCGATGGCCATACCGCAAGCCAATGCAAGTCCGTGGCCGAGCGAGCCCGTCGATGCTTCGACTCCTGGAACCCCCCAGTGTGTCGCATGGCTAGCTAAGTGGGCGCCGTCCTGGTAAAAGGAGTCGAGCCAAGACAAAGCAAAGAAGCCAGATTCGGCCAACGCCGCGTATAGCGCCGCACAGCCGTGTCCTTTGCTGAGGATGAATCGGTCCCGATCCGGCCACTTCGGCTGACCAGGATCCACACGCAAGGATTTGCCGTAGAGCACTGCGATCAGATCGGCGATCGAATAGCAGGATCCGACGTGCGAACCCTTACGATGGGTCATGCGAAGAACGTGCCGTCGAATCTTCAAGGCCAAGTCCCGGCATTTTTCCAGATCGAGTTCGTTGCTCATCAGTTTTCCTTTTTGCTGCTCAAATAAGTCCGCTCTTCTGGATCGAGTTTCCACCCAACAGCCTGAACGTTTTCCTTAACTTGCTGGGGTGACTTGACTCCTACGATGGCGCAAGACACTGCCGGATGGTCAAGTACCCAGCGCAGAGCCACTTGGGCCGGCGACTTCCCATGGCGGGAGCCGATTTCCCGGAGACAATCAATGCTTTTCAGATTCTCAGCCATCTCTGTCTCTTGAAAGTGATTCAAACGATGCCTTCGATCATCCGTACCGAACCGGTGACTAGCACTGTACTTTCCCGTAAGCAATCCTTGAGCCAGCGCACCATAGGCAATTACTCCGATGCCTAGTTCCTGGCAGAGTGGGAGGATGTCAATTTCGGCACGCCGATCGAGCAGGTTGTATGGCACTTCGACAACCGTTAAGGGAGCCACTCGATGCGCTTCACGAATCTGTTCCGGCGAAAAATTGGAAACACCAATGTGAAGAACCTTCCCTGCACGCCGGCAGCGGTCAAGCGCCTCGATCGTCTCAGGAATCGGAGAGTCAGGATCGGGCCAGTGGACGAGGTATACCGGAATACATTCGAGCTTAAGGCGACGGAGACTCTGATCTACAGCTTTGACCACCCAGCGAGCACTGGCGTCTCGAAATACTCTCGCACGTACCTGGCCAGAACTTGGCTTCCAGCGCATTCCAAATTTTGAGACAATGACAGCGTGGCCGCGCTGCCGTCCTAGAGACGCCGAGAGAAGCTTCTCGGAGCGCCCTAGCCCATATACATCGGCCGTATCAAAGAGATTGATGTCGAGGCCGCGACCCGCTGCCACGGCGCGCATGGCCAGGTCGAGATCGACCTCGCCCCAGTCGGACCCGCCCAAAGGTTCACAACCAAGACCGATACGCGAAACAGTGAGTTCGCTCGAGCCAAGCCGGGTCATTTCCATATTCAACGAACAACTATCGCCTTGAGAGTCTCAAAGATGAGCGCCAGGTCTCGCCAGAAATCATGTTCCTTCACGTACTTAACCCGTAGAGCATTCTTAACTGGCTTAACTTGCTCTTCGTAGACCCGATCTGGCTGCTCGGAGCCGAGCGCCTCGTCCAGATGTCGAAGCTGAAGGGAGGCATAATCCGTAATTCCTGGCCTGACAGTCAGAATTATTGTTTCCTCACCCCGATACTGGCTGGTGTATTCAGGGAACTCAGGCCGAGGACCGACGATGCTCATCTCACCTTTGATGACGTTGAGGAACTGAGGCAGTTCATCAATTTTGTAGAGGCGAAGAACTCTCCCGATTCGCGTTACTCGGGGATCGTTCTTGCCGGTGGACAGGCCCCCTAGGTTTTCGGCGCCGACAACCATCGTCCTAAATTTGAAAATACGAAATGGCTTCCCCTCCCAACCCGACCGTACTCCGCGATGGAATACAGGACCGCTGGAAGTCAGCTTAACGAGGACCGCTACGGCTGCCAGGAGTGGCGATAACAGCACAAGCCCGAGAGTTGCTGCCGCAATATCAAAAGCTCGCTTCAACATTATGCGACGCAGACAGGTTTAGGTTTAGAGCGAGACTCGAACGGCTTTCGAAATAGAAAGCCGCCACGACCATCAGACACGGCCTGTATCTTGAGGTCGCGGCTTTGGATGAACTCATCCGTTGCCTTTCGACAACCGCAGAATGTGCCATAGTCATCTACGATGCAGTAGCCCCCTGGCACAACCTGGTCGAACAGGTTCTCTAGGCAACATTTTGTCGATTCGTACCAATCACCGTCGATGCGGAGCATGGCGATCGGACCGATTTTGTCCCGGTAAGCGGGGAGCGTATCCTGAAACCACCCCTTGACCAACTGCACTCTGGTGCAGCTAAGGCCGAATCTTCGAAAAAGAACATCTTGCACTCGCTCAACACTTCCCAAACAGGATCCTCGTGCGAGGGGCCGGACGTTCTCGCCGGTTGTCTGACTATTGGGTTTGACAAAGTCCTTCTCCGTCGGGTCGGGAAGGCCTTCAAACGAGTCACACAGCCATGTCGTTCTTGGCTCGTTCTGCTTTGCGGCCACTGTGGCCATCAAAGCTGAACAGCCGCCCTCTGCTACGCCACACTCCACGAGCGCGCCTTCCATTCCATCTTGCAGAAGTTCAGCGGCCGCCTTGTAAGTGGCTTCCAAGCCCGAACTTCCTACGAGAGAAAATTGCATTGCTCGGTGTACGGTGCGATACATCTCGAATCCCTCGCGATCGCCGAGCAGCCACGCCCGCAGCATCCTTCGGCCATAGAGCAGCCGCAGAGCACCTTTCCAAGCTGCGAATCCCACGCGATAGAAGATGCCGTACAACCACTCTGGAGCCACGATCCGCGCACACATCAGAAGGCCTCTGACGAAGCGCACCGGAAGCGACCGATGAACAATGTGGACACTCGGATTTGCTGTCGAACCGCGTTCGCTTAGCGGCAATGCGTTAAGATTGAGATTCAAATCATTAAAATTCATTGAAGTGCATCTATAAGTTCTTGATGGAATTGGGGGGCTGTACCGAACTCAGATAGACGTGCTCCGTTGTGTTCAAATGCTCACCAAGGTTTTGAATCACCTCGTGTGTTGTTACGTCCGCCGGCTTTTGTAGCACTGCTTCGAGCCGATCAGCCAGCACCATCACATCATGGAACTCCTTCGCGTAACTCTTACCGTTGGCCCCCATCCGAGCCCTCGCTTCGGGAGTCAAAGCTACGAGCTCTTTGATAGCCATTGCTAGGGCTGCGGGATCTTCAGGCGGAACGGTAAGGCCAGCGCCCGCCATGCTGACGGGATTATAACCGGGAGCACCCGCCAACACGATGGGGCGGCCTGCCACAAGGTAATCAGATAGCTTGTTCCAACTGATACCGTATTTGTAAAGATCAGGAAGGTTCTTCATCGAAAGCACAAACGCGTCAGCCTCGTTCATGACCCTAGGCAAATCGTTGCGCGGCACGATATCCCAGAACTCTACGTTCTTGAGATTAAGATTCCGAGCCAGTTTCATCAGGTTTCCTTTTTCCTGGCCGTCTCCCACAAAAACGAAGCGCACAAGATTCGATCCTTCGAATTGCAGCACATGAGCTGCGCGCAAGATTACCTCAATCGCGTTGGCATTAACGTGCCCTCCGAGGTACATGATCGTGAAGGGATCAGACGGGTTGCCGTGGTACGGCCGGAGGGTGTCATAACGGTTAAGATCAACGCACTGGGGGATCCAAACAAACTTGTCCTGCGTAATGCCATGCGTGGCCCCGTATTCGTCCATTCTCGGCCAAACCATAATGATTTTTTCCGCCTTCTTGAAAAGGAAGCTCTCCAGGCGGAACATCAACCATGTTATCGCGCTTCGTTCCTTCAGCATTCCAAACTGCACCAAAGTCAACGGCCATAGATCACGAACTTCAAAGAAGAACCGGCACCTCTTGACAAAGGAAACACAATAACCGGAAAGCGCGGCAATAGGATGATTTGTAACGCCAATAATCGCATCGGGCATTTCCTTTAGGCGCGCCGCCATCCAGAATGCTCTCCAGCCATAGGCAAGCATATTGAGAATGCGTCGCCAATCGTTCCGGCAATAAGGAGGAGTCTTGATCCACACAAACTTAACTCCATTTACGTCTTCGGTCTTCCAATTCTCCCCCGGCTGCAAGCGGAGTTCCTTGAATTTGTAATGACTGAAGCTCGAAGCGAAAATCGTGATCTCGTGTCCCTTGCGGACTAGACACTTCGAGAGATCATATGGCCCGGTAAAAGGCTGGTCGGGCGTCGAGGCGTAGTGGAAGAAAATCCAGACTCTCATATCATCTTTAATAATGGCCCAGCACAGACGCAGGGTCAGAGTCCGTGTCTGCCAGGGACCGTCCTGACAGAGAGACTCCGGCTTTTATCTGTTCCAGCCAGATCGACGTACCCAACAATTTGAACCAGTCGAAATGCGTCAACGTGTTACGCCTGCCGATAAGAAAGACCTCATATTGTTGAAGCAATCTTGCGGTATCGAAGAACTCGCACAAAGGGGAATCCTTTCGCGATAGCACTTGCCGCGTTTGAGAGACGAGATCGGTCTGGAACCAGGTATGCGCTGGCGTATCGAAGCCACGTTTCTTCTTTTGCCAACAGACCTCGTGCGGAAGAGAATTGCGCATTGCCTGACGAAGTGAATATTTGGAGAATCCGTGATTCAATTTCGTGTACGCAGAGGTTGACAAGACCGCCTCAGCTATTCGGTGATCAAGGAAGGGCAACCGCGCTTCGGTACTTACCGCCATCGAGTTCCTGTCTTCCCAGTGCAACAAGCAGGGAAGGCTGAAACGGCTCAAGTCTCTCCACAGCCGAAGATTGAGGCTGTCGCTGCTGCCCCAGTCCATGGTCGTCGTGGCGTGCCGCCGAAACCCCGGGCGGCTGAACTGCCACATTCCCACCAGCTTCTTGCGGAGGAAGAGAGGAAAATACCGTCGACCGAGTGAAGAATTCCAGCGATCAAACCCATGCACCCCAAAATAGGCTGCGGCATCCCCCACCAATCGAGCCCATAGTCCCCGGGCAAGCAAGATCTGAAACCAGAAAAAAAAGAATTTGTTGTACCCACCAAGCAACTCGTCTCCACCCTGACCATTGAGCAGAACCACTGTTCCGTCTGCCTTAGCAGCCTGGAAAACACGCCAGGAGGCGAAGTTGGGCACTCCACCCGTCGGCCCGTCCTGGTAATAGATGAACTGCTGGATCTGCTCCCAAAGGCATGTAGCATCAAAAGTCGTCTTATGATGACGCACTCCGGCCTTGGAGGCAGCCTGGCTTGCTAGACCCGCCTCATCATCTGCACATTCGGCAAAGCTGATGGTGTACGCTGAAAGATCCGATGGATCGGGGACTTGCGAGGCCATAAGCTGACAGATACTCGTGGAGTCGATGCCACCAGACAGGCACACTCCCACTCGCACATCACTGCGCAGTCGCAGCCGGATCGCATCGTGAAGTAGGTACTTCAGCTTCTCGTCAAAGTCGCGGTCTCGACTCATGTCGAGATCATCCGCGATTTCGGGCATCCAGTAGCGTCGAGGCTCCATCAAATCGCCACTAACCGCATCAAACTCTATCCAATGGCTGGGCAGTAACTGTTTAACTTCGGCGAAAAACGTCCGTTCATCGTGATCCTGTAGTGAGAAGAGCAAGAAATCAGCCAGGGAGGACTGGTCAACTTTGCGATTGAAGTTGTTTTCTTCAAAGAATTGCTTCAGTTCGGATCCAAACATGAAGCGCCCGTCTACGCGCCCGTAGTATAAGGGCTTTTCGCCGAACCGATCCCGGGCAAGAAAGAGCCGCTTGCGGGAGCCATCCCAGATGGCGAATGCGAACATACCATTGAGATGGGTCAGGCAATCAGCCCCCCATTTCTGGTACGCGGCCAATAGCACTTCCGTGTCTGTCTCAGTCGCGAACTCCCGATCGGCTGATAACTCGGCTCTCAGCTCGATGTAGTTGTAGATCTCGCCGTTGAACGCGATCCAGAGTTGGCTCCCTGGTAGGTTCATGGGCTGGTGACCAGCCTCGGAGAGATCCAAGATGCTCAATCGCCGACTGCCCAAACCAACGCGATACCCCCGACCCCTGTTACGCTCCTCCGAGTGGCGCCATGCAAAAGAAGGCCGAACTCCGTTGCTGACCGGTAGGATGCCAACGAAGCCCCAGTCGTCCGGGCCTCGATGTTGCACGGCTTGTGTACCCGACCAGAGTAGGTCTGGGTCAACACCCGGTCCCCACGGGTCTACGACACCAAATATTCCGCACATGAGTTCAGATCTTCGTAACGGAGTCGAGCTCAATCTGTTAAAACTTCACAAGCCGAATGACGGCACGTAACTATCTAAGCCGCGAACTGCCTCGCTTGATCCCGCTCAAGGGTTTCAATCAGACGTTCCCGATGTGAAGGCGGCTCCTAGATCTTGCGTATCTAGCGAGGACATGCGCAGACAACATCCGAGGTCGCGTTAAGCTTCAGCTAATGCCGATGAGGTAAGACAAAGTTTTGGAAGGACGCGCGACGTTGCGTTACGACGCCTAGCGCGCAGCATCGAATACTTGCTCAAGGTGGTGCACATTTGCAATCAGAAGGTTGCTAACTGCGTGTTGTAACGAACTCCCTTCAATCTTGCCCCCTGCAACCGCAACGCAGATGCTTGGGGTCCCGAACCAGTCGATGTGCGATCCGGATATCCCGCCGCAAGACATTACACTGGCATGTCAGCTGCGATCCTCTGTTGACCAGATCTGCTCACACTCCTCAATTTATTGACTCGAGGGAGGAGGTACGCACTTTATTTACCAAATCAATCCACTCTCCCCGGAATTTCTCCTCCGTAAACTGCCGCGCAAATTGGCACCCCTTCCTTCCCACTGCAACTCTCCCATGTTCATTCGCTAGGAGGTGCTGAACACAGCTTCTCAAGGAATGGAAATCGTGGCATATTATCTGCTCTCCTGACTCCAATAGCTCCCCCAGGCCTCCTTGACCTGAACCCAGCACGGGTGTTCCACAAAGCATCGCCTCATGCGCGTTTCGACACCAGCCTTCCGCGGCTTGGGACATGGCAACTGCGAGAGTAGAAGACGCGAGAAGACGAAGATAGTCACGTCGCTCTAAGAAACAGCACCGGATAGAGTTGCGCGGGGTCGCGGTATGGCCAGAAGCAATTAAGTGAACATCAAGGTCTTTCAGTACCTCGAACGTTTCATCTACCCCCTTATCAGAACCGTAATTGCCCATATAAATGATTGGCTTACCGACGAGTTTGTAACGCCTCTTGAAGCTCTCAATTTCTTCGACTGTAAACTCGAATTCGTCAATTTTGAAAGCGTTGTAAATTGTTTGGACGTTTGTCAATCCTTGCTTCAGCAGGAAAGACTCCCAGTACTTTGATACCACGACAATAGCATTCGCCTTCCGAAGTTGAGCAATGATATGCGGCTCGAGGCGCGAGTAAAGCCAGTTGTCTGAGCTTCCAACGTGGTGAAGAATAACGATACTTGGTAGCTGTCGTCGAGGGTTTATCAGAGCGGCAGAGAGTGTCTTCACTACCACTGAGCCGGCGGGACAGTTGGTCAAGAAGTGGCGAGCCCTTGCAAACTCGAGTGGTGCCGCGACATACTTCAAGGAGCCCCACCTTCTGAAGTCCAGCGTAAATCTTCGCAAATCGAAAGAGTTCGCCAAAGATTCCGAGACCATCACTTCATAGGCGCTGCCGCCATCCCCAACGTTGTAATCTATGATTGCGGCCGTGTGCATGAAAGCCTCGGGGGTCGCACGTCGAACATCGAGAGGAAGCTGTTGATGCTAGTCAGGCCCGATGAAGCGCAGAATGAACCCTGACGTAAGAATCCGACCCTAGAAGCGTTTTGGGGACAGACAGGATCGCTTCCTTAGCACGTCTGACAAACAAACCCCTGCCGCGGCAGATACGGTCAAAACTAGGAAGTGCAATCCCCCTCATCATCGTTAGTCTGGTAAGGCAGTATGGGTCCGTTTGCCCCGTATTGACGCCAGTGCGGCTCGTGGCCAAAGAACGGTAACCGGATTGCTTCGCAGCATACGCTATTCGCCGGTTCCAAAAACCGCCCGGGCAGGACAAGTGATCTACCTGGATGCCCAAGATCTGTTCTAGCCGAGCTTTGGCTTCGGTTATTTCGATGTTGAGCTCTCTATCGTTCAGGCCTGTGAGATAACGGTGGTTCATGGAGTGGCATCCGATCTCAAAGCCCGAGGTGGCGAGCTCGCGAAGTTGGGCCGTCGACAAATAGCCGGGCTTCCCCAACCAGCCCACGATAATGTAAAACGTAGCATTAAATCCCGCCTCTTTGAGCAAAGGCACCGCAGCGGTCAGGTCTGTTTCGGAACCATCATCGAATGTGATAGTCACCGCCTGCGAAGTCGCCTTCGAATCGGAGAGGGATTCACTTACGCTGATGCCATTCCATTTACTATCTTTCAAAAAGAGAAGCTGGCCCCGAAACTCGCACTGGCGCACCGCATAGCGGGTGTGACCACTAAAATCATGGCACAATTTGCGCCCAGGAATTTGTAGTTCGTGATACATCAAGCAGACCGTGCCCGTCATTATTCACCCTTGCCGACCGACGTAAACACAGTTAGTCCGCTTTTCTTACGACTCCAGAACGCGATTCAGATTTCCCACAAGATGCTGTTTAAGATCAAAGATGCCTCTTGCCCAGCGACGACCAACGCCAATGAGAGCGAAACGGGATTTTCGAAACCATGGCACGGCAATG
>Ga0307479_10004348_pt1 | contig 12955 bp, 10 predicted proteins | sample atmos_gasesECM4C_FD_203743 | JGI IMG/M metagenome (GOLD analysis project Ga0307479, IMG submission 203743) | Hardwood forest soil microbial communities from Morgan-Monroe State Forest, Indiana, United States - atmos_gasesECM4C_515 | ecosystem: Environmental > Terrestrial > Soil > Temperate...
AGACGGAGCGGGCCGCCGGTCGCACCGTGGGGCTGGTGCCGACCATGGGTGCCCTTCATGCCGGCCACTCCTCGCTCATCCGCCGGGCTTCTCGCGAGTGCGACGTGGTGGCGGTGACCATCTTCGTCAATCCGCTCCAGTTCGCGCCGGGCGAGGACCTGGCCACCTACCCCCGGGATCTCCAAGGTGACAGCGCCAAGATCACCGAGGCCGGCGCCGTCTACCTGCTGGCCCCTCCGGTCCAGGAGATGTTCGCCGCGCCGCCCATGACCTCGGTGACGGTCTCGCCGATCGGCGACGCACTGGAGGGAGCCTCGCGGCCGAGCCACTTCACCGGCGTGGCGACCATCGTGGCCAAGCTGTTCGCCGTCTCCGGCCCCTGCCGCGCCTATTTCGGCGAGAAGGACTACCAGCAGCTGGCCGTCATCCGGCGCATGGTCGACGACCTCGGCTTCGCGGTGGACGTGGTGGGGTGCCCCACCGTGCGCGACACCGACGGGCTCGCCCTCTCCAGCCGCAATGCCTATCTGAGCCCCGACGAGCGGGCCGCGGCTCCGACCCTGTACCGCGCCCTCCTGGCCGGCCGGGACGCCATCGACGCCGGGGAGCGAGATCCCGGCTCGGTCCGCGCCACCATGGCCGGGGTCGTCGCCAGCCAGCCCACGTTCAGCCTCGACTACGCCGAGGTAACGGCCGCCGACCTCACTCCGCTCGGCACTGTCGCCGGTGAGGTGCGGCTTCTCATCGCTGCCCGAATCGGTCGGGCCCGCCTTATCGACAACCTGGGAGCACACGCGTGATGCGACGCCGCATGATGAAGTCCAAGATCCACCGGGCCACCGTCACCGACGCCAACCTGAACTACGTGGGGTCGATCACCCTTGACACCGAGCTGATGCGCCAGGCCGACATCCTCGAGTGGGAGCAGGTCGCCATCCTGGACATCGACAACGGGAATCGTTTCGAGACCTATGTCATCCCGGGCGGTCCCGGCGAAGTGTGCCTCAACGGCGCTGCGGCCCGTCTGGTCCACAAGGGCGACAAGATCATCATCATCACCTACGCCGACTACGAGAACGCCGAGCTGGACGGCTTCACCCCGCTCATCGTTCACGTCGACGCCGCCAACCGCGTCGTGGACGAGCAGGTCGCCAGGCTGGAAGCGGAGCTGAGCTCCCACTGAACTAGCTTCCATCCATGCAGCTCGACCTCCTGGTGGTCGGCAGCGGGGTGGCCGGCCTCTCTGCCGCCGTGCGCGCCGCGGCCACCGGGCTCCAGGTGGGAGTGCTGTCCAAGGCCGAGTTGTCGCAGTCGGCCACCCGATGGGCTCAGGGCGGCGTGGCCGCGGTGCTGAGCCAGGACGAGGACTCGACCGATCTGCACCTGGCCGACACCCTGAAGGTCGGCGCCGGGCTGTGCGACGTGGACGCGGTCCGGGCCCTGGTCGACGAAGGGCCCAGGCGGGTCGAGGAGCTCATCGCCCTGGGCGCGGTCTTCGACCGGGACGAGGAGGGCGCGCTCAAGCTGGCCCGGGAAGGCGGGCACTCGACGGCGCGCGTGGTCCATGCCGGCGGCGCGGCGACGGGCGCCGAGATCGAGCGGGCCCTTGTCGACGCCGTCAGGGACACCGCGGCCGCCGTGCTCGAGGGCTGGTTCGCGCTCGACCTCGTGGTCGACGGGGCCGGCTGCGCCGGCGTGCGCGCCCTCGACCCGGACCGGTCCGTCACCGAGGTCCGCGCCACCCACACCTTGCTGGCCACAGGAGGCGCGGGCCAGCTCTTCGCGGTGACCACCAACCCCACCCAGTCGACGGGCGATGGGCTGGCCATGGCCTTGCGGTCCGGGGTGGCGGTGGCCGACATCGAGTTCATGCAGTTCCACCCCACCGCGCTGCACCACCCGGCCATGCCCAGACCGCTGCTCTCGGAGGCGCTGCGAGGCCACGGTGCGCTGCTGCGGGATGCGTCGGGCCAACAGTTCGTGGACGAGCTGTCCTCGCGCGACGTGGTCAGCCGGGCCATGACGGCCCGGATGCTCGAGCAGGGCGTGGAGCACCTGTGGCTGGACGCCACCGGGCTGGAAGCCTTCGACGAGCGATTCCCCACCATCGCGGCGTCCGTTCGTGCCGTGGGTCTGGATCCGACCTCCGACTGGCTGCCGATTGCGCCCGCGGCCCACTATCTGTCCGGTGGCATCATCACCGATCTGGACGGCGCGTCGGCCCTGCCGAGGCTGTGGGCCTGCGGCGAGGTTGCCTGCACCGGCGTGCACGGAGCCAACCGTCTGGCCTCCAACTCGCTGCTCGAGGGCATGGTGTTCGGGCCCCGGGTGGTCGAGGCCATCGACCGCGGCAAGGCGCGGCCCGAGCCGACCGGCGCCATGCGGCCCCTGCTCGGCGCGGACGGAGGCATCGGGGCCGTTCGCCTCGACCACGAAAGGGCCGTTCCGGTGGCGGCCGCGCCGGAAGCCGACCAGGATCCGGCCAAGCTCCGCGAGGATCTGCAGCGGGCCATGACCGCCGGAGCGGGTGTGTTGCGGTCGGCCGGGTCACTGGCCGCGACCGATCGGATCCTGCGGGGCATCGGCGAACAACGCGGACCGCTGACGCCTGCCTGGTGCGAGCTGTACAACCTGGTGAGCTGTGGCCGGGCCCTGCTCGCCGCGGCCGCGGCCAGGGAGGAGAGCAGGGGGGCGCACACCCGCAGCGACTTTCCTGGCACGTCGGCCGCCCTTTGCCATCGGTTCGTGCTGTGAACGCCGTCGACCCACCGCTGATGTCGGTGCGAGACGTGGTGCGACGCGCCCTGGCCGAGGATCTCGGCGTGCTCGGCGACGTCAGCGCCGCCCTGGTGCCCCCCGACGGCCGGGCCAGGGGGACCATCACCGCCCGGGCCGCGGGGGTGGTGGCGGGCCGGCTGGGCGCGCTCGAGGCCTTCCGGCAGGTGGATGAGGCCATCGCGGTCGAGTGGTGCCTGCCCGACGGCTCGCCGGTGGAGCCCGGCTCGGTGATCGCCTCGATCGACGGACCGCTGGCGCCGGTGCTCACCGCCGAGCGGACCGCCCTCAATCTGGTGGGGCGGCTGTCGGGCATCGCCACCCTGACGCGGCGCTACGTGGAGGCGGCGGGTCCGAGCGTCAGGATCCTGGATACCCGCAAGACCGGGCCCGGTCTACGGGCCCTGGAGAAGGCGGCGGTGCGGGCGGGCGGGGGCGCCAACCACCGGGGTTCGCTGTCAGACGGCGTCCTGATCAAGGACAACCACCTGACCGGGATCACCATCACCCAGGCACTGGGCCGGGCCCGGCAGCGCTGGCCTCGGCTGCTGGTCGAGGTCGAATGCGACACCGAGCGGCAGGTCAAGGAAGCGGTCGAGGCCGGCGCCGACGCCGTGCTGCTCGACAACATGAGCCCGGCCCAGGCGGCCGCCTGCGTGTCCCTGGTGGCCGGCCGGTGCCGGACCGAGGTCTCCGGCGGGGTGAGCCTGGAGACGGTCGCGGCGTACGCCGAGGCGGGTGTCGACGACATCTCGGTGGGCGCCCTGACGCATTCCGCACCGGCGCTCGACGTCGGCCTCGACCTGCTCGCCGGCCGAGCCGGGGGAGCGTGACCTGATGCTGCTGGCCATCGACGTGGGCAACACCCAGACGGTCATCGGCATGTTCGCCCGCGACCGGGGCCAAGAGGAGCTCCTGCATCACTGGCGGATCAGCAGCAACGCCGAGCGGACGTCGGACGAGATGGCGATGCTGGTCTCCCAGTTGCTCGATCTCCAGGGCTTCGACATCGACCGCACGGTCACGGGCATCGCGGTCGCCTCGGTGGTCCCCAGGGTGACCGCGGCCCTGCGCGAGATGAGCGAGCGGTGGTTCCCCGTCCCGACCGTCATCGTCGAGCCGGGCATCAAGACCGGGATGCCCATCCTCTACGAGGACCCCAAGGAGGTGGGCGCCGACCGGATCGCCGACGCGGTGGCGGCCTTCGCCCGCTACGGCGGTCCCACCATCGTGATCGACTTCGGGACCGCGACCACCTTCGAGGCCATTTCGACCAAGGGCGAGTACCTGGGTGGGGCCATCATCCCCGGTGTGGAGATCTCGCTCGACGCCCTCTTCGCGCGCGCCGCCGCGTTGCGCCGGGTGGAGCTGGTGCCACCCCGCAGCGTGATCGGCAAGAGCACCAACGAGTCGGTGCAGGCCGGGACGGTCTACGGCATCGCGGCGCAGGTCGAGGGGCTGTGCCGGCGTTTCGAGGACGAGCTCGGCGAGTGCACCGTGGTCGCCACGGGCGGCCTGGCCCAGCTCATCGCCCCGCTGACGCCGGCCATCCAGCACCACGAGCCGTGGCTCACCCTCCACGGCCTCAGGCTGATCTTCGAGCGCAATGCCTGAGTCGACCGGCGGGGCCGCCATCCCGTACCGGTTCGAACGCACGGCGTCGGCCGCCGAGCTGCGCCAGAAGTTCACCGACCTGGCCCCCGAGTCCTCGACCGGCGTCACCGTCTCGGTGGCCGGACGGATCATGCTCAATCGCCCGTCGGGCAAGATCGCGTTCGCCACGCTGCGCGATTCCAGCGGCGCGGTCCAACTGTTCTCGGGCGCGGCCTGGACGACCGCGTTCGCCGAGCTGAGCGATCTGCCCCTCGGGTCCTGGATCGGAGCGACGGGCGAAGTGGTCACCACCCGAACCGGCGAGCTGTCGGTCAAGGTCTCGTCGTGGGTCCTGCTGGCCGCGGTGGCGCCCGGTCGCGGCTTCGGCGACAAGTGGAAGGGCATCAGCGACGTCGACCTCCGCTACCGCCAGCGCTACGTCGACCTGTGGGCCAACGAGTCCACCCGCGACGCCTTCGTGCTCCGCAGCCGCCTCGTCGCGTTCGTGCGGCGGTGGCTGGACGAACGGGGATTCATGGAGGTCGAGACGCCGGTCCTGCACCCCATCGCCGGGGGAGCGGCCGCCCGGCCGTTCGTGACCCACCACAACGCCCTCGACCTCGACCTGTACCTGCGGGTCGCGCCCGAGCTCTATCTCAAGCGGCTGGTCGTCGGCGGCTTCGAGAAGGTGTACGAGATCGGCCGGGTGTTCCGGAACGAGGGCCTCTCGCCTCGCCACAATCCCGAGTTCACCATGCTGGAGCTGTACCAGGCCTATGCCGACTACCGCGACGCCATGGAGCTGACCGAGTCGCTGGTGGCCGACGCCGCGCTCGAGCTGGTCGGTACCACGTCATTGACCTACGCCGGCCGCCCGCTCGAGCTGGCCCCGCCGTGGCGCCGGGCGAGCATGGACGAGCTGGTCGCGGAGCACGCCGGGGTCACCGTCGATGTCGGCATGCCGGTGCCCGAGCTGCAGCGGGTGGCCGAAGGTCTGGGTGTGCCGGTGGAGTCGGGGTGGGGCCCCGGCAAATTGGTGCTCGAGGTCTACGAGAAGACGACCGAGCCGGGGCTGTGGGGGCCGGTCTTCGTGTGCGACTACCCGGCCGAGGTGTCGCCCCTGGCCAGGGCCCACCGATCGCGGCCCGGATTGGTCGAGCGTTTCGAGCCCGTCGTCGCCGGGCGGGAGCTGGGCAACGCCTTCACCGAGCTGATCGACCCCGGCGAGCAGCGCGCCCGCTTCGAGGAGCAGGCCCGGGCCAAGGCCGCGGGGGACGTGGAGGCGATGGGCGTGGACGAGGACTACCTGCGGGCCCTGGAGTACGGGCTGCCGCCGACGGCCGGCCTGGGCATCGGCATCGACCGACTGGCCATGCTGCTGACCGGTGCCGAAGCCATCCGCGACGTCATCGCCTTCCCGACCCTCCGCCCCGAACGGCCCGAGTAGCCGCCGCACAGCCTGGCCCGACCGAGGGCCGTCCACCCGTGGGCCCGCGTGGGTCCGATAGCATTAGTGCCACTAGTATCGACCATAGTCCATAGTAATGGCACCAATTAGCACGAAAGGCTGAACTCGTCACCGGGTGGGCCGGTCGCCGGGGCCGCGCCGCCGGCTCAATCGGGCGCCGGGGCTAGCCGGGCGAGGTGACGTCCACGGTGTCGAGCAGGAGGTGGGCCAGCTCGGCCAGGGCTCGGAGCGCCTCCGACGAGCCCCCCGCCGCCCCTGAGCCGCCCGCCACGCCCGCCCCTGTCAGGGCGCCCAGGGCCTCGGCCGCCTCGTCGGCATACCGCCTGGCCACGGCCACCGATGCGCCCAGGGCGTCGGTCGAGCGGATCAGGTCCAGCGCCTTCTCCCGCCCGGGCGGGTCGAGGGGGCCACCCAGCAGGGCGTGCAGCTCGGCTCCCACCCCGGGCGAGGTCAGCGCCCTGATGACCGGCAGGGTGTAGACGCCCTCGACCAGGTCGTGGCCGGCGGGCTTGCCGAGATCCTCGTCGCTCCCCACCAGGTCGAGGACGTCATCGCGGATCTGGAAGGCCATGCCGAACGCCTCCCCGAAGGCCGTCAGCGCCTGCACGTCGGGCCTGCTGGCCCCGGCCACCAGGGCCCCGATGCGGCACGACGTGGCCATCAGCGAGGCCGTCTTGCCGGCGATGGCCTGGAAGTACGCGCCCTCGTTGCGGCCGGGGTTGTAGGCGTGCTGCAGCTCGGCGACCTGGCCCTCGCACAGGCGCCCGATGGTCGCGGCCAGCAGCTGGGCCACCTCGGTGCCGAGCGAGGCCGCGATCTCCGAGGCCCGGGCCAGCAGGAAATCCCCGGCCAGGATGGCGACCAGGTTGCCCCAGCGGGCGTTGACGCTCTGGACCCCGCGGCGGCTCTCGGCCTCGTCCATGACGTCGTCGTGGTACAGCGAGCCCAGGTGCACGAGCTCCACCGACACCGCGCCCTGGACCAGGTCGTCGCCGACCCCTCCCTCCGCCGAGGGCATCGCCGTGCCCCCACAGGCCCGGGCCGCGGCCAGCACCAGGACGGGCCGGAGCCGCTTGCCGCCGGCGTCGATGAGGTGGCGCGCCACCTCGCTCAGGAAGGCGTCTTCTGAGCCGACCGAGCGGCGCAGGGCCGTTTCGACCCGTTCCAGGTCCTCATCGAGGCGAGGAACGCCCAGGTCGCGCAGCTGGTTCACCGTCCCGGACGTTAGGCGACCCCCGCCGCCCAGACGAAGTCGGAAGGGCCCCATTGGCGCGACCGGGGCGCTCCACCGCCCCGGTCGGCGTCCCGGGCCGAGCCCCGATCGGCCTCCGAACGGTCGGCGCGCCGATCAGCCGCCGAACGGTCGGCGTCGCACCGCCCACCACGGCCCCTCATCCCCATCCAACGGCCCCTCATCCCCGTCAAAAGGACCCCAAACGGCGACCCAGCGGGTCCGGGCCGCTTCATTCCGTCGCCGGAGGCGCCGATCACCACTCTGGTGGATGCAGTAAACCAGGGGTACCCGGGTAGACTGCATTTGCAGCAACGCCTGCAGGAGGCGCCAACTTGTTCGAACGTTTTACCGACCGAGCCAGGCGGGTGCTGGTACTGGCCCAGGAAGAAGCCCGGCTACTCAATCACAACTTCATCGGCACGGAGCACATCCTCCTGGGTTTGATCCACGAGGGAGAGGGTGTCGCGGCCAAGGCGCTGGAGAGCCTGGGCATCAGTCTGGAGGCGGTCCGCGAGAAGGTCGAGGAGACCATCGGGCCGGCCGGGTCCTCGACGACGGGCTCGCCACCCTTCACGCCCCGGGCCAAGAAGGTCCTCGAGCTCAGCCTCCGTGAGGCGCTGCAGCTGGGCCACAACTACATCGGGACCGAGCACATGCTGCTGGGCCTCGTCCGCGAGGGCGAGGGCGTGGCGGCCCAGGTGCTGGTCAACCTGGGCGCGGACCTGTCCCGCGTCCGCCAGCAGGTCATCCAGCTGCTGTCGGGCTACCAGTCCGGCAAGGAGGGCGCCACCACCGGCGGGGGCCCGGGTCCCAGCCAGGAGGCCCCGACCGGCTCGCCCGTCCTCGACCAGTTCGGCCGCAACCTGACCCAGCTGGCCCGCGAGCGCAAGCTCGACCCCGTCATCGGCCGCGACCGCGAGATCGAGCGGGTCATGCAGGTCCTCTCACGGCGCACCAAGAACAACCCGGTCCTCATCGGCGAGCCAGGCGTGGGCAAGACCGCCATCGTCGAGGGCCTCTCCCAGCGCATCGTCGCCAACGACGTCCCCGAGACGCTGCGGGCCAAGCAGCTCTACACCCTCGACCTCGGCGCCCTGGTGGCGGGCTCCCGCTACCGCGGCGACTTCGAGGAGCGCCTGAAGAAGGTCCTCAAGGAGATCCGCACGCGCGGCGACATCATCCTGTTCATCGACGAGCTGCACACCCTGGTGGGCGCCGGCGCGGCCGAGGGCGCCATCGACGCGGCCAGCATCCTCAAGCCCATGCTGGCTCGGGGCGAGCTGCAGACCATCGGGGCGACCACGCTCGACGAGTACCGCAAGCACCTCGAGAAGGACGCCGCACTCGAGCGCCGGTTCCAGCCCATCAAGGTGGAGGAGCCGACCCTCACCCACACCATCGAGATCCTGAAGGGTCTTCGGGACCGCTACGAGGCCCACCACGGCGTGACGATCACCGATCAGGCCGTCGTCGCGGCGGCCAACCTGGCCGACCGCTACATCGCCGACCGCTATCTGCCCGACAAGGCCATCGATCTCATCGACGAGGCCGGCAGCCGCCTGCGCATCCGGCGCATGACGGTGCCGCCCGACTTCAAGCAGCTCGAAGACGAGATCACCCGGGTCCGCACCGAGAAAGAGGCCGCGGTCGAGAAGCAGAACTTCGAAGTGGCCAAGCGCCTGCGCGAGCAGGAGGAGCAGCTGCTGTCGCGCAAGGAGTCCAAGGAGCAGGAGTGGCGCTCCGAAGGCGTCGACCTCTTCGACGTGGTCGACGAGGAGGTCATCGCCGAGGTCCTGGCCAACTGGACGGGCATCCCCGTCTACAAGCTGACCGAGGAAGAGACGGCCAAGCTCCTGCGCATGGAAGAGGAGCTGCACAAGCGGGTCATCGGCCAGGAGGACGCCATCAAGGCCGTCTCCCAGTCGATCCGGCGCACCCGCGCCGGCCTGAAGGACCCCAAGCGGCCCAGCGGCTCGTTCATCTTCCTGGGCCCCTCTGGCGTGGGCAAGACCGAGACGGCCAAGACCCTGGCCGAGTTCCTCTTCGGCGACGAAGGCGCGCTGATCCAGCTCGACATGTCGGAGTACATGGAGAAGCACACCGTGAGCCGGCTGGTGGGATCGCCTCCCGGCTACGTGGGCTACGAAGAGGGCGGCCAGCTGACCGAGGCCGTACGGCGCAAGCCGTTCTCGGTGGTGCTGTTCGACGAGATCGAGAAGGCCCACCCGGACGTGTTCAACACCCTCCTGCAGATCCTCGAAGACGGCCGGCTGACCGACGCTCAGGGCCGCACGGTGGACTTCAAGAACACCGTGATCATCATGACCTCGAACCTGGGCACCGCCGACCTGCGCAAGACCAGCGTGGGCTTCGCCAAGACCAGTGAGGCCGTGACCTACGAGAAGATGAAGGAGAAGGTCAACGACGCCCTGAAGCAGCACTTCCGGCCGGAGTTCCTGAACCGCATCGACGAGACCATCGTGTTCCACGAGCTTTCCCGCGACGAGGTGACCCTGATCGTCGACCTGATGATCCGCCGGGTCCGCGAGCAGCTCGAAGGCCAGGGCCTCGGCCTGGAGCTGACCCAGGAGGCCAAGTACCTGCTCGTCGACCGGGGCCACGACCCGGCCCTCGGTGCCCGGCCCCTCCGCCGGGCCATCCAGCGCATGGTCGAGGACCCGTTGTCGGAGAAGATCCTCTGGAAGGAGTTCCGGGCCGGCGAGACCATCATCGTCGATGTCGACGAGGGCGAGATCGTGTTCCGGGCCATTGAGGGCTTCGAGCCGCCGCCGCCCGTCGAACTGGCCGGCACCGGCACCAGCGAATAGGGAAAGAGGGGCCCCGGCCGCGCCGGGCCCCCCTTTTCCCACGGCGGCTAACGTGCTGGAGCGTGTATCGACACCTGCTGGTGGGCACTGACGGATCAAAGACGGCGGCCATCGCGGTCGATCGGGCGGTCGAAGTGGCCCGTGCCGTCGGCGCCAGCCTGACGATCTTCACCGCGGGCGCTCCCGATCGGGCCACGCGCGTGGTGGAGGAGGAGGCGGCCCGCCACGCGGGCAGCGGCGTCAAGATCGACACCGAGACCGTTGATGGCGACGCGGCATCGGCGCTGATCGACCGGGCCGAGCGGGGTGACATCGATCTGCTGGTCATGGGCAACAAGGGGATGACCGGCGCCAGCCGCTTCCTGCTGGGCTCGGTGCCCAACAAGGTCAGCCACCACGCCCCCGTGGGAGTGCTCATCGTCCGCACCACCTGACTGGTGCGAGCGGCCCGAATCCGGATCCTCGCCGCGGCCGGGGCGCTGTTGCTGCTCTCGGCGTGCCAGGCCACCGTGGGCGTGGGCGTGGACGAGAGCGCCAGTGGCCGGGGCCTGGTCGTGGTCACGGTCGCCCTCGACCAGGAGGCGGCCCAGACGGTGCCGGACCTGGCCGGCCAGCTGAGGACCGGGGACCTCGGGAAGGCGGGTTGGAAGATCGAGGGCCCATCGCCGGCGCCCAAAGGCGGCGTCACCGTGCGGGCCACCAAGCCGTTCGCCAACGGAGCCGAGCTGGCCCGGGCGGTCGACCAGCTGTCCGGGACCGGGCCGTTCCATCCGTTCCAGAGCTTCCAGGTGGTGCGGCACCGTTCCTTCTTCGCCACCCGGACCCGCTTCCAAGGCAAGGTCGACCTGACCTGTGGCCTTCGCTGCTTCGGCGATCAACAACTGCAGCAACAGCTGGGCGGATCGGATCTCGGCTTCGATCCGGCCCAGCTCCAGCAGCTCACCAATGTCATCCTCGACCGGATCTTCCGGTTCCAGGTCAGCGTCCGGCTTCCCGGCTCGGTGACCTCGTCGAACGCGCCGACCCAGGCGGGCAACGGCGCCGTCTGGAGCCCCTCGCTCGGCCAGCAGGCCACGCTGGCGGCCAGCGCCAGGCAATGGGACACCCGCCGCATCGGCCTGCTGGCGGTGGCCCTGGCCTGCGTGATCGGGGTGGTGGTCACGACCGTCGTGCGCCGGCGCCCGGTCGGCCGCCACGGTCGCATGTTCTGACACACCCACTCTCTAGGGTGGTCCCATGCCGAGACCGCGCCCCGTCCATCGCTGCGTCGATTGCGGGGCCACGTCGCCCCGTTGGGCCGGGCGGTGCCCGTCGTGCGGCGAATGGGACACGCTGGTCGAGGAGGTGGTGGAGGCCGCCGGTGGCGCCGGCCACGCGGTCACCGCCGGGCCGGTGGAGCCGGTGCCGATCAGCGAGGTCGACACGACCGGGGCCCGGGCGCGCTCGACCGGGGTCGGGGAGCTGGACCGGGTGCTGGGCGGGGGGCTGGTTCCGGGCTCGGTGACTCTGCTCGGCGGCGAGCCGGGCGTCGGCAAGTCGACGCTGCTGTTGCAGGCCATGAGCGCGTTGACCGCAGATGGGACGCGCTGCCTGCTGGTGTCGGCCGAGGAGTCGCTCGAACAGGTCCGGCGTCGCGCCGAGCGGCTGGACGCGGTCAGCGACGGGCTGTGGCTGGCCGCCGAGACCGGCCTGGCCGAGATCGTCGCCGCGGTCGATCGCGTCGATCCCGACGTGCTCGTGGTGGACTCGATCCAGACCGTTCATGACCCCGGCGTCGCCTCCGGCCCGGGATCGGTGGCGCAGGTCCGCGGCTGTGCCCAGGCGCTGGTGCAGCTGGCCAGGGCCCGGGGCATGGCCACCGTGCTCATCGGCCACGTGACCAAGGAAGGGGTCGTCGCCGGCCCCCGCGTCCTCGAGCACGTGGTCGACACGGTGCTGACCTTCGAGGGAGAGCGGCATCACGCCCTGCGACTGTTGCGGGCGGTCAAGCACCGTTTCGGGCCCACCGGCGAGCTGGGCCTGTTCGAGATGGCCGACGAGGGACTGGTGGGGATGCCCGATCCCGGGACCCTGTTTCTCGGAGACCGGCGCCCGGGTGCGCCGGGCTCGGTCGTCTTTCCGGCCATGGAGGGCCACCGGCCGTTGCTGGTCGAGCTCCAGGCCCTGGTCACGCCGTCGGGGTTGGCCATGCCCAGGCGCTCGGCCCAAGGCCTCGATGGCGGCCGGCTGTCCCTCCTGGTCGCGGTGCTGGACCGCCGCGCCGGCATCGTGCTGCGAAACGCCGACGTGTACGCCTCCGCGGTTGGAGGGGTCCGCATCGCCGAGCCCGGTGCCGATCTCGCCCTTGCCCTCTCGCTGGCCTCGGCGCACGCCGACGTGCCGGTCGCCGGGGACCTGGTGGCCTGCGGTGAGGTGGGCCTGGCCGGGGAGCTGCGCCACGTCAGCCAGACCGCCCGCCGCCTCGGGGAGGCCGCCCGGTTGGGCTTCCGGCGGGCCCTGGTCCCTCGATCGGCGCCCGAGGGTCCGCCGGGGCTGCAGGTGTGGCGGGTCGGTTCCCTGGCCGAGGCCCTGCTGGCGGTCGGTTTGAGGTCGAACGAGCGGATCAGCGAGGGCTGCCCGATCTAGCATGGCTGTGTGCTGACCAGGCGCAGCGCCGCCATGATCGAAGCGCTGGCCCTCGTAGCCCCGGGCCAGCCGCTGCGCGAAGGCCTCGACCGCACCCTCCAGGCCAACATGGGCGCGCTGATCGTCGTGGGCGACGGTCCCGAGGTGCTCAACATCTGCTCGGGCGGTTTTCTCTTCGATGCCGAGTTCAGTCCCCAGCGGCTGTCGGAGCTGGCCAAGATGGACGGGGCCATCATCCTGTCGCACGACGCCAGCCGCATCGCCCGGGCCAACGTCCACCTGGTCCCCAACCCCAACGTGCCGACGTCGGAGACCGGGACCCGTCACCGCACCGCCGAGCGGGTGGCGCGCACCATCGACGTTCCGGTCATCTCGGTGTCGGAGGACATGTCGGTCATCGCCGTCTACCGCAACGACCTCAAGCACCCGCTG
>Ga0307479_10004349_pt1 | contig 12953 bp, 13 predicted proteins | sample atmos_gasesECM4C_FD_203743 | JGI IMG/M metagenome (GOLD analysis project Ga0307479, IMG submission 203743) | Hardwood forest soil microbial communities from Morgan-Monroe State Forest, Indiana, United States - atmos_gasesECM4C_515 | ecosystem: Environmental > Terrestrial > Soil > Temperate...
AGTTAAAGACAATATTTTCAGGAGAGACGCCGCCAGTAGTAATGAGAGAACTGCCCGCTTTCTGCCTATAACCATCTCGCACGTTAATGTAGAAGAAGTCGGAGCTGCCGCCAGCAATCTCAAGCACGCCGCTACGGGCAATCTCGATAGAGCCTACGTCAATTACATTAACGCCACCGTTGCCGGTGACCGTTACTCGGCTGTCGGCGTCATCATCGCCGCCAATCTTGATATGTTGAAAGTGCTGCGTCGGTGTAAGCTGATCGATAGCCCGAGAGGCCGTGCCCGCCGCGGCCGCAATGGCCGAAAGATTCGCTGACTGAGTTACGCCACGAATGAGGAGAGCGGCGTCGCGTGGCGCCGAGACCGTCGGGTCCAGGATCAGGTTGCCTGCAATTCGCCCGCTTCTCATGTCGGATCGGCATTGCGGGCCTAGTCCGACGTCACCGTTGATTACCGTTGTTGATCCCTGGACGTGGATGCCGCAGCGATCGAGGCCAAGAACACGGAACGAGCAGAGAGCGCTGAGATCTACGGGCTCGGCTCCACTGTTGGTCGTGGCGTAAAGATTGCGCGACGAGTCTATAACCGGACCCGCATGGGGGTACTGCCCGTAGCTGCCGGAAAAACTGTGGAGTGTGGAAAAGACCTGGGCGCTCGCCGGTGTGATGGTAAGGCCTAGCAATGCCCAAAGGGAGAGGGCGCCAAGCAGAATGCTGGCCGACAGATTCAGCTTCATTTTATTCTCCGAAGGGTTACTCATTCGACGGGTCACCGAGGAGCTTTCGGTTCCCAACCTAGCTATTGCCGCTCGGCATAGGCCTTCACTTAGACAGAACGTGATTTCTTGGGAAAAAGGCTCAGAGTTTGTTGAGTTTGTTCAGCTTTCTTGACGGGAGACGATTGGTCCCATACCATTTCGTGCGCTCGTCCGCGTTACCAGGCGACGGCCGAGGAGCTGCCCTTGACTTACCCCAGGTCCCTCAGCGAACTTCTGGCGAAGTGGCCAACCGAGGATACTCAGTCCTTGGAGACGCTATTGCCCCAGGCCTACGAAGAATTACGCCAGCTTGCCCATCGCCACTTGCGCCATCAGCGCCCAGGACACACATTGCAGACCACGGCTTTGGTGCACGAGGCCTACCTTAGGCTGGCGAATCAGAAAGTGCTGAAGTTTGAGAATGAAAGGCAGTTCTTTGGCTTGGCGGCATTAATGATGCGCCAAATCCTGGTCGACTATGCCCGGAAGCGCAGCACCAGCAAACGTGACGGAGGCCTGCGCATGCCTCTCGACGATTCCCTTTCCGTGCTGAAGGGTAAGAGCCTTGAATTGATCGCCTTGGATGATGCACTGAAGGTTCTGGCCCGGCTCGACGCCCAGCAGAGTCGCCAGGAGGGCAATGACGAACACAACCAAAACTTTCCTCATGGTTTCGGCTGGATGGATAGGAGCTCAACTTCAAAGATCAACGTCTCGTTCGGGCCGATGACATTACCCACCCCCTTGTCGCCATAAGCCAATGTGGGTGGGATCGTGAGCTGCCATTTCGAGCCAACCGGCATCAACAGCAGAGCCTCCGTCCAGCCTTTGATGACCTGGCTCACGGGAAATGTGGCGGGTTGGCCGCGCTTGTAAGAGCTATCAAATTCGGTGCCGTCGACATGCGTGCCCCGGTATTGGCAAAGAACGGTGTCCGTGGCTGTTGGCTTCGGACCGGTACCTGGCGTGAGAATCTTATACTGCAAGCCGTCGGGCAGCGTAACGACACCTGCCTTGCCCTTGTTCGTCGCAAGGAAGGACGCTTCTTCCTTTTCGGTGATTTTTTGAAGCAGCGTTTTCGCATCTGAAGCAAATTTATTTGTTGGATCAAGCTCTAACGACTTCGCTAGATGGATCTTGGCCTGGTCGTACTTCTGCAATGTGAAATAGGCCTTGCCGAGGAAGAAATGGGCGAGGGGATTCTGCGGAGACGCCTTCAGGCCGGTTTCGAATTTGGCCGCCGCGGCCTGCGCATCGCCGGCTTGCAGCAGGGAGTATCCTTCGGCAAACAGATTGTCCGAGGAAGGTTTAGGGGATTGCGCAACCGCGTTCACGAGAACGAGGAGCGAAACGGCAACGGCTACTAAACGCAGAATCTTGTTGGGAATCATCCTTTCTTCCTTTCGTGCGAAATTTCACCAACCGCAAATCAGTTCGTGCTCCACGAGCCTGAAATGACGTTGTTTCCCCAACCAAACTGATCGCAACTGAGGTTGCCGCTGCCCTGAAACGAGGAGGGAGGAGTAAAGGTGAAGGTGCCGGTCCACGAGCATCCGTTGGAGGAGAAGGTTTTTCTGCCTTCAGGCGGGGGCGCCGCTCCATTTCCGCATGCGCTGATCTGGGTGGTGGTGACGGCGGCCGCAATGCAGGCATCCGTGGTGGCGGGCACGCTTCCCTGAAGGCTTCCGTTGATGGTCTGGCTGAATCCCCCGCGGCCGTCGGGAGCGGTGGTGACGGTGCCCCCGAGTGCCGTGTCGCGCCAGAAGTAGTGCTGCGGGCCGGTGGGACAGGGGCCATTGCCGCTCATATCGTAAGGGTTGGTGGGGTTGGAAATCTGTGCTGATCCGGTCACAGTTCCGCTGGTGTTATCAATGTTGAGAGAGAACGTGCCCTGGCATTGCATGTCACCGTCATTCCCGGTTCGGGGCTCGGCGTGTGAATGAGTCATGATGAATGTGCCCATGTAGCTGCCTGATGCGGGAATTGAAGTCTTTGCAGGAGGGTGGCCAGGACTGGCGGCTTTTGCGGCGGTTCCCTGGGGTGTACGGGGCGCTGAACTACGCCCGGAGCCATCACTCAGAAATGGATTGTCGCCATCGGTTTTCTTCTTGCTCGCGGTGAACGGATTATCATCCTGCCCGTTTCCGGTGGCGAACGGATTGTCATTGCCCGCGCTCTCGCCGGGCTTTTTGCCACCGTTGTTTGCGTCGTCCTTTTTTCTGGGGCAGGTTGCGAAAATCCGCGTCCCTTGAGCGCGGGGAGAGGCCGGAAGGACGTAATTGCCAGGAATGTCGTTTTCGCACGCCGCCCAGAGGACTGCGGCGCCGGGGAGCGCGTCACCCTGGGTGGTCATGACTACAATGGTGTCCTTCCCACCTGGCGAAACGAAGCCGGACCCGAATTTCTGATCGGTACAACTGAAGGTCGATCGCTCGTCCATGACGCAATAGGTGTACCCGATGCGCATTGAGCAGTGGTTGACCATGGACGCGAAGGTGCTGGAAGCCGAGAAATCGGATCTCAGCACCTGGAGACACTCGGCGCGGGCCGAAGGAGCGAATAGAAGGGACGCGGCGGCCAAAAGGAGGACCGGAGCGACCTTGCGAAGAATGCTGAGGGGTTTTGGGGAGAGCATTTTGGCCTCCAAAAGCCAGCTCCGAAGCCCGCAGGAGAATTTCGAAGCGGAAATCGGCTCTTTATCTTGTAGAACGTGATTTTGGGGAAAAAAGGCTCAGAGTTTGTTCAACTTTCTTGACGGGAAACGATGACTCCCCTATCATTTCGTCCGCTCGTACCCGTTCCCAGGCGACGCACGAGGAGCTGCCCTTGACTTACCCCAGGTCCCTCAGTGAACTTTTGTCGAAGTGGCCAACTGAGGAGGATACTCAGTCCTTGGAGACGCTATTGCCACAGGCCTACGAAGAATTACGTAGGCTTGCCCATCGCCACTTGCGCCATCAGCGCCCAGGACACACGTTGCAGACCACGGCTTTGGTGCATGAGGCCTACCTTAGGCTGGCGAATCAAAAAGAGCTGAAGTTTGAGAATGAAAGGCAGTTTTTTGGCTTCGCGGCATTAATGATGCGCCAAATCCTGGTCGACTATGCCCGGAAGCGCAGCACCAGTAAACGTGACGGAGGCCTGCGCATGTCTCTGGACGATTCCCTTTCCGTGCTGAAGGGTAAGAGCCTTGAATTGATCGCCTTGGATGATGCGCTGAATGTTCTGGCCCGGCTCGACGCCCAGCAGAGTCGGATTGTCGAATTGCGCTTCTTCGCGGGGCTGTCCATCGAAGAAACTGCCGATGTTCTGGAAATTTCGCCGGCCACTGTAAAGCGCCACTGGTCCACGGCCCGGGCCTTTCTGCATCGCGAGATGACGAGTGCGACGGGATGATGACGCCGGAGCATTGGCAGAAAGTCCGGGATGTCCTCGAACAGGCACTCGAACTGGCTCCCGAGAAGCGAGCGCGCTTTGTTGAAGTTGCCTGCTCATCCGATCCCGCCCTGCGTAACGAAGTGACGTCGTTTCTCTCCGCCGACGACAAGGCCGCGTCCGGTTTCCTGGAGTCTCCTCCGCTGCGTTCCTGCTTATTGACTCCGGGCACTAAGTTCGGCGACCACGAAATTGTTTCGCAGATTGGTGCGGGTGGCATGGGGGTGGTGTACGAAGCGCGGGACTTGCGATTGGGCCGCTCCGTGGCGATCAAGGTGCTGCGCGAGCATCTGTCGGCGGACGCGAACCGGCTCCGCCGATTTGAGCAGGAAGCTCAGTCGGCAGCGGCTCTGAACCATCCCAACATTTTGGCGGTGTATCAGTTGGGAGTGTACGAAGGCGCGCCGTACCTGGTGTCGGAACTGCTGGAGGGAGAGACGCTGCGAGAAGAGTTGAAACGCGGACGGCTGGGCCAATCTCGGGCGGTCGAGCTGGGAGAACAGATCGCCGACGGCCTAAGCGCAGCACATCAACGAGGGATCATTCACCGCGACCTGAAGCCGGAAAACCTGTACGTGACCAAAGAAGGTCGGGCAAAGATTCTGGATTTTGGGCTGGCAAAGCTCTTGGAGGAAGAGAAGGAAACGCTCTGGACCATGGGGTCTCAGACGCATCCGGGGACCATCGCGGGGACGGTGGGGTATACATCGCCGGAGCAGGTCCGGGGCGAGAAGCTGGATGCGCGGACGGACTTGTTTTCGTTTGGGGTGGTGCTGTACGAGATGGCAACGGGAGAGAGGCCGTTTGGGGGAGATACTTCAGGAGTCATATTTGAGGCGATCTTGAACCGGCAGCCGGTACCACCGGCGCGGCTCAATGCCCGCGTCACTCCCGAATTCGAACGCATCATCACCAAAGCTCTCGAAAAGGACCGTGAAGTCCGCTATCAAGGGGCAGCCGAAATCCGCGCCGACCTCAAGCGTCTCAAGCGCGACACCGAGTCCAGCCGCAGTGCTTCGTCTAAGGCAGCCCTCCGTTCTGAAAAACCCGGAGGGACGAGCGCACGGCCTCTGGTGAAACCAGTGAGCCTGGTTGTGCTGTTATTGGTTGCAATCGTCGGGCTCTGGGTGGGATATCCCCTCGCGAAATCGGCGCTATCCGCCATACTGAGGCGACCGCTCGGAAATCTGCATGCCCAGATCGATCCTCCGCCTCTTAGCTTGTTTCGCTTGACCGGGGATACGGCAGGGGCTCCCGTCATCTCCCCGAATGGCGCTATGGTTGCATTCACGGCCACGGAGAAAGATGGGAAATTCAAATTGTGGGTGCGAGCGCTGAGCTCGGTGGAAGCCCGTGCATTGCCCGGCACGGATGGCGCTTACTTTCCGTTCTGGTCTCCGGACAGCAACTCAATCGGATTCTTCGCCGACGGAAAGTTGCGAGCGATCAACGTCACGATCGGCGATCCGGTCGTGTTGTGTGACGCTGCCAATGGCCGCGGTGGCTCCTGGGGCGGTGACGGCGAGATTCTCTTCACCCCCACACCCACCTCACCCCTGCTGCGGGTCAAGGCAACCGGGGGAACCCCCGAGCCCATAACCAGCCTGGATAAGACGAAGTACACGACCCACCGTTGGCCGTTTTTCCTTCCGGATCACCAGCACTTCCTTTATTTCGCAGCCCACCACGAACCCGCCAAATTCACTGAGAACACTGTGTACTACGCGTCGCTCGACGGCCGCGAAAATCGGCCTCTATTTCGCTCGGAAACCAACGCCGTATTCGCCAACGGATTCCTGCTGTTCGCATCCGGCAACAATTTGATGGCGCGCAGCTTCGAGGACAGAAATGGGGCAATGGGCGAGCCCGCGCTGGTGGCCCGAAATACCATCAACGATCCTGTGACCTGGCACGTCGATGTTTCCGCTTCTGACGGCGGCGTGTTGGTGTATGGAGACGCCGGGCCCGGCTCTCGACAACTGGTCTGGCTCGATAGCACCACCTACATGCAGACGGCGATCGCGGTCGACGGACTCTCGCAGCTGTTTCAGGCCGAGTTGTCCCCGCAGGGTGACCGCGTTGTTCTCGAAAAAGATCGTACAGGCTACGACATTTCTGTGTACGACCTGCAGGACAAGATCACGGTTACTTCCCTCCCCAAGATCTACGGGAACGGCTTTCCGGCGTGGTCATCTGACGGTAAGTGGGTAGCCTATGATTCTTCCCGCGACGGTCAGTCCCAGATCTGGCGAGTGCCGGCGAATGGCAGCGGAAAGGAAGAGGAGTTGTTGCGCGACGACGTGCGCATCATGCCGCGAGATTTGAACAGGAACAACCTTCTCTATCTGCGCGGCGGGCTGGGAAATGAGTTTGAGTGCTGGACTGTCTCGCTGAACGACGGCCACCGGCGCAAAGTCCTGGATAACATCGACGATGGCAAGTTATCTCCCGACGGCCGATGGCTGGCCTACTCCGCCCACGAAAACCTACCGTCCGGTACATCTCCTGGTCCTTTGAAAGTCTTCGTCGTCGAACTTGAACACCCAGAAAGCAAGTATCAGGCTTCGGAAGACTCCGGCATTGGGCCCCGTTGGACTGCGGATGGCAAGGAACTGTACTACCTCGAGCAAAATACCTTGACTTTCGTACGAGTCAGCGTGCGGTTTTCCGGTGGTATCCCGCACTTTCACGTGATCGCCAAGAGCAGCCCCGGATTGCTGGCTGAACCTGTCTACGCGCTATCTCCAGATAAAAAGCGCATCTTGATCGAGCGCATCCCGGAGCCAACCGTTGTTGTGGTTACAAACTTTGCCGACGGGCTACAGAAGAAATAATCAGAAGTTCATGGCCGCTCGAAAATTGTGCACAGGGAACACTGTCTATGGTTTTGCCTCCGCGTTCCCCACCCAAGGCACTGTCCATCGCTACTTCCCTTTTTCTCCCATCGCTCTCAAGCACCGCGAGCGACAGAGAGGCTGCGCCCTGCGGCGCGGCGGTCTTCTGCTTCACTATCGCGCCTGAATAGGGTCTTGGTTCCTCTCGCTTCGCGGGCACCCTCCAAGAAAGCAGACCTTGGCACTTGGGAGCAGCCTCCCGCTCGCGCCCCTCCGGGTGGTGTGCCTTGAGACTCAGGGCAACAAAGGAGAAGTTAGCGATGTTTGACAAGTCGTGAGGTTAATTGGATTCGTTGGATCAGACGCGGAGTTGAAAACCACGAAGGCGCAGCGTGAATACGCGGTGCTGTCCCTGGCGACAACGGCGTCTTGGAAGGACAAGAACGGCGACGGCTACATCCGGCGCACGGAGTGGCACAAGCTTGTTGCGTGGGGGAATCTTTCCCTGTTTGCTGCGACCCTGAAAAAGGGGGCGCACGTGTCGGTGGAAGGCGAGCTCCGCTACCGCGAATTCGTGCCGAAGAAACAGAAGAAGTCCAAGAACGGCGATCACAAGATTCGTGTCGCCGAAATTCATCTCTCGAAGATCGCCAAGCTCGACCGCGCTGAGAAGCGCGATTCTGACGTGCCAGAACTCGGCCCGGAGACGGAGGCTCCCTTTTAGGGGGGCCTCTTGCATGCCTGAGCCGGCGAACGCCCGATTTCAACTCGGCGGAATCCGCATCGTTAACCACACGCCAGACAACTAGCAGCCCACATGGAGTCGAAAATGAACGAGTGCTGCGACAGTCTTAATGGGCCGCCGGCGGCACTTGCGTTGACTGAAACGCGATCAATTTCCAGCCATCTTTCTGCTTCACCCAAACGCGAATGGTGCGGAAGAGCCCACTGAAAGGCTTCCCGTCCTTCCTCACTGTGCCTGTCGCGGAGGTGAGCGAGGTGACCACCGCCGTGTTCCCATACACACGTATCTTCATCTCGCGCACGTCAAAGGACTCGTACTTGAGAGCGCCGGGCGCGAGACTCTCAGTTTTCGTGTACGGCGTACCGGAAGAGTAGACTCCAGTGTAATCATCAGCAAAGTACTTCTCGAAAAAGCTGGTGTCGTCTTTCAAGTACGCTTGTGCTAGTTGGTCACTCAGAGTTTTGATTTCTTGCTCGTCAGACCCGGTTTGTCCGAGGGCCTGGGCCGCAGCCAGCGCGCTTCAGAACTACCATTACCGGCATTTTCACACGTCATTTTTGCTTTGAATATTCATTTTTCTTGACAATTCTCAATTAGCGTATAGCTTAATACCCCACAGTCGGACCTTTCATCGCTATCCCTAGTTGATGAAGCTAGTCTGAACCGGCATCAGTCCTGTCCCATCGGCCCCCAACAATTTTCTCTCTCAGGAGTGGGCTTTGTATTCATTCTCCCGGCAAGACCTGCGAACCTCTTCGCGTTGTCCTTCCGCTTGGAGAGCGTGCGCTTACTCGCTTTCGGAGAGTGTGCCCTGTCCATTGGACCAACAAGGAGAACCCCATGCTTCGATTCACTAGATTCTCACTCCTGCTCTTGCTACTCGTTTTGGGCTGGCACCTGCTTTGCTCGGCCCAAGTGCTAACCAATACGAAATCTGAAGGACTCATTGCGCCTCCCTCATGGGCTACCGCCGACCGTTTGCGGGGCCGGGTGGACGGTGCGACGCCCATAACTGTTCAAGTTCATTTGCCGTTGCGAAATCTTGAGGAAGCAAAGGCGGAACTGGAAGCGGTTAGCGACCCGGACAGCCCACGTTATGGGCGGTATCTGACGAGCGAGGAGTTCGAGTTCAAATACTCGCCCACGGTTGAGGACCTGGCGGCGGTGCGCAATTATTTTGAGGCGGAAAGATTTTCGGTCACCTACGTGCCGCGCAATCGATTCTTCCTGACTGCACAGGCGACAGCGACGGAAGTAGAGCGGGTTTTCGCGACACGCCTTGGGCAATACGAGGCTACGAAGGGAGAGCTGCGTCACGCCCCGATGACGACGGCCCGCATCCCCGATGCCATCGCGTCGCGGGTATCGCGTGTGCTAGGGCTATCGACCTCGCGTGCGAAGCCGACTGCGCTAGCCGGGCAACGCCCGTTCGCCGGCAGCAAGACATCCCCGCCGACCTGCGCTGAGTACTACGACGAATATTTCGATACGATCGATCCCCCCTACGGCGGCGGCTATCCTTATCCCACTCTATTCCATCCGTGCGGCTTGACTCCTTCGCGCTTGCGAAGGGCCTACGGGCTCGATGACGCAGTAGAGAGTGGTAATGACGGGCGCGGCGTGACTATAGCCATCGTTGCATCTTGGCTTCCGCCAACTCTGGTTTCGGACGCGCAGACCTTCGCCGCGACATTCGATCCCACGCATCCCCTGCGCACTTCGCAGATCATGCTCGTTGCAGCACCGAGCGGCGGCGATCCGCCGGAACCCGTTGACGTCACCTGGTATTACGAGGATGTTTTTGACGTGGAAGACGTGCATGCAATCGCACCGGGCGCGAACATCGTCTATGTCTACGCGGCCACGTCGGGCAATGAAGACGCCGTCGCCGCCCTCAACCTGATCGTGCAGGACAAGCTGGCCAGCATCATCACGAACTCTTATGTATTTGACTTTGAAACTGCCGCCGACAGCGACACTGCCTTGTTGGATCCTATTCTGATTCAAGCTGGCTTGAAGGGTATCGGAACCTACTTTGGAAGCGGCGACTGGGGAGACAACCAGTGCAGCAGCACTAGTTGCTCCGCCTTTCCTCCACCCAGTAGTAGCAGCGGGCCCAGCGTTTACTACCCGGCATCCAGTCCTTACGCGACCGCCGTCGGCGGCACTTCGCTTTATCTGGATGCGAACGACCATGTGGTCTACGAGACGGGATGGGAGAGCGGCGAAAGCGTCCCGGTGGGCAACGGCGCCAACAAATCGTGGGCGCCTTCGCCACCGGGACTGTTGATTTTTGGCGCGGGCGGAGGTCCAAGTCAGATCTATGCGCAACCGAAATATCAACGAGGCATCGTCCCGCCAGTTCTGGCCGGAGCCGTGCCCAAGCGTGTAATCCCCGACGTTGCCATGCTCGCCGACCTCGATTCAGGGGTGAAGTATGCGCTGACGGACCCCTTCCTAGGAACCTACGTTGTTTTCCAGAACGCTGCGGGCACGAGCCTGGCCGTCCAAATTTTCGGCGCCACCGTTGCACTAGCAGAGCAGCGGGCCGGACACCGCATCGGGTTCGCGAACCCCAAGTTTTACCGGGTGGCGTCAACTGCATTTCGTGACATCATCCCGACGCCTACGCCTCAGGCCATCGATCATCCCGGGGTGTGGCTGGACACGGAAGACCCGCCGAATCTGCAGGTGCTGCGTCCCGACGGAAGGATCGTGCCGCACACGCTGCACAGCGCTCCCGGCTTCGACAATGTCACCGGACTGGGAGTCCCCGCAGGCGAGCAATTCCTGCAGGCCGTCAGCCAAAATTAGGTGAGCCGCACCGGTAATTCAACGATCTTTAAAATAAAGGAGGTTCCCCATGTTCAAAGCAACTTTGCGAAGTTTGATCTTAGGAGTGACGTTACTGCTGGGTTTCGCTTCTGCCGGTAACGCGCAGAAGATTACTTCGTTCGATGTGCCAGGTTCAACTAACACGCAAGCGCAGGCCATTAATTCGGATGGCCAGATTGCAGGTTTCTACATCGACGTCGCAGGCGTCTCCCACGGTTTTCTGCGGGGGCAAGGGGGCTCTTTTACCTCGTTCGATCCGCCAGGCTCCACGGGCACGCAAGCCCACGCCATTAATTCGGATGGCGTGATCGCCGGGTCATACTCCGGCGCGACAATGGTTCACGGGTTTCTGCGGGGGGAAGGCGGCGGCTTCACCACGTTCGATCCGCCCGGCTCATTGAGCACGTCTGTCACCGGTCTTAATTCAGCGGGGCAGGTCACGGGGTATTACTTTAACGCCGGTAGTTGGCATGGGTTTTTGCGCCAGGAAGACGGGACCTTTACCTCGTTCGACCCTCCGGGTTCATTTTACACGTCTCCCAACGCCATTGATTCCGCAGGACAGATCGTGGGGTATTACTACGACTACGTCTTCCAGCCCCACGGCTTTCTGCGGCAGCCTGACGGTACGATCGTCACCTTGAATCCGCCGCTCTTTCCTGCGTTGGTTCCTAGCTTCGTCTACGCCATAAACGCGGTGGGCCAGGTCGCAGGATATTACCAGGGTGGGGGCGCAACCGGATTCGGGCTCCACGGCTTTCTGCGACAGACCGACGGCGCCTTTACCGTGTTCGATGCGCCTGGACCTTTCACGTTTGTCAGAGCCATTAACAAAGCGGGCCAGATCGCCGGGTTTTACAGTGACGCGGCATTTCATAACCACGGCTTTCTGCGGCAGCCTGACGGGACCATTGTCTCCTTCGATCCGGCTGGCTCAACCGGCACCTACGCTTACGCGATCAATTCGGAGGGCCGGATAACGGGTTATTACACCGACGTGGCTGGGGTCGCCCATGGCTTTGTCCGCCAGGGTTGCGAACTGGAGGACGGGGTCTGCGAGTGAGAAACGCAGCGGTTCAGTCTGCAGTTGCCGCGGCGACCATGTGCGTAATGTGATGTGGCGCGCTGTGGCTCTCGCAGTCTACCTCGCCCTATGGCGGCGTAAACCCGCCTTTACATGGGGCAACCAGAACGGGACCCGTTGTTGCGCCCCTTTGGGGCTGGGAAACCCTTTCTCATTGCGCGGCAATGAACTCGAATAGTCTTGCTCTGATCACCTTTTTTCTGACGAGCATTCTCCTCTCATCCGCGTCAGTCTTACGTTTCTCGTGTGGGTTGGTGTGGAAGATGGCCTTACGAATGTGTCCACACGCGTGTCTCTGCCAGAGTCGAGCAGGTCCGCGAATTGCTTGAGCTTCGCTGTTCAACTCGGGGACTTACATCTGCGGTAAGGTTGCATTGGAATTTTCGTTGGGCACCAGTCGGCACAACCAGCCATCGGACACTTGACATGCGTTACGTTACGCGTTACGGTAGAAAATGATTCGTTCGATCCGCCACAAGGGACTGAAGCGTCTTTACGAATACGATGACCCGCGCGGCGTGATCAGCGGGCATGCGGAAAAGCTGCGTGACATTCTTGCGCGTCTAGATGCTGCCGCCACGGCTGCCGATATGGACCTGCCGGGCTTTCGGTTACATCCGCTCAAAGGGCAGCTGAAAGGCTTTTGGGCGGTGACCGTTCGGGCGAACTGGCGAGTGATCTTCCACTTTGCCGACCCAGACGCATCGGACGTTGATTATGTCGATTACCACTGAGGGAGATTGAACATGCCGATGAAGAATCCACCGCACCCCGGCGGCTTTGTCCTGCGACAGTGCATTGAGCCTTTGGGCTTGACGATCACGGATGCCGCCGCCGCCCTTGGAGTCACACGCACCACACTGTCGGAACTGGTGAACGGGAAGCGCGGGATTTCTCCTGAAATGGCCGTGCGATTGTCCAAAGTTTTCGGAGGCAGCGCCGAAGGCTGGCTTATGCAGCAGGCGCAGTACGACCTTGCCCAAGTCCGCGCGGACCGCATTAAGCTCAGGCGGCTGGCGTTGGCTTAGTCGGTTTCAGAAAGGATCGTTTGCGCAAAGGCCGTTTCCATGGCCCACTGTTCTCGCCCGAAATACTCGATCGAGGTCGCCAATCTACTGAGGGCGGGCATCCAAATCCTTCCCGTCCGTTTTAGGATAGGCCGCCCAGAGTCCGGGTGAGGCATAACGAGCGGCTCATCGCCCCTCGGCTATGCTTGCCACAAGGTTCCCAGCAGTTCCCAGCCGCACCACATTTGAGCCC
>Ga0307479_10004350_pt1 | contig 12953 bp, 6 predicted proteins | sample atmos_gasesECM4C_FD_203743 | JGI IMG/M metagenome (GOLD analysis project Ga0307479, IMG submission 203743) | Hardwood forest soil microbial communities from Morgan-Monroe State Forest, Indiana, United States - atmos_gasesECM4C_515 | ecosystem: Environmental > Terrestrial > Soil > Temperate...
TGCAGGTCGAGCGGCAGGTCACCGTGCTGACCAGGCGGTCGTTGACGTCATACGTGTGCGCAGTGTCGTAGGCGGATGTCGATGTTGCGCACGACGTTGTGCCGTTGGCGAAGGAGTTGGGCGGGCATGTGCGGGTGACGTTGCCGTTCTCGTCGTAGACGTTGTCGGTGCGTCCCCACACCAGCGGGCTCGCCTGACGCTCCACCAACTTGCTGAGCACGTTCCCCTGCGGGTCGTAGGTGATCTGGGTCTGGCCGCCGTCACCGTCGGTGACCGCGACGGCCGCGCCGGTTCCGTCGTAGGTCGTGCTCGTGTGGCATTCGATCGAGCCGGCGGGGAAGGGGCCGTCGGCGGTGCCGAGCACCGGGCAGTTGGCCGGGGTGGGCGCGGGGAAGGACGAGCCGTAGTACGGCGACCGCGAGTCGCTGTAGTTCCAGCCGCGAATCCACGTCGTCTTGGTCTTGCGGTTGGCGGCGTCGAGTGTGGCCACGGCAACGTTGCCGACCGGATCGGTCACCTGGGTGACGTTGCCCCGGGCGTCGTAGACGGTCTGCGTCGCCCCGTTGATGCGCGTTCCTGACCCGTTGCAGAGGGTCCCGTTCGCCTCGACCGGCTGGATCGAGCAGACCAGGTCGCCGTTGGCGTCAAAGGCTTGGGTGACATCGTAGGTGGCGTTGCCCGCCTGGTTCCCGCGCGGCGGCCTGATGGCCGTCTGGTTGCCGTCCGCGTCGACGGTGAAGGTGGTCAGGTTGCCCAGTTGGTCACGCTTCGAGACCACGAAGCGCCCAGGAGCCGAGTAGGCGTTGGCCCCGGAGGCGTGGAGCGTCTCCTGGTAGTTCGTATTCGGCGGAGCGGAGATCGTGCCGGGGTATGACGAGAGCGACGAGCCCGCCGTGGCGTCGCGGTCCCAGGTGCGGGTCACGTTGCCGGCTGCGTCGTACGCGTACACGGCGAAGCCGCCCGTGCCTGTGCCGTCGGTCGGGTCGGTGACCGCCTCCAGCCAGCCGCCGGCCTTGGTGGTGCCCGACAGGTCCGTCGCCGTGTCTGCGTAGTAGGTGTAGGTCGTCATCGCAGGCGACGTCGCGTTGCGGGCGATGGCCAGGGGCGACGCCTTCGCTGAGATCTCACCAGTTGGGAGGTAGCGCAGCTGCGCGATGGCCGCGTGGGTGCCGTCGTACGCCGGCGCGGTGACCTGGCACAGGTCCCCCGTGTCGCCTGTTGGCGTGCTCGGCGTGGTGCAGACAGTCGCCGAGCCGCGCTGGTTCGGTGCATATGCGGCCGCGTTGTCCAGCGCGCTGACCGTGAGATACGCCTGCCATTGCGCCGTGCTCAGGCCAGCGACGTTGCCGCGCGGTGGCAGGCTCTGAGTGTTGTCAACAAGTGCGTACAGCGTAGTCGGCAGCCAGCGCGCTCCGCCGGTCCCTGGTCCGTTCGGCGACGAGACGGATGCTCCGCCAGAAGGCAGGTCGTCGTACGTCGCCGTCGATCCCGAGGCGTCGACATAGATCGCGTGGGTCCCGACCGTTGCGTCCAGGAACTCACCCGTGCAGTCGTGCCCGGAGCCGCGGCTCGCGAAGTCGGTCATCGCGGCGCAGTTCTCGGTCCGCAGCAGCTGGCCCTCCTCGCCGTAGCGGTACTTCGTGTACTTGGTGTCGCCGGCCGTGGAGAGACTCTGAGTCACCGTCGAGCACAGCTTGTGGTCCGGCACCCAGTCGGGCTGGATGCACGATCCGCCGTGCGTGTTGTCCCAAAACAGGTAGTCCTGCGTGACCGTCAGACCCGAGGAGGGATCGACGACGTCGATCTCACCCGCGTCGTTGAACGGATCGAAGCTGGAGTAGATGCGGTTCCGTCCCGGATCGGACAGGGTCGCGACCCCGGTTGACGTGTTGTACGCGAAGGTGGTCGCCGTACCGCGGCGGTCGGTGATGCTCGCCACCTGCGCAGCCCCGAGGTAGGTCGTGCCGTTCGATGAGGTCTGGGTGTAGGTGAGCTGCGTCTTGACGGTGCTGCTGATCGGGTCGCTCGCCGAACAGAGCTGTGTGGACGTCGAGGCGGTGCAGCCGCCGTAGACGTACTGAAGCTGCGTTGCATCGGGGTTGGTGACGCTGACCAGCAGGCCCGACGTGGCGTTGGTGAAGTACTTGGTGACCCGATGCGCGACGTCGGTGACGTCCATCTCGTTGTTGGGCGAGCCCGTCGTGTACGTGAAGGTCAGCGAGCGGCCGGTGACGGGCTCGATGACACTGGCCAGGTTGCCCATTGCCTTGCCCGCCGAGGGCGGATCGTTGACGTAGTGGACGCGGATCTCGTTGCCGTTGGCGTCCTCGGTGTCGAGCTTGTGCCCGTCGCTCGCGAACTCGTAGCGAACCCGGTCGATGCGCTCCACCGCGTAGCCGAGAATCGTGGACGACGTCCACGTCGAGCTGGTGCACGTGGAGTTGGAGCTGTTGACCTCGAGGTATCGCCACATCGAGGCGTGCACGCCCATCGGCGGGCCGGCAACCTGATCGACGCAGATCCGGTTGTAGCCCGTGTCCAGTGCGAGTGCGCGAGGAATGGTCACGGCGAGGGGCCCGGTGCTCCCAGCGTTCACGAGGGCGGTGACGTCGATTGGCGTCGAAAGCTGGACGAGCGGGAAGACCGTGCGGCCGCCGTCCGCTGTGACCACCGTCACCGGCAGCGGGCGTGCGACGCCCTCGTCCGTCGGGAGGAAGAGGCCGGCAGCCGTGAGGCCCTGCGCGACCGCGCCGCCGTCGTCGAAGGTCAGCCACCAGGCGGTGCCGAGCATGCCCGCGCCGCTGGCTGAGCTGAGCGCGATGCTGTTGTAGGCGCGGTGCAGGCCGAGGGTGAGATCGCCGTGGAGCGGCACGGCGGTGCCGTCGTCCTGCGTGACGACGGCGTTGCCGTTGCCCACGTTGAGACTCAGCGTCCCCTGAGGCCCGGTCGGCCATGACGTCGTGGTGAACCACGAGTAGTCACCGAGTCCCGCGTCGCAGAGGATCGGCGCCTGCGACGAGTCGGTCCCGGTGCCGTAGGCGTTGGTCGCCGTGAAGGAGGAGCGGTCCTTGACGCAGCCCCGCTCGTTGCCGACGACGACCGTGTAGTAGCGGAAGGCGTGGGTGGCGCCCGCCGCCAGCGTGAACGAGCCGATGGTGATGGTGCCGTCGCCCGGGAGCGTGCAGGATGGACTCGACGTCGGCGTGCAGAACGGACCGGTGTTGAAGTTGGTGCTGTCGAGGGTGACGTTGAGCTCGGGGATGTAGCCGGAGTCGAGCGCGTCGTGCCCCGAGGTGACCGACATCGACACCGTCTGCGGGTTGAAGACCTTCAGGCCAAAGCCGATCTCGACTCCGCGCGAGTAGGGGATGCTGTTGTTGGACAAAAGGGTGCGCGTGTACTTCTGCACACTCGGAGGGGCGTTGAGTGTGAAGGTGTTCGACTGCGCGGTCGGGCCGTTGCCGACGCTGTTGGTGGCGTAGACCGTCGCGTAGTACGACGAGCCGTTGGTGAGTCCGGTGACCGTCGCGGTCAGGCACGTGCCGCACACCACGACGGGTCCGCCCACGGCGGTGCCGGTCGACGTGTACGCCTGCACGGTGTACGACGTGATGGTGGCGCCGCCATCCGGAGCGGCCCCCCAGGTGATGGTCGCGTTGGTGTTGCCTGGCGCGCCGTTCACCGATGTGGGCGCGCCGGGCACGGTCGGTCCGCTGGTGTCGGGCAATGCGGAGATGGCGACGCCGCCGGAGCCGACTCGTGCTGACACCGGGCTCACTGCCGGGCTGGGTGTGGGTGTTGCCGCGGGCGAGGGCGCCCTGCCCGGCGGCTGGGTCACCGAGACTCGTCCCTCGACGCTCGTGGTGCCGAAGTTGGTGGTGGCGGTGACGCCCACCGAGGTGATCGGCGCGCCATGCTGCGGCAGCACGACCGACGTGCAGGCCGCGCATGCGACCAGGCTCGATACCGGCGCGCCGGGCGCGCTGTAGCCGATGACGTCGTAGCGCGACACCGCGAGCGCGCCGCTCGCCGGTGCGCTCCAGCGCACGTGTACAGCCGCTGTGCCCGCGGATACCGCGAGTCCAGAGGGAGCTGGGGGCACGAGCGCTGCAGGCGTTGCTGTGGGGATGATTGCCGAAGCAGCCGCCGCGGTGTCGCTGCGGGCGCCGCCCGTCTGCGACCAGACGCTCGCGGTGACGTGATGCCCAGCAGTCAAGCCGAAGAACCATGCGCTGCTGTCGTGGGTGAGCAGGTTCTGCGATGCGTTGCTGTCGGTGTCGGTCAACGTCACCAGGGACGACACGATGGCGTTGCCCGGCTGCGTCGCCGGTGGTGACCACGACACGAGTGCGCTGCTCGTCCCTGCGGTCACGCTGACGTTCGAGGGCGGCGCGGGGGTCGCCTGGCTCTCGTCGACGAGCGCGGTGTGATAGGTGACGTCGAGCTCGGGCACGAGGGTGCCGTCGCTCGCCTGCGGACCGACGAAGCTGAAGCCGCCGCTCAGGCCGTGCTCGTCGGCCGACTGCACGCTGACGCCGAAGTTCCGAGCCGTGCCGTTGACCCATAGCTGCACCAGCGACGCGACGTCCCAGGTGACGGTGTGCGCGGACGGCGCCACGTGGTGCGATGCCACGGCGGCGCCGGTCACTGCGGCGATGGAGGCGGCGGCCGTCTGCGGACCGACATCGCCCGTCAGCGGATGCACCTCAACGTCGCCGCCCTGTGCGCACACGCTGCCGGTGCAGCCGGCGACGTGCATCGTCAGCGTGGCGCTGTCGATCACCGCGCCACCCGGAAGCGACGACGTGTCGAGGCTGACGACGCCGCGCTGCACCTGCGCGCCGGACACCGCGTCCGGCTGTGCCGCCGCGGTGAGGACGCCGGCATCCGACAGCACGCATGCGGTGCACGAGCCACCGGCCAGGGTCGCAGTGCCCGACACGCCGTGCTGCGTGCCGGTGAGCGACAGATCGACGCCCACCGTCGATGGCGCCGCGGCCGTCGCACCCGTCGCGGGCGGCACGGTCAGCGTGACCGTGCTGCCGCCTGCAGACGTAGACGCTGCGAGCGACACGCCCGACCCGTCGTTCCCCACCGCGGCGCCGATGCGCAGCGCGGCGCCGTTCAACGTCTGCGCGAACGCCACCGAGCCGTCCGCCTGCTCCGAGGCGGCGCCCAGCTGGTGCGCCGGGTCGGCGACGCTCAGCGTCAGCGACGCGGGCGCGTTGCCGGCGATCCGGTCGATGTCGAGGTGCACACCGTCGCGGGTGACGTGGCTGGTCACGCTCACCAGCGGATTGCCGAGGTAGGCGACGCCGTCGACGCCCGCCGCGGCCGACGCGCCTCCGATCCCGCCAAGCCCAATGGTGATCGGACCCGCGGGACCGCCCAGCGACACCGCCTGCGACAGGGTGCTGCCGAGATGGATGGGAACGACGTGGTTGGGCGCGCTGGCCGCGTCGCCCGTGCCGGAGCCCGCGCCCACCCACGGGTCGACGGACTGCCAGCGGCCCTCCGCGCCTCCAGGACGGAACATCGGCGAGGCGAAGAGCTGCGCCGTGTCCGACGCCGCGCCGTGCACGGTGTGCGTCAGCGCCGTCCACGCCTGCTCATCGGCGGGGAGCTGCGGATTCGGCGCCGCGCCGCGGGCGTCGGCCGGCGGCGCAAGCGGCTTCTGGTAGGTGGTTGGCAGGTCCACGAGCGGCGGCTGCTGCCAGGCGGTTGGGCCAGGCGTTGCCGCCAGCGATGCCGCCGGGACCGCCGTCGCGACGACCGAGAGAAGCGACAGCGCACCGGCGAACAGAGTGCGACGGCGGCGTGGCGAGCGCGCCGCGCGCATGGTCGTGTTGCGAGCGAGGTCGATCATTGGTAGCTCCCCGCGTCGCCGAGACCGACGACCTGTCCCATTCCTCGGGCGAACCACATGCCGTGGCCGACCAGCGTCACCGCGCTGCCGACGACGTCGTTGCCGGGGATGCGTCCCGCCCACGATCCGAGATATCCGCTGGCGGTCCCGAAGGGGAAGACGCCGCCGTCCTTGGCGACGAGGAAGTACCCCTGGCCGCTGCCGGGTGGCGTGATCACCGTGGTGATGGGAGCGTTGAGCTGCTGGCCTCCCTCGCTTCCGCAGCCGCAGGCGTCGCCGAAGGGCCAGACGCCACCGTTGGCCTCGACGATCCAGTAGCCGTTCCCCGACGGCGTCCGCGCCATGCTGACGATGTCGGTCAGCGGTGGCTGATGACCTCCGAGACTGCCACCGGAGGGCGTGTGGTACACGGCATCGCCGTACGGCCAGATGCCGCCGTTCTGCTCGAGGAGCCAGTAGCCCTGCCCAGACAGCGTGGGTTGGATGCCGACGATGTCGGTGGCGCCCGTGTCGTAGGTGCCGCCGTAGCACCCTGCGTCACCGAAGGCCCACACCATCCCACGCCGTTCGACCAACCAGTAGCCGTGTCCTGACGGCGTGCTCGCCAAACCGGTGGTGATCGTCTGGATCGGGCCGGCGGCGGAGCCGTAGCCGGTCGCGTCGCCGTACGGGAAGATCCCACCGTCGTCGCGCATCAGCCAGTAGCCGTCGCCATCCGGCGTCGACTGGATGGCCATGGTGTTGCGCGTGACCGATGCGCCGCCGCTTCCCTGGTTGCACGCGCTCCCTGTGGGCGTCGTTCGGATGTGCAGCGTTCGTTCGATCGCATGTCGCGTCGTGGGCAGAAGCAGCACGACGAGCAGCGCGGCGAGCGCCACTGCGATGATGCGTTTCCGCCGTGAGGTCGATCGAAGCCGACGCAGTGCGTCGGCGAGCGTCACAACACTCGTATCCGCCATGCCCCTGTTCCCCCTCTCGCGCGATGTGCGCTGTTCCGTCCGCCGCACTCTGCATTGCAGGGGCGGGTTTGGCCACCCAATTTTCGCGAAGACATGTTCAGGTCCGGTAAACGGCTAGCCACCTAGCAGGCGACGCCTGAGCTCAGCCCCCGCACGGGCAAGGAGTGCTGACCCCGGGTCCAGTGACGCAGAATGCGGGGGTGGCTGACGGAGTCGAGCTGATCCGCATCTCGCCGCGGTTCTGGAGTGCGCGGCAGGTGCTGCTGGCGCTGTATGCGGTGCCGTTCCTGGTCGGGATGGCGGCGGCCGCCGGCGCGAGCGCGGCGAACGGGCAGGCGGCCGCGGCGGGTGTGCTGGGGATCTTCGCCCTGGTGGCGATCGCGCTGGCGTGGATGGTGGAGAGGGGGCGGTACCGCGCGTGGGGGTACGTGGAGCGCGAGGACGACCTGGTGGTATCGCGCGGGCTGCTCTTCCGCAGGCAAACTGTGGTGCCGTACGGGCGCATGCAGCTGATCGACGTCACGTCAGGTCCGCTGGCGCGAGTCTTCGGCATTGCGACCGTGCAGCTGCACACCGCGGCGGCGGCGAGTGACGCGCGCATCCCCGGGCTCGAGCGCAGCGACGCGGAGCGCTTGCGCGACCGGCTCGCCGCCATCGGCGAAGCGCGGGCCACCGGGCTGTGAGCGTCGATCCGCGCAGCGCGGAGGCGGGCGCGACCAACTTCAGCGTCGGCGCGCCGTGGCGGCGCCTGAGCCCGCTCTCACCGGTGGTCAGAGGCGGCGCGGCGGTGCTGGGATTGCTGGTCATCATTCCCAACCTGCTGGCCAACGGGCTCGACCCGCGCAAGCCTGGTGAACGTCTCTACGCGCTGGCAGTGCCGGTGACGCTGCTCGTGGTGACCGTGGTCGCGGCGATCGTGTCGTGGCTGGTCACCCGCTGGCGCATCGCCGAGGGCAACCTGCAGATCGAGACGGGGCTGATCCGCCGCCAGTCGTACCGCGTCCCGCTGACGCGCATCCAGGCGGTCGACGTCGTCGCGCCGCTCACCGCGCGTCTGCTCGGGCTCGCCGAGGTGCGCATCGTGTCGGCGGGACGCGGGCAGGAGAAGGGTCGGCTCGCCTACCTGCGCACCGAGCAGGCCAACACGATCCGCTCGCAGCTGCTGGCGCTGGCCCACGGGCTCACCGCCGACACACCGGAGCCGCCTGCGTATCCGCTGCTGCACGTCCCCGGCGGACGTCTCGCCTCTGCACTTCTGCTGCGCGGCGCGACGCTCATTCCACTCGTCGTATTGCTGGCACTGCTCGTCGTCAGCGGCGTGCTGAGTGGCAATGCGCGCGAGGGGGTGGGCGCGCTGTTCGGCACGGTGTTCGCGGCGCTGTTCGTGCACGCCGTCGCCATCGTGCAGTCGTTCAACGCCGAGTACGACTTCCGCATCAGCGAGGCCCCCGACGGCTTCCGCCTCGACCGCGGACTGCTGCAGACGCGGCACGAGACCATCCCCTTCGGACGCGTTCAGGCGGTGCGGCTGGTCGAGCCGCTGCTCTGGCGCCCCTTCGGGTGGTGCCGCCTCGAAGTGGACGTTGCGCGGCAGCACGTCTCGCGTCGCGCGGACGCGTCCGCGCACGTCGTGGCGCGCGTGCTCGCACCCGTTGCGCCGCGCGAGCACGTGATGTTCGTTCTTGCCCGAGTTGTCCCCAACGCGCAGCCGCTGCCCCCGCCGTCCTCGCGCGCCCCGCAACGCGCGTGGATCAAAGCGCCGTTCTCCTGGCACCTGCTTGCCGCGTGGGACGACGCTCAGTATCTCTACGCGCGCACCGGTCGGGTCACCGCGTCGACGGTGGTGCTGCCGCTGGCGAAGCTGCAGAGCGTTCACGTGTCGTCGGGGCCGGTGCAGCGCGCCCTGCGCCTCGCCTCGCTGGACGGCGTCAGCGCCGGACATCGCTGGGCGGGCCGGGCCCTGTGTCGCGACGAGCAGCAGGCCGGGGCGATGCTCTGGCGGCTCATCGACGGCGCCCGCGCCGCCCGCCGCGCCTGACCTCCTCCGCTACGCGCTGCGCAGCGCGTCGGTGGGCGCGAGTCGAGCCGCGCGCAACGCGGGCAACAAACCGGCGAGCGCGCCGATGAGCAGCGCTGCACCAAGCCCACCCGCCCAGGCCACCGTGGGCACGACCACCGTCCAGCCCTTGGTCGCCGCGTACACCGCGGTGGCGATGACTCCGATGCCCACGCCGGCACCGCCGCCGAGGACGCCGAGCATCGCCGCCTCGGCGAGGAACTGTGTGCGCACGTTGCCCCGGGTCGCGCCCAGCGCGCGGCGCAGCCCGATCTCGGAGCGCCGCTCCAGCACGGAGATCACCATGATGTTGGCGACGCCGACGGCGCCGACCAGCAGCGCCACCGCGCCGAGGCCGAGGAAGAGCCCGTTGAACGCGCTCTGCGCCGCGGCCCGCGCCACCAGCGCCGCCGAGGGCTGGCTGACGTTGACCTGGTTGGGCGCCTCGGGGTTGGCGGTCGGGGCGAGCACCGCCTGCACCGCCCCGACCTGGTCGGTGTCCGCGCGGACGTACACCGTCGAGGGATGGCCGTCGAAGCCGAGGTACGTCTGCGCTGCGGGAAAGCCGACCAGCACAGCGGCGTCGATCTCGGGCGTGAGCGGTGCGGCGTTGAGGATGCCGGCCACGTAGAACCACTGCGAACGCAGCCAGATGCGCTCGCCCGGCCACACCCGGTCGATGCCCAACCGCTGCGCCGCGGTGGCGCCGAGCACGGCCACCGGCTGCTGCGCCGTCGCCGCATTGAGGTACGCGCCGTGGGCGACGGTGGTGCCGACGGCGTGCAGCAGGTCGAGGCTCGCCGCGACCACGCTGAGCCCGTTGGTGTTGAAGGCCGGCACCAGCGGGCTGCGGTAGACCGACGCGGTGACCGCGCCCGTCTCCTGCACCTGCTGCACCGGACCGATCCGCCCGATCATCGCCGGCGCCGCGGCGGGCAGCTCGGCCGACCTGCCGAGGAAGGTCTGCCCATTGGTCACGGTGAGCAGGTTGGTGCCCAGGCGGTCGATCTCGGAGAGGAGCCCCGCCTGGGACGACGACGACAGGCCGAGCACCGCGACGATCGCCGCCACCCCGATGGCGATGCCCAGGGCGGACAGCCCTGCGCGCAACCGCCGCGTGCGGAGTCCGACGCCGGCGACACGGGCCAGGTCGGCAGGGCGGAGCCGCCCGCGGACGCTGCGGGCCGAGGCGACCGGGACCGCCATCGCCGCCGGCACGGTCCCGGTGTCCCTGACGATGCGCCCGTCGCGGATCTCCACCCGCCGGGGCAGCCGCTCCGCCACGTCGCGGTCGTGGGTGATGACCACGATGGTCGCACCTTGCGCGTTGAGCTCTTCGAGCAGCGCGACGATGGCCGCACCCGAGGCGCTGTCGAGGTTGCCGGTGGGCTCGTCGGCGAGCACGATCGTCGGCCGTCCCACCAGCGCCCGGGCGATGGCCACGCGCTGGCGCTCCCCGCCGGAGAGCTGCGTGGGACGGAACTCGGCCCGCTCGGCCAGCCCCACCCGCGCCAGCGCCTCGAACGCGCGCCGCCGCCGCTCGCGGTTGGCGACGCCCGCGTAGAGCAGGCCGTCGGCGACGTTCTCCAGCGCGGTGGCGTGCTCGGCGAGGAAGAACTGCTGGAAGACGAAGCCGACCCGGGTGGCCCGCAGCGCCGCCAGCTCGCGGTCGGGCAAGCGGGCGACGTCGACCCCGGTGATGCGCACCAGTCCCGACGTGGGCCGGTCGAGGGTGCCGATGACGTGGAGCAGCGTCGACTTGCCCGACCCCGACGGCCCGGTGATGGCCACCAGCTCGCCGGCGTTGACGGTCAGGCTGACCCCGCGCAGCGCCGCCACCGGGGGCTCCTGCGCGTAGGTTCGAACGACGTCCGCCAGCTCGATCACCGGCGACGGGGTGCTCACGTCGAGGGCACCACCACACGGTCCCCGGCGGCGACGCCGTCGCCGCTCACCTGGACAAGTCCGTCAGCATCGTCGAACAGCCCGGGCGTGACCGCGGCCAGACGATGTGCGCCACGCGCGTCGACGACCTCGACGGCGTAGCCGCCACCCGACAGCGCCACCAGCGCGGTGACCGGGACGACGAGTGCGTTGTCCACCGACGCCGTGGTGATCGACACCTGCACCGGCGCCTGGTCGAGCGTCCCTGTTGCTGACGGGTCGGTCAGTGTGATGTCGACCTCGATGGTCGGCGACGTGTTGCTGTTGTTGCCGCTGTTGGATGGCGCCGTGGCCACGGTGCCCACCGTTGACACGGTCCCGGAGGTGGTGTGGTTGTTGGGCAGGGTGATGGTCACCGCGTCGCCGACCTTGACCTGCGACTGCTGCGCCGCGTCGAGATTGACGACGACCTGGCGTGTCGTCGAGGTGACCTGCATGATCGCCGCGCCCGGCTGCACGGGAGCGCCGGTCGTCGGGGTGACCGAGGTGACGATCACCGCGCCGGGCTCGAAGACCACGTCGCCGAGCCGGACCGCGCCCGTCTGCGCCGCGCCCAGCGACGCCTGCCAGCGCTGCACCGCCGCCTGGGTCGCGGCGGAGAAGTGGTCGCTCTGGGTGAGGCCGTCGCCGAAGCCCAGCGCGATGAGGTTGGCGGTCAGCTCGCCGACGTCCGGACCGTCGCTGATCCCGGCGGCGAGGTCGCGCCACGGCGTCACCGTGCCGTAGAACAGGGGTACCGCAACGCCACTCAGCGCGTAGAGCGGCTGGCCGCGCGACACCGTCTGCCCCGCGCTGGGCAGAGCGGTGTAGGTGGTCCCCGGATTGACCGCATTCGACTGCGCGGTGGCCAGCGCGCTCTCGGCGTTCTGCATCGCGGTCTGGTCGGCGGCGATGTGCGCGCTCGACTGGTGTCGCGACTGCTGCGCCTGCGTCTGCGCGCTGGCCAGCGCGTTCTGCGTCTGGGTGACCTTGGCCTGGTCGGCGGCGACGGTCTGCTGCGACTGCGCACACGCCTGGCTGGACGGCTGTGCACACGCCGTGGCCTGCGTCGACTGGTCGCTGCTCAACGCTGTCTGCGCAGCAGTGACCGCGGCCTGCGCCTGGGAGATGGACAGGTCACTCGCTGCAGCGCTGTCGGCTGCGGCGGTGCGGTCAGCGGCGAGCGCCGCCTGCGCGGTGGCCACCCCCTGCTGTGCCTGGGTGATCGCCTGCTGCGCGGCTCCTGAGGCTGCGACCACGCTGGTGCTGCCGCCGTAGCGCAGCGTGCCGGCGACCGAGGTCTGCGAGGTCAGCGTCCTCTGGCTGACGGTGGCGAGCCCGGTGGTCGCGCCGTTGTCGCCGGCCCCGGGGTTGGCGGCGGTGCCCCCGAACGGGCGGGTCGCGGCCAGCACCGCGCCCGCGGCGATGACCACCGCGCCCAGCCCGGCGCCGAGCACGAAGCGGCGGCGCTGCCAGACCCGGGGCCGGGGCGCCACCCCGGTCGCGACGCTCACTTGCCGCCGCCACTGGTGACGGGGCCGCCGCCGCCGCCGTTGGTGACCGTGCTGCCCCCGGGCGGCTTGGGCAGGTTGCTCTGGCAGGCGTTCTGTGCCGCCTGGAACTGCGGTGAGTTGAAGTCGACGCCCTGGGGGAGCTGCAGACGGACGCCGCCGCCTCCTCCGCTACTGAACTGCGGGTCGGGGAAGCTCGCGACACCGTGGTCGCGCATGCACTGCGAGAAGCGCAGCGCCGCCGCCTGCGCCGCCGCAGCTTGCGCCGGATCGATCTGGCCGCCGTTGGGCAGCAGCGACTTGCAGGCGGTCTGCGCCGCCTGGAAGACGGGCGAGTCGGGGTTGATGCCGCTGTCGGAGTTGATGGTCAGGCCGCCACCCGTGCTGGGGTCGGGGAAGTTGGTCACCCCGTGGTGGCGCATGCACTGAGAGAAGGCCAGCGCCACCTGGCCCTTGGAGGACCCCGCGGGCAGACCGCTCGGCGTCGGCGTCGCGCGTCCCAGGCTGGCGACGCCCGGTCCTCCGGAGGAGCCGCACGCCGCCAGCAGGAGAAGGGCCGCCAGGGTGACGCCCAGGGATGCCACGCGCTTGGTGATCTCGGTGTTCATTCGATTTGTCCAGTCCGCAACCGTTGATGG
>Ga0307479_10004351_pt1 | contig 12953 bp, 10 predicted proteins | sample atmos_gasesECM4C_FD_203743 | JGI IMG/M metagenome (GOLD analysis project Ga0307479, IMG submission 203743) | Hardwood forest soil microbial communities from Morgan-Monroe State Forest, Indiana, United States - atmos_gasesECM4C_515 | ecosystem: Environmental > Terrestrial > Soil > Temperate...
CTAAGGAAAGAGGCGGCTCACGAAAACATTTGCAGGGACAGAGTTTAGGCCCACTCGCTTTCAAAACACAAGGGGCGCGCCTGTGGAAACTCTGGCTCGGCAAAGGTTTACGAATTATTCAGGCTTGTTCCGCTAGGATCCGGCGTAAAGCTGGAACGGCGCCCAGTAGAAAGGCTTCTTGAAGACGGACTTGGAGTCTGACGAATGCAGCAGCGCCAGCTTGGCGTTCCTGAGCGCAGTAGCCGGATCTTTGCCTTGGCTTAGTTCACCGTACAAGGTATCCATCAGCTGGGGCGTAGACGCGTCGCTCACTTCCCACAGTGCGGCGATCACATTGTGCGCACCGGCGCGTAGAAACGCCCAGGATAGCCCGACGAGCCCCTCCCCAGAGTAAGCGCGCGTGCCTGAGCCATTGCAAGCCGAAATGGTCACTAAATCCGCGTTCAAGTGATGCTGAACGATATCTCGCGCGTAGAGTTTGTAAGAGTCGCCTTCTTTGCTCAGGATCACCGCCGATTCCAAAGGTCGCGTGTGACTGGCCGTTCCGTGCGTTACGAAGTGCACATAGGAAAAGCGCCCAGGATCACTACCAAGATAGGCCGATGGGGTTGCCTGCCTCCCTTCCAGCACCTTGCGGGGCGAATCAGCAAAGTACCGTTCGATTTTCTGCATTTCCGCAGGGGCCTGCGCAAGCGTGGGGAAATCCGCGTTTGGCTGTTCCGTGTTGCCGACAAGAAGAAGACTCTTTGCCGGTGTCGAGGGTCTGTTCGTGGAATGCTCCAAGAGAGTCAGTGAGCTGGCCGTCGTGAGCGTGACATCCTCAATCCAGAAATGCGGCTGTGGATCGGACACAATCATCGTCTCGAAGTTCAACCCATACAAACTCTGATCGGGCAAGACAATCACGCGCGACCCTCGCGGAATGAGCTTCTTGGCAGGCTCAATTAGCATCGTGTACAAGCGTTCCCCATCCGCTCCGTCTGGATCCTGCGCATCGCGCATTGCCAGGACGGTCTTTTGATACGACCTTACCAGCGGCTCAATCTCAGCCGCCTTCGGCAGCACAAAATAGGTGGTCTTTGTCGGCGTGATCGCCCATAAGTAAGAGTGGTTGTGCCCGATCCAGTAAAACAATAGCGTTGCATGAAAGCGCGCCGCGATTTGCTTCGGCGAAATATTCCGATCTGCGTGCGTAACTTTCGTACTAGTTTTGTTTTCCTTCTTCTGTGCCTGGGCTGTCAGTCCTTCTTCCAACGTGCGCGCCCGGCTCAATTCCGCCACACGCAGCGCATCCAGTGTTCGGCCCTGTGAGATCAGGAACTGAATATACCCATCATAGAAAGCTATCCCGCTCGACAGAAATGACATCCGCAAGTCTTCTGCCTGCACCGACGAACGTACCTTTTCGATGGTCTCCAGAGATCGGCGGAACTCTGTGTCGGCCTGACCGTAATGGCTTTCATCCGCATACGTCTGCGCGAGTCGAGCTTCCGCTTCCCATTTTTGAGCCGCATCTGCCCTGGAATCGGCGATAACTCCCTTGAAAGCGCGCTCTGCGTCCCCATAACCCCGCTTTCTTTGCTCGATTCGACCTCGAACGAGCGCCGATGCTACAACGCCGGATCGATCAAGCCCGGCTTGCTCGATTTGAGATGCCTCCGAATAATACCTCTCCGCCTTGTCAATTTCGCCAGTCTCGAGCGCAATTTCGGCGAGATCATTCAGGAATTCCACCAGCGTTCGCTTATCGTCTTGTTTTCGCGCCAGATCGAGAGCTTGAACGAGCACACCTCCTGCAAGTTCATATTGGTGCTGTTCGTAATAAACGTTCGACATTCCCGTCAACCAGTACACTTGGTTTCCAATCAGTCCGGTTTGCATGGAAGCGCCCTCTGCTTGCTTATCGAGAGCGAGAGCGTTCTCGAAGTCACCTAATTTTCTATAGTCCCAAGCCATGTTCCCGAGGATTGCTGAGACAGTGCCTTGCATCCCCAAAGACTGAGCTAGCCGCAGTGCCGAGCGATCCCAATCGAGCGCCTCATCAAAATGACCTTGACTGGTAGCCAGGCGACCGAGATTGCCCAATGCGCTTGCCTCTGACCAGGTCAATTGCTTATCGCGGGCAAGAGAAAGCGCGCGCCTAAAAAGGGCTTCGGCAGTCGCATAGTTGTTCTCATCAACAGCGAGCGCACCTTGCGCGTTCAGGATCTGGCAGAGGAGGTCAGGTGTGGCGGCAGCGAGTTGCTCCGCCCTGAGGAGATGCTTATCAGAGTCGTCAAATTGTTGCGCATACCTATAAGCGATCCCCTCCACCATGTACTTGCGAGCCTCGATATCGGAGGACTGAAGCTGAAGCGGCAACTCCTCGCTGAGAAGGGCCAGTCCAGCCTTATATTCGGAACGAGTGACCAGAATCTGCGCTTGCAGGACGCGGAAGCGCCACCCCCACTCGATTGATTTTGACGCATAACGCTGGCGGGCCCGCTCGACATCCTTTAAAGCGGCTTCATACTCGCCCCGCCGCATCTTCAGGAAAATATCGTTGTAAACAGACTCTGGCGAGGGCGCCGCAAACCGCGTGCACCCGGACACTAAAGTTGTCATCAGGATAAGCAGCCAGAGCGTTGGGTTTAACCGCCTGGGGGCATAGGCTGCCCGTTGCTTGATGCTTCCGCCGCTGTAAGCTCTGCGACGTGCGGCGAGCCCAGCTCGAGTCTCAGCATCGTCAGGGTCCGCATCCCGGGTGACGCGAATACCTCCGCCAGAAAGATCTTTCCGAAGTTCTTCACTTCGATCAGGTGCTGCTTTCCATCGACACCGCTCAGCTTGGTCTCGATTTTTTCCACCAGGGAGCAAACCGCCACCTTCCCGCCTTCCTCGAATGCCACTATTCTCCCGGATTTTCGGTCACCTGCAATACCCTTCGTCAAGTCTGCAAAAGTTTTGCATTTAACCAGCAGGTCGTGCCGCAAAGTCACCTTCACGTCTTGTCCGCTAATTTTCAGCCCCTCAAACCGGCTGTCCTCCGCGATGATATGTCCTTCTGGCTCGTCCAGGACGTGAACGGAAGTAAGCCGCGAAACGATCTTGTCCACGGTCACCACGCCGAGGATGTTCAGGCCCTTCACTACCGTCGACGCATGCGTCACGTAAGTGTCGTCTCTCCTATGTTTCCCGGAAACAAAAGTGTGCGCTGACTTGAAGCACACGAAGTCCTGAAAATGAAACGCCCTCTCTTCCGCCATGGCGTGCCCGCCGATGGTGGACAAAGCCGCGGACGCTCGCGTCGGAATGATCGACCAAAGTGGATGACGGAATTCTCCGCTTAGCGCGTGCGCAAGCGCGTGAAAATGGAATGGGATGCGGTGCAGGGGCTTGGGCATACGGCACCTCAGTGACTTAATTTGGGCCTAAATAGTCTTTTAATTATGCAAGAAATTCAACCAAAAAACTGAGCCGGAGAACCTCCTCACCGCTTCCCTGGCCGCTCGCTCCCGGCGCGCCTGTAAAGACAAGCCTGTACTTCCCGGGCCTCACGAGGCCTCCGGGAATCACAAATTGCGCCTCTTGGTTGACGCTGGTTCCGGGGACCACGACCTGGAGCAATGTGCGGCCGGATCCGTCCTGAAGCTTGCAATAGTAGCTGTCGAAAACCTTCGCGGGGGTGAAGTCAAACTTAAGCGAGAAGCTTTCCTCCGGACGTACCCGCACTTTCAGCTCTTCCCCGCCTCGCGTATTTGCCATCTGTAGCGAAAAGGAAGAACTGAAGAACTGGCCGGAGTTCAACCCCGCTTCCCTCTTCGCCTGCGGAATTGTGACCGCGCTCTGATATGCGATTACGGCCAGAAGCACCGCAAGCGCCGGCACGGCGATCGCTGGCCGCAACCAGAAGAGCCATCCGCCGGATGGCCGGACGGGTTTGGCGGCAATCGCCTCCCCGCGCTCAGCGCGCAAGACAGCGCGCCCGGTCTCCACGAAAGCCACTGCGGCTTTTACGTCCAGCGCGCATTCGGCACAATCGAAATAATGCTCCTCGTACTCGTCCCGCTGGGCTCCGGTGAGCTCCCCAAGTACGTATTTTTCAGCAGCTTGCAAGCGGACAGCCTCGTTGTGCTCCATTTGCCCCTTCCCGTTAGATAGTGCGACTGGCCGCAGAATCGTTTCAGCAGGGTCCCTTAGCCGATTGCCCGGTACATCTTCCCGATTTGGTCCTTCTCGTACAAATCCTTGAACTTATCCTTGGCTCGATAGACCAGTACGCGCAGGTAATCGCGATCCACACCGATGGCGCGGCACACCGAATCCTTATCCTTTTCCTCCAGAAAGATGGCCCGCAACAGCTCCCGATCCTTTGCAGGCAGGCCGGCCAGGATCTCGCGCACGCGTTCGCAAGTTTCCTGGGTAACCATCATTCCTTCCAAGTCCAAAACCTTGTCCGGGATGTCTTCATGCGTGTCATCCAACTGCTGGTTTCTTCCCAAGGTTCGGTAGTGCTCTTGTAACACGTTGTTACATATGGAGTTAACGAATGCCCCGAAGCGCTCCGGCTGCCGCACGCCTCCCTCTTTGCGCACTGCCTTAATCACCCGGATATACGTCTCCTGCTTCAAATCCTCGACTTTGTCCGGGCTAATAAACCTGGCCCGCAGCTTGATTTGCAGCAGCTTCTCAAAATACACAAAAAAGTGGTGTTCCGTGGCTGGGTCGCCATCGCGGAGCCGTTCCACATAGGCCTTATCGAACGAAAAGAAATCCACTTCTGCCTCGGGGATTATGGCCATGCAGTATAACGTCGCAGCCGTTCAGGGGCAATGGAGCGCCCCCCCGAACCCAGCGCCGCTTTCGCCATTCCTAATTTGAAACGTTTGCCAACTTCCCTGCACTACCTCTCTGTGAAATCCCGGTCTATCCGGGATGTTCAACCATAGGGGACCCTCCCCGGTCCTCTTGTGCCCCAGCAGGCGCATCCTGCCCCGCCCTGAACGGGACGGGATGCGCCTCCCCTCTCCGAGGGGTGGCTCGAAATAGATGGAGGGTTTGTGCCAAGTCCAATCCGCCAATCAGGTAGTTCGGCTGCTCCTCGCTCTACTACCTCGTCCCTGACCTTCAACGATGGTTCCTCCGAGCTCCACGCGACCCCTGGCTCGACCGTGCTGAGCCTCGAATTCGTAGCCACGCCGCAGAAAGCTGCAATCGCCTCAACCGCCATTCCTCCAGCGATTCAAGCCGCATTTGAAGAAGTAACGAGTTTTGCCGGATGCCTGGTTATGGCTTCCGACCAAGAGCCTCGGCTGATTACCGTGTTCCTGCTGTGGAAAGGGAGCGAAGGGCGCCAGCGGTGCGCGCAGAGCGTCCGCAGGGTGCGCGCTCTTCTTGCTCCCTACATGGACCGCTGCTTGCGCGTGCAAACTCTGGCCGCGCACTCAGCGCTGCTGTGGGCGGAAACCCATCAAGCCGGCGCCGGTTTTCTGCGCGAGGAAAATCCTATGCGGCAAGAAAGCGCTTTTGTCGTTTGATGCATCTAAATAATAGTAGATCAATGACTTGGGGGCGAACGTGGAGACCGAGAGTGTGGATCAAATGGATACGGTGCTTGCAGCACGAAGCTGCAGCGAAGGTGCTTGCAGCGGCGCCGCGATTACTTCCCTGGATCAGCAGGCTCTTTGCCTGAGCCATTTTCTCGCCGAAAGTTACGCGCGGCTCGAGGCGCTGGACCCGCGCAAGGCGAAATCCCGCAATGAGCCGGTGGACCTCGCCGCCATGCGCTCGTTCCTCGAGGAATGTTCGCGCAAAGCGCTGGACGTCAGCCTGCAATCAGACAATCTCAGCAACCTCGAGCGCGGGCGCCTGCTGGACATCTTGCTTTGGGCCGGCGAACTCTTTATCTTCCTGCGCGCGCCGCTGATAACCTGGGCCGGCGCTCCCGCGCTTCGGCCCGGTCATGGCCTGGAAGATTCGACCGCGCGCGCCCGCTCCGCCTCTCGCCGCCTCTAAGGTTTGCCTCTGAAGCGCACGCCTTGCGTCTGCAAGCTCCCGGATTAGACCTTCTCGCCTGAATGCTTGCCTCAGAGTGCCTGAACACGAAGTCGAGAGCCCACTCCGGTTTTTTCGCAGCCTGGTATTCCCCTAATAGGTCCAAATGTGATACAAGGTAGCCCATTCAACAGGCAGTCAGGCACGCCTGCGGGTGGGTGGTCTGGTCTGTCTCGAATGCCCCGAGTCCCCGGGTTTGCATGGATTCGATGTCACATCTGGGAGCAATTGGACTTGCAAGGGTGTGCTCGAAACACGCGCCGCAATCTTCTTGGAGGAATTCAATGAGAACCACACGGTTGCCAGACGCAGTCGCACGCTGCGTCGCCAGGATTTGCCTCGTCTTAGCCGCGATGCTGGTGGCACTGTTCTTGTTAACTTCGGGCGCGTCTGCCCAATCCACCACTGACGGTGCCGTCGGCGGAGTTGTAACCGATCCCTCCGGCGCAATCGTGCCTGGCGCCACGGTCACCGCCCGCAACCTAGGCACTTCCGGCACTGGCACAGCCACTACAGACGGCAGCGGGCGATACCTCGTCGGCCATTTGCAGCCCGGCACTTATTCCCTGGAAATTTCCGCCAAAGGCTTCGCCGAGTTCAAAGCTCCCAATGTCACTGTGGAAGTGGGTCGCGTCACATCCATTGACGCGCGGCTTGATGTGCAATCGGCGGTCGAGACGGTGCTTACGACTGCGGAGGCCCCTGTTCTTGTCACAGACCGCGCCGATTTCTCAACGAACATCAACCAGACAACGATTGACAATCTGCCGATTAACGAGCGCCGTTGGTCCTGGTTTGCCCTGAGCACTCCGGGAGCAGTGCCTGACGGCGGCTTTGGCCTCGTGAGCTTTCGAGGCATCTCCGGGCTTTTGAACAACAATACAGTCGACGGCGCCGACAATAACCAGGCATTCTTCAGTGAAGAGCGTGGACGCACGCGCATCAGTTATTCAAGCAGCGAAGCCTCGATACAGGAATTTCAAATCAACACTTCGAATTATTCCGCGGAATACGGACGCGCTGCCGGCGGAGTGATTAACGCTGTGACGAAAAGCGGAACGAACAAAATTCATGGTGACGCATTCTGGTTTGACCGCAACAGCGACTGGGGAGCAATCAATCCATTCCAAACTCATACCGTGAAAGGCGTTTCCACGCCCTTTTTGCCGGAAGACAAGCGGCATCAGTTTGGCGGCGGAGTCGGCGGATCGATTATCAAGGACAAGCTCTTCTGGTTCTTTAGCGCAGATCAGCAGCTGCGGCCTTTCCCGGCGGTAGCCAACTCCGGGTTCCCGAATACCATATTTGCCCCCCTGAGCGCTTCCGAGCAAGCAACACTTATGTCCCGCGGCGTCTCGCCGACAAGCACCAGTGTTGCCGACGCGCTGACCCTGCTCGGCAACCTAACTGGCACGGTGCCCAGGCGAGGCGACCAGCTTATCCTTCTTCCCAAGATCGATTGGAACGTAGATTCCAGAAACCATGTCTCGTTTACCTATAACCGGCTGCGCTGGAATTCTCCCGAGGGCATCCAGACCGGAGCTGTCGTAAATCGCGGCATCGAAAGCTTCGGCAACGACTATGTGAAAGACGATTGGGGCATCGCTCGTTTGACCACGACAATTTCCTCAACGATGACCAACGAACTCCGCTACCAATACGGTCGTGATTTTGAGTTCGAGTTCGGCCAGGGCCCCATCGCGGGGGAGCCCGTTTCTTCGCAGTTCGGCGTGTCTCCGCAAATTCAGTTCAATGACCCCGCTACAGGCGGCTCTTCCAGCTTTGTATTCGGGATGCCAAACTTTCTAAACCGCCCGAAGTATCCTGACGAAAGAAGGAACCAGGTGGCGGACACCTTGGCCTGGAACCACAATACGCATCTCTTCAAATTCGGATTTGACATCAATCATGTGCACGACACCGAAATCAATTTGTTTGAGGGTTTTGGGGCATACACCTACAGCACTAGGGTCGATTACATCACTGACTTCGTTGCTGCCGCAACCAAGTCGGGGCCGCTTTGCACAAGCGGGACGCCGCCGACTACAAGTCAAGTCCCATGCTATTTCAGCTTCGCCCAGGGGTTCGGCACTCCGGGGTTCAATTTCTCCACCAATGATCTGGCTTTCTTTATCCAAGACGATTGGCGGATTCGGCCGCATTTTACGGTGAATCTCGGACTTCGTTTCGAGACGGAAATCATGCCGTCACCGCAGCTTCCCAACGGCGCTTTGCCGACAACCACTTCCTTCCCGTCGGACCGCAGAGACTTCGGTCCGCGTCTAGGGTTTGCGTGGGATCTGGCGGGAAATGGCAAGACCGTGGTCCGCGCCGGGTACGGAATCTTCTACGGCCGAATCATCAACTCCACGATCTTTAACGCTATCGCCAACACCGCCTTGCCTGCGGGGCAAAGTACGATTTCTCTGACGCCTACAGCATCGACCGTTTATCCGAATGTGGTCGCGTCGGGCGGCGGTACTGTGCCGTTCGGCGTTTCGGCCGTAGGCTTTGCGCCTGATACCAGGCTGCCGATGATCCACGAGTTCGATGCCGAAGTGGAACGAGAGATCGCCGCCAATACCGTCGTTTCAGTCTCCTACGTCGGCAGCCTCGGTCGCCGCCTGCCTCGTTTCGTGGATACGAATTTGCAATCCCCGACATTGTCCACGGACTACGCCGTTGCCGTGAACCCAAAAGCCACCATCATTAGTCCGTTTAAGGCCAGCGATTTCGTGGGGCAGAACTTTATAGTGCCATACTTTGGCGTACCGGCCGACGCAACCGGTAAGAAACCGGCAAGCGGCGGAACCGGACGGCCCAACACCGCTTTCGGATCGATCACCAACATCAGCGACAGCGTGGATTCCAAATACAACGCATTGGTCGTTGCCCTGAACAGGCGCTTTTACAAAGGCTTTCAAATCCAAACTTCCTACACCTACGCGCACGCCAACGATTTCGGCCAGAGTTCGCAAACATTTTCAGCCGCGAACAACGTGCTGAATCCGTTTGACCTAAATGCGGAGTCGGGTCGATCCAACTTTGACATCCGCCATCGCTTCACCTTCGGAGCGGTATGGACGCCGGAGGTTTACAAGGGCCAAAGCCAGGCCCTCCAGCATCTCGTGAATGGCTACACGATTTCACCCCTTGTTACTGCTTCTTCCGGTGCGCCTTTCACTCCGCTCATCTCCGGGAACGCGCCTACTCCCGCCGGCTTTGTTAATTATCCCGCAGGGGGAACGGGTGTTCTGGCGGATGGCGGCACGAACCGTGTGCCCTGGCTCGCGCCTAACTCCTTCCAGATGCCGCGTACATCGGACGTGGACCTTCGTCTCGAGAAGCGCTTCGACATTTGGGAGAGTTGGAAGCTGACCCTCATCGGCGACGCTTTCAACCTTTTCAACCACAACAACGTGACTGGCGTGAACGCAACGATGTTTTCTATCTGCGGGCCAAACGTCTCCTGCTCCTTACTCGGAGTCGGAGTCAAACCAGCCTCCCCAACACTGGTGTTCAATCCTAAATTCGGCGTGCCTACGTCATCCAGCAACACCTTGACGTTTCAGCGCCAGATCCAGGTCGGCCTCAGGCTGACTTTCTAGCGTTTGCTGTATCGCTGTTTCGCGCCCGATGGTAGACGGCTCGCGTACGTTCAATTTGGTGCCGACATCCATTGGGAGATTTGGACCGCGCCGGTGGAAGGCGACCGGGACCATGCACAGCTTGGAAACGCAGAGCCATTCCTGCGCACATCATTTTCCGAGACGCAGCCGGCATTTTCGCCCGATGGACAATGGCTGGCCTACTCCTCAAATGAGTCGGGGAACTTCGAGCTGTACGTGCGGCCTCTCTCGGAGCACGGAGGAAAGTGGCAGATTTCAACGGGAGGCGGCTTGTACCCATCTGGTCGCCCGATGGGGGCAGGCTTTTCTTCCTTACTCCGGACTGGCACATCATGGCAACCAGCTACACCGTCAAAGATGGTTCCCTCTTTGCAGGAAAGCCCCAAGCGTGGTCCCAGAAGAATTTGGTATATCTGGGCGGTAACTACCCCTATGACTTAGCACCCGACGGCAAGCGCTTCGCGGTAGGTCTGAATGCGGGCGGGGCGGCAGAGCAAGAACAGAACTCGGTCGACAGCGTTAGGGTCCTGCTCAACTTCTTCGACGAGCTGCGAGTCAAGGTTCCGAAGGCCAAAAATTGTGCACAGTCAATGCGCCGATGGCTCTGGACGGCAAATCGCGATTGACTTGTTCACTTATCCTGGACAATAAGACTAAGATGAGGGTAGCTCACGCGAGGGACGTTTTGGCCTGAAACGACACTTGCGATAGGCCGAGCGCGAGCCCTTGGATTTTGCGGGCGAAGTCTTACGGGTAGTCACCTTCAGGGATAATCCAGAATCTAATCGAGAGGGAGGAAAAAGTTGCCGGAGTTGCGCAAAGACCCCATCACGGGACGATGGGTAATTATTTCGACGGAGCGCGGGAAGCGGCCCAACGATTTTCTGCGCGAAAGCGTGGTGGCCAAGGAGCCGAAGAATTGCCCCTTCTGCGCGGGGAACGAGTCGAAAACGCCGCCGGAAGTGCTGGTGTACGGGCGCAACGGCGGGGGAGCGAACACGCCGGGATGGAAGGTACGCGTGGTGCCCAACCGCTTTCCGGCGCTGGGCATCGAGGGAGAACTGGACCGCGAAGGCGAAGGGCTGTTCGACAAGATGAACGGAATCGGCGCGCACGAGGTGGTCATCGAATCGGCGGACCATGCGGCGACGCTGGCCACGTTGCCGGAACGCGCCGTGGAAGACGTGCTGTGGGGCTACCGGGACCGCATGCTGGACCTGAAAAACGACAAACGCTTCCGGTACATTTTGATTTTCAAGAATCACGGAGAAGCGGCGGGCGCAACCGTGGAGCATCCCCATTCACAACTGATCGCGCTGCCCATCGTCCCGCGGCGTGTGCGCGAGGAAGTGGACAACTGCTGGCACTACTACGACGAGAAAGAGCGCTGCATTTTTTGCGACATCGTCCGGCAGGAGCGCGACACCGGGGAGCGAGTCATCGGGGAGAACGAGCAGTTCATCACCCTGGCGCCGTACGCGCCGCGGTTCCCGTTTGAAATGTGGCTGCTGCCGAAAGTGCACAGCTCCTCGTATGAGAACAACCAGAGCTCGATTTACGCCAGCCTGGCGCGAATACTGAAAGACACGCTGATGCGGCTGGACGAGGTGCTCGACCGCCCGGCGTACAACTTCATGATCCATACTTCGCCGACCGGCGAAGAGATCAATGATCACTATCACTGGCACATCGAGATTATTCCGAAGCTGACGAAAGTCGCGGGATTCGAATGGGGCACGGGATTTTACATCAACCCGACGCCACCCGAGGAGTCCGCGCGATTCTTGCGGGAAGCCCAGCTCCCTGCGGCGGCAGAAAAGAAATAAATATTTCGTCCGAGTTGGTGATGGACGGATTTGAGTAGGGGCTCAGTTTGGATTTTTGATTTATTGCGTTACGAAACGAAAATTTCAAACTGACCCACCACGCGGATTTGGGGACGTCCAGGGAAATGCCAGAGATTTGTTATACTTGAGAATTCGGCGCGGTACCCAAGTGGCCCAAGGGAGAGGTCTGCAAATCCCCTCTTTTCACGCGGTGCAACGAGGTATCAATAGGTTGCGGAAACTGAATGAGGGGAGAATAGGCGAAAATGGGGTGCGTTGGGCATAACTTTGGGCATAGATTTCGGGCATAATAAATGGAGGTTTTTCGAGGGTTTTTCACACCTCTGTGGCAGAGGCGCGGTACCCAAGTGGCTAAGGGAATGGTCTGCAAAACCATCATTCGTCGGTTCGATTCCGACCCGCGCCTCCAATTTCCTGAGCAGAAGCGCGCGTCCGTCAGTTCCACCACACCGGTGTAGGTTTTGGGTGTCTTACAGCCCTTGCCGCCGTGCGTTGTTTCCTTTTAGGCAGTAGAAAAAGAGTGGTGCCGGAACATGGAAAAATCTGCTGAGTCACTGATGGATGAAATCCAGAGAGACTTAGAGCTTCTTGAATCTAGCTTGCCAAAACGAGTTGACGGCTGGGCTCTCTCACAGATGTCCAAGTTACCGTTCAAAGTTATGGTTTATCGAGAAGCACTCGCCTGGAGAATGGCAGAATTAGGCCGTGCTGCGTTCGAGGAATTCGAGAAGGATAGATTAGCAGCCGCCATTGTGTTGACGCGAGCCGTCGTCGAAACTAGTGCCGCCTTGTGGTACTTGTGCGGAAAAGTTGAAACCTCTGTGAGGTCCTCTGAAGTCGGGGATATTGATGATTACCTGATGCAAATGAGTATGGGCATCGCACCCGATCCGCCTACCGATCCCGAGACAGGCGAGGTCCTCACGCCGCCGCGGCCCATCAGAGTTGGTAAGTTTCTCGACCGTGTGGAGAAGGATATAACCGGTTTCAAACGCCAGTATGGATATTTGAGTGAATACGCGCACCCAAATTGGGCCGGAACTGTTTATCTCTATTCCAAATTCGACAAAGAAAACGCCACGGCTGATTTCAGCAAGAATATCAGGGAGCCTGACGGTACGAAGGTCATCGGCACTGGCAATCTAAGTGTCGCCTTGCTGCTGTTCGAGAGAAGCTACAATCGCGTTGCCGACCTAATTCCCGAGTTCACAAAACTCTGTGAAGAAAGATTGAAAAAGGCAGCGAGTTCGGGCGCCCCATGACCTCAAGAGGCACGTCGATCCAGGTCTAGAAAGATCGACAGTGGTTGAGCTTGTTTGGTTTGTTTCTTGGCTTCGTCGCCCCATGCGGCAGCAACGAACCCTAATGACGCGAGTCCCAAGGTCATTGAACCAGATACCAGAGCTCCCGCGCCTGTCATTCCAGCAAGACTCAGTTTGCTTTT
>Ga0307479_10004352_pt1 | contig 12951 bp, 13 predicted proteins | sample atmos_gasesECM4C_FD_203743 | JGI IMG/M metagenome (GOLD analysis project Ga0307479, IMG submission 203743) | Hardwood forest soil microbial communities from Morgan-Monroe State Forest, Indiana, United States - atmos_gasesECM4C_515 | ecosystem: Environmental > Terrestrial > Soil > Temperate...
TCGGCAGATGTTGACCATGCGGGGGCGGCCCGGCGAGGGCGCGACCGCGGGGTCGTGGGACGATGTCGTGCGGTGATCGTGTTTGGGGTACCAGTCCTGTCGGAAGACGTGTGGTCAGTGATCCCCTGAGTACGGGAAGACGCGATGCAGGCTCAGCGTAGCATCCAAACGTCCCTGCCCTCCGACCGCTTGAAGGAACCGCGCCCCCGGGGCCGTGCCCCGCTGGTGAGCGTGTGTATGCCTTCGTTCAACCACGCCTCGTTTCTCGCCACGGCCGTTGAGAGCGTGCTCAAACAGACGTATCCCCACGTCGAGCTGATCATCGTCGACGACGGGTCGACCGACAAGAGCCTGGAAATCGCCCAGGGCTACGCGTCGCGCTACCCGGGGCGGGTGTCGGTGTACACGCACGACGGCCATGCGCACCGGGGGGTCTCCGCGACCGCCAACCTCGCCTTCGAGCGATCGGGCGGCGACTACTGGTGCGGGCTCTCCTCCGACGACGCGTTCGTGCGGGATAAGGTGGAGCGACAGGTGACGTTCTTGGGGGAGCATCCCGAGATCGGCCTGGTCCACGGTCCGGCCACGGTGATCGATGCGGAAGGGCGCCGGGTGGGGCTCACGTTCGCTCGAGACCTGTCGCGCGAGCCGGATCCCCTGCTGGCGCTGCTGGAGGGGAACTACCTGCACCCACGGACGGTGATGCTGCGCCGCGAATGTCTTGAGCAGGTCGGCCTCCGCGACGAAAATCTCGAGTACGACGATTGGGAGCTGTGGGTCCGGATCGCGGCCCACTACAAGATGGCGTTCCTGCCCGGGCCGGTCGCGTATTATCGAATCCACACCACCAACACGCCCGTCGGACAGGAGCCCGAGTTCCACCGCGACCGCAGCCTCGACGTGATGCAGGCCCTTGAGGCGAAGACATTCAAGATCGGCGGAGGCCTGGTCCGGCCGTTCAACCGGGCCATGATCCAGCTCCAGCTCGCGTACTTATACTTCTGCGCGGCGGATCTGAACAGCGCCCACCGGGCGATGAAAGCCGCCTTCGAGATCGAGCCCGACGTGCTGTTCGAATATCGGTTCCTCGCCGGATGGCTCGTCCGCCGGCAGCGCGAAGTGCCGATGTTCACCCGCTCCGAGGCGAGAGACTACATCGGCTGGTTCACCGCCTATGCGGCCGGTCTCATTCCCGCCGATACGCGCCGGACGGGGGCGCTCGATCCGATCTGGCGGCTCAAGTTTGCGCTGCTCCTCGGGAGATACGGCTTCGTCGCCAGGCAGCTGCTGCGCCGCGGGGAGCTCATCCTGGACAAGATCAAGGCACGACAGCAGGGATGATCTCCCCCGGGGGCCGCCGTGCGGGCTGGGGCGCCCCCTGATCGAGGCGGGTGGCCGATCCGCCCCCGCGCCGGGTCTCAAGCGGTGAACGTCCTCCACGTGGTCCGGCAGTTCACGCCGTCGGTCGGCGGCATCGAGAGCGCCGTCATGGCGCTGTGCAGCCGCCTGCAGCGGCGGGGACACGCGTGTGAGATCGTCACCCTGAGTCGCCTGTGGGATGACCCCCGGCCGCTTCCGCCCCGCGACGTCATCGAGGGGCTGCGGGTCGAGCGGATCCCGTTCGTCGGCGGCCGCCGGTTCTTTCTGGCGCCCGGCGTGCTGAAATTCGCCCCCCGGCGGACCGTCATCCACATTCATGCGATCGATTTCTTCCTCGACTTCCTGGCCGCGATGCGGTGGCGCCACCGGGTGCCCTTCGTGGTCTCCACCCACGGCGGGTACTTCCACACGGAGTGGGCGATGGCGGCGAAGCGGGTCTACTTTCATACGGTCACCCGTCTGGCGCTCGCCCAGGCCGCCAGGGTGATCTGCGATAGCGCGCAGGACGACCGTCTCTTCGCTCCCATCGTCCCCGCGCACAAGCGAGTGACGATCGCGAACGGCGTCGAGGACGTCTTCTTCCAGGTGCGAAAATCCGTGGACCCGGGTCTGCTGGTCATGGTGGGCCGGGTCGCCGGACACAAAGGGATCGACCGGGCCATTCGCCTGCTGCCGAGGATCCGGGAGGCCCTCCCTCAGGCGCGTCTGATGATCGTGGGACCGGACGTCGGCGGGCTGCGCGCGCCGCTGGAGCAGCTGGCCCGCGAGCGGGGAGTGGCGGGCAGCGTGACCTTCGCCGGCGCGGTGGACCGGGCGGCGCTGATGGAATACCTGGCCCGGGCCCACGTGGTGCTGGCGCCGTCGGCGTACGAAGGGTTTGGGATCGCCGTGGTCGAGGCGATGGCGTCGGGCTGCCTCGTGATCGCCAGCGACATCGAAGCCCACCGGGAGCTCATCCAGCCCGATCGCAATGGCCTCCTCGTGGACTTCGGCGACGAGGAGCGCGCGGTGCAGGGCGTGGTGCGCGCGCTGCGGCTCCCCGCCGCGCAGGCGGCGGGCCTGGGCGAGGCGGCCCGCGCGGCCGCCGGTCGCTTTGCCTGGGACCTCATCGCGGACCGCGTGGAGCAGGTGTACCGCGAGAGCGCACACGCGGAGGCGGGGGGATGAATCCCGCCGAGTCGGCCGGGCCATCCGGGGGCGCGGGCCCCCGTCCGGCGGCGCGCGTTACGGTGGGGGACGTCGTCTTCGACGACCTCAATCTGCGAGAGGTGGTCGCGGGGCTCGACCGCGCGCTCGAGAGCGGCGCCCGGAGCTGGGGGTATGTCGTGCCGGTGAACGTCGATGTCCTGGTGCGGTACCGGCAGGACGCCGCCTTCAAGGTCGCGTGCGAGCGGGCCGCCCTTCGCCTTGCGGACGGCATGCCGATCATCTGGGCGGCGCGGCTGCTGGGCCGGCCGCTGCGGGGCCGGGTCACGGGCGCCGATCTCCTCCCGGCCCTGTGCCGGGCCGCGGCGGCGAGCGGGCACACCGTGTTTCTCATGGGCGGGCAGGGGGGCGTCGCCGAGCGGGCCGCCCGGCGGCTCGCGGGCAAGTTTCCGGGGCTGAACGTGGCGGGCACCTACAGCCCTCCCGACCACTTCGAGCCGGAAGGGGAGGCGGCGGAGGCGGCCGTGCACGCGGTGAACGCCGCCAAACCGGCGCTCCTGTTTGTGGCCCTGGGCTCGCCGAAGCAAGAGCTCTGGGTGCACCGCCACTGGGACCGCCTCGACATCACCGTGGCGGTGTGCGTGGGGGCCGCGATCGATTTTGCGGCGGGAAGCCGCACCCGCGCCCCCGGCTGGATGCAGCGGGCCGGGCTGGAGTGGCTCTGGCGCCTCGCGCTGGAGCCGGGGCGCCTCTGGAAGCGGTACCTCGTCCAGGACGCGGCGTTTCTGGGCATATTTCTCAACGAATGGTGGAGAGAGCGGATCAAGACCCGCGGAAGGTGACCGCGCGCCCGCTCTGGCTGCCGCGCGAGTCGGCCGGTTCTCGAACCTGGGCGCGGACGGTATCGCTCCTGGCGCTCGTGACCTCGGATCTCCTGGCGCTCGTCGCCGCGCTGGGCATCGCCGTCGGCGTGCGCATCTCTCTGCTCCCCGTCCTCTCCCAGGGGTTTGAGCGGCCCACCTACCCCTTCACCCATTATGCCGCCCTGTGGTGGATCCCCGTCGTCTACCTCGCCGTCCTCGCGTACACCGGGCTCTACACCCGTCGAGACCCCTATTGGGAAGAGGTCCGCCGCTGCCTGCTGGCGGCCACGATTGTCGTCGTGCTGATTTTCGCCGCGCTGGCGGTGGCGAAGACCGGCAGCGAGGTCTCTCGGCCGGTGGTGGTCCTGGCCTGGGCGATCCTGGTCGTGGCCCTCCCCCTGCTGAGGGGGGCCACCAAGGAGGCGTTGTTCGCCGCGGGCCCGTGGCGCAAGCCGGCGCTGCTTGTGGGGCACGGGCGGCGGGCCGCGGCGCTGTTGGAGGCCCTTCGCCGCAATCGCACCCTCGGGTATGATGTCGTGGAGGCGATCTCCGATCCGATGGATGCGCCGCACCGTGCGGTCGCGGCCGGGGCGCGCGAAGTGATTCTGGCGATCCCGGAACTGGGCCGCGCCGAGTTCCTGCGGCTCGTCGAGCGCCTCCGCGAAGTGGCCGAAAACGTCGTGATCGTGCCGGACCTCGCCGAGGCGCCGGTGCTGGGCGTGGAGGTCATCGGGCTGCTCGAGGATCGCGCGCTGCTGCTGCGGGTCCCCAACAACCTCCTGAAGCCGTGGAACCTGGCGGTGAAGCGACTCTTCGACGTGGCCGTGGCCTCGGCCCTCGGCCTGGTGCTGCTGCCCGTCGTGGCCGTCGCGGCGCTGGCGATCCTGTGCGATTCGCGGGGCCCGGCGTTTCACGTCGAGCCGCGCGTCGGGCGCGGCGGGGTGCCCTTCGCGTGCTACAAACTGCGGACGATGTTCCGGGACGCCGATCGGCGCCTCCGGGCGTACCTCGCGGATCATCCCGCCGCGGCCGCCGAATGGGAGCGCTATCGGAAGCTGCGCACCTATGACCCCCGCGTCACCCGGATCGGCCGGATCCTGCGGCGATACTCGCTCGATGAACTTCCCCAACTGCTGAACGTGATCCGCGGGGAGATGAGCCTCGTGGGGCCGAGGCCGTACCTGAGCCCCGAGACGGTCCTGATCGAGCACGACGGCTTGACCGATGTCCGGCCCGGCATGACCGGTCTGTGGCAGGTGAGCGGAAAGAATGCGCTGGACCTGCGCGAACGGTCCCGATTGGATCGATGGTACGTGAACAACTGGTCGTTGTGGCTGGACGTCATCGTCCTGGTGAAGACGGTCCCGGTGATCCTCGCCGGCAGATGACCGGTCGAGCGGCAGGCGCCGGCACGCCGGGAGGCAGTTCGACGTCTAAGCGATGCGGGATTGCGGCATACAATTTACGGCATACATGCGAGGCCGGGGATCCGCGGCCGCACGCCCGCTGACTCAGGCGTTAGCCAGCAACTGCCGATGGCGTGACCGAGGACGTCCCGGGACCAGGATCTCCGGCGAACGCGCGTTCGCCTATCGAATGCAGGACCCGCAGTTGAAAAGGCGAATAGGGGTTCGTGCCACCGTGAAGGAGGCTCCAGAGTATGGGCTTGTTTGGGAGCCGCTCGTCCATCGGGCTCGATCTGGGAAGCCATACCCTCAAGGCGGTTGAGGTGGTGCCGGCAGGCGGCAGCCGGCATAAGGTTGCCCGCCTCGGCGTCCTCCCAACCCCCCAGGGTGCGATTGCCGATGGAGCCGCCGCCAGCGCCGAAGTGCTCGGCATGGCGATCCGCAATCTCCTCACCACCGCCGGGATCAAAGGGAACCGCGTGGTCACCGCGCTGGGGGGGGAAGCGGTGATCGTCCGCGAGCTCAAGCTCCCCGACATGCCGGAGGCGGAGCTGGAGCAGGCGGTCGCCTACGAAGCCGAGCGGTACCTGCCCTACGGCGTCAAGGAGGTCAGCCGCGACTTTCAGGTGCTGGGGAAGGCCGCCGAAGAAGGGCAGGTCGAGATCCTGCTGGTGGCCGCCCGGAAGGAAGTCGTGGATCGGCAGCTCGCGGCCCTGCACACGATCGGCCTGTCGGCGTCGATCCTCGACGTCGCGCCGTTTTCGATGCTCCGCTCCGTCGGTCGCCGGGACGGCCAGGCCCAGGGCACCATCATCTACGTCGATCTGGGTGCGGAGAGCTCGGACATCATCATCATGGAGGGCGAGCGCCTGCGCCTTGCCCGAAACATCTCCACCGGCGGCACCGCCGTGACCAAGGCCATCGCCGACGCCCTCAACCTCGAGGCCTCGGCGGCGCAGACGCTCAAAGAAGAACGGGCCCAGCTCCTGCTGGAGGGCCAGCAGCCCGGCGACAACACCCTCGTCCAGGTGCACGAGGCGATTCTCCCGGTGATCAACAGCATCTTCACCGAGGTCCGGCGGTCGCTCGACTATTACCAGACGCGGTCGCGCGGGCAGGCGGTCTCGAAGGTCATGCTCACGGGAGGCACGGCGAAGCTCAAGAACCTCGCCCCGTTCCTCAGCGAGGAACTGGGGCTGCCGGTGGAGATCGGGAACCCCTTTGCCAGCTGCAGCGCGGACGCGTTCCCGAAGGAGTACCTGAGCGACGTCGGCCCGATGATGGCTGTGGCCGTGGGCTTGGCCCTGAGGGGAGAGTAAGCCGCGATGATCACGATCAACCTCCTCGCCCCGGGACGGCGCCGGCCGGTCGGTCCCGCCCCCAGCACCATGCTGGCTTTTCTGGCGACGGCGGCCGTGGTCGGCGTCCTGATCATGGTCACCATTTTCCTCGGGACCAGGGCGGGCGCGCTGCACCGGCAGCTCAACGACGTCAACAAGAAGATGGAGGCCCTCCGGCCCATCGCCCAGGAGGTCGACCGCCTGGAGCAGACGCTGCGGCGCCTGCAGGACCGTCAGGCGGTGCTTCAGGCGCTCCTGTCCAGGCAGTTGCCCGCGACGGACTCGCTCAAGGCGCTCCGCACGGTCATTCCGCAGGATGTCTGGTTGATCGACCTGGCCACGTCCGGCGCGCGCGGGGTGGTCTTCGACGGCTACACGTTTACGTACAAGTCGGTCGCGCGTTTCATGGTCGCGCTCAAGGAGTCCGATCGGTTCCGGAACATCGACCTGACCTCGACGCAGAAGGAGAAGATCGGCGAACGGGACGTGGTGAAATTCCAGGTGACCGGGGAGCTGGCGCCGCCGGCCGCCCGGGGGGCGAGCTCCGTCCCCGGCCCCGACCTCGCCGGCGGCGGCGACGCGTCCGGCATCCCCACGCCGCCGCCCGCGGGGACCTCGCCCACCCGGCTGGTCGTTCAGAAGACCGGTGAAGCGCGATGAAGCCTCTGACGCCGCGCGATAAGATCGTCATCTGGGCGCTGGGCCTGGTCGTCCTGATTGCCATCTTCTACTTTTATGTGTACACGCCGAAGACCAGGGAGATCAGCGTGCTGTCCCAGCAGGTGAAGACGGCGCAGGCCGACCTGGCGCGTCTGCAGGCCCAGGCGGCGCGCAAGGAGGAGCTGGACCGGCGGGTGCAGCAGATCCAGCACGACCTTCAAGACATCGAAGCGAAGCTCCCTTCCGCCCGCGAGATCCCGGTGCTGCTGGTGCGGCTCGAAAGCCTGGCGTCCCAAACGAGCGCGAACCTGATGCTGATCAAGCCCGGGCCTCTCCAGACGCCGCAGGCGCCCGTGGGCGGCCAGCCGCCCCAACCCGGCCGCCCGGGCGCGCCGCCGGCGGGGTCGACCATCTCCTACCAGACGTTCTCCCTGGAGCTCACCGTGGAAGGCCCGTTCGACGTGATTTCCAGCTTCGTGCACGGGATCGAGACCTTCCCCCGGTTCATCTCCATGACCGACCTTCGGCTCAGCATGGCCCTCAGGGCGGGACAGGCGACCACTGACCGGCCGGTGCTGAACCTCGGACTCCAAGCGACCACCTACGTGCTGCCGGAAAGCGGGGGGAGCCGATGAAAAAGTTACGCCCAGTGCTCGGGCTCCTCGTCGTCGTTGCCGCGGGCTTTCTGTACGTGAGCCACGGAAACGTCTCGCGGCTCATGAGCCTGCCGGGCCTCATGGCGAGGCCGCCCAAGCCCCAAAGCACCACCGTCACATCCCGGACGCCCTCGCCCGCGACCGCCAAGCCGGGGGCGGCGGCCCCGACGCCGGGGTCCACCCAGGCCGCAGCGCCCACCGGCGCACCGCCATCGCCAGGCGCCATGCCGCCGCCATCATCGGCGGCCGCGCCGGCGAAGGGCGGCCCCGCGCCGGCCGGGGCGATGCCCCAGGCACCGGCCCCGGGAACCCCAGGGAAGCCGCCGGTCCAAGGGGCGTCGCCCGCCGCGCCTCCTTCGGGGCCGGGCACTCCCGCCACTCCGGGCAAGCCGGTGGCGGGCGCGGCGCCGCCGGGTGGGGAACCGCAGGCCGGAGCCCCTGCGACGGCCGCGCAAGCTCCGCCGAACCCCAACTCCGAAGCGGCGATCGTGGGGTCCGGGCCTCGAGGGCGTCAAGATCCATTCGTTCCCCTGGCGCAGCCCGGCGGCGGCGTTGGGGGACCCGTTCCGTCGCTGCCGCTGCCGCCCCTCCCCGGGCAGTTGCCGCAGCCGCCGGGATTCACGACCCCTGGGATCGGCGCGGGCGGGGGCGGCCGCATGCGGGTGGCGGGCATCATGGGCGCGCGCGATCGTGTTGCCATCATCGAGTCGGACGGAAGGACCTATATCGTCGGCGAGGGCGAGCGGGTGGGCGGCGCCGTCGTGGTGACGATTTTGCCAGAAAAGGTCGTCTTGAAGGAAAATAATGTGACATTTGAGCTAGCCATCGGAGGTGGGCAGTCATCATGAACCTTTCGTCGCGGCGTTGCCGCCGATTCGCCGCCCTCGGACTCACGCTGATCTTCGCCCTCGCGCTCTGGCCGGCGATCCAGGTCCAGGCCGCGCCCGTGACGGTCACCGGGATCAACCTGAAGGAGATGGCATCGCAGCTTCAGGTGGCGATCGTCGCCTCCGGGCCCGTCCGGTACCAGGTGCGAGACGTCCAGCCCAACTGGATCGTCCTCGACGTGCCGGGCGCGCAGCTTGGAATCCCGGCTGGCGAGCTGCCGGTTGCGCGGGGCCTCCTCACGAAAGTGCGGGTCGGGCAGTTCGAGCCCAACGTCGTCCGGGTGGTCCTGGAGCTCGTCCAGCCCATCCGGTTCCATCTGACCACCTCGCCGGATCGGGCCGCGATTCTTCTCGGCATTCCCACGATCGTCGGCGGACAGCCGATCCCCGCGCGCGCCGAACCGACGCAGCTGCCGCTGCCGCCGGCGACCCCGCCCGCGACGGCGCCCCAACCGGCGCCGGCGATGGGGTTCGATCAGAAGATCAGCCTCGAGCTGCGCAACGTGGACATCACCGACGTGCTCTCCGCGCTGGCCAAGCTGGCGCACGTGAACCTGGTCACCGACGCCGGGGTGCAGGGGCGGATCACGGTCCGGCTGACGGACGTGACCTTCGCCGAAGCCATGCACCTCATTCTCGATCCGAACGGGCTGGGGTACCAGCTCATCGGCTCGAACATGATCGTGGCGAGGAAGGAGAAGCTGACCGCCATCCGCCAGCACAAGGTGACGAACATGCTGGCCAGCACGTTCGTGACGAGCTACATGGTGCCGCTCACCGGGGTCAAGAAGGAAGCGACGGTGGTGGACGACGGCACGAACTCGTTCTTCGTGCTGGGGTCGGACGACGACCAGAGCAAGGTGGACTCGCTGCTGGCGCGCGTGGACCTCCCGGTCAACCGCGCGGTCACCCGCCGCATCAAGTTGAACTATCTCGATGCCGGAGCGTTTGTCGACCTGCTGACCACGCGAATGCCGGACACCGCCAAGGGGGCGAAGGTCGACAAGGTGAACAACGCGGTCATCCTGGTGGGCTCGGCGGGGCAGATGCAAACCCTCGACTCGTTCCTGGAGCAGGTGGACACGCCCCTGTCCCAGGTCTTGATCGAGTCGATGGTGGTCGAAGTGCCGACGGAGGTGACCAAGAACCTGGGCGTCGCCTGGGGGACCTCCGAGCCGATGACCCTGCAGTGGAACCAGTCCACCTTGAGCGGCTGCTGCTCGGTGCTCCAGGTCCCGCAGGTGGCCAATATCCTGATCACGACCCCGGCGCTCCTGTTCACGATTAACAACCTCATCCAGGAGAACCGGTCGAAGCTCCTGGCCAACCCCCGTCTGGCGGTGCGCGACGGCGAGACGGCCAAGATGAACATCGGCGACAAGATCCCGTTCCAGGTCGTCAACGCGCAGGGCGTGCCCTCGGTGATCATCATCGAAGCCGGCGTCCAGCTGGAGATCACGCCGCACATCGGCTCCGACGGGTTCGTGACGCTGAAGATGCACCCGGAGGTGAGCAGCATCAAGACCGCGCCCGCCCCGGGGGTCCCGCCGACCATCGCCACCCGCGAAGCGGATTCCTCGCTGACCGTGAAGGACGGCACGCCGATCGTGCTGGCCGGGCTCATCCAGAAGAACGAAGTGGAGACCACCGTCAAGGTGCCCCTGCTGGGGGACGTCCCGATCCTCGGGTGGTTGTTCCGGAGCACGTCCACGGACAAGATCGACAACGAAGTGATCTTCGTGATCACGCCGCACATTCTGGCGAAGGTCGGGTCGTGAGGCCGTTCGCGCGGACGGCGCTGACCGCGTTGGGGCTGGTGGGCCTCCTGGCCGGGCGGGCGACGGCGGCCGTGCCGCCGTTCGATCTGACGAAGATCCTCGCGAACGAGGCCGCGTTCACGCGCGCGATCGAGGTCTACCAGAAGGCCATCGCGGCCAACCCCAAGGACGTCGACGCCCACTACTGGCTCGGGGTCGCCTACTGGGAAGCGTCGCTGCAGTGGCGGAATATGCTGATCCCCTACGGGGCGGGGTCCCTCGATAAATGCATTGAGGAGCTCGAGCGCGCGGTGAAGATCGACGATAATTATTTCGCGGCGTGGCAGTTGCTGGCGGCCGCCTACCCGACCCGGGGCACGCGGGCGATTTTCGGCCTCGGCTCGTTGGTCGGCGTGCTCGACGACAGGGAGAAAGGCTGGCAGGCCACGCAGAAGTTGATCGTGTTGAGCCAGAAGATCAGCATCGCGTACGGCGGGGCTCCGCCGGCGCCCAAGTTCGGCGGCGTCCCCGCCGGTCCCTACCCGTAGGAGCACCACGACCGTCGCACACGTCGAAGTGGGCCGGCGCCGCTGACACGTCCGACCATGGGGATCGTGGCGTTTGTCCTGGGGCTCATCGTTGGAAGCTTTGCCAACGTGTGCATCTACCGGCTGCCGCGGCGCGAGTCCGTGGTGTGGCCGGGGTCGCACTGCCCCCACTGCCAGGCCCCGATCCGCTGGTACGACAACATCCCGCTCCTGAGCTTCGCGTTCCTCGGGGGACGCTGCCGGCGCTGCCGGGAATCGATCGGCTGGCGCTATCCGCTGGTGGAGCTCCTGACGGCGGCGCTGTTCCTCCAGAGCGTGGTCGCGTTTGGGGTGAGCCTGCGCACGCTCCAGAGCCTGGTCCTGGGCACGCTTCTCCTCATCGTGTTCTTCGTGGATCTGGACCACTACATCATTCCCAACCGCATCACGTATCCGGGCACCGTCATCGGCCTGCTGTTCGCCGCGCTGTCGGATGGGCGCTTGGACTGGCGGCACGCGGCGGTGGCGGCGGTGACCGCGCTCGCCCTCGGGGGCGGGTTTGTGCTCGTCAACATCCTGAGCGCCTGGATCCTCGGGCAGGAAGGGATGGGGATGGGCGACGCGAAACTCGCCGCGATGATCGGGGCGTTCCTCGGCTGGCCGATCGGGGCGGTGGCCATCCTCATGGGGGTCTTCATCGGGGGCGCGCTCGGGGTGGGCTTGCTGGCGCTGCGGTTGAAGGGGCGGCGGGAACAGATCCCGTTCGGCCCCGCCATGGCCGCCGGCGCGGTGGCGGCGATGTGGTGGGGGCCCGGACTGTTGAACTGGTACCTGAGCAAGATGCTGGGGTGATGGGCGGGGGGCCGTGAGCATCGAAGAGACGGTCAAGGAGTATCAGCGGCTGCTGGCGGAGCAGATCGCGACGCACCAGCAGGAACTGGACGAGCTCAGCCGGCAGCTGCAGCCGTCGGCGAGCATCGATGACCTCACCGGGCTGTTCACGGCGCGCGTGTTCCGCGAGGTCCTCCTCCGGGAGGTCCAGCGGGCGCGGCGCTACCGCCGTCTCCTCGCGCTGGTCGTGTTCGACGTCGATGACTACCGGCGGCTGGTCGACGGCGCGGGAGCGCGGGAGGGGGAACGCGTGCTCAAGGAACTCGCGCAGATCGTGCCGGGGCGGGTCCGTGAGGTCGACATCATGTGCCGCCTCGACGTCGACGAGTTCGCGGTCATCCTGCCGGAAACGCCGATCCAGCGCGCGGTGATCGTCGCCGAGCGGATCCGCGCGTCCGCGGCGCACGGCGGCTTCGCCCTGCCGGGCCTGGGAGGGCCGGGGGCGGTCGGCATCTCCGCGGGCGTGGCCGGGTTCCCGGACGATGCCGAGACCGCGGACGAGCTGGTGGAACGCGCGCGCCGCGCCTGCCGGCACGCGAAGGGCCTGGGCAAGAACCAGGTCGCAACGTACACGGAGACGCTGGGCTGACCCGCGCATGACGCGCGCGCGGCGTGTGTCGTTGCTCTGCGGCACCATCGTCGCGCTGTCCGCTGTGGCCGGGTCGGCCGCCGACGGGCCCGCGGCCTGGATGACGCGGGGGGCCGCGTACCTGCGCTCGGGGGCGCTCGGGCAGGCAGACCAGGCGTTCCGCACGGCCGCCGCGCTCGCGCCGCGGTCGGCGCGTCCTGTCCTCTGGCTGGGGGTCGTGGCCGTCGCCCGCGGCGACCGCGGTTCCGCGGTGTCGTGGTTCAACGAAGCCCTCCGCCGCCACCCCGACCTCGCCGAGCAGGGCTGCGCCGCCGTCTGGCTCGACATGCTCGGGATCGAAGTGACCCGTCGGCAGTGGCGCCTCCAAACGCCGGAGGACTACGCCGTGTTCGTGCGCTCGGCGAACCCGGGGCTGTCCTCCGGACAGGCCCGGTGGGTCGGCTATGCCCTGGTCTCCGCCGCGGGCCGGTCTCGCCTGGATCCGCGGATCCTCGCGGCGGTCGTCTACATCGAGAGCCGGTTCAACCATCAGACGATCTCGTCGGCGGGCGCGGAAGGGCTGGGCCAGCTCATGCCGGGGACCGCGGGAGGGCTGGGTGTGGATCCGCGCGACCCTCTGCAGAATCTCGTCGGCGCGGCCGCGTTCCTGCGTCAGAACCTCGACGAGTTTCAGACGCTCCCCTTGGCGTTGGCTGCCTACAACGCCGGGCGAGCGGCGGTCCACCGGTGGGGCGGGATACCGCCCTACGCGGAGACGCAGTGGTACGTGTGGGCCGTGCTCTGGGTGTACGGCGGCCTGCATGCCTGATCCGCGGTGCGCGTGATGCCTCATAAGTAACGGTGACCGAG
>Ga0307479_10004353_pt1 | contig 12950 bp, 10 predicted proteins | sample atmos_gasesECM4C_FD_203743 | JGI IMG/M metagenome (GOLD analysis project Ga0307479, IMG submission 203743) | Hardwood forest soil microbial communities from Morgan-Monroe State Forest, Indiana, United States - atmos_gasesECM4C_515 | ecosystem: Environmental > Terrestrial > Soil > Temperate...
ATGCTTTCTGGGCCTGACGGTGAACGTAATTCAGTAGGGAAATCCCCAGCATGCAATAAAAGGCATGCACGCGAATCTTGCTGTCGGTCCAGTGATACATGGGACCCCAGTTGAGCCAGTCCCCGTCCTTGAGTCCGCGGAAAACTTTTTCTACGGATTGCTGACCGCCGTAGCCAGCGACGATGGGCTCAGCCTCCCAGTCCATGCGATTGGTCATCAGGATGGTACGACCCAGTCGTTGTGTCATCAGCCGATGGAAGGCAGCGGTGTCGACATCGAACTGCAAACTCCAGCGCCGTGCATCGAGCGGCGCCAGTTCATAGCGAATCAGCTCCGTTAAGAACTGGGCGGAGAGCCAGCGCCCAATCTTGTTGCGGATCTGCTTTTCTTTTAGCCGACAATCTGGCTTTTTCAAATCTTGCGATAGCCGGCGCAGCGATTGCGTGACCTTAGCCAGACTGGTGGTTAAGCTTTGCATTTGCTCACTCAGAAAGGAGGCGGAGTATTTCAGCACGCACAGGCGCTCACGCCCGTGCACCAGCAGTTTTTGCGCGAAAGCCAATACCCCGGGCTGCTGCGCGCTGAGGGCCTGGAACTTTTCCAGCGGGGTTTCGCGAAACTCCGGCGGAGCTTGGTTCCAGGGCAAGGCCGAGATCCAGCCCAGGCCGGACTGCTCCAACGCCAAGGTGTTGTGCAGCGCCGCCGGTCCCTTATCAAAGACCAAGGTGACGCTGTCGCCGGGGATCTGGTTTTCATCCAGAAAATGCAGCAGTCGTGGCAGTGCTATGGCAAATTCCTCGGTATCGGCCACATTGCCGGGATAGACGTGATGACAGAGGGAAAGGCCAAACATACCATCCAGTACGTAGGCCAAACCGACCTGTCGCAGATTATGTCGCCCCTGTTTGTTGTGCCCGCGTTGCGCCAGCTGATTGCGCTGATTGGTAGAGGCCACGAAGGTGTAGAAGTTGGTGCTGTCATAGGACAATAAACGCGGGCTTACCCTCTGCTTGCTTTTCCACAAAGCCAAGAGCCCAAGTTGCGCCCGGTCCAGTTCATCTTCCGCGGGCTGGACGGTGGCGGTGGTGGTCAGAGGGCTGAGCTGGATCTGGTCAAAACAATCCCAGAAAGCCTGCGAGGTAAAGCGGTGGGGGGGAAATTGCCAGAGCGATTGCAGAATGGTGCCGCGATACCAATCGGCCACCTCGGTCTTGGGGCCGGGATCGCAGATGCGATGAATGGCGGCCAGCAGCAGATAGTGCGCGGTGGAAGGACCGGATCGAGGTGGCGGCCAGATGGATTGCAGGAGCTGGAAAACCCCAGACTCTTGTGCCGCCAACCACAGGGCCCCGGGTAATCCGAGCTGGCGACGGGTGGCCGACAGCGGCAGGGGAGCGGAGCCCTGTTGCACTAAAGCGGCGACCTTGTCGGCGGTGCCCAAATAGATCTGGTGAGTGATGCGGGGCTTGCCTTGGACGCGAGCGCTTTCGACCAGGTAGTAGTAGAGCTGGTTGGCTTTCTTTTTGGCGACGAGCGAGGTCATATAGGGTAATACATAACCTTACAAGCTTCCATTTGTCAAGCGCAAATGCGCGAGATAAACCAGGAATACAAATCAATATAATAGGGTAATACACTGGCGCGTAGAATTTCGGGACGCTAGAAGTTAGAGAGCAAAGGACTTACAGAGGAGGGCCACAGATCGAAGCGATGTTCGCAGTAAACTCCCGCTAGAGTTCGGATTTCCTCATGGGCGGTGTAGTAGTTGCGGCTGAGTTGCTCTGCAACTCGCAATGCTACCTCTCCGTATTCACGTAGGAATTGCAGGAGTGCGTCGCGGGCGATGAAATTGGCCTGGCCCGGCTCCATCATCTCGGCCGTTACTTCGTAAGGCCGATTGGAGATGGTCGCGTTCAGACCCAAAACATCCCCAGCCTCCGAGACCTTAGTGATGATGGTCTTACCGTCGCTCGAAGATGTGAAGAGCTTCGCCTTTCCCGCACAGAGCACGAACACCCCGCGCGGCTGCTGGCCCTCGATAAATAACATCGTCGATTTCGGATACACCGCAGTGGATTTGATTTCATTCAGTTTTTGTAATGCCGGCAAAGGCAAATTACAGAATAAATGCTCCTCCCGAAGAGGACAGATGAGGCAGTTATCGATGATGTTTAAGCCGTAAGGAGCGCGCATTCAGCACCTTCCGAGTGAGCGTATTGTAGCACCCGGTGTGTGACTGGCATCACTAACAACCGTGATCTCGGCCACCGCTTTACAAGGTCCGCGGGCACAGAATGATCAGGAACAATGGCCGTGGCGACCGTGACCTCCCATCGTGAGAATCGGTTGGAGTAAAAGCAACCACGACTCTTGAGAAAACGCAGCCAGGACCCGGAGTCCTGAATGGAAAATGAACCTAGGTACCGCGTTGTAGCCTGGTGGACCTCCGGACAGACCGGTATCGCCAAATCTGATTCGGCCCCTAACGCGATTCATTTCACCGCGCCACCGCAGTTCGGCGGTCTCGAAGGCAGATGGACACCAGAAGACCTGTTGATGACTGCACTCGCGAGTTGCTTTACCACGACTTTCCACGCAATCGCGGGTCGCTCAAAATTCGAATACACGGACCTTGCAGTGGAAGCGGAGGGAACCGTCACGAAAACCGACACTGGCTACGGCTTCAGCGAGATTGTTATCCGTCCGAGCCTGACGATTCCTAATGAAGAGCAACGGGAGCGAGCGATCAGTCTCCTGCATAAAGCCAAGGCGCTATGCCTGGTCTCGCGTGCACTAGCAACAGCACAGAAATTCGAAGCCCGGATCGAGATCAGCAAACCTTCACCCCAGTCGGATGATCGCGGGCTCCATGTCCACTGATATCCTTGTCCGGGAGAGTCTGGTGAGTCTCACGCAAGGAAGTCAACCTGAGCAAGCGCAGACGGCGGCGAAAAAGTCCGGTAAAGCGGGAGCAAGGTCTGGATTAGACGCCTTATTCGTCCCTGACTGCGTGGCAGTAATCGGCGCGACCGATCGGCCTGGTACTGTGGGGAGAACGGTTCTATCGAACCTGATTGAGAGCAGTTTTCGGTCGAAGGTGTATGCCGTTAATCCCAGCCATTCGGAAGTTCTTGGCCTTAAGGCCTACAAAGGCATCGGCGACATTCCTGAGCAACTGGACCTGGCTGTAGTGGTTACCCCGGCCCTCACGGTTGCGCATGTCATAGGCGAGTGCGTCGATGCAGGGGTAAAAGCGGCCGTCGTGATCTCAGCTGGATTTCGAGAGCGAGGTCCGGAAGGCGCGGCGTTGGAGCAACAGATTCAACAACAATTGCGCCGCGGCACAATGCGACTGATCGGCCCCAACTGCCTCGGCATCATGAATCCCGCGATTGGCCTGAATGCCACGTTCGCCAAAGGCACACCCAAAGCTGGCAACGTTGCGTTCCTCAGCCAGAGCGGTGCACTACTGACCGCAATCCTGGACTGGAGTCAGCGCGGGGAAGTAGGCTTCAGCGCGATCGTCTCGACTGGCTCAATGTTGGATGTGGGCTGGGGCGACTTAATCGACTATTTTGGCGATGATCCGCACACCCACAGCATTCTGGTTTACATGGAGTCGGTTGGTGACGCGCGCTCGTTTCTTTCGGCCGCCCGAGAAGTATCTCTCAGCAAACCCATTATCGTTATTAAGGCTGGCCGCTCCGAAGCCGCCTCTCGCGCCGCGGCATCGCACACGGGCGCCCTCACGGGAAGTGACGCAGTTCTGGATGCGGCCTTTCGACGCTGCGGCGTCTTGCGAGTGCACAACATTGCCGATCTTTTCTACATGGCAGAAACTCTCAGCAAGCAACCGCGACCCAAAGGGCCGCGGCTCACGATTGTAACCAATGCCGGTGGACCCGCCGTTCTCGCAACGGATGCGCTTGTTGCCGATGGCGGTCAGCTGGCGACACTTTCAGAAGAGAGCTTACGGGGTTTGAATCAATTTCTGCCACGGCACTGGAGCCATAACAATCCAATCGACATTCTGGGTGACGCGGATTCCGAGCGTTATGCGAAAGCGATAGAAATCGCGTCAAAAGATCCCAACAGCGACGGTCTGCTGGTGATCCTCGCACCGCAAGGAATGACGGACCCGTCTGAAGTCGCTGAACGTTTGCAACCCCATGCCCGAGCCTCTGGAAAACCCCTGCTCGCAAGTTGGATGGGAGGGGTCAGCGTCGCCCTGGGAGAAAAAGTCCTCCATACCGCAGGCATTCCGACCTTTGCTTATCCCGATACCGCCGCGCGGGCATTCACCTCTATGTGGCGCTACAACTACAACCTGCGTGGCCTCTATGAAACTCCAACGCTAGTGGAATCTGTGGAACCCGAGGGCGGCTCTCGGAGCCGCGCGTCAGATGTCATCGATAAAGCCCGGAACCGCGGGCGGCTGCTGCTCACAGAACTCGAATCGAAGCAAATTCTGTCGTATTACGGAGTTCCTACGGTCGAAACCCGAGCCGCCAACAACGAAGATGAAGCGGTGAGACATGCGTCGGAGATTGGTTATCCGGTCGTGCTGAAGGTTTTGTCCGAGACGATCACGCACAAGACCGAGGTCGGTGGCGTCAAGCTGAATTTGCAAGATGAGCGGTCGTTGCGATCCGCTTTTCGGGCCATGGAGTCTTCTATCACAGAGAAAGCCAGTCCTGACCAGTTCCTGGGCGTGACCGTGCAACCCATGGTGCGGATTGAAGGCTATGAGTTGATTCTCGGGAGCAGCGTGGATCCGCAGTTTGGGCCGGTGATCCTGTTTGGTTCAGGCGGCCAAATCGTCGAGGTCTATCGCGACCATGCGGTGGCTCTTCCGCCACTCAACAGCACCCTTGCCCAGAGATTGATGGAGCAAACCCGCATCTTCAAGGCGCTCACCGGCATCCGCGGGCGTCTGCCGGTGGACTTGCTTGCTCTGGAAGACCTCATGGTCCGTTTCAGCCAGCTGGTAGTGGAGCAGCCTTGGATCGCAGAAATTGACCTTAATCCTCTTCTTGCCTCGTCGGAAGGTCTGTTGGCTCTAGATGCGCGGGTGCTGCTGCACAACCCGAGCTTGCATCCAGACCAACTCCCAAAACCGGCCATCCGTCCCTATCCGTCGCAGTACGTTTCACAATTCACCATGAAGGACGGCACGGAGGTCACGCTCCGGCCGATCCGCCCCGAAGATGAACCCCTGATGTGCACATTCCACGGGACGCTCTCTGACCGTAGTGTCTACATGCGCTACTTCTCTTTGCTGAGCCTGAGCTCACGCGTGGCGCACGAGCGTCTGGTTCGCATTTGTTTCGTGGACTATGACCGCGTGATGGCTTTGGTGGTGGACCACAAAGACAAGGCCACCGGCCAGCATCGGGTCCTGGGGGTCGGCAGACTGATCAAATTACACGCGAAGAACGAGGCCGAAGTGGCCATCGTGGTGTCAGATCAGTGCCAGAACCAAGGCCTGGGAATCGAATTGCTGCGCCGCACGGTCCAGATTGCGCGCGACGAGAAACTAAGCAGCGTCTCCGCCGAAATGTTGCGGGACAATTTTACCGTGCAAAGTATTTTCAAGAAAGTTGGATTTCGTCTGCGACTCCTGGCCGACCCCTCTTCCATATCGGCCGTGCTCGATCTCTGAACCCTGTGACGCCAGTCACAATCCACCGTAATTACGCTCATCGCTTCCTTCGATCAGAAGAACTAGAACTAGAGCGAAAGGAGTGAGCCATGTCCCAAACCTCTTACGCACTACTGACAGAACAGGAGGAAACAACCTCCACGATGAAAGCGCTGGTTTTTTACGGACCGGGTCAGATCGGCCTGGAAACGGTGCCCATCCCGAGGCCACGAGCGGGTGAGGCAGTAATTCGTGTAACCCTCACCACGATTTGCGGTACGGACCTCCACATTCTGAGAGGCGAATATCCCGTCAAACCGGGCTTGATCATTGGCCATGAGCCCGTGGGCATCATCCACGAGCTTGGAGACGGCATAACCGGCTACGAAGTTGGAGACCGTGTCCTGGTCGGCGCAATTACACCATGCGGACAGTGTCACTTCTGTTTGGGTGGAAACTGGTCGCAGTGTGGTGGACCACTCGGCGGCTGGAAGTTCGGCAACACGATCAACGGTGCTCAAGCGGAATACTTACTGGTGCCGCACGCCCAGGCAAACTTGGCGAAAATTCCCCACGAGTTGGCCGATGAACAGGTAGTACTGCTGGCCGATATCGCTTCCACGGGTATTTCGGCGGCCGAAAGTGCCAACCTGCAAATCGGTGACGCGGTGGCGGTCTTTGCTCAAGGCCCAATCGGCCTTTGCGCAACCGCCGGAGCAAAACTAAAGGGCGCGAGCCTGATCATCGCGGTCGAGTCCGACCCTGTTCGCACCGAGATGTCAAAACGCATGGGTGCCGACGTTGTGCTCGACTTTACCAAAGAAGATGTGGTCGCCGGCATCAGGCAGCTCACTCGCGGAAGGGGCGTCGATGTGGCTATCGAGGCGCTGGGTACACAGACCACGTTCGAGAGCGCACTTCGTGTTCTCAGACCCGGTGGAACTCTCTCCAGCCTGGGTGTGTATTCTGGAAAACTGTCATTGCCGTTCGAGCCGTTTGCAGCCGGCCTCGGAGATCATAAGATTGTCACAACGCTGTGCCCGGGCGGCAAAGAGCGGATGCGCAGACTGATGGAACTGGTTCGGCATGGGCGGCTGGATCTGACTCCGCTGCTGACGCACAGCTTCGCTCTCGATCAGATCAACGAGGCCTATCAGGTCTTCGCTGAACGGTGCAACGGTGTGATTAAGGTTGCAATCAGGCCCTAGTTGGAATCCGGGGAACCGCTGACTCGGCAAACGAGTTAACGGTCCCCCCCATTTCCCCTCCCGCAAGGACAGACTAACCAGAGCAAGTCATTTGCCCGCGAGACGTTCGCTTACATAAAACCACTCCCATGACACGCCGATCCTATCTGGTGATCGGACCGGAAATCACACATCTGGTGCGCGAAGTCCTGGACAAGAACTATCTGGCATGACCGCGCTTCCTTAACGCGGCCCTGAATTTGTGATCCTGATCACAACAGGCGGTGACCCTCACCACTGCGGTCGTATCGCCACCCGGCGAGAATCATCGTGAACAGACGGTATGAGCCCCAGAACTTAAGGAGAAACCAATGCTGCATGAGCAATCTGAATCTTCAGCTGGAATGCTGTCGAAACTTCTTTTAATCATTTGGCTGGAAGTTCTGTTCGTGCCTGGCGCACACGCCGTCCCCAGCTACTCACGGCAGACCGGACTACCCTGCGCGTCCTGCCACTACGCTCCGCCGGAGCTGAATGCTTTCGGTAGACAATTCAAGTTGGAAGGCTACACATTCACCACCAAGCCGGAGGTGAGTGATGAGAAGAAAGACCACAATTCCGTACTACAGCTTCTCGAGGCATTTCCTCTTTCTGCAATCTTTGATACTTCTTTCACGTCGACCAAGTCACCTCAGCCAACCACCCAGAACGGGAACTTCCAGTTTCCCCAGGCTGCGTCTCTGTTCCTGGCCGGTGCCTGGACCAACCATGTCGGCAGCTTTGTGCAGGTCACTTACAACACACAGGGCGATCACTTCAGCTGGGATAACACGGATATCCGCTATGCCAATAAGGCAGGCCAGTTGTTTGGAAAGCCTTTCACATTCGGAATCACGCTCAACAACAATCCCGGCGTCGAGGACCTTTGGAACAGCACGCCAGCGTGGGGATACCCCTTTGTGGGAAGCAATGTCGCTCCCGGACCCTCCGCACGGGCGATTATCAATGGAACTCTCGCTCAGGATGTCGCTGGAGTGGGCGGCTACACGATGTGGAACGATCACCTCTACCTGGAAGGCGCGACTTACCGGTCAGAGCACATCGGAGGTGCGCAGCCCAATTCTGGCGCAGGGTTTGCTCACAATATCCGGGGTATGGCCCCCTACTGGCGGGTGGCCTGGCAGACTTCTACCAAGAACAACTATTTTGAAGTTGGCGGCTACGGCATGCACGTAAAGAGCACTCCGAACGCGATTACCGGACTCATGGACGGCTACACAGACTGGGCCGCGGACTTTCAATACGACCGGACTATTCCTCGGTTCAAGAACGACGTGCTTTCCATCCGTGGCAGTTACATTCGGGAGAACTCGTCCTTGCTTGCGACGTTCGCTGCTGCCGGTGCAGTTCAGGTTGCTCACCGTCTGAACACTGCACAGGCCAACGTCGAATACCACTTCGGCACGAAATTTTCAGGGACGGCCGGATTCTTTGACGTAACCGGAACTGCAGACCCCTTGCTCTTTGCTCAGGCTGCGGTTTCGGGAAGCGCTAACGGCAGTCCTCAAAGTAACGGCTACATCCTGAATGCTTCGTGGTGGCCCGCACAGAACATCGACCTGGCGGTGCAGTACACAGGCTATCTCCGATTCAACGGCGCTCAGATGAACTACGACGGTGCTGGGCGGAATGCGTCGAGCAACAACACGGTCTACTTACTGGCGCGATTTGTTTTCTGATTTTCCGCAATACTGTAGACTCCTAGCCTAAAAGGACTTCAAGTTCCAGCAGGTTAGGAGTCTGCGGCGCCAACCAGATTCGGGTTGGCGGCCGCCCGATCATCTGAGGAGACAAACATGCGAGAGTTTTTTCTGCTTACTCTAGTAGGCATGCTGTGCTGCCTGGCTGTGCCTTCCGCAATACAGGCCCAATCCGATGTAGATAAGATTTACAAAACCAACTGTGTGCTATGCCACTCGGCCGATGGCAGTGGAGGCAGCCCAAGCGGCAGGGCAATGCACGCCAAGGATCTCCGATCTGAAGAAGTCCAAAAGCAAAGCGACGCGGCGCTCAGCGAAGTGATCACTAAGGGTCGAGGGAAAATGCCGGCGTTTGCTGCGAAGATCAAGCCAGACGATGTAGCGAAGCTCGTCGCTTATATCCGAGCACTACCGAACAAGAAGTAGCGAGTCTAATTTGGTCGCCGCCTAAGCACGGCAAATGAGGGATTGCATGTTTGAACACGCGGGACATTCAGAAAACACTACACCCAAACCTTCAACATCTGGATCGTCTCTCGAAAGCCGTCGCTCTTTTCTCGGGGTGTTGCTGGGACTCGGCTCATTCTGTGTCGGAACCCTGCTGTCGGTACCGCTCGTTCGCTTCGCTTTGTTTCCTTTACTCCGCCGCACCACCGAACTTAAGGAGTCACCCGTGGGAGTGTTGACCGATTTTTCCTCTTTGACGGAACCCGTGATGCGCACCATTCAGATTGAGCAAGTGGACGGCTGGCGCAAGGCCGTTTCCGAAAAAGCAGTCTACGTGACGAAGGACGGTGAGGGCCAGCTTCGCGTCCTCACGTCTGTCTGCCCTCACTTGGGTTGCACGGTCCCTTGGAACAAGGGAAAAGGCCAGTTTGTCTGCCCTTGCCACGGCGCCACTTTTGCTGCCGATGGAGCGCGCGTTAGCGGGCCCTCCCTGAGAGCGATGGATACGCTGGAGACGTCGATCCAGGACGGGCAACTGCTGGTGCGTTTCCAATATTTCCGGCAATTGGTCTCGGACAAAGAAGTCATAGGCTGAGAGGAAATGCATTCGACACATAACAGCGACCACGATACGTCCCCACTACCCGCCTCAGGAGTATGGGGATGGCTGAACCGCCGCACCGGCTTGGACGATCTGCTTCGCAGTGCTCTCTACGAACCCATTCCCGGCGGCGCACGATTCGCCTACATATTCGGTTCAGGACTCTTGTTCATTTTCATTTCGCAAGTGATTACTGGAATATTTCTGGCGCTTTACTACGTTCCCTCGGCCGATCACGCCCATACTACGGTCGCCTACATTACAAAAGCAGTTACTGCTGGCTCTTTTCTCCGCAGCCTGCACGCCTACGGGGCCAGCGCGATGGTCATCGTTCTGTTCCTGCACCTATCGCAAACCTACATCTACGGGTCGTACAAAGGACGGCGCGAGCTCCTTTGGCTCTCGGGGTGCGTCCTCTTCGGCTTGACGATGGCAATGGCGTTCACCGGTTACTTGCTCCCGTGGGATCAGAGAGCCTACTTTGCCACCGCAGTCGGAACCAACGCCGTCAGCGAAGTTCCCTGGTTTGGAGAGAGCATCAAGCGCCTGATGCGCGGCGGTACGGAGATGGGAACCCTTACGATCTCGCGGTTTTTCGTGGCTCACGTTTTTTTTATTCCGGCGTGCATCTTTGCGCTTGTGGCCTCGCATATTTTTCTATTCCGCAAAACGGGAGCTGCCGGACCGTCCAGCGAAGACCCTTACCATCCAAAACAGAAATCGGAACTCTTCTACCCTCGGCAAGTATTGATGGATCTCTCGTTGACGGCGCTGCTCATCATCGGACTTGGCTTGCTCTGCTTTATCGTGCCGATGCAACTGGGGCCGCCTGCGAACCCGGCCGATACACAGTATGTACCGCGGCCGGAGTGGTATTATCTGCCAATTTTTCAATGGCTGAAATATTGGCATGGGTCTGCTGCGATCATTGGCGTGCTAGTGATTCCCGCTCTTCTTGTGCTGGCCGTTCTTGCGCTGCCGTTTCTGGATCGCGGCGTCGAACGACGCCCATGGAAACGGCCTGCAGCGATGGGGGCTTATGCCTTCGTGGTTTTCTCGCTTGTAGGCCTCGGTCTTCGCAGCCAGTATTTGGATAGGCAGGATTCGGGAGTGGCTCAGCAACTGGCGAAGCAGAGGGCCGAAGAAGACGAGTACGCAAGAAAGCCCTTTGAGCCGGAGCTTTCTTCCGCATCCCTGGTTGCAGCAAATGTGACGCTCGCGGACCCGCTAGCCGCGAAAGGGAAAACCATCTTCGAAGCACAATCTTGCAATGCTTGCCATGGCGATGCCGGAGTCGGTACCGCCGCGGCCCCACCTCTTGTTGGCATAAAAGCAAAGTTCTCACCCGACCAGCTTGCCGAACTGTTCAAACATCCAACCGCAAAAATGAATGCTGGCGGCATGCCCGCCATCGATCTTCCACTGGATGATTTGAAGGCGTTGATCGCGTATGTGGAGACTCTCAAATAGTAGGGATCGGCTGCCCGTCGCCGTCGCGCTGCAGAATCTCGGGCTGAGACTTACCAATGATCACTGCCGTATACGGAATCCCACGAGGTTCCTTAAAACTCCGAAAAACTCCGACCATTCGAGCCCCTCATCCGGAGTGAAAATGCAGAAGACGAGAGTAGCAAAGCGGCGAGTGCCGAGAAGTGTGGACAGCTTCGAGCACCTCTCTTCGGTGCACCGGCGGATCCCGGCGACTATGGGCGAATGGTGGGCAACCGGAAGATGTGCCAGCGGCCCCCGGTCGAAGTGGACGTGAGGACCGGTGGTCGTATCAACGACGCTATACATCATACTGCGCGAGATCTGACCGACGACCAATGGGGAGTTCTTGATCCGTTGACTCCCGAGCCAAAACCGCGGAATGACGGCCGAGGGCGGCCGTGGAAGAGCCGCCGATCAGTGTTGAACGGCATGCTGTGGGTGCTGCCCACTGGCGCTCCTTGGGCGGATCTTCCCGAGGCTTATCCATCATTTCAGACCTGCCACCGTCGCTTTCAGCGATGGGTGCGCCCTGGAGTGATGAAGGGAATCCTGCAGGCACTTGGGTTAGACTTGACGCTCAGAGGTGCTCTCGACGTGCGCGAGGCTTTCATCGACGCAACCTTCGTCCCGGCAAAAAAGGGGGCTTGAAAGTTGGTAAAACCAAACGTGGCAAAGGGACCAAGATCATGGCAGTGGCAGATCGCCATGGTCTGCCGGTGTCCGTTTGCATCGAAAGCGCCACTCCCCATGAAGTGAAGCTGGCCTGAGATGAGTTCTAGACTCGAACGGGCTGCTGAAAAATGCTGGAATTAGGCCTGATTTGGAGAACACGGCTCACCGAGGGTCGCGTGGGAAACCCGGGAGAAACGGTGAACCAAACCCGTCCAAACTCCAGCCGCGGAGCGGCGGCATATTCTAGCCCAGGGCGTAAGCCCTGGGTAGGCCCAGAGGGAAGGAAGGGAAGGAACGGGAAGGAACAAGTCCCGTAGGGACGGCACGGGTTCTCGTTCCAGCAGCCTTCCCGCAGCGCCCTAGATCCCCGAGCCTATGCAAAAGCAGATTCCTCGCTTCCCTCGGAATGACAAATTTCTTGGTGGATCCGGAGTGAAAAATTTTGGGGTGGACGAGGCGACTGGCCCGGTCTAGAAGATGTGGAGCTTGATGCTCAGATACTTCTTCGGATTCTGGCGGATCGCCTTCACCAGTTCGCGGGTCTCGACCAGCATTTGATCGGCGTTGTTGTACAGCGATTCATCCTTGAAGATTCTGCCAGCGGTGCCTTGACCCGCTTCCAGTTCGGTAGTCAGCTGTGAAAGTTTGGTAATCGTGGTATCGAGCTTCTTGGCCAGTTCCTCGTCCTTCGTCAGTTTGCCCAGCGTGCCCTTACCCGCGTTGATGTCCTCGGTTATCTTCTTCACGTTCGCGATGGTGTCGTTGGCGTTGTTGTAGAACGATGGATCTTTCAGGAACTTGCCCGCGGTACCCTTGCCCTGCTGGAGGTCGTCCACAACGGCATTTATCTTGTCGAGCGTGGATATGAATTTGTCGTACGCATCATTGCGGCTGATGAGCGCGCCCAGACTGCCCTGGCCGTTGCTCACGTTCTCGACGATCTGCTGGAAGTCCGCCACCGTAGCCGAAAAGCGGTTGTACAAAGTCGGATCGTAGATCAACTTGCCCAGAGATCCCTTGCCGCTTTCGGCGAAGGCCAGGATCCGGTCGGCGCGCTTGAGCAGCGCATCCAGGTTCTGCAACGTGCTCTGGCTGGCCCGTACCACCTGGTTGAAGTCCGGATGCACTTGCGTGGGCAGCGTATCTCCGTC
>Ga0307479_10004354_pt1 | contig 12948 bp, 7 predicted proteins | sample atmos_gasesECM4C_FD_203743 | JGI IMG/M metagenome (GOLD analysis project Ga0307479, IMG submission 203743) | Hardwood forest soil microbial communities from Morgan-Monroe State Forest, Indiana, United States - atmos_gasesECM4C_515 | ecosystem: Environmental > Terrestrial > Soil > Temperate...
AGGTCGTTCTGCGGGGTGGGCGTTTCCATGGCCAGCAACTCGAAGTCGGGGAGCTCGGCGGCGCTGATCACCTCGTAGTCGGCGAAGGTCGAGGTGAGCAGGTTGCCGTCCTCGTCGTAGCGGATCTCTTCGAGCAGCGCCTGCGCCGCGCCCTGGGCGATGCCGCCGTGGCGCTGGCCCTCAGCGAGCAGCGGGTTGAGGATGCGGCCGGCGTCGTCCACGGCGACGAAGCGGACCAGCGAGACCTTGCCGGTCTCGGCGTCGACCTCGACCACCGCGACGTGCGCGCCGAACGGGAAGCTGCCGCCGCGGGCGGTGTAGCGGTGCTCGACGACCAGGCCGCCGCTGCGCTCCGCGGCCTCCGCGAGTTCTGCCCAACCGTGGCCGGAACTCGGCACCCCGGCGACGTGGAAGCGGCCCAGCTGCTTGTCGAGGACGATGTCGGCCGGGTCGGCCTCCAGCAGGTCGGCGGCGACGTCGCGCGCGCGGTCGAGCATGCGGCCGGCGGCCTCGCCCACCGCGCTGCCGACGATCTGCACCGAGCGCGAGCCGCCGGTCATGTTGCCTTCGGGGATCAGCCCGGTGTCGCCGCTGACCACCTCGATGGACTCCATGGGGATGCCCAGACGGTCGCTGACCAGCATCGCCCAGGTGGTGTGGTGTCCCTGTCCCTGCGGGGAGGCGCCGACGCGGACCAGGGCGCGCCCGTCGCTGCGCACCTCCACCGCGGCGAACTCGCCGTCGGAGCCGATGGCGGTGATCTCCACGTACGTGGACAGCCCGATGCCCAGCAGCTTCGCGTCGCCCTCGGCGCGACGCCGCTGCTGCTCCGCGCGCAGGGCGGTGTAGCCCGCGCCGTCGAGCACCAGGTCGAGGGCGCCGGTGTAGTCGCCGCTGTCGTAGGTGATCCCGGTCTTGGTCGTGAAGGGGAATTTCTCCCGGGCCACGAGGTTGCGGCGGCGCACGTCGGCGGGATCCATCCCGATCGCCGCGGCGAAGACGTCGACGGCGCGCTCGATCGCCGCCGCCGCCTCGGGACGTCCCGCGCCGCGGTAGGCGATCACCGATGCGGTGTTGGTGACCACGTTGCGCCCGCCGACGCTGACCCACTCGATGTCGTAGACGCCCTGCGCCATCATTCTGGTCAGCTGTGGCAGAAACGAGCCGATGCCGACGTAGGCGCCGACGTCCTGGAGGATGTCGAGCCGGTAGGCCTCGATGCGACCTGCGCGTGTGCCGCCCATCCTGACCCGCTGGACCTGGGCGCGGCCGTGGCCGTTGGCCATCGCCTCGCTGCGCGTCTCCACCCAGCGCAGCGCTCGCCCGCAGATGCGCGCCGCCACCGCGACCATCAGCTCCTCGGGCACTAGCCCCACCTTGGTGCCGAACCCGCCGCCCACGTCGGCGGCGATGACCCGCACGTGCGCCACGTCGACCCCGAGCTGCGCGGCGAGCGCGTCGCGGACACCGTGCACCCCCTGGGTGGAGATCCAGTAGGTGAGGTGGCCGTCCTCGGACCACTGCGCCAGCGCACCGCGCGTCTCCAGCGGCGAGGCGGCGACCCGGCTGTTGACCACGCGCTGCTCGACCACCACCTCACAGCCGTCGAAGATCGAGTCGTCGACGTCACCGAAGCTGACCACGACGTTGGTTCCTGCCGCTTCGTGCACGAACGGCGCACCGCCGGCGGCCAGCTCGGGGTCGACGACCACGGGCAGCGGCTGGTAGTCGACGTCGACCATCTCCATCGCGTCGACCGCCTGGGCCCGCGTCTCCGCCACGACGATGGCCACCGCCTCCCCCGCGTAGTTGACCCGGTCGCGGGCGGGCACCTGCCGCGCCATCTCGGCGGGCGCGGACCCATCGGGCGGGAGGTCGGCGATGCCCAGGTCGGCAGCGGTGAGCACCGCCACCACGCCGGGCATCGCCCGAGCCGCCGCAGTATCGACGCTGCGGATCAGCGCGTGGGCGATCGGCGAGCGGACGTAGACGAGGTGCGCGGCGCCCTCAAGCGGCAGATCGTCGATGTACGTGCCACCGGCGGTGAGCAGCCGGGGATCCTCGATGCGCAGGACGCGGTTGCCGAGGATGCTCATGGCTCGCGCGGGATTGTACGCGCGGGGGAGCCGGGCGCTCAGGCTCGGCGGCGGCGCCTCCGGACTGCGGACATGCCCAGCACGCCGGCGAGGGTGACGCCGACCAGCTGCCACGGTGCCCCGGCAGGCGCGGCAGTGGTGTTCGGCGTGGCGATCGTGCCCGGAGTCACCGCCGGGTTGCTGCCGCTGCCGCCGCTGCCAGGAGTCGGGATCGAGTTCTCCGACGCGGCCCGGACGATCGCATCCATGGGACGCGAGGCGTCGACGGTGCGCATCGCGGTGAAGATCTGCGAGCTGGTCTGCTGGCCGCTGATGAGCGCGTCGGAGGGGCCGGCGAGGCTGTATGCCGCGAAGCTCAGCAGCGTGCTGCCCTGCGTCACCTTGAAGTCGCTCATCTTGCCGTGCAGCAGCAGCGAGTGGCCGACCACCTCACCGGTGACGGCGAAACCGGACTGCGCGCGGTAGGCGATCGCCGCCGCGGCGCTGGCGTTGTTCACCGCGTTGCTGGCGTCGACCTTGCCGCCGTAGAAGGTCGGATTGCCGCTGGAGTCGGTCTCGGCGGCCATGTAGTAGACGTCGCTGCCGTCCTCCCAGCGGACCACGTACTGCAGCCGCGTTGCCGACGGATCGGTCGAGCTGCCGTTCTGCGTGTTGTAGGCGGCGAGGTCGCGGGTGAACGCGGCGGCGCCGGCCTCGCTCAGGTCGATGCGGCCGACCAGTTGGTCGCCGCTCACCGACACGCCGTCACCGACGATGTCGAGGGCGGGCAGGTTCTTGCCCGACGCCGTGTTCGGCCAGGTGGCGTCGCCCGCGGCGGCGGTGCGGTACGAGGTCGGGTAGGTGGTGTGGTACGGGCCATGGCCGCTGTACATCGACGGCCCTTCGGCGAGGTGCGCCACCTTGACGAAGGGCGGGCCCTGCGAGCCCAGTGACGCCGTTGCCGGCGCGAACGCGTTGTTGTTGTCCATGTACACGACGGCGACGCGGCCGTCGGCGTCGATGGTGGTGTCGAGCATGTCGTCGAGCGAGCGGTCACCCATCGTGGCCAGGCAGGTGGTGCCCGAGGTGCAGATCGAGCCGAGGTGGTCGTAGCGATGCGAGACCAGGCCGGTGTCGAAGGTCGGCGTCGCGTCGAAGGCGTCGGTGCTCAGCGAGACGTAGGTGTTCCAGCGGGCGGGCGTGTTGGGGAGCTGCGGCGCGCCGTCGCTGATGCCGGTCCAGTCCTTGGTCCCCATGTAGGCGATGGCGATGTGGCCGGGGTCGCCGGCGACGATCTCGGGGAAGATGACGCTGCCCAGCGCGGGGATGTTGACCTTCTGCTTGGGCACCCAGACGCTCGCCGGCACACCGCCCCGGGTCGGGTCGTTCTTTGCGTCGTTGATCAGCGAGTACGTGTAGTAGAGCTGGCCGTCGGAGGCCACCCACGCCGCGTAGAGGTTGCCCCGGGTGTCGAGGGCGATCCAGGGGAAGACCTCGGCGGTGTCGCCGGTGACGTTCTGCACCTTGTAGGCGGTGGGATCCTGGTATTTCGTCAGCGGGGCGACGCCGACCTCGAAGCCGCTGTTGTCGCGGTAGCCCTGGTAGAACCACCCGGACCCGTGGCTCCCCTGCTGCACGTCGACGCGGCTCGGACCGCTCTGTCCCACCTGGGGGATGACCGGTGCGGCCGCGGGATGGACGACGCCACTGGTGTCGACACCGCTGACGTACTCGCCCGCATCCGGGACGTGATACGAGAACAGCGCTTCGAGGGTGAAGGTGGTGTCGAACGGCCCCGCCTGGATGCCGGGCGCGTCGACGCTGCTGATCCACTGCCGGTCGACCCCGGTACCCGCCGCGGTGACCGGCGTCTGGCGCAGCGCGGGGAAGGAGTCGCCGTGGTCGGCCGAGCTCGCCATCGCCTCGGCGGCCAGCGACTCCTGGTCACCGAACAGCAGCGTGCCGTCGTAGTTGTTGACACGGTTGACGGTATCTCCGCCGCCGCCGGTGTTGCAGTTGGGCACCTGGCGCTCGGCGCAGGTGGGGTCGAAAAGCTGACGGTACGAGTCGCCACCGTTCGTCGTGCGCCACAGCGTCCCGATGTTGGTGCGCGAGCTGACCGGCCAGTCCACGAAGCCTCGTTGCGGGTCGAGGCCGGGCAGGGCGCCCTTGACCGGGCGCTCGAAGCTCATCTGCGGCTCGCCGCCGAGGATGGTCGGCGACACCAGCGTGGCGGGCCCGAACTCGACGCGGCCGGTCCCGGCGTGGACGTTGGGAGTGGTGCTCGCCGAGCCGATGGTGGCCTGCGCCGTGCCGGTGTACGAGGTCTGCACGGCGCCGTTCTCGCCGGAGATCTCGATGGTGTAGTTGCCCGGGTCCTGCTTGCCCGCCACCACCACCGAGGGCGCGGAGCCCGTGGGGTCGGAGGCGATCACGTTGTTGCCGCTGTCGAGAAGGTAGGTGTCGAGCCCGGTGAGGCCCACCGGGTCGCCGGCCGCCGCAGTGAAGTTGACGGTGACCGTGATGGTGACCTGCCCGTGCGGGAAGTTGGCCGGCGCGGTGACGGTCAGCGGGATGCTCTCGCACGCGGGGGCGACGCACTGCACGATGGGAGCGTTGCCGCTGCCGTCCGCGCTGCCCGTGATGGGACCGCCGCTGAAGCTCGCCGCGGCGCCGCCCACGCTCACGGTGAGCGACGAGGGCGACGGCGCCGCGGAGGCGCCGAGGGACGGCAGCAACAGGGATGCGGCGATCGCGGAGGTCGCGATCAGCGTCAGGGCACGACGGGACACGGGCAGCATCTCCTGTGCGTCTCCCCCCTGGGCATGACGCGAGTGGGCGTTAGAGGAGTGACGCCCGCGACGGGTCAGGTATTGCGGTGGGCCCTCGCCCGCCGCCGCCTAGCAGTTCTGGGCGGTGTAGTTGCCGGTGCAGTCGCAGACGGTGATCTGCCAGGTCGGGCAGTTGAGCAGCGAGAAGCCGGTGCCGACGCCGCCCGCGGCCGCGCGCAGCTCGTTGCCCTGCAGCTCACGGACGGTCTCGCGGTTCAGCGAGAGACGCTTGACGCTCTTCTTCACGTTCATGGTCGATCCTTCCTCATGGGCCGGGTGGCGGCTGCTGCAACCCCTCACCCGACCCAACGGCCGGTGCCATCGCTATCCTGCGCGGCGCTCACGCCCTGGTGGCCACGCCCTCGTACATGTAGCCGAAGGCCCGCGGCCCGCGCACCGAGTAGTTCTCCAGCGTGGTGAGCTCGAACCCCGCTGCGGAGACGCCTGGCCGCGAGGCGGCGCCCGCCGTCCGGGGGCTCCACGGCGCGAACCCGCCGCACGCTGTCGGGGTAGTACGCCACGTTGCGTCCCGAGCCGAAGCCTACCTCGAGCACCTCGCCGTCCAGCCCGGCGACGACCCGCTCCCGGTAGAAGCCCATCGCCGGCAGCTTAGCCGCTCATCGCCGCTCCCGGGCTCGCCCTCACCGCTCCGCCGCGCCGGCGGTCGCTGCGCCCACCGAGTCGAGACGGAAGATCCGCGCCGCGTTGCCGCCGGCGACCTTGGCCTTCTCCTCCGCGGTGCAGCCGCTGGTCATCAGCTCGAGGACCTGCCGGCTGCGCGGCCAGACGCAGTCGGGGTGGGGATAGTCGTTGGCGTAGACCAGGTTGTCGACGCCGATGTAGTCGCGGAAGCGGATGCCCAGGTCGTCGTCCTCGTAGCCGAAGAAGACGTTGCGGCGGACGAAGTCGCTCGGCTCCATGCCGTCGCTGAAGGCCGCGGGTCGAGGCACGTCGCCGCGCCAGACCATGTGCTGCCTGTCCATGGCGCGCATGAAGTACGGCACCCACCCGGTGCCCATCTCCAGGACGCCGATGCGCAGCCGCGGGAAGCGTTCGAAGACCCGACCGAAGATCATCGCGGTGACGTTGTCGCGCGCCAGCGCGGCGCCCGACGCCCGTCCGTGGCCGAGTGGGACGGACGACGGCGGCGGTGGCGACGTCGCCGCCACGTTGCCGCCCTCCAGCTCCGGCGGCCGAATCCCGCCGGTGTGCATGGTGAGCGGCACGTCGAGTCCCTGCGCCGCCTCCCAGAGCTGGTCGTAGACGGGGTTGTCGTAGGTGGCCTGGGGCGCGGCGAGCATGGGGATCAGGCCGGCCGCGGCGCCCCTCGCGACGCACCGCTCCAGTTCGGCCACCGCCGCCTTGACGTCGTCGGGCAGCAGCAGCACGGCCGCGCCCTTGAGCCGGCGCGTGTCGTAGGAGCAGAACTCGGCGAGCCAGTCGTTGTAGGCGCGAAAGATGGCCCAGGCCAGCGCCGGGTCGGGAAGCGAGTACAGGGTGATGGCGACGCTGGGAAAGAGCACGTTGACGTCGACGCCGTCGAGGTCGGAGTCCTCCAGCATCTTGTCGGGCTGCATGCCGCCGGGCCGCTGGTCCTCGTAGCGACCGGTGAACAGCTCGGGGGTCCAGCGCGCGGCGCGGTGTCCCGTGTGCATGTACCGCTTGTCGTCGATGAACCAGAAGTCGCGCTCACCGACTCGCTCGACGCGCGGAGCGTGCTCCTGGAACCTCTTCTCCAGCCGCGTGGTCCAGAGGTCGCGCGGCTCGACGACGTGCGTGTCGCCCGAGTTGATCGTGTACGTCCCGCTGCCCGTGGCGGTCCACAGGGTGTCCCAGTAGTTGGTCATCGCAGCACTCCTCGAAGCTCAGCCGCAGATCGGCCCGGTGCCGAGCGGAGTGATGAACTTGCCGGCGTCCGACGAGACCGCGAAGGCGCAGTCCAGGTTGCGGTTGCCGTTGGTGAACGTCAGCGGGACGACCGCGCCGCCCAGCGTCTCGTTGCTCAACTTGTCGAGCGCCGACTTGAGCTGCGCCGGCGTCGGGTTGGCGCCGAGCTTGTCCGCCGCCTTCTGGAACAGCAGCCCGCCCGACCAGAGGACCGGCCCGAGGTTCAGCGTGCCGGTCAGCGCCTGCGGCGCGTACTGGTTCATCGCCTGGCGGTAGGTGTTGGCCGCGGGGGTGTCCTCGAACCACGGGAACACGGCCGTGGAGCCGGCGAAGTGGTTGTAGATGGGGTCGGTTGCCCAGTACGGCTGGAAGGTGGAGGCGGTGACGATCGGCGACCAGCCCTGCGCCTTGCAGGCCTGCAGGAAGAGCGGCACCACCGCCTGGGTGATGTCGGGGAAGAAGATGTCGGCGCCGGCGTTCTTCATCGCCAGGCACGGTGCGGCGTAGCTGGCCGCCGTCGCCGACACGCCCTGCTGGCTGACCACATCGATGCCCAGCGCCTTGGACGCGGTGACGATGCCGGGCAGGGCCTGCTGGCAGATGGGCAGCTCGACGCAGTAGGCGACGCCGATGTGCGAGCCCCCCTCCTTGATCGCCGCCTTGTACTCGACGAAGGACCCACCGTGCTCTGCGTTCTGGGTGGCCTGCGTCTGGTAGTAGTCCGGGAACGGGTTGCCCGTCTGCGCCCCGAGGGCCGCGCCGCCGAGCACGGGGATGCCCGCGCTGGTCACCGTCGCGATCCACGACGCCCCACTGACGGAGCCGGGCGAGACGATGGCCAGCACCTTCTTGTTGACCAGCACCTGGGCGGCGTGCAGGCCGCCACCGGGCGTGCTCTGGTCGTCCTCGACGTCGACGTCGACGTCGTAGCCGTTGATGCCACCGTGGGCATTGACCCAGGATGCCCACGCCTGCACCTCAGCACCACCGTTGCCGTATGTGGACGCGGCCGTGCCCGACAGGCTGATGATGCTGCCCAGGTGCCACGTCCCCTTGACCGCGGTGCCGCCGGACGAGCCGCCACCGCCGGTCGGGTTCGAGCTGCCGCAGCCCGCCAGGTACACCGCGCTCAGCAGACCGACGAGAACTGCGCTGAGCCTAGGCGTGGTACGCATCACGTCTCCTAGTTGAGGTTGTAGGCGCGGACGGCGTTGCCCGCCAGGATGTCGTGCTTCAGCTCCGGGCTCATGCCCTCGGTCATCTTGGCGATGATCTCCTGGCTGTTCGGCCACAACGTGGTGCTGTGCGGGTAGTCGCTGGAGAACATCGCGGTGCGCGCGGTCGGCGGGTCCTGGTTGGCGAAGCGCGCACCGACGTAGTCGTCGAGCATGGTCACGAAGACGTTCCTGCCGAGGTAGGTGCTGGGCATCGTCTCGAAGGGCGGATGCGCCCACCAGCGCTGGCGCTCGAACTCCTGGTCCATCAGCGCGGCCAGCTCCGGCACCCACCCGCAGTTGACCTCACCGGCGATGAAGTGGAGGTCGGGGAAGCGCTCGAAGACGCCGGTGAAGATCATGTTGCTGATCGGGTTGATGCAGCAGAAGAACTTCTGCACGATGCCGACGATGTTCATCCCCGGCGCCATGTAGATGGTGGCCTCGGCGCCGCCCCACGACGCGGGCATCTCCCTGCGGCTCACCCCGGTGCCGCCGGGACGGTGCATGGTCACCGGCACGCGGCCCTGCGTGGCGACCTTCCAGATCGGGTCGTACATCGGGTCGTGGTAGCCGATCTCCTTGGGCAGCGGCAGGTACAAGCCCTTGGCGCCCTTCTCGATGACGCGCTCCGCCTCGGCGACGGCCACCTCGATGGGGTCGTCGACCGGGATGTACGCCAGCGAGAGCAGGCGCCTGGGATCGGCGGAGCAGAAGTCGTCGATCAGCCAGTCGTTGTAGGCGCGAATGCATGCCAGCGCCAGCTCGCGGTCGGCCAGCCGGTTGGCCCCGTCGACCGCCGCCGGGTAGATCGCCGCCGCGTCGACGCCGTCGAGCTCGTTGGCCTTGATGTGCGCGGCACCGTCGTAGTTGCCCTCCGGCACCTCCTCCCACTTGATCCCGCCCAGCTTGTACTCCTTGTAGTTTTGCTTGGTCATGGCACCGGTCACGCCGAGACCGAAGCCGGCCTTGGGCTGCGAGCCGTCGTAGCTCCAGCCGTCGCCGCCGTCCGCCGCGCGCATGATGCGCGGGGCCTTGTCCTTGAACCTGGCGGGCACGCGGTCGACGTACACCGTCGGCGGCTCGTTGATGTGGTTGTCCGTGGAGATCACGTTGTACTGCATCGGTTTTTCCTTTCCAGTGGGAGCTAGCCGACCGCGACGGCGTCGCGAGCCGCGGAGGGGGAGATCGGGGTGGCCAGGCCCGAGGTGACCCGGACCAGCCTTCTCTCGTGCGGGTAGTAGTCCTGCGGGGCGAGGTGCAGGCAGACCAGCTCGTCCCACACCACGATGTCGCCCGGGTGCCAGTGGTGGCGGTAGACGTGGTCGGGCGTGGCGATGTGGTTGTAGAGGAAGCGCAGCGTGTGGATGCTCTCCTTGTCGCTCATGCCGGCGATGCGCAGCACGTAGCCCGGGCTGGCGAAGAGCGCCTTGCGGTGGCTGTGCGGATGCTCGACGACCAGCGGGTGCTCGCGCGGCGGATACTCGTTGTCGAAGCGCTCTTCGGCGTCCTCGCCGTACTGCCAGATCTGGATCGACTGCTTGTAGCCCTGGGGGACGACGTGCACCGCCTTGAGCGTCTCCAGCCACTGCTGGAACACCGGCGAGAGCGTGTTGTAGGCGGCGCAGAGGCTGGCGAAGGTCGTGTCGCCGCCCACCGGCGGGATGATCTCGGGACGCAGCGACGCGGCCTGCACCAGCTGCGGCGTGAACGACGAGTCGGTGTGCCAGCCCTGGAACTCGCTGACCCGGACGTCGTTGTCGTTGACCGCGGTCGTGCCCCGGCGCGGCGCGAAGGTCACGCCGTGCTTGGTCTTGCCGTCCTTGTCGACGTTGCCGCCACTCTTGGGGTCGATGGCAAGCGACGCGCTCTTCTCGCCGAGGAAGGTGAAGATCGGCAACGGCCGCACCTCACCGAAGAACGACATGAGCCGGTTCTGTCCCTCGGCGCCGACGTGCTGGCCGGTGAGCACGATGACGTTGTGCTGCCACAGCGCCTCGCGGACCGTGGCGATGGCGGCGTCGCTGATGACGTCGTCGCGCAGGTCGATGCCCTCGACCCGCGCACCCACGGTCGAGGTCAGCGGGGTGATGGTGATGTCGTCGCTCTTCATCGTGTCTCCTTGACCAGTGCACTCCGCTGCTGGTCGTCAGGCTCCTCCCAGGTAGCTCTCTGTCAGCAGTGCCTCGTCCATCTCGGCCGCCGGCCCAGACCAGACGATGCGGCTGTGCACCAGCACGTACACGTAGTCGGCCATGGCCAGGGCGCGGTCGACGTACTGCTCGACGATGAGCAGCCCCACGCCCGCCGTGTTGAGCTGCTGCAGCGACGCGTAGATCTTGTCGACCACGATCGGCGACAGCCCCATGGACAGCTCGTCGGCGAGGATCAGCTTCGGTCCGCTGAGGTAGGCGCGGGCCACGGCGAGCATCTGCTGCTCGCCGCCGGAGAGGCTTCCGGCGATCTGGTTGCGACGCGAGCCCAGCACGGGGAACGCCGAGATCGCCGCGTCGAGCCCGCCGTTCGCCGGCTTCCACGGTGGCCGGAAGAGCTCGAGGTTCTCGCTCACCGTCAGGTGGCGGAAGATGCCCCGCCCTTCGGGGATGAGGCACATCCCCAGGCTCGCCCGCTGACTCGCGCCCATGCGGGTGACGTCGTGTCCGTTGAAGACGACGTGTCCACTGAGCGGCCGGAGCAGACCCGAGGCGATGCGCAGCGACGTCGTCTTGCCCGCACCGTTGGCACCGAGCAGCGCGACGACGCTGCCCGCGGGAACGCGGAGGTCGATGTCGCGCAGCACAACCGTGGTCCCGTAGCCGGCCTCGACCGACTCGAGGTGGAGCATCGACGGGCCGCTGCCGTCGACGGTGGCGCTCATGACGGGATGCCCGTCGTCTGCTCTGCGAGCGCCGGCTTCAACAGTGGTGCCGCGCCGTTCTCGCCGGCGTGGAAGGACGCGCCCAGGTACGCGGAGCGGACGATCTCGCTGGCCCGCACCTGCTCGCACGATCCCTCGAAGATGAGCTGGCCGAAGTCCATCACGTAGATGTGGTCGCAGACGGCCATGACCAGCGACATGTCGTGCTCGACGAGCAGGACGGCGCCGTGCGTCTCGGCGAGCACGTCGCGGAGGATGGCGCCGAGGTGCTCGGTCTCCCTGCGGTCGAGCCCCGACGAGGGCTCGTCGAGCAGCAGCACCTGGAACGGACCGGCAAGGCAGCGGGCCAGCTCGACGAGCCGGCGCTGTCCCGTGCTCAGCTCGCTCACCTGCGTGTCGACGAAACCCTGCAGGCCACAGCGTTCGATGGCGCGCGCCACGCTGGAGTCGATGATCTCCTGGTCGCCCGGCTTGCCGACGAACTGGCTCAGGACGTGGGCTCCCGCCAGCGCGCCCTCGCGTCCCAGGGCGACGTTGTCGCGCACCGACAGCGACTCGAAGAGCTCCATCTGCTGGAAGGTGCGTCCGATGCCCAGCCGCGCGCGCGCCGCGGGACTGAGGCCGAGCAGGCTGCGTCCGTTGAGCAGCGCGTCACCCGCGGTGGGACGGAGCAGGCCGGAACAGATGTTGAGCAGCGTCGACTTGCCCGCGCCGTTGGGGCCGATGAGCCCGGTGATGCGCCCGCTCGGCACCGCGATGCTGGCGTCGTTGACGGCGACGAGCCCGCCGAACTTCATGACCACGTGCTGCGCTTCCAGGGTCATCGGGACGGCGCGCTCACGCGGCACCTCGTACAGGAGCGGCCCCTCCTCCACCGGCGCGGCGGTGACGCGACGCTGCCCGAACCACGAGCTGTCGATCTGCCGCTTGAGCCAGCGGAACTGGGCCGGATGCCCGCGCAGCGCGACGAGCACGACGGACGCGCCGAAGCTCAGGGTCAGGTAGTTGAGCGTGTCGGACGAGGGGATGGCGATCGGGATCAGCGCCAGCGACAGCCCGCCGGCGATCGCGTACCACGGCGTCGTCCCCGGCAGGATCATGACCATGGCGACAAACGTCAAGGAGAGCAACGGGCTGAAGTTGTCGCCGCCCACGTTGGTCAGCACCGCCGAGCCCAACGCGCCGGAGATGGCCGCCATGAACGCCGAGATGCAGAAGACGACGACCAGCGTCACCGTGACGCTCGTGCCCTGGACGGAGAGGGCGAGGCGTGAGTCGGAGATGCCCGACAGCAAGCGTCCCAACCGGCTGCGCGTCAGCAGCACGGTGAGTAAGGCGAAGGCGACGGTGATTGCTAAGACGAGGTAGTAATAGCCCGCGTCCGACGAGAACCACGACCCCGGCGCGGGCAGCGGCACGACGACGCCGTTGCCGCCGAAGCCGAACAGCCAGTCGGTGTTGTAGAACATGTCCTGCAGCAGGATTCCGAAGCCGAACGTGGCCAGCGCCAGGTAGAGGCCGGAGAAGCGGATGGCGGGAATCGCCAGCAGCGCGCCCACCGGAACGACGACGAGACCGGAGAGCAGCAGCGCGAGCATCCACGGGATGTGGGCGTCGACCGCCATCTTCGAGAAGTACGCCGTCCCGATCGCCGCGAAGGCGATCTGGCACAGCGAGACCTGTCCCGACGTGCGCAGCAGCAGCCCGAGGGACAGGAACATGATCACGTCGGTGAGGGCCAGCGTCCACTGGCTGAGGTTGAAGCCGGCGAAGGTGGGCGCGAGCAGGAACACGGCGAGCACCACGCCGCCGAAGGCCCACTGCGAGCGCGGCGGCGCCTTCCAGGTGATCGGCCGGCGCAGCAGCCCGACGTCCTTGATGAGCAGCCGCGAGCGCGGCGAGAACACCAGCACCAGGAAGAGCACGACGAACGGCAGGCTCGGCGCCAGGCCGGCGAGGATCGACCCCGAGGGACCCACCTTGCTGATCAGCGCGCTGCCGGTGCCGATGCCGATGCCGCCGACCCAGGTCATCGGGATCGAGGAGAAGCCACCGATGGCGGC
>Ga0307479_10004355_pt1 | contig 12946 bp, 10 predicted proteins | sample atmos_gasesECM4C_FD_203743 | JGI IMG/M metagenome (GOLD analysis project Ga0307479, IMG submission 203743) | Hardwood forest soil microbial communities from Morgan-Monroe State Forest, Indiana, United States - atmos_gasesECM4C_515 | ecosystem: Environmental > Terrestrial > Soil > Temperate...
TGATCACTGGGAGCGGGAAGGCAGCCGGAAAGCAACGGAGGCCCTCCAGCAGCGCGCCTGGGGTATCGAGGACTACGGTCGAGGGGAAGGGCTGTGGCGCACGTCGGGAGGAGGACCACAGGTGGAAGAGAAAAGTGGCGCGCGGAGGTTGGGCCGATGTTGCCCGGTGCCGGACCGCGACCTCTTCTCTTGAGGCTTGTATCGGCGAATTCATTTGAACGCCTGGTCTTCGCGGAAATAGGTGACGGTCATGCCGAGGGGATTGATCGGGATCAATTCGTTCGGGACGTTGGTCTTGAAGACGAATACAAAATTCGCGGTGTACAGATCGCGCTTCAGTTCGCTGTGGTCGGCCGGTGAATAATAGACCATGTAGAAATCCACACGGGCGCGATACGGCGGATTTTGCATCTCTTCGAGCGCGACTTTCTTAACGTCGATGTCGATCTCGGGCGCGGAGGTGTTAGTGAGGAATTTCCGGATGATGTCGTCCTTGCGGTAAGCATCGAGAATGCCGTTCGCGAGCTTGCCGTCGAGGAAGAAGAGCGCCTTCGCGAAATCGTTCTGAATGGTGTAGCGATTTCTGCGGTAGTAGAGCGAGCAGAACTGCGACAGAAAATACTTCGCTTCGGCATCCTGAGGTTTGTATTCGAGGTTGTGGTAGTTGATGGCCTCGGCGCGGCCCAGGTCGTCGATGCGGATGACAAGCGGACGGAAGTTTTGAAATGTGCGGATGGTCCTCAAATCAATCAGGGCGAGCGCCACACAGACCATGGACAGGAGGGCGAGGGCAATCTTCAGATAGGTGTTGGTCACCATGGGGTCTCCGCACGATTCAAGGTAGAGGCGCTTCGCGTCATGAAATGTGCTGTCGCAGTCCATCAGAGCTCCCTTGCAATCGCGGCGGCGGGGGCCTCCAGCAAGGCTGCTGAAGAGCCGCCAGCAGTGCCGCTGAAAATATGATTGGTGAGGGCGGGGACTTTCAGGAGGGCGTAGATCGAGGCAAGAAATGTAATAAAGAGGACCGGAAACCAGGCCAGGAGCTGCACAGTGGAAAGAGCGCCCGCGGGCGGGAGGCGCAATGCGCCAAGGATGAGATTTCCGATCACGTACACTACCGCGGCGGCGATGACTTGATAAAAGGCGTACTGCATGAAGCAGCGGAACCAGCCCCAGAAGAGCCACTCCATTTTTGGAACGATGAAAAACGGAATGAAGACCGGGCCAACCAGCACACAGACCGCTGTGGCGATGAAGCCGTAGGCGATGACGATCAGCGCGGCGGCTTGGGCCGTCGAAAGCAGAATGATCACGACCACATAAATCGCCGCGCCGAGAACGTCTCCCCAGCCAGGTGAATCCATGCGGGCTTGGAAGTCCGCGATCTGCGCGACGACATTTTGGAGTTGGGCTTGGTCGATCCGGCTCGACAGAAACTGGGCTTCGTCCGTGATGAGATTGTGGAAGCTGGTTCCCACGCCGGGAATCGGCGTGCTGTAGTAGTTGACCATGGCGAAGCCAAAACTGATGGTGAGAAGGAGGCTTGCGAAGTTGTCGAAATGAAATGGCTGCTTCCCGCTCGCGGCGGAGAGGGCCGACTTTACGCCGTACCAGACGATGAGGATGGTCGCAAACATCCGGAAGAGGTTCTGGCCCATGGAGTCGAAGAAGCCGAGGTTCTGCGTGAGCAGGTTGTTGATCGCCTGAAAGATGAACTGCAGGAAGTCAGTCTGCACGGGCTCGGCTCCTTCGACGTGAGGTCACGGTGTCCGCAGGCTCACGGCATGCGGAAGTTTTCGAGCGAATCGGTGATGGTGCTGGTGACCCGGCTCATATTTCCGGCCAGGCTCGCCTGCCGGGAAATGTCGGCGTTGATGGCGGTGGTGGTGGCATCGCGTTGCTGCTTGGCGACGATGGTTTGTTGTTCGAGAAGCGACGCCAGGAGTTTGTTCGAATCCTGAAGGGTGCGAAGGGTGAGGACACCCGCCGCATTGATCTTGTTCAGGACCGAGATTTCACTGTTGAGACCGGAGTCGTTCGAGAACGAATCCTGTTCGAGGTTGCCGATCTGCGTCTGGATATTCTGGGCGCTGCCCCGGATGGAACCGATCGTGGCCATGGCGTTCACGTTGGCGCCGTCCGCGAGCTGGACTGACGCGTATTGGGACTGCACGCGCTCCAGCTGCGAGGCGTCCATGCCGGAGAGATGATCCGAGGTGTACGGGAGCAGCTGGGTTGTGGACTTCAGGTAACCGGTGTTGATGCTCGGAAGCAGGCCGGAGTTAATGCCGCTGATCCAGGAGCCGGTATTTCCAAAGGTATTCAGCGAAGTTACATTTCGCCATTGCGAAAACACAGCGCGGTACCGCGCCGGCATGTTCTGAACGTTCTTCGCCATCTGCAAGGCGAGGTTGAACTGTGAGGTGAGTTTGGCGTAGCTCTTCTGTAGCTGGAGGAGATGTTGCTGGAGCTGGTAGTACCGGAGCAGCGCGTTGTGGTAGTTGGTCGGGTCGTACACAATCCCGCTTCCCAATTGCGCGGAAGCGGTACCGACTCCCATTCCTACAACAAGCAGGGCAATCAGAATCTTCTTTTTCATCGGACTCCTATCCTTTCGAGCCTTCACAAATCGGAAGGCATTTTGTGATTGTTGTAGTCGGGCAGAGCGAGATCGCCCGACAGGTAGACTTTGACGCGATGGCCCTCGCGGATCGTGACCGTAGGCAGAATGTTGAGGAACTTGTCCAGAATCTGCGCGGACGACTGGGCCATGCTTCCCGCAAGTCCCTGACGCATGAGGTCGGTGCCGGATGCAGTGATCGCGCTTCCGGTCCCGGCTTCCGCGACGGCTCCTAGAACGCCGATAGCAAGCGAGACGCCGAAGATGCGCAGGTAGTGGTTGTTGACCTGATCGCGCAGCCCCGTGTCGCCGGTCTGATTGAGCCCTTTGAACTGATCGAGGCTGATGGAAAAGCCGTCCGGCATGAGAAGGCGGTGAAACAGAACGGCCAAACGCTTCTGGCCGAGGCTGTCCACCCTCTTCGTTTCACCGAGCAGCTTCGATCCCGCTGGGATCAAGAGATGCTGGCGGTCGTTGGAGTACACGTTGGTCGAGAGCAGACACTCGACAGGGCCGGAAAACTGACCGTCGAGGCGGTTGATCAGAACGGTTTCGATGATGTTTCCTTCAAACAGTACGTAGGTTTTTCCTGCCGCCGCATTGGCGGCGCCAGCCGGCGCGGCGGCAGGGGTTCGGATTTCCTCCTTTCGTTCATCGGGTGCTTCCGCGGAAACCTTTCTTGGGGGGAAAGAAGAAGATGTAGGCGTTAAAGGGACGGAATTCGGTTGCATTTCTCTGAAGAGCTGAGCGATCTGAGCTGTGTCGGGCGCAGAAGGCGGAGAATTTTGCGGTGCTGAATTTGGATCGGCCGCTGCGGGCACGCCGCTAGCCGAAGGCTTGCGGTAGCTGAGAGCGACATTTGATGAAAACAGCGAAAGGTACTCGCGCTTCTTGCGCTCGGCGCGGATCACATCCTCCGGGCGTTCGGTGGAGACATTGCCCGCTGCGCCGGACTGCTGCGCTTGCGGCAAATCCGGCGTCGCGGGGCTGATGGGATGGTTCGGCTGCGCGAGAGCGTTCTCGGCTACGAGCTGCTCGCGCTGCAGTTCCTGAATCCGGTTTTGCAATTCGGCGATTTTGGCGTCGTTAACTTCGAGTGGCGCCTGCACCATAGGGGCGGGCGGAATCGCCTTGGTTGGGGCCTGCGGTTTCTTGCCTCCGGTCAGCCACATGATAAGGACCATCAGCATCGCCAAACTGATGAGCAGCCAGGACTGGACATTTTTCGGCAGCAGGCCAGGAGGCTTGGGAGCTTTCTCCTGCACTTGGTTCGGCTGGTTCATTGGGCGCTCCTTACTTCGCGGACCCTTGCCGCGTGAACGGCAACTTCTTTTTTCCGATGGCGAGGTAGCCGCTGTCGAGGATCTTGGGAACGATGTAGACGCCGTTTTCGAGCTGGAAATTGATCAGGTTTGGTTTGCCATCCTTCATTTCGTACAGAGCGGGTTTTTCCCGCGCTGTGCACTTGATGTAGGTGAAGGTGTCGTCGTGATAGATGGCGGAAACCAGGAACGGTTCCCGCGCGGCCTTGGCATCGAGCGGGAAGTCGAACTGGAGTTTGGTCGCGTAACTGGAGCGGAAGCGGTTGACCTGCTCGCCCGTCTGGGCTTGCGCGGTGTGGAGCTGCTCCGCCGTCTGCGCGCGCAAGATCTCGATTTCTTTCTTGTACGCTTCCGCCTCGCTGGCGCTGACATAGCCGCGCAGTCCAGTTTTCGCAGCGAGGCCGGAGCCTTCCTTGGGTTCAACAAAAATCTTGAGGTCAGGCTCAGCGTTCGGGTCGTTGCTGATCTCGGTCAGCACGAACGAATAGACGTGGCCATTGGCGGTGATCAGATTCAAGTTGCTGCGGATGCCGGCCTGAGCCGGGTGGACGTAACAGAGGTTGTGCGAGCCGTTGATGATCCAGAATTCTTTGTCGCCGGTAGTGAAATCGAGAATCTCCTCCTCATCGGGAAGGACGATCAGCGTCGAAAAGCGCAGCTTCGCGCGGACGGGGACGATGTCTTCTTTGGCGTATTTCACGATGCGCGCCACTTCGGTCACGGCTTGCGCGGGCGGCGCCTGGAAGGCGATTGCGCCCAAAGCAACGAGGACAAAGGCGCGAACCGACTGGCGGTGCCACTGATTCTGAATCGCTAGTTTCATGGAACTGCTCCTTTTGAGAGTGATTTGTGTTACTTGGAACCTTCGACCCGATCGGCAAACAACTGCGCAAACCACTGCACGGAAAGAAGTACGAAAGTGACGAATCCCGCCAGCGCAAGCGGCAGGAACACGTACAGGGGGTCAAGCGAAGGTCGGCCGCTTGGGGGGATCAGTAGATTCACGGCCGACCTCCCGCCAGCACTTCGAGGCCCCGTTCGAAACCGTAGGTTTCAAAGGCCTCGCGCCGTTTCTTGTTGTCGTAAGGATCGTTCGTGTAGAGCCAATAGCTCTTGGCGTCCACGGTGAGGTTCGCAACCTTGGCCAGTTCCGGCGTTTTGATCAGAAATTGTTGCTTGGGGATGAGGCTTGAGATCAGCTCTACCGCGCTATCGTTCAGGTGAAACTGTCGCCGGTAGAGATCGCGGTCCATGTCGGGGTTGGCGAGGAAGATTTTTGTGGAGCAGCTCTCGATAATGACGTCGAGAATCTCGGAACGCTTGAGTTCATCCAGCGACTGCGTGGAGAGAACCATCGCGGCGTTGTGCTTTCGCCATGTCTTGAGAGCCTCGACCGCATACCGCTGAATGCTGGGATTCTTCAAAAACACCCACGCCTCGTCGATGAAGAACGCCTTGAAGACCGAAGAAATCTGCCGGTCGGCGATCACAGCATTGGCGCGATGGAGAATGTAGAAGAGCAGGGGTTCCAGAAGTTCCGGGTACTGGCTCATCCGCTGGAAGTCGAAACACTGAAAACGGGAGAACGAGATCGTATCCTCGACATTGTCGAAGAGGAACCCGAACTGGCCGCCCCGGGTCCATTTTGCGAGGCGTCCCGCAAGATCATGGCCGAGCGTATTGGCCAGCACGCCCAGCGTGCGAAGTGCCGGATCGATCGCGTACAGATTCTCGATCTGGTGATAGACATCCCGCTCGATGGCAGGGTCGAGGTCCCCGGCCCTGGTTCCCTGGATCAGAACTTTCAGGAAGAGAGCGAGGAAATCGAGGTTTTCCTTCGTCGGCGGGAGCGAAAACGGGTTGATTTTGAAATCTTCGGATTCGAGGCCAATGCGGACATACGAGCCACCGAAAAGCTGCGTGAGGCTTTCAAAACTCCCGCCCAGATCGAAGATGAAGGTATGCGGGTCGTACTTCTGCAGGTTGGTGATGAGGAAGTTGAGGAGGAACGATTTCCCCGCCCCAGTCCGACCCAGAATCATGGTGTGGGCGACATCGCGGTAGTGGAGGTTCAGAAAGTACGGGGTGTGATGGTTGGTTTCGAGCACCGCGAGATATTCCTGGCGCAGATGCTGATTGCGCGGCTCGCCCCCGTGCAGTGTAAAGAGAAACGAAAAGTCCGCGTAGTTGGTATTGAGCAAATACAGGTAACGGAGATTAAAGACGTGGTTGCCGGGGACTGCCGCGAGAAATGCATTCAGAAGGTTGTATTTTTCCTCGTACAGCTGTGCGTCATGGACGCTGAACACTTTGTAGAATTCGGAGCACGCACGGTCTACCTTAGCCGGATCGAGGTCGTAGATGACGACGGTCAGCGAGAACTGGCCGAAGTAGTTCCCGTGGAGCTCGATTTCCTTGATGCCTTCACCGAGTTCCCGGACCTGCGACTCCTTCGAATCATCGAGGAGCGTGTCTTGCGTGGGAGCGTCATTCATGTTGACCTGGCTGAAGAACGAACGCTTGGTGTTATGGAAGTGGCGACGCTTCGCCTGGATAGTCCGACGGGTCTTGCCGGAGTCTTCCTTCTTCCATTCGGTGACAACGTAATAATTCGCCTCCACTTCGAGCAGGCGTTTGAAGATGAGCGGAAAGCTTTGGGCGGAAGGCTCTTTCAGCGTCAAGACCTTGACGTAATAGTCGTCCACGCGTAGATGGCCACGATGGCATTCGAGCTGCGATTCGCAGAGGTAGTAGTCGAGGAACGTGTCGTGCTTGAGTTTCGCGAGTTCGAGCTTGCCAGGGTGGAAATTGAGGGTCTTCTTGAGGACACGGAACGCTTCCTGCTTGCCGAGAATGCGTACAGCGAGAAAATCGCTGACCTGGAGGGTGAAGCTTTGGGCCTTCTGAAGGAGAGCGGCCTCGGCCTTGGTGATTTCGTTCCCCAGGGCGAGGACTTGTTTTTTCGCAAAGAAGCGGGCGACCAGTTCAGCAAGCGCCTTCCGCGGTTGGTTTGGACACTGCGCAAGTGTATTTGCGAGCGAGCGCGAAATCCGCGGACCCTGATGGAGAATCACGTAGTAGATGGAGAGGGAGAAGAGCGTGTCGGCCTTGGTGCCGAGGTAGGCGATGCGGTTCTGGATCGCCGCGTCCACAATCGGGTTCCCGTAGAGTTTGTACGGGATGGTCTCGTTGTTTCGCTTGAAGAGATACTGGTAGACGCGATAGTCGTCACCAAAGAGTTTCAACGCCGACTCGAGGCGCTTCGTCAATGCATCGATCGCTGTTCCATCAAGGCACTCGTAGTCCACGCCGCGCACTTCGAGAATGAGACCCAGTTCGCCGGTTTTGGTAAGGAACGCTTCGGGGCCGACGAACCCATAGAGATTCACTCGCTCGTTGAGCGAGCCGGTCTCCTCGTAATTCTTGAAGATTCGTTTAAGCCTGAGCATGGTCATCCCTGTGGAGAGAAATAGGAGTGAATTTCATGGGGTCGTATTGGCTGCGCAGTGTGGCCGCGGTGAGCAGAAAGCGCAGAATCTGTGGATCGGTTTGGGTGGCCCAGCGCGCGAGGAAGTAGAGCACCATGAAGATCAGCACACCGCCGAGCAGGCTGTTGAGCAGGTTGAACGTGGCGGCTCCGAGACACATGGCGAAGAAGAAGAGTTTTCGCTCGGCCCCAAGGATGGTAAGGGGCCGGGAAAGTGAACGATGGAGTATGTTGATCCGCTTTGTGTTCGCCATAAACGCTCCCGTATCGCCAGATTCAGAAGCCCGCTCTCACGGAAAGAGCCAAGCCATGAAGTTGACGGCCGCGATGGCCATCCCCACGCCAAAGAGAACGCCGGCGAGGACGCGTTTCGAGCCGCCTTCGCCGAAGGCGAAGGTGAGGCCGGAGACGACAATCGCGACGAGGGAGAGCCCGCGGGCGATAGTGCTGGTGAATGCTTGTTGGAGCACACCCACGGCGTTTTCCCATGGGGAAGTGCCGGTCGCCTGGGCAAATGCCGATGCGGCGAGGAAGGGACCCACGAGAAATGCCAGGCCACCTCGGGTGGAATGGCGCCAATGACAGATTGCAGTCCATCGTGTTTTCATTTCGAGACCTCGCATAGAGTTTTGAATCGCAAGAACATGCGATGCGGAAGGAAGTCCACACATCCCGATCCGTGCTTGTGATCGCAGGTGGAACGCACTGGTCCGAAGACACGCTAGGCTTACCGCCGAAAAGCCTCGCCCGTTGCGCCTTGACGCCACGCAGCAGCGAAGGGGTTCTCGTGTGAACTTCCTTCTATCTACCTATTCAGTGTTTGGAGAGAAAAATGTGTCGCCAGAAAGTGAAAATAAATTTGAGAGGGCTGCAATGGCCGCAGGGTGTCCGGAGATCGGGACAAATTGAACTGCCAGAACTCATCGCGCCAATCGGCGTAATTTTGCAACCAGGCGTTTGAGTCTCTGACGAAGGGCATTCGATGATGTTCCGTTGAAGTCGGCGAATTCTTGCCTGCTAGTTCCGTTCAACTTGAATTGAATCAGGAGATCCAACTCGGAGTCCGCCAGCAGGCCTTTTGTCACGCAGCGATGCAGGAAGTGACGCAAGAATGCGTATCGTTCGAAGGGTTCCTGCGCTGCCAGAGCCTCAAAAGTCTCGCTGTCGTAATATCTCAAGAGGCCAGTCCTTCCGCTTTCGCGGTTGGCCCACTCAAAGACCTGGCGTTTCACGGCGCGTGAAATGGCGAAGGCAAAGTGCGAATTCCTTGCCTGGAGTTCGTCGGAGCGCAGATATTGAAGCAGGAAGCTGAGCGCCTGTTGTGTGATGTCTTCCTGCGCGAGGGCTGGTTGCTGCTTGCCGACCCGGCGAATTGTCCCATGCAGCATCGGCAGAAATGCGAGAACGAGAATACTCTCAATGAACATGGGGTTGGTTGCTCGCGATACGAAGAGTTCGCGCAGCAACTCATCCGATCTCGCGCCCGCAGGTGACATTCTCAGATGCAAGAGCAAAGGCGAAACGGATGAATACTGACGCAAACCCTGACAGCGAGAGAACAGTTCACGGAAAGCACCAACTTCCGTGGCGGACAGGTCGCAAAGCAGGCGCACTTCGATGTTACAAAGTGAGCAGTCGCACGTGACTCCTCGGGACATGGCCTAACTCCCTGCATACCCAGTGACAGACTGGGTCTGCACAGGAGAGCGGGGACGTGCTCTCGACAACCTCCGAGCAGCAAAAGAACAAGCATCGGTTGCGGGGACGAACCGGTGTCGGTTCTCCACTGACGGTCTATGGCCAGCAGAGGAGGCGTATCCTCTGCAATTCAGTGAACGTGCGATCGGATTTGTTTTTCTTGGCCGGAATGCAGGACAAACAAAAAAGGCCCTCCGGCCTGAGCCGGAGGGCCTTCGTGCCCCGCGATCAGAACGGCGCTTCGCTCGACTCGGCGCCAGCTTCGCTGCTGGGCGCTGCCGTCGGGACTTCCGCTTCCGCGCGGCTGAGCCTGCGGACGGAGTTGGCGCGAACGCTCCAGAAGACGGTGACCTTCGCGGCCTTGGCCTTCTTGGACTTGTCGTTCTCGCGCTCGTACTTCGAGCTGACGAGTTGTCCGTCTACGAGGACATGGTCGCCCTTGTGGAGCGTGTCCGCGATCGATTCGCCGAGGCGGTTGAAGGCCACGACGCGGTGCCACTCGGTTTTGGACTGCCACTCGTCGTTCGAGTCCTTCCACGACTGTTGCGTGGCGACGGACAGCACGGTGAAATTCGCGCCGTTGCCGCGGACTTGCCGCTTCTCCGGGTCTTTCCCGAGGAAGCCGATGAGTTGGACGTGATTGAGATACATGATTTGTTTCTCCATTTCTGCCCCATTTCCTTGGGGCACCCGAGGGCGGAGTGGATACTGCTCCCAAGGCGAGCGGCTGCATTCTGGGAGGGACCCGAAGGAATCAGAGGGAGGAACCGGGAAAGCAGAAGACGCGAAGCTGCCGGGCGCAGGAATTATCCCGAAGCCGTGCCCAAGGAAAGGAGCGGCTGAAATGAGAACAATCAGCGTTATGAAACGAACAGACGAGGCGCGAAAGAAGCCAGACGTCGCGGCAATTGTTCAAGCGGGCCAGCCGGTGACAACGTGCATTCACGGCCAAGGCATAGATAGCGCTTTCTCGAATGGGGGCACATTAAGTACTGCGCAACTGCGTGCAGTCTACTAGGCCGCCGAACGCTTCTACGTGGGTGACGAGGCTATCGAGTGCGGCGGCGTTTGCAGAGCTAAGTGCGACTGCCATCTCGAAATGCCGATTTAAGCCACCAATGGAGAAGTTAGCAGAACCCCAGTATCCTGTGCGACCGTCAAAAACGATGCACTTGGCGTGTACCAAATCCGTCCATTCAGGTGCGGCTTGAAGTATTCGCATTCTTGGCTGAATGAGCCGAGCTTCGGGCCCGCTCAAAAGGAGGCGAATGGCGGACAGCGCGCAGCTATGCTCATTCTGTAGGCCGCTAGTTACGAGGCTATCCATGCGCCTTGCTGGGCTGAGACCGCGATGGCTCGGCGAAGTTCTGAAATACCTCCCTCGCTCAGGTATGGTGAGACAGTTCCAGTTTTTTTGGATTTTGCTCGTTTTGACCAGTTTTGCGGCAGTCTTAGCAACAATTGGTGACAATGGATCACAGCTCAGATTTGCGCCAAATCATAGTCGCCGCGCGCATACTTTAATACGTCTGTGAGTGACCATCGGGGAGGATCGAACAAACGGGCAGCTAGTTCAACGAACTTGGCGGGCTGCTCGATGGGAAAAGAGGAGGAAGTTGCAGCGTTCTGACCATCGTTGATGGGCAGCGTTGCCGAGAGCATTCGGACCGCTGGCGAGAATGGCGTGCCGAATAAAGGCACCCATTGCCAAAGCTTGTGAGTTGCGAGCGCCAGACTATCCCGCCAAGGCCCAGCGTCGGAGACTGGCCCTGCTGAAAGTCAATGCAAAGTACTAAAAACAAAAGAGATAAGGCAGGGAGCCACCAGGGCCGTCCTATCGGATCGGCTCCATGGAGCTTGATCCTCTTGCATTTGCGCGAGCGCAACGATTCAAGACCTTCGTTCCACCCATCATCGATAATTGCCTGTCCTAGGCCCGTCTGCGGCAGGGCACCTCTTAACGTCGATCTGACACTACTGTTGGCCGGGGAAGACTCCGGAGAGCGGCGCGAACGTGCAGTTCCGGGAACGTGCGGGAAGTCAATGCTAGCAGCGTTTTTCGTGAGGCGAGGCGATTCCGCATCGCGTGCAGCTTGAACAAGCGCGTTGCGTTGATCCGGAGCCAACAGATGAAGCTTGGGACCAGCCAAATACTTTGGTTAAGTCTCGCAGTGATAAAGGAAAACTTTTCACTGTCACGCTTTTACTGCTTGTTTGCGGTTTCTTTTCTTTTTCATGAGGAGGAGATTATGCGCTGGGATCGCCTTTTCTGTGCACCGGGGCAGGTGTGTGCAGCGGGGATCCTTACCGCTTGCGCTTTGGGTCTGAACCTCGGTGGCGGAGCACTATTGAATTGGTGTTCCAGCAAGATGCTTTTGATGGAGACCCGCCCGGTGGCGGCCGAAGTAGCAGGCTCTGCGGCCTTGGGGGTCAAGCCGGAGGGAGGCAGCTCGCTACGGACCGCCCAGTTGCCATTGATTCCCGGCCCGAGCCAGCCCGATACAGCCACGCGTGGGCGGTTGGTTAAGAGCTACGGGCAATTGCCGTTGAGCTTTGAGGCCAACGAGGGGCAGACGGATGAGCGGGTCAAGTTTCTGTCGCGGGGCAGGGGATATACGTTGTTTCTGACCAGCGGTGAAGCAGTGCTGGTGCTGCGCCAGTCCGTGGAGAAGGAGGATCAGCCCGGTGGAAAATCGGGATTGGAGAAACCCAGCGGGAAATTGGCGCAGGGGCCCTCCACGGCGCTTCGAGTAAAGCTCGTGGGTGCGAAGCGGGGAGTCGAGGTGCGCGGGGAGGAGGAGTTGAATGGGAAGAGCAACTACTTCATCGGGAATGATCCCACGAAGTGGCGCACCAATGTACCGAACTACGGTCGGGTGAAATACGAGAATGTGTACCGGGGAGTGGACCTGGTTTATTACGGGCAGCAGGGGGAGTTGGAGTCAGACTTCATCGTGGGGGCGGGGGTTGATGCGGGAGTGATCCAGCTCCAAATGGCGGGGGCGGAGAGAGTGAGGATCAACGGCCAAGGAGATCTGCAGTTGAAGACTGCTGGCGGGGAGGTGGTGCTGGGGAAGCCGGTGGTATACCAATGGAGAGTGGGAAAAGAAAGGCAAGCGGGAGAGGCCGGGAGACATCTCATAGCGGCCCGGTATGTCGTGAAGGGGGAGGGGGAGGTAGGGTTTGCCGTGGGGAGGTATGACGTCAAAGAACCCCTGATCATCGACCCTGTGCTTCGCTACTCCACCTACCTGGGCGGGAGCGGGGATGACATCGGTAATGGCATTGCCGTGGACGCGGCAGGGAATGCCTATGTGACAGGCGATACGAATTCCACCAACTTCCCCTTGGCGAGTCCATCGCAGACTTTTGGTGGCGGCTACGACGCCTTCGTGACGAAGTTGAACGCGGCGGGCAATGCTCTGGTTTACTCCACCTACCTCGGTGGGAGCGGCGGTGATGAAGGACGTGGCATTGCCGTAGACGCGGCGGGCAATGCCTACGTCACAGGCTCTACCACTTCCACCAACTTCCCCACGGTGAATCCTTTCCAGGCCAACCTCGGGGGCGGCAACGCCAACGCGTTCGTGACGAAAATGAGCGCCACTGGCAATGCGTTGATCTACTCCACCTATCTGGGTGGGAGCGGTAGATCCGGCGCCGGAGACATCGGCCATGGCATTGCCGTGGACGCGGCGGGCAATGCCTACGTAACAGGTATGACCAGTTCCCCAGATTTCCCCACGAAAAATCCCTTCCAAGCTGCTTTGGGAGGCACCGGCGCCAGTAACGCTTTTGTGACGAAATTTAGCGCCGCTG
>Ga0307479_10004356_pt1 | contig 12946 bp, 12 predicted proteins | sample atmos_gasesECM4C_FD_203743 | JGI IMG/M metagenome (GOLD analysis project Ga0307479, IMG submission 203743) | Hardwood forest soil microbial communities from Morgan-Monroe State Forest, Indiana, United States - atmos_gasesECM4C_515 | ecosystem: Environmental > Terrestrial > Soil > Temperate...
GCTCCGATTATTCAGGTCCTCTTCGACAAAACGCAGGACCGCCTCCAGCAGCGCTTCGCGTGGGTAAGCATTCTGGGTTGTAAACAAAGCGCCGATGACCGGGTGCGAGCGGTTCACCGGCAGCGCCAGGGCCCAGTGATCAGCGTTAACGTAAGCAGTGAGCGTGCTCCTTGGAATCACCTCGTCGTAAAAAATAACCTGACTGTCGTTGCGCGCGTCGATCTTGCCGATCTTGTGATAGCTGCTCCGAAGCAGCAATGAAATGCGGGCCGGGTCGGGATAAGTCACCACCGAGTAATAGGGAAAATCCCGCGGTAACGGATTGTGCGCCAGCCACGCCCGGCGCACTGCCGGTCGCAGACTGTTCACCGCCTGCTCGTCGCCCTTCTGGCATTTCGCTCCGGGCCAGTATCGAAGCAAGTCGGCGTCCGATTGTTTCGCCGAATTCGCGAGCCACGAGCCGCCAATCGCGCCGGCGGCGCTAACGACCGCAGCCACACGTCCGCGAATTTCAGGGTACTGGACGATCGCTTGAAGGATATCCGGCGCGCCCTTCGAGTAGCCGATGAGGACGAGTCGGCGCTCGTTGGAACGGAGCGGCATCGCGAGGATCATATCGCGAATCTGCCGCGCGTCGACCTCCGTACCCGAAAGGCCGCTGACCGGGAACAGCTTGGCGTCATAACCAAACCGGCGCACATGGGCCGCTACGCTGTTGCTAGCCTGTAACCAACTGGCAAAGCATTCCCAGCCGAGCCCGGGTACGATCCCTGCCACCAGATGCCGTTGCGATAATCCAAGGTCAACGGGTTTGCCCTTCGCTTCCGGTTCACGGCCAACTCGGGTCAGAGCATACTCACAAGGCCGATAATCCGGAAGGTCATGCCCATGCGCTTCGAGCACCGCGCGAAAAATTTCGCGAAAGCGAGCACGCCCGTCCTTCACGCCTGCTTGTGCGGCCGGCACCCCTCCCACCGCAAGCGGCGGAGTGTTGACCGCGTAAGGCGACAACGGAGCGTTTGAACACGCCGCGACGAACGCAATGCAGGTTGCGCTAACTACAGCGGTTGGCAATTGCAGTAGTCGGCTCACGAATAATTTTGAGGCCGAGAGTTTCTAACAATGCTGCGGAGCATTCCGCCTGGATCGTTAGTCGGAGGCTTGGAAGTGGGAGAGGGGTTCTGACGTTTCGGAGCTGGTATTGGACTGTTTTGAAGATGAAGCGTTCGCGGGGCAGCAGTCATCGTTTCAACACTGGCAATGCGTTCTAGCGGGGCGCCGCAGTTGGTACAAAATTCTGCTGAATCCGACATTTCCGTTCCGCACTTCGGGCAATGCATACGCTTTATTAACGCGCGTTAAGCCAAGCCGCGATTTTCGGATCACGGCGCCAGCAAACGCATTCTGGCATGCCGCCGGGTCCGCATTCAATAAAGAACTATGATTTTCGCTGGTCGTGGGCTCATCTTCGGGCAGCAATGTTAGGCGCTAATCTTTCTGATCAGCGGGCGATTCCTCTTCTTCGGGGACTTGCCGCCGCAATCTAACCAATCGATGAAGCCAACGGCCCCGTTCCGAGAGAACTTTGGCGTGCTTGCAACCGACCCCTGCCGTGGCTTATCTCTGTCTCGTTAGATGTCTGTTCGTTTTAGCTCTATCTAGCTCACTATATTATGAAGGTTCATAAACTGATCGTTCCGACTCTCACATTCATCTGGGTGATCGTGCCATGTGCACATCCGCAGAACTCGTCAACTCCTGTAGGAATTGATTCGCCGGGCGCTGTGGAAACAATCGTATTCCTACGCCACGGAGAAAAGCCATCGGATGATTATGGACAACTAACATGTCAGGGCCTCAATCGGGCCTTAGCGCTTCCTGATGTATTACTTCGGAAATATGGCACGCCCGACTTTATATTCGCGCCTAATCCAGCGCAGAAGATTGTGAATAAACGCGTAGAATATTCTTATGTGCGCGCACTTGCGGCCATCGAGCCGACCGCCGTCCGGCTTGGACTTCCGATCGAAACCAAGTTTGGTTACAAAGATATCGGACCTTTACAGGAGGAACTATTATCCCCCCGATATAGCCGCACCCTGATTTTTGTAGCATGGGAGCACCTCAAGTTGGAGAAACTTGTGAAAGATATTCTTAGTAAGCATGGCGTAGATCCCGCAATTGTGCCTAATTGGAGCAACGACGATTACGACAGTATTTACGTGCTTAAGGTCCGCTCTGAGTCCGGAAAGAGAGTTATCACATTTCGGCATGACACTGAGGATTTGAACGGCCTGCCCACAGAATGCCCAGAAGCGAGAACCGTTCAGAAGTCACCCCGCTGAATGGTGCGCGATTTACGAACGCCCGCTATTTCTGCCGAGAGGAATTATTCAGGACCGAGCCGCTACTCGGAGGCGGATATGATCGTCAAAACGTAGAGAAATTACCGCGGACATAACGGGTTAAGTCCGTGGCAGCGTTCGGTCAACGCAGTCGCCGCTCAAGTTGCGCGACAGCAACTTTCATCAGGTGTGACCATTCCCCGCGCGAGAGAGAGCCCGCCAGTCACGCATTTGTTGACGCGGCTTCATGTCGCCAACATCTTTGCGAGCCACTTGTGTCATTGGGCACAAAAAGCATTCAACAAAACAACCATAGAAATACATTCATATGAACAAATCGTTAATTCTAACCATCGTTATCGCGTTAGCCGCTGCCTTCACTGGCCTTTGCCGGGCGCAAAGCGATGCGCCTTATACCGAAGGGCCGGTTTGGACCGTAACCATGGTGAAAGCCAAATACGGAATGGGCGACGAATACCTAAAGGGTCTGGCGAAGACCTTCAAAGGGACTCTTGATGAAGCAAAAAAACAGAACCTCATCATGGATTACAAAATCCTGCTCGGCGGTTCCGCCGATCCGCATGATTTCGACATCTTGCTGATGGTGGAACAAAAGAACATGGCGTCCTTCGATAACTCACGCGAGAAGTTCGATCCGATCGCCAGAAAAATCGAGGGCGCCCCAGAGGAACAGGTTGCAACGGCGACGAAGCGTGTCGAGCTGCGCGAAATCCTCGGCACAAAGATCATGCGCGAAATTACCCTGAAGTAATCTTCTGCGTCTTCGCGGCGCGTCCGGTATTCTATTTCCGGCGCGCCGCTTTCGGGTACTCCCCGACTGATTCCACGCGCACGCGACGCTTTTTTCACGGTCGCTAAGACCAAGGTCTTAGTTTCTTTTGGCGATGGGCTGCACTACCGAGGCGGCAATCGTGATCATCGAATTGCTTTCCAATGCAGATTCTGGTTGCACTGGACATCTTTTGCTCCGCTTCGGAGCGATTCTCGTGTTTCTCGGTCTCCCGGTGAGCTTGGCCGCGATCCTAGTAACACTTCGCAACGCTCCGGAAGGATACGAGGATGAGGAGGGATTTCATTCCGAGCAAAGTCCGCCGTCGATCAGCTATTCGACTGGTGCAGCCATCCTTCGCCATCACAACGCTGGCTGAAACATCCGCTTTGAGTAGCAATCAGGACAAGTGCGTGCCTAAGCAGAAACAACGGCAGCGAACAACTCCATGCGCACGCGAGACCTTTTCTTTCACGGTTCGTTCTACGGTCTGAAGATTTTTTGGTGCAAAACTGCGCAATTCTGTGAAAAGCAGCGCGAATCAATTTGCGTGCATTTTCCGCTGAAAGACACGCTGCGCAACATCGCGAAAAACTGCGCAAAAAGTCGTTAGGCAATTACAAATCAGCTGCTCTGAACCAACTGAGCTATGCCGGCAAATAATGCCACTCCGGCTTGGAGCGCCGGAAAGTAGCGCATAGTCTAGATCGAAACAAGAAAACCTCATTCTCGACTATCACGCCTGCGTCGGCATAATCGAAAGTAAAGTTGGCTAAGAGTTTGAGATCCTGGCGCGCCTACAAAACGGAGCTTTATGTCGCCGTGTGCGCCGTAATCTTCGCCGCGGCGGCGCTCATCAGAGTCCGCGCGGCAATGAACGATCTTTGGCTGGATGAGATCTGGTCGATCGAGCTTGTTCGGGAACTTCATTCCGCCCTCAGGGTCTTTACTCAAACGCATCACGACAACAATCATTACCTAAACAGCCTGTTCATTTATTTTCTTGGACAACGAGGTAATTGGGACGGCTACCGAATTCTCGCGGAAGTCACCGGAATTGGCACAATCGTCCTGGCCTGGCTCATCGGCGCGCGTCACGGCAAATGGACCGCGTTCTGTTCCACGCTGCTCGTCAGCTTTTCGTATGTGCTTGTCTTGTATTCATCAGAAGCGCGCGGTTACGCGCCATTGATCTTCTTTTGCTTTCTGTGCCTGCTCATTCTCCACTCATTCTTCGATAAACCACGATGGCAAATGGCAGCTTTGTTTTCAGTGAGCGCAGTGCTTGGGTTTACGTCACATCTAACATTTCTTATTTTTCTGTTAGCGTCGCTAATTTGGTTCTGGGTGCGCCTGTTCCGGTCCAATTTGTCGGCAGCGAAAATCGCGGCTTGGACTGCGGCACTCTATGCGATTCCTTTCATCTATCTCGGCGCGCTTTACCTTGTCGATCTCCGGTATCTGCAAATAGGAGGCGGGACTCCCCTACCTGTGCTCGACGGCTATGGCGCGACCCTGGCCTGGGCGCTTGGGGGACCGAACGCCAGTAGAGTTCAGTTTTTAACTGGCGCGATATGCGTCGGTGGACTGCTTGCGAGTTTGTTCATCCTCATCAAGGAGCGCTCCGACGAATGGATTTTCTTTCTCAGCGCGATAGTGATCATTCCTCTTTCGCTCCCGCTCATCGAGCACGGCACGCTTCACTACGTGCGGTATTTTATAGTTGCCCTCGCCTTTATACTTCTGCTGTTTGGTCGCGCACTCGGCTGGTTATGCGAGTCAGGCAGGAGTGGAAAAATTGTATGCTTACTTTTCTGTTCCCTGTTCATGACTCTCAACGCTCAGAGTATCGGAAGCCTTTTCAAATACGGACGAGGCCAGACTGGGGATGCGGTCAATTTCATGGCTGAAAACGCCAAGGAGCAACCGGTCAGCTTTGGTGGCCAACAGGATTTCCGAACCCAATTCATGCTGGGCTTTTACTGGCGCGAAATGATGCGCGATAAACCAGCGAATTACTACGATCACGATCATTGGCCGGCTCAGGGCCCGGACTGGGTCGTTTTCCACGGGGAATCGTTTACCCAACCCGTGCCGCCGGGGAAGCGCTTCACTGATAAGTTCGGCAACTGGTTTGAATTAGTTCGGACGTACCCGACGGCCCCTTTGTCAGGTGTGCATCTTTTCCTGTATCGAAAAATTCCGGAACCGGGCGCAGGCTGATACAGATTTCTTAAACTGACCGCGAGCGCGAAGTGACTCTCAGCGGCTCGGCAGTTTCGAGATTCTTGATCACGGTGCTGAGATAAACAGATTGCGGATAAAACGCTTTGTATTTCGTGATCTCGGCGCGATTCAAAACCTTAAAGCCGTACCGCTCGAACATTTTCTCTCCGCGCCGGCTCTCGAACGTGACGATTTGCCCGTAGACGCGTTTCTCGCCGCAGCGATACAGGTAACTCAGGTACGCGCTCATCAACGCCCGGGTGGTCGACATTTTTCGAGCATCGGGCAGAAGATTGATGTGAAAATGCGGAACCCGCCTCGGCGCTGCGGGCACTTCACGCCAACCGTGCACCAGGGTCCAGCGAATGAATCGCCGCGAAGCTTCGTGATAGCGGAAATAACGGGTGAGCGCTTTCAGAAAGAGCGAAACGTTTTGCCAGAAGGAATAAAGCTGATTTCGAAATGGTCGGCGCGATCCGAGCAAATATCCGCGAATTTCACCGTCGATCTCGACTACGAACGAGGATTCCGGCTCCCAATCGGTGTAGTAAGTGGTGAGGAAATCGGCGAACAATTGTCGATCTTCGTAAACGGGATCGATCGGTGTTCCAAGAAACCCGGTCTGGCAACAAAGCCGACGGACGGCGTCGCGATCCGTTGCCCGATAGCTGCGAATCGTGAATGAGTTCTCGCTGCTCATTTTTGGGGAATTCCGTTGTAGTTTGCACATACCTCGCGGTAAATGCAAAAAAGACGGTCAAAAACCTGGGGCCAGGCGTGCAATCGCGCGGCGGTCCGGGACGCTTCGGCGCCCAATTTCCGCAAATCCTTCTTGCTCATCAGATCGATGGTTGCGGCCAAGGATGCCGCGCGGTTTTCACGGGCCCAAGCGCTCTGATCGTGAAAAATCAGATCGTCCATCGCGCTGCCGCGAATGCCGACGACCGGAGTCCCGCAGGTCTGACTCTCCAACGCAACCAACCCGAATGTTTCCTGCACGCCGGGGTGAACAAAAAGATCGGCACCGCGATAGTAGCCAGCCAGTTCGCGCGGCTCGGCGCAATATCGGATCCACGAAACGTTTCGATGTTGTTTTTGCAATTTGAGCAGTTGTTTTCGTTGTGGCCCTTCGCCGATCACCAGGAAATGAAAACCATCCGGCTCGCGCTCGTTCAGCATCGCAAACGCCTTGAACAGCCTGGCCGTGTTTTTTTCCTTTGCGAGACGACCAACGTAGAGCAAAAGCTTGCGACCGGGCTCAACGCCTAACGATCGGCGGATCGATGCGCGATCACGCTCATCCGGCCCGAAGATGTCGATGTTTACGCCGAGTTTGACGACGTGCACATTGCGCACGCCCCATTCCCGAAGCACCTGGGCAAGTTGATTCGACGCCACCAGCGTCGCTGCGAATCGATTGTAGAGTCTGCGCACGTAACCGCGGGAGAGCTTCATCACCCGGCCGGCCGCGCGTTTACCTAAAAGCTTTGCGCTCGCGCGAAGATACGCTTCCGGAAAATGCGAGTGGTAAAAGCCGACGACAGGAATGTTCAGCGCCCGGCCGGTCCGAACGGCTCCCCAGCCAAGTTGATACGGATCGCCCGACTCGATGATGTCGGGATGCTCGCGTCGCAAGATTTGTCCGACCGCGCGGAGATTCACCAATGCGCGGTAACGTCCAGTTCGTGAAATCAGCGGCGAACGAATCGAGTAGATCCGCGAACGGCCGCAAACGTCGACCTTCGTCTTCTGGCCCGGGACAATGAGCACGTGTTGATCGCGCGAGCTGTGTTTCTCAATGTAAGCGATCTTCTCGTGGAGGTAACGCTTCACTCCGCCGCTGACCGGCGAATAAAACTGCGTTAGGTCACAAATCTTCAACGAATTTCTGGATCTCTATTTTTCCAGTTCGCTGAGATAGCGTTCGGCTTCGATCGCAGCAGCGCAGCCGGAACCGGCCGCGGTCACGGCTTGTTTGTAAACGCGGTCGGCGACATCGCCCGCAATGAATATGCCCGGATGTTTACTTTCGGCCAGGTTGCGAGCGATGAGATAACCGTCGGGATCGGTCTCAAGTCTTCCCTGGTACGGCTTGGTATTCGGATCATGACCGATCGCCACGAACACGGCCGCGACTGAAAGCTCGCGCTCCTCGCCGGTCTTCACGTTTCGCAAACGCACCGCCCGCATTTCGCCTTTTTCGTCCGAAACATATTTCGTTACCACGGTATTCCAGATCGGTTCGATCTTCTTATTCGCGAACACACGGTCCTGCATGATTTTCGACGCCCGCATCTGGTCTCGGCGATGAATGAGATAAACCTTCGAGGCGAACCGCGTCAGGAATAACGATTCCTCCGCCGCGGAATCGCCGCCGCCGACCACCGCTACTGGCACGTTTTTGTAAAATGCCCCGTCGCACGTTGCGCAGCTGGTCAGACCGTGACCGATCAGTTTCTCTTCGTCCTCGAGTCCGAGATATCGTGCCGAAGCGCCGCTGGCGATGATTAGCGCCTCGGTCTCGAGCCATTCGTCATCCGCTTTGACGCGAATGTGATTGTTCATCGGCTCTAAGTCCGTCACTTCGGCGTAAGAAAATCGCGCGCCGAATTTCTCCGCCTGCAGGTGCATGTTCAGGATCAATTGCGGACCGTCGATTCCCTCGGGAAATCCTGGAAAATTTTCCACCAGCGTGGTCGTGGAGAGCTGACCGCCGGGCTGGCGCCCTTCCAAAACGAGCGGGTTCAGATTCGCGCGCGCAGCGTAGATCGCGGCGGTGAGACCGGCGCAACCGCTGCCCACGATGATTACTTTTTCCACAAATCAATCTAGCACGGCGCGCAAGTGGTGCGAGGCGCACGGCCGGTTAACAGCGAGCTTTGATTAGGTTTTCCGTGAACGATAAGCTGATCGATGCCCGAGCTGGCCGAGGTCGAGTGGTTTCGCAAACAATGGGACGCCGGACGCGGCCGCGAAGTTATCGATGTTAAGGCGCTTTCCTCGAAATATGTGTTCCGCGGAACCGATGGCAATGCATTGCGCCAGAATTTGATCGACCAGAAGCTGCTGCGATCAAAACGAAGCGGCAAACAAATGCTGTTTGAGTTCTCCGGGGACAACTGGCTTGGAATTCATCTCGGAATGACTGGCAAGACACGAGTCGAGTCGTCTGATTTCCAGTCTGGCAAACACGACCATCTCGTGTTGTGCCAGCGTGAGCGCGCTCTCGTTTTCAACGATCCGCGCCAACTCGGACAGGTCCGTTTTCATCACGGCGAAGACAAGCCCGATTGGTGGAAAGACCGTCCGCCGGAAATCGATTCGCGCGAGTTCGATCAAAAGTTCTTCAACGAATTCCTCGGTCGACATCGGAAGGCGCCGATCAAAGCTGCGCTGTTAATGCAAAGCGGTTTTCCTGGGATCGGGAACTGGATGGCCGACGAAATTCTTTGGCGGGCGAAAGTTTTGCCGTCGAAACGAATCCACAAGCTAACCGCTCGGGAACGATCCGCGATCTTTCGCGCAACAAAATGGGTTGTCCGTCGCTCGCTGGAAACGCTCGGCAAAGATTTCTCCGATCCGCCGAAGAGCTGGCTCATTCACCAGAAATGGAAACGCGGTGGCATTTGCCCAATTCACCGAACACCGCTTCGCCATGCCACCGTCGCCGGCCGCACTACCGCCTGGTGCCCCAAATGTCAGCGATGAGTTTAAGCAGTTACGTGCACGACGATCTTATGGAAACCGGTGACGCCGGAGAACCAACCGCGGTCTTCTTCGAGTTCCTGGACTTCGCCTTCTCCGTCGGTCGCGCGAACGACAAGCGTGTAATCGTCGGCGCTATCCGGTTGCCAATCGTAACTCCAGAGGGCCCAGGTTAATTTCGTTCCGGGGTAATCGATTTTCGCGCCGTCCCACGTTTCGCCGTCATCATCGCTGACTTCAACCCGCGAAATTCCACGATCTCCGCCAAATGCGACACCTTTGATTTGAATCGGCGCGCCGCCGCGCTGTCCTAACGAGAAGCGCGAATCGTAATCGGGCACATCGATTCGGGACCGAGTCGGCACGATAAAGTCCGGGCCCCAACCTTGGGTTTCGTAAAAACCTTTCGCATCCGCGCCGGTGACCTCGATCCGGGTCAGCCATTTCACATGTTTCTCGCCGAAGTATCCGGGGACGATCGCGCGCAACGGAAACCCGTGCCTCTCCGGCAACTGCTGGCCGTTCATTTCAAGCGCGAGTAGCGTTGTCGGATCGAGCGCTTTGTCGATTGGCATCGTATCGGTGTAATTGTCGACGCCGTACAAGCGCACTCGCGCCGCACTGGCCATCGGTCCGGCCGACTCGAGCAGATCACGCAGCGCGATGCCTTTCCAAAGGGCGTTGCTCATCAGGCCGGCGTCGAGTCCGTTACTGATACACATGAGCGTCGTCTCCTGTTCGACAGAGCTGAACGTCGTCTCCAAATCCTGGAGTCGATATGTCGCCGGAGTTTGGACGAGGCCGTTCACTTCCAAATGCCAAAGATCGACATTCACCCGGGGGTCGATAACATTCTTGGTCACGCAATAAAACAAATCGTTCGGCGTAATCGGCTGGACGATGCGGCCTTTGTATTGCGTTCCGTCGTAACTGAACGCGGCTTCGCGATAAAGTTTGCGCAGCAACCCAACCCCGCCGCCGGCAAGGATCACGCCGAGCCCGCCCAAAATCAGCGATCGGCGTCCAATTGACGGAGAAAATTCAGCGCCCTCGCCTTCCGCTTTCGGGCGCGTAAGAAAATAAAAACTGCCGACTAGAACGCGCTCGAAAACCAAAACGCTCAGGGCGAATCCGATCAAGGTGATCATTCGCGCCGAAGCGATCGGGAAACCGAGATAGCTCGTGCCGAGCACTGGCCAGAGAAAAATCGCGATCACGAGGATCGGCATTACAACGAAAATCGACATCGTCCAACCGGTGACGCGTCGCTGCGGATTGCAGCGCATGAGCAAACCAAAAACCGCGCCGGCGAGCGCGCTGACTAACAATTGGCCGGCCATGGTCGAGCCGACCCCGAGTTGTTTGAGATGATTGTAGCCGCCAACGCGGCCCATGATTGATAGAAATGGACCGGGTGGAATGAAAACCGAGAGCCGATCGCCAATGATCGCGAGCGGAGTCGCGACGCCAAAGGACGCCAGCAACAGCATCGCTACGGTCATAGCGATACCGGCAACCAACCCGGCAAGGGCGCCCGCCCAAAGCGCTTTCGATCTGGTCATAATGCGATTCCTTAAGTTTAGAGTTGTAGAGGCGCTTGTGCCAAGCGCCTGTTTATGAGTTCGAAGCTTGAGAACAAGCACCGCTACAACGTCTTCGATGTTGCCACTCGAAGAAACGTGGCGACAATGCGCGCGCCGGCGACAAATGTTCCCCGAAATGTGCCGGAAACTTTGGAGATGCCGCCGGTCCGGCAACGATGGTTGACCGGCACTTCGAGAATCCGCAGCCTGGCCCGAGCCGCTTTCATCTGCATTTCGAGGTTCCAACCGTAGGTTTCTTCCTTCATCGACAATTTCTCCAGCGCTTCGCGCCGGATCGCCCGGAACGGACACATGTCGGTGTAGCGCACTCCGTACAAGATCGACATCAACCAGCCGGCTAACCTGCCGGCGAAGATTTGTTGGAAATTCATGCTGCCCGGTTCCCGTTGACCGCGAGTGCGCGAGCCGATCACGAAATCAAATTTTTCGGCTGCGATCGGATCGACAAGTTGCGACATAAACTCGGGGCAATCGCTTCCGTCCCCGTCGAGAAAGACGACGATGTCGCACAATGGAGAAAGCACGCCAACTCCAGCGGCACAGGCGCGACCATAACCGGGCCGCGGTTCGCCTATTCCTTTAGCGCCGGCTTCGCGCGCGCGCTCCGCGGTTTGATCGCTGCTGCCGTTATCCACGACAATAATTTCGTTCGGAATTTTTGTGGCCAAGCATTCGCGGACGACATTGGCGATCGGCTCCTCCTCATTCAGCGCAGGGATGACGACCGAGATGTTGCTCATGACAACGCCAACCGCGCAGTCGTGAAGTAAATAATGAGCGCGCAAATGTCGGCGAGGGCGAGCGTAATCGGTCCAGCCGCGATTTTTGGATCAAGCTTGAGCCGGTGCAACAACGACGGAACTCCGAGCCCAAACAAACAGGCCGTTACCAGTGAAACCGCGATGCTGCCGCCGATTGCGGCCGCGCCACGAAGATCGTGCCGCCACCCGAATACAACCGCCGCGACAATAGTTCCACAGGCGAGCCCAATCAGAACCGCAGTTATGAATTCCCGGCGCAGCGCCGTTGCGAACCAACTCCACGTTACCGGCGCCGATCGCAGCATTTGAATCGTGACGCTCATCGATTGCGCGCTGACGCTTTCGTTAAGGCCGAGCACCATCGTCAAAAAAAATGCAACGACCAGACTGTGCGCGAGCGTCGCTTCAAACGCGCCGGCCAGAATCGCGCAAATTGTTCCGGCGGTCACGGTGACCAACAGCCACGGAAAACGGAACCGAAAAACTCGCCACGGCGATGCGCCGCGGATTTGCTCGAGATGAAATCCGAGCGCTTCAAAGATATCATCGCGAACCGGCGCACTCGGGAGCGGCTTTTCTTCCCGCTCACCTAAGATTTCCTCAGCGAAGAGACTAACATCGACCACGCCGACCACGCGGCGCTGATCATCCACCACCGGAAATGCGAAGAATTTGTAGAGCACGAAGAATTCGCACGCATCCAAAACCGTGGCGGTGGCGGGAATGGCCACTACGCGCCGGACCATGACGTCGCGCAGGCGCGTTTCGGGTGTGGCGGTCAACAAGCGTCGGGTTGGCAAAACCCCGACGAGACGCTTCTCGCTGTCGACCGCAAAAAAATAAATCACGCGTTCACCCACGCCTTCACGCCGAATGCGCTCGAGCGCTTCCGCGACGATCATGTCCGCGTCGAGCAGCGGAAAATCTTTCCGCGCGTGCTCGACAACCGGAGAATTGAAATCGGGGATGCCGGCGACCTCAGGCATTCCCAACTTCTACCCGATGTACGATGCCTTTGCTCTTTAGAATTTGTTCCGCCTCGCTGAAATAATCGCGGATGTCCGATTGCGAACGAATCCAATCGATGTAGCGCTGGATCCCTTCTTCGAGGTCGACCTCCGGTTTGTATCCGGCCGAGCGAATCAATCTCGTGTCGCTGGTGAGATGGCGCATTTCGCCGGGACGGAACTCGCCGCGCGCTTCCGGCTCGATATCGATCTTAAGAAACCGCGCAAGAATTTCGGCAACTTTGCGTATCGGCGTACCTTCAGCGCTGCCGACATTCACGGCAAGCCCATCGAGCTTGTCAGCCTCAGCCGCGAGCAGGTTGGCGCGCGCGATATCTTCCACGAATGAGAAGTCGCGCGTTTGTTGCCCGTCTTCGTAAAGCACCGGCGGCAAATTGTTGAGCAGGCGTGTGCAGAAGATCGCAATCACGCCGGTATAAGGATTAAAAATCGATTGACGTGGTCCATAGGTGCACGAATAACGCAGCGCGACACTCGGAATACCGAC
>Ga0307479_10004357_pt1 | contig 12945 bp, 13 predicted proteins | sample atmos_gasesECM4C_FD_203743 | JGI IMG/M metagenome (GOLD analysis project Ga0307479, IMG submission 203743) | Hardwood forest soil microbial communities from Morgan-Monroe State Forest, Indiana, United States - atmos_gasesECM4C_515 | ecosystem: Environmental > Terrestrial > Soil > Temperate...
GCGCTTTGTCGATTTCTTCAACAACTCCCAACCGGTAACTCCGAGAATGCACTCGTTAGAGTCCCTACCCGGAATCGGAAAAAAGTCGATGTGGACCATAATCAACGCGCGAGAGAAGAAGCCCTTCACCGGCTACAAGGAGATACAGGACCGAACAGGCTTAACGGACGTGCAGAAGATCATAACGAAACGCATCCTCGAAGAGCTAAGCACTGAAACCAAGTACCGTCTCTTCACAAGGACAGTATGATATTGTGGCGCTGCACTATCTCCACCGAGCTTCGAAGAGACTAGGGCAGAATTTTCTCCTCGACCAAAGCATAGCATATGACGTCATCTCGAGCATCAATCCAACAGAGTCAGACACGGTCCTAGAGCCTGGACCTGGACACGGCACACTGACCCGATTGCTCCAGAAGAAAGTTGGAAAGGTGATTGCGGTTGAGAAGGATCCAGTCTTGGTACGAGAATTGGCAGAGACCTTTCGAGACTATCCCAATATTGTAGTGGTTGAAGGAGATATTCTGAAGACAAACCCACTGCCTGATTTCAACAAGGTAGTCAGCACTCCACCCTACTACTTGTCCTCCAAGCTGTCCCTCTTTCTTTCAAAGATTAAGTTCGACGTGGCTGGGGTTGTCTTCCAGAGGGAATTCGGCGAGAGACTGCTAGCAGAACCCGGGACCCGAGAGTATGGAAGGCTAACCGTCTCAGTTCGGAGAAGATTGAAGATCGAGAAGATCAGAGAAATCTCGCGTACAGCATTTCGGCCCAGACCGAAGGTCGATTCAATTCTCCTGAGAATGACTCCCCTGCAACACCCTAAACAACTGGATGAGCAGTCATTCGAAGAAGTCGTGAGAGGGCTCTTTACTCAACGTCGAAGGCTGACCCGCAGTGCACTAGCTCATTTCCTAACGAAGAAGCTAGGACGAGAAAATGCGAGGAAGATAATGGGCGGAATCGCGTTCCCTGACGAGAGGGTCTTTCAGCTTTCAATAGCCCAGTTCGAAGACCTCAGCGAGCAGCTAGCACCAAGATTACACGGCAGAATCGCCTCGGAAACGCAGGTCGAAGATTAGGTCAACGGCAATCATATATGACAGCGAGAACGAACGGCTGGCAAGTGGTACCGTATGCCCATTACCGACGCAATGAAGAAACAGCTAGCTCAGAAGCACAGGCTTTTCTTCAAGATATGTCGGACATGTGGGTCCAGGAACTCTCCCAATGCCTACAGATGTAGACGATGCCGGGGAGACAATCTCCGCTGGAAGAAACGAGAACTCGGCGCCAAATAGACCGAACGCTATCACTTTCTCTGCCGTCAGTAACTCTTATGTCAGCCACATCTGAAGCTCGAATCATGCAATCCATTTCTGAAGTCAAAACGGTCCCCGAAGGATATCACTCCGTTAACTCGTTCCTCATCGTTGAAGGAGCAGAGAAACTGATCCAATTCTTGAAAGAGGCCTTTGACGGTAAGGTTGAAGAATCGGTCAAAGGACCTGACGGTCGTATTGCACACGCTGAAGTCACGGTTGGCGATTCCATCATAATGATGGCAGACGCGACTCCAAAATACGGTGCAACCTCAGTTCATCTGTACGTTTATCTCGAAAATGTGGATTTGACGTTCAAACGTGCGTTAGAGGCAGGCGCAATCTCGGTTCAAGAGCCCGCTGACCAATTCTATGGAGATCGTACGGCGGGTATCAAGGACCCAGCCGGAAACTATTGGTGGATAGCTCAGCACGTGGAAGACGTGTCGCCGGAGGAATTGGGACGACGCATGCAAGCGCGCTCCCAGTCATCGACTGTTTAGATCTCGTTGGCCCTAATGCTGGACCACCGCGGTCCTTTGTTGCTGTAGCAGTCTAGGCAATTCGGACGGCACTTCCGCTACAAGAACTCCAACTTCTCTGAAACGCTTCATCTTCGCATCGGCGGTACCCTCAGTGCCAGTTATGATCGCACCGGCGTGTCCCATTCTCTTTCCTGGAGGAGCAGCTCTCCCCGCCACGTATGCGGCAACAGGCTTGGGATAATGTGTCTCGGCAATATAGTTGGCAGCGTCCTCTTCAGCCGATCCTCCAATCTCCCCAATCAGGACGACCGCATTTGTGGACTTGTCGTCCCGGAACATCTTTAGAACGTCGACGAAGTTCAGGCCGGTGACCGGGTCCCCTCCGATTCCTAAACAGGTGGACTGTCCGATACCAGCGTGAGTCAGGTATGATGCGATTTCATAGGTCAGCGTTCCGCTCCTTGAAGCAAGCCCTATGCCTCCGGGCGCGAACACGTCGCCGGGCATAATCCCCAGCTTTGCTTCGCCGGGAGTTATTACGCCGGGCGTGTTGGGTCCGACGATTGTCGCTCCGTGCTCTCTCGCGTAGGCCATCAGCACCATGCTATCGCGAGCAGGAATCATCTCGGTAATTATCACGACCGGGTTCAGACCCGCATCAATTGCCTCCATTCCCGCTTCCTTGGCGAATGGAGCTGGGACAAAGATGATGGACGCGTTTGCGTCAGTCTTTTCCAGAGCAGATGCGACCGTGTCGAACACTGAAACTCCTTGAGAGACCGTCCCGCCTTTCCCGGGAGTTACTCCTGCAACTATCTGCGTGCCATAGTCTAGCATGAGTCGAGTATGGAAAGCGCCCTGGTTTCCGGTGATTCCTTGAACGATGGCTCGAGTGTGTTTTCCAACGAGGAGGGTCATTTTCTCATGACACCTTCGAGGCGACAACTAGCTGTGCAGCCTCGTCCATCTTTTCGAGTGTAGTTATTCCGATAGAGTTCAGGATCTTCTTTCCCTCTTCAAAGTTCGTGCCCTGCATCCTCACGACCAGGGGTTTCTTGAGTCCCACGACCTTCTTCACGTCGACAATTCCCTTGGCGACTTCATCACATCTTGTGATTCCCGCCAGGATATTGACGAATATTCTGTTTACCTTCTGGTCTCCCTGGATTATCTGTAATGCCGTCGCGACATGTTCAGCGTTCGCTCCGCCACCTACATCGCAAAAGTTCGCAGGTTTTCCTCCATAGTGATTCACCATGTCGAGGGTCGCCATCACGAGGCCTGCACCGTTTCCCATTATTCCGATATCCCCATCAAGCTCGACAAAGGCTAATCCGTTCTCACGAGCCTTCGCCTCTAGAGGCGTTACCTCACTGCTAACTTCTTTCGCACGTTCCTGAAATTCCGGGTGACGAAAGAGACTGTTATCATCTACGATGAGGCGAAGGTCGGCGGTAACAAATTTCCCCTCGTTGGTCTCTACCAGAGGATTGCTCTCGACTAGCTCGGCATCATAGATGACTGAAAGCCGGTACAGGTTTGAGAGTAGATCCGTGAGAGAGTTCAAGCGTTGCCCAGTGTAGCCAAGCTTCAGACCGACCTGTCTCGCATCGTATCCCCGCATGCCGAAAACGGGGTCAATGCGATGATGCAGAATCTTTTCCGGACTCTGCTTCGCTACATCTTCAATGTCGATTCCACCTTGATCAGATGCGAGAACAGTCTGGCATTTGTTCGCACGATCTAGAACGATGCTGCCGAACAGTTCTTTCTTGATGTTCAGCTTCTGTTCGATCAGGACCTTCTTCACCTTCTCCCCTTTGATGGTCATGCCAAGGATCTCGCTTGCCCGATCACGCGTTTCCTCAGGCTTGCTACCGAACTTGATACCCCCAGCCTTTCCTCGTCCAGCCACCAGGACCTGAGCTTTGATGACAACCTCCCCACCAATCCGCTTGTGAATATCTCTGGCTTCATCAGGCGTCGAGGCCAGCCCTCCTCTAGGAGTGTTGATCCCAAGGTTTTGAGCGAGGGACTTTGATTCGTACTCGAATAATTTCATGAGTTTCCCGGATGATTTGCAACCCGGACTGGCAGAGTATTTGGCTATTACCCCAGAGTTACCGTAACCCATTTATTATCCGGGAAGCACCTGAGGCTAAGCTGTCGGGTCGGCCGACAGGATCAGAATCGTTTGGATAATAACACAGTTTCGAGAAAGCGACAAACCAGAAGACTACAGTCTCTGCCGACGCTCGCGAGGACGGGGCTGAGGAAGCCTTGGTGAAAACTATCCTTGACAACTTTTGCGTGAAGAGCGGCATTTTCTGTTCAAGATGCGAAGAGAAACTCAAGAAAGGCCAGATCACAGACCTCGACGTTAAGGTAATCCGAACAATAACCGAGCTGGAGAAGGAGAACCCGACCCTCCAGGACGTCACCTTCCACAAGGCCGTGGAAGCCGGCGACATCATGGCTCTCATGGTTGACCGTAGAGGAATGGACACTTTCCTCTCCTCAGGAGCCAAACTGGCCAAGTCCCTTGGCGACCGTGTCGGAAAGAGAGTGAGAGTCCTCAACTTTGGAGGAGACGAGCGCGGCTTCCTTGAGGACCTGTTCAACCCCTTCTCGATCCTAACAATCAACACCATCTGGCTACCGGATGGAAGCAGAGAGACCAAGGTCATACTGAACGGGCGCAGACCCCGGCGAAACCCGCTCGATTTTGAGGTAGTCAAGAAGCTCGCCCATGAACTCAAGGGTCTTACGCTACGAATAGAGTTCGAAGACTACTGACAGCTCCTTGGAACATCACACTCACGACAGTCAAGTTATCGTAGTTGGAGCAGGAGTAGCCGGCTGCCAAGCCGCCTATGAAGCATCAAAGAATGATGCGAAGGTAGTTCTTCTAGAGGAACATCCTCAGGTCGGCGTCCCCAGCCACTGCTCGGGAGTCGTCAGCCTAAACGGACTATCACTATTGGGACTAGAGTCGAACTCAATCTTCACACAGCGCTTGATACAGGGAGCCGTCTTCAACCCGCCGAAAGGAGAACCCTTCGAAGTCCGAACAAAGAGCCCAGTTGCAGTCATCATCAACCGAACAAGATTCGACCAGTATCTAGCCAAGAGAGCCGTCGCCGCAGGAGTATCTCTCCACACGAAGACTAGAGTCTCCAAGCTCGAACACTACCCCGGTGGAGGTGTTGGGCTGCAAGTCCAAGACGGGCCACGGTTCAAAGGAGAAGTGGTCGTCGACGCCAGTGGGGCAGGCAGCCGACTTCCGGAACAAGCGGGATTGCGGACCCCTGACTGGAACCAACTACTCCCGGGATTACAATACGAGCTCAATGAGACGAAGCAACAGGGAGATATGGTGGAGCTCTTTTTCGGAAATCATCGCGCTCCAGGATTCTTCGCATGGAGCATTCCCACTGGCGACCACAGCGCCCGTGTAGGCCTTGCCTGCCGAAAGGGCAACGTCAAGAAGTTGCTTGACGAGCTAGTCAAGAATTATTGGCCAAAATCCACACTTGATGCTACGAAGTCTGGGTCCGTCCTCGTCTCGGGACCTGTCGATAAGTGCTGGTCGGAAAACTTCCTCGTCACGGGAGACGCGGCTGGACAGGTCAAGCAAACCACCGGCGGAGGTATTGTCATCGGCGGGTATTCTGGCATGCTGGCTGGGAAAGCTGCCGCAGACGCGGCCAAGTTGCCCCAGGATCAGCGCTGGAAGATTCTCATGAAGTACGACCAGGACTGGAGGGACAAGTTCGCATCGGATCTGAAACGAATGGGCATCGCCCATCGAATCTTCGCTGGACTCTCGGATGAGACGCTGAACCGACTCTTCGAGGCGGTCAGAGACTACCTCCCGGAGATACAGGAGTACGCTGACATGGACTTCCAAGGCAAGATCATATCGCACATGCTACGCAAGAGAAAGTTCGCGGCCCTTCTTCCACGGGTCGCATTCGACAGTGTGAAATCAATTTTCTCCTAGTCAAGAGACTCGCGTCAAATTCGCAAGTGGTTTAAGGAGCGCGCAATAAGCCAGCGCGCTGACAAGATTGAAGGTTCTCGTTGTAGGGTCTGGGAAAGTCGGGTCAGAAATCGCCAGGGATCTAGCTCGATCCTCAGAGGTTGATTCTGTAGTCGTCGCAGATGCGCAGCCAAAGAATCTGAAGAACGTTCGAGGATACGAAAAAATCAAGACCCGTCGCCTTGACATTTCTCAACGAAAGCCTCTCCTTGATACGATGCGACAAGTTGACCTGATTTGTGGAGCACTTCCGGGAAGGCTGGGCTTCCAGCTGATGACCTATGCGGTAGAAGCTCATCGAGACCTCGTCGACATTTCATACACTCCCGAAAACCCGTTCAAACTTCACAGCAAAGCCCGGGACCATGAGAACATCGTGGTTCCACAGTGTGGAGTCGCTCCAGGATTCACCAACATGTGCGTTGGTGATGCTTCTCGCAGACTCGGGATCATAACCAAGGTTCGGGTCTTCGTGGGGGGACTGCCGCAGAAGCCGACTCCGCCACTGAACTATAGAATCGTATTCTCACTCGAAGACGTGATCAACGAATACTCGCGGCCAGCAAGAATCATAGAAAATGGCAAGGAGAAGATGGTCGACGCGCTGTCTGGACGCGGATTCCTTAATTTTCCGGGAGTCGGCAGACTGGAGTATTTCATCACTGATGGACTAGGATCTCTTCCGAGAAGCTTCCCGAAGGTCCGTGAGATGTTCGAATACACTCTAAGATATCCTGGCCACGCCGAAATGATGAACACTCTCCGAGTTCTAGGATTCTTCGACCGAAAGGAGGTTCCAGTCAACGGATCCACTGTAATCCCACGGAAACTCTCCATCGCTCTGCTGAGGGGTGCGATGTCCTTGGGTCGACCTGAGGATCTATTGGCTTTGAGGGTCGAGGTTGAGGGACATGGTGGAAAGAGATCCTTGCTCAGTTATCGGATCCTAGACTATTACAGCTCGAAAGGCAATGTCTCCGCGATGGCGAGGACCACGGCTTACCCATGCACATCCATAGCACTACTCGTTGGTCAGAAGAAATTGAGGAGTGTCGGGGTTGTTCCGCCTGAGAAGATCGCAAGGGATCCTTCACACTTCGGCTTTGTCTTATCGAGGCTGAGGTCTAGGGGTGTGAAGGTCGTCATGCCTTCTGTATGAGGCACTCTTCCGTCGATAGACTGCAAACGATCATCAACCCCCATTGGCACTCTCTACTTACAACAATCTGTTAATTTCCTGCGACTCCCCCGCGCTAGATTGATTGGATAATCCCTATCCAGGGTCAGAAAACCAGCGGCAACAACCGATACCATATCAGTGGTAATGTCGCTAGTATTCATATAGTAACAACTGAAAACCCTCGATTTCTCACAATCTGGCATACTCTTCTCGTGTCAATCATACACGGCGAAGCTCGCACATTGTCTGGTTCTTGTGAAACATTCTCTTAGTAATCATGCCGAATCAAATGAAGCTAGCCTTGATCATAAGCGTTCTGAACAACAAAGGCGGAACTGGAAAGACAACCACAGCAGTCAACGTTGCAGCCGGGCTCGCCGCTGAAAACAAGAAAGTTCTCCTCATAGACCTTGACCCTCAAGGAAACGCGACCACAGGCATAGGCTTCGAGAAAGCAACTCTATCGAGCACAGTATACAACCTACTCGCGCAGACAAAGAGAGCAAACGAAACAATCCTCTCCACAAAATTCCCGAACCTGTTCCTCCTCCCCAGCAACCTTGATCTTGCCAGCGCAGAAGTCGAACTCTCAAGCACCCCCGGACGAGAATACGTTCTACGAGAAGCCCTCGCCCCAATCAAAGAACAGTTCAACACCATCGTAATCGACTGCCCACCAAACATCGGCCTCCTTACACTCAACGCACTAGTGACCTCGGACCTAATCTTGATCCCAGTCCAGTGCGAATTCTTTCCGATGGAAGGACTCCCAACACTCATCAAAGTTATGGACCTCGTCAAGTCAAGACTCAGAGCATCCTTTGACTTCCGAGTAGTACTGACCATGTACGATGGCAGAACAGCACTCTCACGAAGAGTTCAGTCGCAAGTCTGGAACAATTTCGGCGATCGAGCTCTGAAGACAGTGATCCCACGATCCGTCCGAATGGCGGAGGCCCCTAGCAAAGGACTGCCCGGAATACTCTATCGCCCAAAGAACCCTGCATCAGAGCAGTACCGGGCACTAACCAAAGAGCTACTACGGATTCAAGTGCCTATCGAAGCCTAGGTTTCCTCGCTCTAAGCGCCTCCTGACCCTTGGGGTCAGGACCCTTTCCCTTTTTGAGAAAAAGATCTGTCTGGCCTTAGCGCATGACGAGGTTCCAAGGAATTCTGGTCTATGCTTTCCTACGACGCTAGCTTCGCGACGACTGTGTCTGCCAGAGTACTCTCCATCATGTCTTTTGCCAGTCTCTGATACTCTTGAGCGGCTTTGTTTGTTGGACTGTAGATGATTCCCGGGATTCCTTTGCTCGGTGCTTCCGCCATCTTGATGGACCTTGGAATCACGGCTTTGACGACGTTGTCCCCGAACTTCTCTCTCAGTTCTCTCTGAACCTTTTTCGCGAGACCCGTTCTTCCGTCGTACATTGTCAGAAGAACTTGGAAGTCGAAGTCGGTCTTGGTTCGTGATTTTACCATCTTAATGAACCCGAGAAGGGTTGGAAATCCGTCCATAGAATAGTACTCGCACTGGACTGGAACCATCAAGAGGTCGCAGGCAACTATCGCATTGACTGTCAAGATTCCAATGTTTGGCGGACAGTCGACCAAGACGACATCGAACTTTCGCTTGGCATTAGCAAGAGCCTCCCGTAGGACGAATTCTCGACCTTGAACAGAGGAAAGTTCAACCTCCGCACCAGCGAGGTCCAGATTGCTGGGGACAACAGTGAGGTTTCTGAACTTTGTTTCAAGCATGACCAACTCGATTCTTCTCGACGAGGTTAGGACGTCGTAAACTGTGTAGAGGAGCTTCGATTTCTCGAAACCGAAGCTTATCGTCGCGCTCCCCTGAGGGTCCATATCCACCAGAAGGACCCGTTTCCCGGAAGCAGCGAGCGCGGTCCCAAGGTTAACGGCGGTAGTGGTCTTTCCCGTCCCGCCCTTGTTGTTAGCGATACTGATTATCAAGGTCGAACACTAATCGCCTCTCGTCTACGACTTTCACACTCATTGCGGGAATGAGTGACAACTAGTGAGGAATTCTGCGAGATCTTGGCAGGAAACTGGCAGCTATCCTCGGGTTTCCTCACCAGAGGTCATTCGCTATATTAGCGAGAGACCGTCATGCGCGCTACGCGTTTTTGAAGGTCCGGAATGCAAATCATCTGTCTGCTTCGGCAGGCTAGCACGGAGAAGTCAATACAAGATGGTGTTGGAATCGCGCATGCACATTTCTGGAACTAATTTAGCGGACTAGCGGACCCAGAGAACAGAGACCGCTACGGCTCGACCCTATTTTGTGGCGAACTCTCTCAGCCGTTCTTCGAATATCGTCCGAGCAGGGAAGCCCATGGAGCAGGCGTAGGTGTTGAAGTCGACGAGGTTCTTCCCGTTCCGCTTGGCTTTATTCTGGATCTCCCGGATACTCTCACCAACTATGGCGTAGGTGGACGCGTATCCGGGTCCGTAGCCCTGGTGGGCTGGAAACAGTTGATGGTATACAGTGCTCTTCGCCAGACCCGTCCTCTTGTGAGCCCACTCGATGAAGTCCCTCAAGGACTGTTTCCCAGAGTTGATGCGCGCGTCGCCGATGACCCTTAGGAACCGCACTATTCTCCACATCCAAGTGTAGAACTCATATTCTTCAGCCCAAACCTCCAGTCCGCCACGTTTCTCGAAGAACTGAGCTAAGGCCTTCTCGTCTTTGCTCAGCTTCTTTCCTTCCTTCAGCTTGTCCATGACCTCTTGGAACTCGATCTCCCGCTGGAACGATATTCCCTCGGACAAAGCTCCAGCCAACGGAGTGAACAAGACCTCAGTCAGAGTCGGTTTTGCAGCGTACGCCGTTGCAGTATTGGACGCATGGACACAGTGGCCGTATTCTTCGTGGATCAATCCATTCAGCAGCTCTCCTGGCACGGTACTCGGGTCTCTTCTCGGGTCGGTTGTGATCATGAATATCTCCTTGGGATGGTCTGTGAAGCTGTCGTAGAAGAACGCGCCCGCGCTCGGAAATATCGCGGACAAGAACAACGGTGTCTCGATAACTTTGGTCTCGTACTTCGGATTTATCCCGACGATGTCCTTGTTCACAACCCGTTGCGTTCGCTTCCGGAGCTCTCCCAAGAAGGGGAGAATCTCGGTCTGCTTAACCGACCTCTTCGCGGTAATTGCCTTGGAGACATCTTCTGCCCTGGCCGCGACACCGTACTTCTTTGCGAGCCTCTCAGTAATTCGCTTGAATCTTGGAAACTCCCTCTCCAAGAACTTGAGACCCTTTGCCTCCACCTCTTCAGGGGATTCTGAATAGTCCCAGAGGCGTCTCAGAGCCTGGGCGTAGATCTTTTCTCGACCCAGCTCCGCACCTTCTTTTTTGATTATCTTGTAGACTTCATCAAACCCTTGGTTCTTGAATCCCTTAACTCTAAAGATGGACGCGTACTTTCTCGTAGTCTCTGCAAGATCATCCAAGAGCTCTTTCAGCCGCTTATCGGTCGTCTCTTTCTTGATCGTCTTGATAATCTCGAGAATACCATCACAACGAATTAGCGTCAACAATCGGAGCCCGGTGGGCCATTTCTTCTGGGAAGTCTCCTGTGTTGCTGCTTGCAATGCTCTGACCGCGTTTCTTGTGAGTGGTTTCAGATGGCTCGGGACGATTCCTTCTTTGATCAGATATCCGAATAACGCGGACAGGACCCCATCGGGATAAGTCTGAGGCTCTTGAAGGGCGAAACCAGCCGAAAGGGAATCTAGGACTTTCAGTTGTAAATCGTTCTGGACTTTGAGCCGTAGCTCTTCGATTCTCTTCGCGACCCTTTCCAGATTCTTTCTAGAGGGAATGAAAAGCTTGCCAACGTACTCGTTCACCCCTTGAAGATACGTTGTAGCTGGCTCGGATTCCTTCGCGAACTCGAAGATCTCGGCTTCAATATCTGACGCGGGTTTAGGTACTGGCAAACTATCACGCAATCCTGGTATATGTTTAGCAATCTCAACTGAACAGTCGACTACTTAATACTAGCCGAAAAAACGGTCTGATTCCCATCTTAAATATGCAATAGGGCATTCGAAATTGCAGACCTTGCCTAAGACTTCCCGTTCAACCGCTGCACGAAATTCTAGGAAGAGGATCACGAAACGGGAACCACGGACGAACAATCAGCGGGTGTCTTCGGAGGATGCGATCAAGGCTGGTGAACAGATCGCGATGGAAGCCTTTGCCTCCACCTTAAAGCTGGCGGCGGCTTTTGGAACTGCAGCTGCAAAGACCGCGGGGCTCGCTTTAGCTTCTTTGGCGTCGGGAGCGGACAAGTTTTCGACACTTGTGAAAGAGGAAGCACTACGGTCCAATAATGGACGATCCAGGCTTTCTGTTCAATCTGATTCAAAACCTCATCGAGCTGGACGGCGTGGCGCTCGGACGGCCCGCTAGGCCAGCTCGTTGGGGCCTGTAGCGTTAGCAATCGGATCGGACATCCACTTCCTTACCCTTCCAAGTGATCCTTCGATTACAGCGGGTCGGAGAAGGCTCAACAAGGTAGCCCCGATCAAGGTGGCCCCAATTACGAGAATAGTCCTCTCGATCGGATAAACCGCGAAGATTACTGGCCAGAACTTCAATGCCCCTTTGCCTACAACGGTTGCGAAGAGGATGCCGCCGGTCAAATGCTCTATCATCGTTCCAGTGAACGCGAGTACCGCGACAGGCCTGATCAAGCTGGCGTACTGATGAGAAGTCAACCTGGCGGAGAGATCTTTCGTCAAAGGTGAGACTAGAACGACTAGCGCTGCGAGGTGCATCCATAGGTATGGGATGGGGGGACTGAGTAGTGAGCTTCCTACGAAGATGCTTGTGTAGGGGTTAATGATGAAGAGCACGATAGTGATCAGAAACATAAGCGTGGCCTCCGACCTTCTACCACGTACTGCCAGGCTGACCAACGCTACGTTGAGGGCGCCGGGGAGAAAGTCCAGCCCCGCGAACTTGATCGGGTTCCATGGAAAGAGTGATGCAACCAAGGTCCCTGTGAAGATAGCGACGATACCGTAGGCTGGTTCCAGTAGGATCCCGATTATGGGGGCAATCATTCCGGCTGCGGTTATCGTCCCGTTGATGCCGATCAACTGATCGATTGGAATAGCACGGAAGACCACGTAGACCGCGGCGAGAGTCGCCGTCAGAGTGAGCTTTCTCGTGTCAGTATTGTAGCGCAAAGATTTCAGTTTAGTTGCCCTTCTCGAGTGATTTAAGCAAAGGGTTCGCCTGTCGTTGCAGTTCAAGGATACTTATTCCAGTCTTGTCCGAGATTCTTCGAAGGTCTTCATATTCCACCTTGATCCCGAGGACGCGTCCTTTTCTATCCGCAGATACCTTCACTCCAACGGGATGGGTCTTCCCTTTGATTCTCAGTTGAATTGTTCTGGTTGTCCTGGGTGTGATGTGACGCAGGATGGGAAGCTCTCTGACCCCGAGGGTCCCGGTCTCCATAATGAGAACTTGCGCGAGGTCTTCCGCATCGTCCTTCTTCGCGATTACACTGACAACGTGCCCCGGCCGATTCTTCTTCATGTAGACGGGAGTTATCGTCACATCTCGTGCCCCCTCGGACATTAGTCTCTCAACCGCTCGCCCTAGGACCTCCCCGGTAACGTCGTCGATGTTTGTTTCGAGGACCACCATCTTATCGTGGGAGTGGGGGCCCTCGAGGCTCAGTCCCGCCATGATTCGCAGAACGTTCGCTACTTCGTCAATATCCTTCGAGCCCGCGCCATATCCGACAGCATCTGGCCGAACGGCTTGGTGAGCCTGAGAGTATCTCCCTACGAGATTGACGGTTATCGCGGCGCCCGTTGGAGTGGTTAGCTCTTGGTCTCCAAGACCACGTACCATCGGAAACTTGTGGGCTC
>Ga0307479_10004358_pt1 | contig 12942 bp, 12 predicted proteins | sample atmos_gasesECM4C_FD_203743 | JGI IMG/M metagenome (GOLD analysis project Ga0307479, IMG submission 203743) | Hardwood forest soil microbial communities from Morgan-Monroe State Forest, Indiana, United States - atmos_gasesECM4C_515 | ecosystem: Environmental > Terrestrial > Soil > Temperate...
GTCTTTGGCGCGGGCCGCTTCTGATTGTTCAATGTCAGTAACACTAGCGGATTGGGGCGAGAATTCGACCGGGGACATTGACGTCGCGTCCGGGGGAAGTTGCCTATTTCCGATCAGGATGCGCGGCACGGTGAGCAGCTCGGACATTTCACAAAAGCCGGTACACGGCAAGTTGAAAAGGCTCAACATATCTACTTACGAATACACGGCGAAGGCTAGATATAAGGGCAGCGATACTTTTGCCATCAAAGCAACGGGACAGGGGCCGACGGCTTCTGGCACGTCGGTAATCACTGTGCACGCGACGATCAGATAGCGTTCCTCACGTCCATTGCATGGCGGACCCGTCGAAAAATTTGCCGAAGACAGATCGAGCAGTTGCGAAATTGCAAGGGCGGCCTTGAGCTTCGTGCTGCTTGGACTTTTTTGCGGCGTGGCGGCATGGGCGTTTATCCGCCTCCTCGTGTTCATGGAGGACGGTTTTCCGAAGCTGCCGGGCAATGACTACACTCAGAACATCGTCGGGACGCCCATCATCGGACTCATGATGGTGGGGCTCACCCGTGTGTTCGGACATTCCTGTCTGTCATACAGTCGATCTTCGATCAGAAGACGGCGGTCGTGCTTCTCGCCCTGTTGTTCGTGCTGAAGATGGTTGCAACCACCGTCAACCTCGGCTGCGGCGCCTCGGGCGGCATCTTCTCCCCTTCGCTTTACCTCGGAGCGACACTCGGCGCCGCCTTTGCGGCCGCAATGGGCCTAATCCTCCGGCCTGACATTGCCATCCGCCGCCATCGTCGGTATGGCGGCGATGGTCGGCGCGGGTACCGGTGGCGTCATGACGGCCATCGTCATGGTGTTCGAGAAGACGCGCGACTACGCCATCATCGTCCCCGTTGTCGTCGCCGTTGCGGCTGGCCGCCGGTGTCCGCCGCGCGCTGATCGGCGAAACCATCTACTCCATCAAATTGCGCCATCGCGGTCACCGCATCCCCAAGGAGCGGCACATCAACCTCTATCTTGTGAAGCAGGCGCAGGACATCATGGAACGCCGCTTCATCGTCGCCAGGGCCGGCACGACGCTGAAGGACGCGATGCTACCTGAGGATATCGACGATGTGCGCGCCATCTTGGTCGAGCGGGAAGGACGGATCGTTGGCCTCGTTCCGCCGCGTTCCGGGCTTTGGCTGGAAGCCCGCGCCAATCCGGAAGTCTCGGTCGAACGCTTCGTCGAAAGCCGGCTCGTAATCTGCCGCGACCAGGATCTTCTGAGCCTGGCGTTCGCGCGGCTGAAACGACATCGCGCCGGAGCTGCGGTGGTGTTTCGCGGCACCGCGCGCCCGCGCATCGACGATGTGTTCGGAATTATTACCAAGCGCGCTGTCGCTGACGCGGTCATCGACAGTTACGAGGATTAAGAACTGTACACCAGCAACGGCCTCAGTCGGAAGCCTATCCGAGACCGGCATCACTGTCGAAGAGTCAGCCGTACTGCCAGCAGGGCGCCACTTGTCAGCGCAATGCCAATACCCAGGACGCAACTAGTCCAACCAAAGCGGTCGAACAGCTGGCCGAGAACGGCGCTGCCGACCAGGCCTCCGGCAAAATAGCAGGCGAGATAGGTCCCGCTCGCTACGCCGCGGTTTTCCTGCGCGGCCTGTCCGACAAATCCGGTTGCCGCGGCCTGTGCGAAGAATGTTCCGACGCCAACCAGCACCATGCCGATCAAGACCTCGCTCAGATGCGAGGACAGCATCAATGGCAAGCCGATCATCGCGACCACGAGCGAGCCCCAGATCGCGGGCCTCGCACCAAATCGCGCGACCGCCCGGCCGGCGAGGAGCGTGGTGACGATCGAGGGCAGAAAGACGAAATAGACCAACCCGAGGTCCATCATCCCGAGCGACAACGGCGGGCGCACCAGCACGAAATTGACATAGGTGAAGGTGCCGATGAAGGCGAACAGGATGCAGAAGCCGATGCCGAAGGCGGCACGGAGCCGCAGGTTGCGCCAGTGTTCGATCATTGCCGCGAGCGGCGATTGCATGGGCCCCATCGAATGCATCGGCTTGACGCGCTGGATCGTGAAATAGACCAGCGCGGCACCGGCAAGATTGAGCACCGCAAAGAAGTAGAAGTTAGTGGCGAGGCCGAAGGTGTCGGCGACCGCGGCCGAGATCAACCGTCCGATCAGGTTGCTCGCGACATTTCCGGCGATATAAGCCGCGAACGCGCTGCCGGCGTCCATGGCGCTGCATTGTTCGCCGAGATAGGCGAGCGTCAAGGCAAAGGCCGACGCCATGCACAGGCCCTGCGCGACCCGCAGCAGGGTGAAGATCGTAAGATTTGGCGCTGAGGCCAGCAGGCTGGTCGGGATCGCCAGTACGGTGAGGCTGATGAGAATGCCGAGCCGCCGGTCGATATGCGGGCTGAAAAAGCCAACGACGAGCCCGGCCACCGCCATGCCCATGGTCGTGGCATTGACCGCAAATCCCATCGCGGCCGGTGCCACCTGATAATGTCTCGCAAGCGAGGGCAGGATCGCCTGCGTTGCGAACAGATCGACCACCGTCAGGAAGGCGGTGAGACCGATGATGATCGAGCGCAGCACAACGCCAGGCGAATGGTCTTCCATCGCCTTCGCTGTGGATTTCATCGGTTGCGCGGATATGTCGGTCATGGCGGCTTGAGCCTTGAAACAAAGGGGTGGATGCGACGTCCGGGTGTGCGGGGCGACACGGGCCCCCGGCCCGTCGCATCCGGCAACGAGCGTATTTTGGTGGGGGCTGCGCTCGTTACATGTTGTGATCGTTCGGGTCCTTGCGGACGTCGCCGACATAGAGAATGACGGTCTCCTTGCCGAGGTTCTTCCACCAGTGCGAGGTGCCGAACACTTCCGGCCTGATATCGCCGGCCTTGTGGGTGATCGGCACTTCGCAATTGCTGGCATATTCGACGATCTCGCCTTGCTGCACGAAGATCAGCGCGGGCCGGTCGTCATGGCTATGCCAGGGCACGATGCCGCCGGGCTCGATGGTGAGCTTGCGGAAGCGCAGATCGCGGCCTTCGATATGCGCGGGTTGCTTGCCGAGATCGATGGAACCGAGCGTGACGTCGGTGACGCCGACGGGCTTATAGTCGACCTTCTCGCGCGCGTTGGCTTTGATCTTGTCAGCCGGGCATTCGCCCGCAACCGCGGCCGACGCAACCATCATCGATCCGGCGATCGCGACGGCAAGGGTAAGGACTCGTGCACGGGTATTTTGCTTTGACATGACTGGTCTCCTCTGAGTGAACCTCATCGCCGATCGTCGTTCGGCTTGAGCGTCACCATCGTTGAAAACTCGTCGGCGGTGAAATGCCTGATAGCTTTGGGATCGATAGCGCGGCGCTATGCAGCGTCACACGTGGCCGAACATGTGTTTGATGTCGGAAGAAAACGTCGGATAGGCGTAGACGTTGTCCTTGAGCTGGTGCGCGGTGATGCCGAACTTGATCGCAAGTCCGAAGACGTTGATCAGCTCCTGGCCCTCATGGCCGACAAGATGCGCGCCGAGGATGCGATCGGTCATTTTGTCGACGATGATCTTCGACCAGGCCGCGGTCTCGGCGTAGGTCTTGGCCGAAAACCAGCCGAGCATGTCGTTGACGTGAAGCCCGACGTCAAATCCTTTTTCGCGCGCGGCGGCTTCGGTCAAGCCGACGGCGGCCAGGGCAGGGACGGTATAGACCGAGGTTGCCATGCCCTCGTAGTCGGGGCTGTGTTTTGGTCCGTCGACTATATTGCGGCCGACGATATCGCCCTCGTAAGTCGCCAGCGGCGACAGTTGCGGCGAGATCGGGAGCGCATCGCCACAGACATGGACCTGCGGATTTGAGACCGAGCGCAGATGGCGGTCGACGCTGACGCGGCCGTTGGCCTGTTCGACATTTCCGGCCGCCAGATTCAGCGTATCGACATTGGCGATACGGCCGGCGCCGTTGACGACGCGATCGGCTTCCGCCGCATGCTCGCTACCCTCATGTGTGAAGATCACGCGGAGCCGTCCATTGGCGGGCTCGATGCGCTTGACGCTGATCCCGGTTTTGAGCCGAATGCCAATTCGTTCACTCTCGGCCGCAAGATGCGCCACCGCATCGACGTCCATCGCGGGCAGGAGCTGCGGCAAGGCCTCGAGGATGGTGACGCCTGCGCCGGCGCGTGCATAGACATGGCCGAATTCGAGCGAGATCACGCCGCCGCCGATAAAGATAACCGAAGACGGCAACTTGCGCTCGCTGAGCATCTCGTCGGAGGTGATCATGTGCTCGGCGCCCGGGATCGGCAGCGGCCGCGGCTTTGAGCCCGTCGCGATCACGATGTATCTCGCCTTCAATAGGCGATCGCCGACACGGATTGTGTCCGGCACGGCGAAAGCGGCTTGCCCCCTGATCACCTCGACCTGACGCCGTTCCATCGCGCGGGCGAGATTGTCGGGGATGTCCTTGATCATCTCCTTCTCGCGGTCGACCAGAGCCGCCCAATCGAGCTTCGGCTTTCCGACCGAGATTTTGTGAGTGCCCGCACGCTCGATCTCGTGCAGCGCATGACCCGCCGCCACCAATATCTTCTTCGGCGTGCAGCCGCGGTTCGGGCAGGTGCCGCCGAGGTCTCTGGCCTCGATCATCGCCACTGACATTCCCGCGCGCCGCACCGGACCGGTCACGCCGATGCCGGCATTGCCACCGCCGAGGATCACCACGTCGAAATGTTCCGCTGTCATCGAATGAGCCTCGTTTTCCCGCCGATCGACGCGCAGGTCCAGCCTTGAGGACTTTACGCGACGACCTGGCGCTCCGTTACCTTGTGGTGATGGTCGAGGTGATCGATTGGACGACCTTGGTCGCCATTTTGAACTGGGCTCGGCGATCCTTGATGTTGTGGCGGCGCGCGATCCATTCGAAATCGCTCCAGACCGCCCAGACGTCGCCATTGTCGTCTTGCGTCAACAGCAGGCGAACCGGCCAGTCGAGCCCGGCATTCGGGTTCGAGGTGATGAACTGGGTGCCGAGCGGGGGATTTCCGAACACGAGCAGGGTCGAGGGACGAAGCGTGATGCCGGCATCGGCCGCGAGCTTCGACTGATCGATCTCCATGAAGAACTTGATGCCCTTGCTCGCGATATCCGCCTTGATGCGGGTAATGGCTTCCGTCATCGGGACGGCGCTCTTCACCCGGACGATGCCGTTATCGGTTTCGACCCGCGCGTCGATCGGGGCGGCCGACGCCCACAGGGCGATCAGCAGCAGAAGGGCACTGAACTTCGCAAGGCGCAATAGCTTGTAGCGGGACATGGGGTTCTCCTGCCTGGTCGCATGGAACTCGTCGGCGCCAGGATCGCCGCCCGCAGATGAAATGCGAAATGCCGGCTTGCTCTGAAGTCGATAGCCGTCCGCTATGGCGGCCGCGATAGGCGGTGGCTATCGAACCCATTGGGCAACAGTATTTCCAACGGCTTTCGATCCGTCTTCTGATCGGCAAGTCGTCGGTGGTCACCCCTTGTGGAGGGCCGTCCGGCGCAAATATCATCGATGCTGACGCCGGAGCCAATCCATGAACGCGCTTTCACCCGCCGATGCCGAACGCCTCAGGCTAGCCTTCCAGCGCTGCCGCGACATGGAAGGCACGCTCGGTGAGCAGCTTGAGGCTTATGCCGCAGCCGGGCGCGATATATTTCCGGCCTATAGCGAGGCGGTCGATCGGCTGGCCGAGCGCATCCACGAAAACGGTGGCGGCGAGAACGCGCCGCGTCCGGGCGAGGCGATGCCGCCGTTCATGCTGCCGGACGAGACCGGTCGGCTTGTCGGCCTGCCCTCGCTGTTGGCGGACGGTCCGGTCGCGGTGATGTTTTTCCGCGGTCATTGGTGCCCCTACTGCCGGTTGAACGTCCGCGCCGTGATCGAGGCGATGGAACGGATCAGGGCTGTGGGTGGCCAAGTCGTTGCGATCATGCCGGAGACGCAAGCCTTCGCCGGCAAATTCAAGACGGACTCCGGTGCGTCATTTCCTGTCCTGACTGACCTCGACAATGGCTATGCCCTGTCGCTCAATCTGGCGATCTGGCTTGGAGCCGAGATCCAAGAGCTGCTGTCGTATCAGGATATGGCGAGCTTTCACGGCAATGACGGCTGGGTGCTGCCGATCCCTGCAACCTTCGTGGTCGGCCGCGATGGGATTGTGAAGGCGCGCTTCGTCGATCCCGACTTCCGCAAGCGCATGGCGATCGACGACCTGATCGCGGCGCTCAAGACCGCGTGAAGCCGCGCCGGACAGGTCCTAGATGTCGCTCTTGTCGAGATGTTGCCGCCAGTCGGCTCCGCGCAGCATACGCATGATGGCAGACGCCACCGCGGTCCGCTCGCGCCCAGCAACTCCACAGAGATGGACCGTGCGGCGAGCGTCGAGTCCATCGACCGCCGCGCGTTTCAAGGTCTGCGGAATGGGCGAGCTGTCGGGAATGATGGCCACACCGATGTCGGCCTCCACCAGCTCGATCAAGTCGCGCTCGCTGGATACCTCATGGCCCCGATCGACGTTGAGGCCGTGCTCGCGTAGCGACGCGCCGAGACGCTCCGCATGCTCGCAATAATTTCGCGACAACAATTGCTCTGCGCGCAGATCCTCGAGTTCGACGCTGTCGCGTTCCGACAGCCGGTGCTGCCTGCTGACGACGAGCCGGAAATCCTCGGTAAAGAGCGGCCAGGTGTCGAGCCGGTCCCACTCCTGACCGATTTCTGCGGCAATGCCGAGCTCTGCCTCACCTTTCTTCAGCATCTTGGCGACCTCGTGGCTGTTGCCGCGCAGAAACCTGAACTCCAGCCGGTTGAACTGTCGCTTGACCTCATTGAGAAAGGGAATAAGCAGCGAGAGATCGACGGAGTGGGTCAGCGCGATCCGGAGTGCACCGATCTCGCCGCTCTTGAAGGAGGAGGCGAGCGACCGCGCGCCGATGGCCGCCTCATAACACTGCTTGAGCAGCGGATGCATGCGCTGGCCGAGCTCGGTCATTTGCGTCGGCCGTTCGCGCCGGAACAGGTCGCCGCCGAGCTCGGCTTCGAGCTGCTTGATCGCGCGCGTCAACGATGGTTGCGTCACGTTGCATTCCTCGGCGGCGCGGGTGAAATTCAAAAGCTGCGCCACCGCGAGAAAGTACCGGACCTGGTGCATCTCCATGGATTGGCTCCCCGGCAAGATCGACCCCGAGCCTAGCCGATCAAGCCCGGGAATGACATCCCGTGTGCAATAGCAGGCGCGTATGGTTTCGGAAGCCAACAGGCATTTCCATACAATTCGATAATCCTTCAGAGTTCGCGATGGCGCGAGTTCGGTCAGAGGCTGATCGCACATCAATGGAGGGTTTGGACCATGAATATTCCTGTCAAACCGCAGACGTCTAACGCCCAACGGGCACTTGACGGCAAGGTCGCGCTGGTCACGGGCTCGACCAGCGGTATCGGCCTTGGCATTGTGCGGGCGCTTGCGGCAGCAGGCGCCGAGGTCGTGCTGAACGGTCTCGGCAGGGCAGCCGAGATCGGCAGGACGCGGGAACAGATTGCCGCCGAGTTTGGCGTCAAGGCGAGCTTTTCACCAGCCGACATGACGCGACCGGACTCGATTGCCGAGATGATCGCGGCATCCGTCGCACAGTTCGGCCGGCTCGATATCCTCGTTAACAATGCCGGCATTCAGCATGTCGCGCCGCTAGACCAGTTTCCGGTTGAGAAATGGGACCAGATCCTGGCCATCAACCTGTCATCGGCATTCCATACCACGCGCCTTGCGCTTCCCGCGATGCGTCAGAATGGCTTCGGTCGGATCATCAATATCGCCTCCGCCCATGGACTTGTCGCATCGCCCTTCAAGGCGGCCTATGTCGCGGCCAAGCACGGTATGGTTGGTCTAACCAAGGTGACGGCACTGGAGACGGCAGAAGAGGGTATTACCTGCAACGCGATCTGCCCCGGATATGTCTATACGCCGTTGGTGGAAGCACAGATCGACAGTCAGGCCAAGACGCACGGCATTTCGCGCGACCATGTGATTCGCGACGTGCTCCTCGCGCAGCAACCCAACAAGCGCTTTGCGACGGTAGAAGAGCTCGGCGCGTTGACCATGTTCCTGTCAACGGAAGCCGCAGCCTCGATTACCGGCGTCGCCTTGCCGGTCGACGGCGGCTGGACCGCACATTGACGTAAGCGGGGCGTAACAAAGCGCAAGATATCACGAAGAAGACGCATAGCAGCCCTTTGGGGAGCGAAACATGAGCAGGATGCAGGATGTCGGTGGACGTGGTGCGAAGGTGAACGATCTGCCGGGCCAGGTCGTGCTGGTGCTTCAGGGCGGCGGTGCGCTCGGCTCCTATCAGGCCGGCGTCTATCAGGCGCTGCACGAAGCCGGCATCGAGCCGGACTGGATCATCGGCACCTCGATCGGGGCGATCAATGCGAGCCTGATCGCCGGCAATGAGCCTCAAGCCAGGCTCTCGCGCTTGCAGGAATTCTGGAAACGGATGGAGCAGAACCCGGCCTGGAATATCGGTAGCATGTTTCCCGGGCTTACCGAAAAACTGTCCTACTGGTCGACGATCACCCACGGCGTTGCCGGCTTCTTCCGGCCCAATCCGCTCGCCCATGCCGGCGATGCCTATGTGCTTGGGCCCGAGCGTGCCGGCTATTACACGACCACGCCGCTGCAAAAGACGCTCGAAGAGCTGGTCGATTTTGATCTCGTCAATCGCTGCAAGCCGCGGCTTACTGTCGGCGCCGCCCATGTCCGCACCAGCCAGATGCGCTATTTCGACAGCCGCGACGGCGCGATCACCGTGAAGCATGTGATGGCATCCGGCGCGCTGCCGCCGGCCTTTCCCGCCGTGCGCATCGAGGGCGAGCTTTACTGGGACGGCGGCATTTTATCGAATACGCCGACCGAAGCGGTGTTCGACGACAATCCGCGCAAGGACTCGCTGATTTTTTCCGTCCACTTGTGGAATCCGGCGGGCTCGGAGCCGACCACGATGGCGGAGGTGTTCAACCGGCACAAGGACGTGCAATATTCCAGCCGGATTGCCAGCCAGATCATACGGCAGCAGCAAATCCACCGGCTGCGTCACGTCATCAACCAGCTTGTCAGGCACCTGCCCGAGGCCGAGCGCAGCAACGCTGCGGCGCGCGAATTGGCAAGTTATGGCTGCCAGACCCGGATGCATGTGGTGCGCCTGCTCGCGCCGCAGCTCGACCGCGAAACCCACACCAAGGACATCGACTTCAGCCCGGACGGCATCAAGCGGCGTTGGGATGCCGGCTATGCGCATACGAGGTCGGTGCTGGCGCGTGCGCCCTGGGTCGGCGAATTCGACCCGCTTTCCGGTGTGGTGTTCCACGAGCATATGGAGTTGATGCCGCAGGCGGCGGAGTGATTTGGGCGACGCTCGCCTCTGGCGATCTCGGCCATTGCTCGAGCGCTTTCGAGCAGGCGATTCAATCGGAACGGAAAAAGCGCTAGCGTGCCTCATCCGCGAGGCTATTCCCGGCGGTCGAAACCGCAACTGATGTTGCATTCATTCGCGTCGCTTCCTGCACGAGCGCGTCGAGGCCGTCGCCGTTCGCCCGTTCCCTATATGTAAACAGGCTCACCTCCCGCCACAGCGGTGGTTCAACGAGCGGCCGCGACACTACGCCGGGATGGTCGATACTGTGCTGTGGCATCAGCGCGAAGCCGAGGCCGCGTGCGATCAATGCTAGCGCCCAATCGTCGCGCGGGCTGTCGAACGCGATTTCGCAGTCGGTCCGATGCTTCCGGAAGAGCCGCGCGACCATTTCGTTGTATTCGCATCGGGGGCGCCGAATCTGGGGGACTTCCGCAAGATCGGCGAGGCGGATCGATGGTTGGCCAGCCAGCCGGTGATCGCGCGGCATCGCGACCATCATACGTTCACGAAATAACGGAATCCGGTCGATGCGAGAGTCCGTCTTGTCCGGCCTGCCATACACGGCGGCGGCGATGTGACCGCCGACAAGCTGTTCCTCGAGGTCGCGAGCTGAGCCGTCGACGATCTCCACTTCAATCGCCTTGTGTCGTATTCGCATGCGCATCAGCAAATCGGTCAGCAGCGCCGGTGCGATCGTGCACATGATACCGATCTTGAGCCTGGAGCGGCCGACGGCGGTGAACTCGTGCGCCTGCGTGATGGCCGCATAGCTCCGTTCCCAGACCTGCTGCAGATGGGGCCGGACGATTTCTCCAAGCTCGGTAAGATGCGAATGCGGATGCTCGCGGCGGAACAGCAAGCCGCCGAGCTCCGCCTCGAGGAGCTTGATGGCGCGCGTCAGCGACGGCTGGGAGATGTGGCAGAGTTTTGCGGCGCGCGTGAAATTGCGCTCGGAGCAGACAGCCAGGAAATATCGGATCTGGTGCATCTCCATAGAGCCCGTCCTTTGGCCCGGATGTGCCCGATCGCTCGGAAGGGCCCTCCGTCGCCAATCGTCTGATCAAGTGGATGTGAACCAGCGCCATCGGAAAGCGAGGCGCACAATGTCGAACAGGCTATCGCATGTCGTCTGTACGCGGGACGTCGGCGATTGTTACGCAGGGTCCGGCTCTTCGGAAGCCGGCGGATGGTTCTTCACGGCCAGCGCCTCCTCGTCGAGCCACGACGATCTCATGGCTTCATGCACCAGCGCGCCGACCGCGCGCGAATAGGGGCGGCCCTTCACGGTGGTGAGGCTGACCTCGCGCCAGAACTCCGGATTGACCAGGGGGCGCGCCACCACTGCTGCATTTGAGATCGAATATCTCGGAAAAAATCCGAAGCCGAAGCCGCTGGCGATCATGGCGAGCACCCAATCGTCGCGGTCGCTGCGATACACCGTCTCGCAATCGATCCCGCGATCGTCGAACACGCGGTCGACCATGTCGTTGAACTCGCAGAACGACCGCTGCACATAGCGCTCGCCGGCAAGATCGGCGATCTCGATGGTCTCGTGCGCGGCCAGCCGATGTTCGGTCGGCAGCACGATCATCATCTGTTCCCGAAACAGCGAGAGGTAATTCAGGCGGGGATCCGGGGCACGGTCGGGCCGGCAGTAGATCGCCGCTTCGGCCTTGGAGCCGATGAGCTGCTCCTCGATCGACTGTGCCGTGCCATCGATCAGGTCGAGCTTGATATCGGGTCGCGCGTTGCGGAAGCGGGCGAACATCTGGATCAGTAGCCCGGGGGCGATGGTGCACATGATCGCCAGGTTCAATTGCGTCGGCGCCTTGGACGAGTAGTCCCTGGCCTCCTTCTTCGCGGCCTGCGCCTGCTCCCAGGCTTCCTGCAGGTAGGGCTGCACGAGCTTGCCGAGCTCGGTCAGTCGAACCTTCGAGCGGCGCCGGTCGAACAGATATCCGCCGAACTCCTTCTCCAGATGCTGGATCGCTCGCGTCAGCGAAGGCTGCGTCACGTGGCACTGTCTGGCGGCCTGGGTGAAGCTCAGATGCTCGCAGACGGCCAGGAAATACCGGACCTGATGAATCTCCATACGCTTTTCCTATCGAGAAGTTAGCCAAACGGTATTGGAAAACGCGGCTAGCCGCGCCCATTGTCGCGGGCGGGACGTTAGGAAAAGCGCTCGATGTTCGCGCATGAGTGTTTAAGCCACAGGAGACGGTATGTCTAACGAATCCGGTGCGCAGCTTTCTGAGCTGCGCGATATCGCGCGTCAAAATATTGGCCAACTCAATCGTGCGGTGGCTGGATGGTTCGAGTTCGCGAGAAAGACACTCGACGCCGCCGAGGCTAACCTCGCGGCGCTTTGCGATCACGCCAGCCAGCTCGCGCAGGCGGAATCCCCAGCCGAGTGCGTCCGGCTGCAGACGGAATTCGTGAAGTCGTCGATGGCTTCGATGCAGAAGCAGTCGACCGATATGATGCGCGCGGGCAGGGAAGCGGCAGAGTGACGGTTGAAGATCCCAGGCCGACACCGTCTTTGCGATACCGCGAGCCGTAGCAGGCCGCCGAAAGGTCCCAGCTAAAGGAGTGCGTCATCGGGCTGCGGATGGCATCCAGCCGGTCGGTCGAAACGAAGGTCGAGAAGGCGGTGTCGAGCGCCAGAAGCAGGCTTTCCCGTCATTTCGAGTTCAGCGCCGCGACCGGCGACCATTCCTCGTCCACGCCTGACTGTTGAAGACGCTTGCACCGCTCGAGCAGCAGGGAAGCCGGCCGGTCGAGAGGGCGCCTACGAAGCACCGCCTTGAAATGGATGATCGCGCCTGAGAAGTCGCGACAACGATATCTCGAAAGCCCTTCCTCGTAGTCCGCGATCCAAGCTGTGTTTTCGCCGCTGACTTCTGTCGGGCTGATCAACTCGTAGACCGCAAGCCCCTCGGTACGTCCATAGACGGCGATGCTGTCGATTTCTCGGACGATGAACGCGTCCCGGATCAGGCTCGCAGTCTCCGTGCCGATCAGGATCTGCGTTCCGCAATGCTTGTTGGCGCCTTCGAGCCGGCTCGCCACGTTCACGACGTCGCCGATGACGGTGTAGTTCAGCCGCAATTCCGAACCAATATTGCCGACCAGCATGCGGCCGGAATTGATTCCGATGCGGATTTGCAGCGGCTTGCCCTGGTCGTCGGCCAGCCCAGATTTTTCCAGCGCCTCACCGATGGCGAGCGCGGCGCGGCAGCAGAGCACAGCATGATCCTGTTGCGGCGTCGGCGCGCCCCAGAATGCCATCACCGCGTCGCCAATGAACTTGTCGATCGTGCCGCCATTGGCGTCGATAATTTCCGACGCGAGGTCGAGATAGCCCGTGAGCAACGGCACGACGCGGTCACCCATGCGTTCGGAAAGTCCGGTGAAGCCGGCGACGTCGATGAACATCACGGTCAGTTCCTGGATGGAGCCGCCGGGCTTGGCCTCG
>Ga0307479_10004359_pt1 | contig 12940 bp, 9 predicted proteins | sample atmos_gasesECM4C_FD_203743 | JGI IMG/M metagenome (GOLD analysis project Ga0307479, IMG submission 203743) | Hardwood forest soil microbial communities from Morgan-Monroe State Forest, Indiana, United States - atmos_gasesECM4C_515 | ecosystem: Environmental > Terrestrial > Soil > Temperate...
AGCCCATCCGGCCCACGACCGAGCTCACCATCCAGCTCACACCGTTCGACCGCCGCGATTACCGCGAGCTTATCGCCGCCCGCGATCAAACCATTCGGCGGACAGTCCTGAAGCTCAAGCCCGCTTTGGGCTTGGCTAAGGCTGTGGACGTGGGCTGCGCCGTGGGCTTCTTTTCGCAAACGCTAGCGGAATGCGGGCTAAGCGTTTGCGGTTTTGACGCGCGAGCTGAAACCATCGACGAAGCCCGAAGGCGCTTTCCAGGAATCTCCTTCGAAGTCGCAGACATCGAAAATCCGTTGGTTTCCCGCCTCGGACCGTTTGACCTGACGCTCTGCTTCGGCCTGCTCTACCACCTCGAAAATCCTCTGCAGGCCATCCGCAATCTGCGCTCCCTCACGAAAAAGGGTCTGTTGCTGGAAAGCATGTGTCTCCCCGACGGGAGGTGCACGCTGCTTCTCCGGCAGGAGCCGCGCCAAGACGACCAAAGCCTGGCGCAGATCGCCTGCTATCCCAGCGAAGCCGGCTTGGTGCGGATGCTCTACCGCGCGGGGTTCGCAAAGGTTTATCGCGTCATGTTGCTGCCCGATCACGAAGATTTTCGGGAAACTCGCGAACACGCCCAGCGCCGCACTGTTTTGCTGGCCTCCCTTTTGCCTGTTGACCTTGCCGGCTTTCGGCTGCTTCCCGAACCACAAGAAACCGAAGACCCGTGGGCCAAGAGCCCCCCGACCAAGGTTGCGCTGCCGCGACGCGTTGCGCGATTCCTGGCGAGCCCGGCGCGCAAGAAGTACGCCACGCTGGCTAATCGCGCGCGACGCGTTTTCCCAAACCTGCCCATCCCCTTTCGGCTTCCTTTTGGCGCTTGGTGGCTGGTCGAGGATGGCGCGGTGGATAGCGCGCTCCTCTACGGCCAATTCGAGAAGATGGAAATGGAGTTTGTTGAAAAGTTGTTGCGGTGCGGCATGACCGTGGTGGATGCGGGCGCGCATCACGGGTTTTACACGCTGCTGGCTTCCAAATGTGTCGGTCGGTCTGGCCGGGTCGTGGCCATCGAGCCATCGCCGCGCGAGCGCGCCCGGCTGCAAAGCCACCTGCGCCTCAATCGCTGTTCCAACGTGAACCTGGTGGCTTGCGCCGCAGGAGACGATCCCGGCGAAACCGACTTGCACATCGTGGACGGCTTCGAGGACGGCTTCAACAGCCTCCGGCCGCCCGCCATCGACGCCCCCACCCAAGCCGTAAAAGTGCAAGTGCGCCGCCTCGACGACATCCTCTCTGCTCTCGACATCGAGTCAATTGATTTTCTCAAGCTGGATGTCGAAGGCGCGGAGCTCTCCGCGCTTTATGGTGCGCTGATGCTGCTGAGCCGCAAGAACCGGCCCGCGATGCTGGTGGAGGTACAGGACGTTCGCACGCGGCAATGGGGCTACACCGCACGGGAAATCCTTCAGTTCCTGATGCGCATGGATTACCAATGGTTTGCGATTGCCACCAAGGGCGTGCTCTTGCCGGTGAATTGCGAACAAGAATCCTACGACGCAAACCTGGTGGCGCTGCCCGCCGAGCGCACGAAAGAATTTCTCGGCCTGTTGGGGCAAGCCTGAGAAGCGATGGCGCGCCCTTCGTCCCTCAGGGTAAACCAAAGCGCGCCCCTATAACGCAGGCAAGACATGCTCACCTTCTTCACTACGGCGAAACCCTTCCGCGGACACTGCGGAATCATCCAGCGAAATGCGCTGAAGAGCTGGACGCTGTTGCATCCCGGCGTCGAAGTGATCCTCTTCGGCGACGATGAAGGGGCCGCGGAAGTTGCCCAGGAGCTGAGGATCCGCCACGAACCGAGAACGAAGAAGAACAAATTCGGCTCGAACCGCATCGACGACTTGTTTTCGCAGGCGCGGAAACTCGCGAGCCACGACGTGCTTTGTTACGTCAATTGCGACATCCTCTTGCTGCCCGATTTTTGCAGCGCGCTCGAGATGGCCAAATCGCGGTTTCCGCGATTCCTGATGGTGGGCCGGCGCTGGGACACCGACATCACCGAACCGATCGACTTCGCCGCCCAGGATTGGCACGAAGAAATGCGCCGCCGCGCGCTGTCGGCAGCCAGCCGGAGAGACGAATGGTGGATCGATTACTTCGCCTTTCCGCGCAGCCTGTTTGGGAAAGATTTTCCTCCCTTGGCGGTGGGCCGGCCGTATTGGGACAACTACACCGTTTGGGAAGCTCTGGACTCGGGAGCGGCTGTTGTAGACGCCTCAGCCACCGTCGTGGCCGTGCACCAGAACCATGGCTACGCTCATCCGCAAGGCCACGCGGGCATCCTGCAATCCGAAGAAGCCAGGCGAAACCTCGAACTCACGGGCGGATGCGCCCATCTTCGAAATATCGCCGACGCCACAAAGCTTCTGACGCCCGGAGGCATGAAGCCCAACCCCAGGCGGTACTGGCGGAACTTCCATCGCGGGTCCGCCGCGACCCGCAATCGCGCCTGGTTCCTCCTTTTGGACTGGACGCGGCCAGCGCGTCGGAAGCTGGGCCTGCGCGCGGTGAATTTGCGGCGCTGGTGCGCGAAGGCGCTGCCGCTTCTTGGAAAGCATCCATGACCGCGCCTTTTTTCAGCGTGCTGATCGATGCGTACAACTACGGCCAATACGTAGAGCAAGCGGTGTCGAGCGCGCTCGACCAGGATTTCCCGCCGGAGGAGCGCGAGATTCTCGTCGTGGACGACGGCTCGACCGACGACACGGCATCGCGTCTGGCCAAGTACGGGAGCGCCATCCGCTATTTGCATAAGCCGAACGGCGGGCAAGCTTCTGCGTTCAACTACGGCTTTGCGCAGGCCCGCGGCACGGTCATTGCCCTGCTCGATGCCGACGACGTGTGGCTGCCCGGGAAGCTGGCGCGCGTTCGCCGGGCGTTCGAGCAGAATCCGGAAGCGGGGATGGTGTATCACCGGTTGCACTGGTGGGACGGCGCGCAGGAAGCCAGCGACGATCGCTGCTTCATCGCCGTCTCGGAGCGCGTGCCAGAGAGCCGCGCCGCTTTACTGAAATACCCGATGGCCGCCACGTCGTGCTTGGCGTTCCGGCGGACGGCGCTGGAACAATTGCTGCCCGTGCCGGAAACCTTGCGCTCACAGGCCGACGCGTATTTGACCGCGCTCATCATCTTTATTGCCCCGGTGGTCGCGGCGCCGGAATATCTCGGAAAATACCGGCTGCATGGCGCGAACTTGTTTCAGGCGAAAGGGAAGCCGTTTTCGCCCGCGCAAATCGAGCATCGCATGGCCATGCGCGCCGCGCTGCTCGCAGAAATTCAGCAATGGCTGCGCAGGAACGGCCACGACATGCGCTCCGTCAATCTGCGCGCTTACTTGATGCAATGGAAAAAGGCGCAGGAGCAAGACGGGTTCGCCCTCCACGCTCCGGGCCGCTGGCAATACTTCCGGCATCTGTTGAGTCACCCGTCGACGTACGGGGAGATTATGACCGGGCGGCACAGGATTTATAGCTACATGAGGGCATACGCGGCGCTGGTCTTGGGCTATCATCATCTACATCTGTTTGAGGATGCCCGGAGGAAGCGCAAGGAGTGGATGGCTTCTTCCTCCGAAAAGACCCTGGTGGCGTTGCGGCCGAAGGCCAAGGCGGCAGCGGCCACCAAAAGTTGAGCCAGTGATTTGGGAAAACCGTTTGTCAGCGTACTGATCGACACCTACAACCACGAGCGCTTCATCGAGCAGGCCATTCTCAGCGTGCTCGAGCAGGATTTCCCCGCCTCCGACCGCGAGATTCTCGTGGTGGATGACGGCTCGGCGGACGGCACGCCGGAAATCGTGCGCAAGTTCGCGCCGCAAGTGCGCCTGTTGCGGAAGGAAAACGGCGGCCAGGCCTCGGCATTCAACGCCGGCATCCCCGAATGCCGCGGCGAAATTGTCGCCTTCCTCGATGGCGACGACTGGTGGGCTCTCAACAAACTAAGGATGGCCACCGAGCAACTGGAGCGAAACCCGGAAATTGGTTGCGTTGGCCATGGCTATTATGAGGTGTACTCGGATGGGCGGCCTGACGGTGTGGTCGTCCCGGCCGCGAGTACCATCGTTCATCTTAGAGACCAATCAGCTGCTCGCCTATTCACCTATTTGCGCGCCTTTCTCGGAACGACCAAAATAACCATCCGCAAGAAGCTGTTGGATCAAATTCTCCCCTTCCCAGAGGAATTGGTCATCGAAGCGGACGAGTATATGTTCACGCTTGCGCCTGCGCTCGCCCCTGCCCTAATCCTGGATAAACCGCTTTTTTACTACCGCTTTCATTCCGGAAACCTCTTTCAGTACTCGAAACAGGATGAAGTGAAGACGCGACGCAAGTTAGGCGTGCTGCAGGCGCTTCTCCGGCACCTTCCTCCCCGCCTTCGCCAATTCCGGATTGACGAGGAGAATATCGCCGCCGTCCTTCAACCATTGTCAATCGATGCGGGGCGGATGCGGCTCGCGCTCGATGGCGGGTGGACTTGGGAGACGTTCCGAATCGAGCGGGCCGCATATCAATACAGTTATCAGAGCCTGCCTCTCGCCTACCGCATCTATAAGGCGATGATTCTGGCCGCGACCTGCGTCGTGCCTCCGCGGCGCTTCTACCAGCTTCGGGACTGGTATTCGGCGAAAGGGTTGCGCAGGGTCCGGGAACTGCTCGGAGAGCCGGTTCCCGCCGCGCCCGTTGTCGAACAGAGGCCGGCGAAATGAGTTGGAGCATCCTCGGGCTCCCCCACGTGGAATTACTTGGAAACAAGCCGGGCTGTGGCTCGTGGCCAAGCTGAGTAACATGTTGGGCATGAGCGACCGGATAGCGCTCCTGGCGCAAAAGCCTGTGCAGATTTGGGAAGTCTGAAGAGCAGCGATCGAGAGAATCCTTGATGAGCATCAGCGATTCCATGCGTCGTGACTGGAACGAGCGTGCGCGCAAGGATGCTTTTCTGTACATCGCAAGTTGGAAAAACGATTGGAGCGAAGAAAGCTTTTTCGCTTCCGGCGAAGCAGACTACCAGCACCTGGTCGAGCCGATTGTTTCGCAGCTCGCCCTCGTGCCCGCAGGCAGCGCGATGGCGGAACTGGGCTGCGGCGCTGGACGAATGACACGCGCGTTTGCCCTGCGGTTTCGGTCGGTCACGGCGATTGACGTCTCGGAAGAGATGCAGTCGCTCGCGAAAGGCTATCTGAGGGATTTCCCCAACGTGCGCTGGCTGCTCACGGATGGCGTCGGTCTGAAGGGCGTGGAAAGTTGCACGATGGACTTTGTCTTTAGCTACCTAGTCCTTCAGCATTATCCCTCCTTGGAGCTGGTTGCCGGGTCGATTGCGGAAATGGTCCGCATTCTGCGCCCCGGTGCCGGGTTCCTCTTCCAATTCAACGGGTCGCAGCGGCCAACGATGAATTGGAGGGGGCGCTTTGTGTCTGCCGTTCTCGACAAGCTCTGCTCGATTGGTTTGCGGCGGCTTGCCCAATCCTGTGCGCCGCTCGTGGGGATTGATTCCGGAATGATTGGCAAGACTTGGCGCGGGATTTCTCTCCGATGCGACGAGGTGGATAAAATGGTCCGGAATGCCGGTGGCTTGCCAACCGGGTTTGCAGGGGCCGGTTCCCCTCTTGCCTGGTGCTTTGGGCACAAGGTTGATGAAGCGTGATGGCCATTTTCGATTCAATACTTGAAGGCGTGGCCGCGGCGTTGTAGGGGTCCTTCAAAGAGAACCCACGACATCTTTGCAACGCCGTACGTGACGAAAGCGGCGAGCACAGTGACAATTGCGCCTTTTCCGGTTGAGATACTCGGCGCCCTACGTAGCAAAAGCGCATGAAGGACGACGTTGACAACAATGTGGATGATATAAACGCAATACGAAACAGTTCCGAGCTCGCGAAGCCAGGCGACCCTCGTGATGCGCCCAGTCCAGCTCTGCGGTTGCCCGACTGCAAGAACAAGTAGTGTCACGTAGAAAAATGCCAGCCAGGTGTAACCGAAACTTTGCATGCCTAGTGTCGAGCTTTGCGGAGCAAACATCCACAGAGCGACAATTCCCAGCGTTAGAAGCGCAAGAACAGAATGCAAGAACACTGGGTGTTCTCTAACCCTCCCGAGGAGGTCTTCCGAGCGAGTCAAAGCGGCCGCGAGCATTCCTACGGCGAGAGCATCAGCGCGACACGGCATGAGTACGGTAACTCGGGGAGACGGAACATGAAGTCCCCAGAGGAGGAACAACCGAAAGACGGGAACTGCGATGATAACCGCAACGAGGATCGGCTTGAGGAAGCGAAAAGATACGAAGCGCACTAGGAGCGGCGCGACGAGGTAAAACTGTTCCTCGACGGCGAGTGACCACAAGTGCCCAAACCACGCGCCCGCTATACCGGCAAAATCGGACCCGATAACGTTTTGCAAGAACAGAAAGTGGCCAAAAACGCCAAAGTTAATCGGCGGCCGATTGCCCGAGTTCGATAAACGCGCAACCTGCGCGCCAGCGACGCTCATAACCCCCAAATAGAGGACAATCCATAGGTAATAAATAGGTACGATTCGAAAGAACCGGCGAACGTAAAACGCCTTGAAATAGGTCGGAGAGTCGCGCGCGTCGATCAGGATTCCACCGATCAAGAAACCGGAGAGCACGAAGAACAGGTCTACGCCGGTCCAACCCATAATGACAAAGCGCTGAAGGAATGCAGCAACACTACCAGTTGCGTTTGCGCCTCCCTGAGAAACGTAGTGAAAAACAAGGACGAGGAGTATCGCAATGCCCCTGAGACCATCAAGTTCAGGGACACGTCGTTTCTGCTCTCTTGTCACCATTTCCGTAACTGGAAACTAACAAGACGCGTCGGGAGGGTCAAGGTTGCTGCGAGGTATCGAGCCTGCCGGGTTATACCCCCTATCTTCCCGTTTTGGTTCCAGCCCCCTTTCAATGTACATTGCAATGGGTAACGGCACGCCAGGCGTGGTGCTTCGGGAGCAAGGCTTCTCGGGGAAAACCTTGATCACTCTGGGCATTAACTACTCGCAGATGCACGATTCCTCGGCGTGCCTGGTGCGCGGCGGCGAACTTCTGTTTGCGGTGGCGGAAGAACGGCTGAGCCGCGTGAAGCACGACGCGCGCTTCCCGCAGAACGCCATTCGCGCGTGCCTGGATTTCGGCAAAGTGCGCGCCGACCAACTGGATGAAGTGTGCTTCTGCTGGCCCACCGCCGGGCCGTTGTACCGGCACGATTTGAAGTGCTACGCCAGCGGCAAGATGCCCCTGACGTACCTGAGCGGGCTGAATTCCACGCTGTACTTTCTGAGCATGTGGCACCAGGAGAGCGGGGCGAAGAAATTCGCGCAGCAGTTCGGGCCAACGCGCGCGAAGATGCGCTTTGTGGATCATCACCTGGCGCACGCCATCAGCGCATATGCCTATTCCGGCTTCGACGAAGCAGCCGTGGCGGTGATGGACGGCCGCGGAGCCTGGGAAGCGACTTCGATCTGGCACGGGCGCAACGGCCGGCTGGAGCATATGCTCACCATTCCGTTTCCCGACTCGATTGGATTTTTCTACAGCGGCTTCACGGAATTTCTCGGGTTTCAGCCCAATAGCGACGAATGGAAGGTGATGGGGCTGGCGCCGTACGGGCAACCGGGCATCGATTTGTCTGCGTTTATCGATGTGCACGCGGCGCCGTATCGCGTCCAGGCCAGGCAGTTGGCGACTAACGGCACAGCGCCGCTGGCGCGCATGACCGCCAAACTCGGGCCGCCCCGCGCCGCGGAAAGCGAAATCGACGACCGGCACAAGAACATCGCCTACGCCGTTCAAGACGCCTGCGAAACCGCCATGATGAACGTCGTGCGCCTGGCCATCGAAAAAACCGGCTGCCGCAGTGTTTGCCTGGCCGGAGGCGTGGCGCTGAATTCCAAAGCCAATGGAAAGATTGCGTCTTCCGGGATGGTTGAGCGATTTTTCGTGCAACCGGCGGCCACGGACGATGGCGCGGCCCTGGGCGCGGCGTTCGCGCCATATCTGGACAACAACGGTAAGTTGCCGAACAAAGCCATGCGCCACGGATATTGGGGGCCGTCTTTTGACGACGAGGCCATCGAAGCGGCTCTGCGCACGTACAAATTGCATTACACCAGGCTGGTGGATCCCGCGGTGACCGCGGCGGAGCTGCTCGAGCAGGGGAAAATTCTCGGATGGTTTCAGGGCCGCATGGAGTTTGGCCCGCGCGCGCTGGGCAGCCGCTCGATCCTGGCGGATCCGCGCGATCCGGAGATGAACACCAGGGTCAACAACGCCGTCAAATTCCGCGAATGGTGGCGGCCGTTTGCGCCTTCGCTGAAAAAAGAAGCGGCGGAAGAATACCTCGAGTGCGTCTCCGATTCCCCGTTCATGATTCTGACCGCGCAAGTGCGCCCGGAGAAGCGCGGCGTGATTCCCGCTGTGACGCACGTGGACGGCAGCGCGCGGCCGCAAACGGTGGAAAAAGAAATCAATCCGCTCTACTGGCGGGTGATTGACGAATTCGGCAAGCGCACGGGCGTGCCGGTGGTCATGAACACCTCTTTCAACCTGCGTGGAGAAGCCATCGTGCATACGCCGGCAGATGCTATCCGCACTTTCTTCAGCTCCGGAATGGACGCGCTGGTGATTGGGAGCTTCCTCGTTGGCAAATAAGCTGAAAAACGAGTTGACGAATGAGCCGGCGCCGGTGATCCGGCAGGGAGCCATTGCGCTTCTCGGCCGCGCCGACGCGCCCACGGACGCGGTGCAAGAATATTGCGAACATCTGCGCGACGGGCTGCTTGGGCAGGGAATCAGCCTGGGCATCGAGCGCGTGGCGTGGGCGGAGAGAGGATGGCGGCGCGCGTTGCGCTCGCTGCGGCGCCACGCCAAGGGATGGCGCGGGATGTGGGTCCTGGTGCAGTACACGGCGCTGGCCTGGTCGGCGCGGGGTTTCCCGCGTCACCTCATGCGCGTGCTGCGGATCCTGAAGGGCGCGGGTTTGCGCATCGCGGTCGTTTATCATGACGCGGGGCCGTTCCCGGGAACGCGATGGATCGACCGGCTGCGGCGGCGCGCGCAATTGCGCCTGATGCGGGCGGCGCTGGACTTTTGTGATGTCGCGGTCTGCACCGTTCCGGCGGAGAAGCTGTCATGGATGGGAGCGCAGAATGGCAAAGCCGTTTTCATCCCCGTGGGGGCCAATCTTGCCCCCAACAGCGCAGGACAGCCGCGAAAGCAAATGGTCAGCAACGGGCAGTTGAGTGTGGCCGTGTTTGGCATTACCGGCGGGAAGGCTACCGCCAGGGAAATCGGCGAAATCGCCGAAGCGGTTCGCTACGCCGCTGCGCGGATTAAAGCTTTGCGCTTGATGGTTTTTGGCCGCAACGCCAAAGAAACGGAAGGCCAGCTGCGCAAGAGCCTGGAGGGCGCTCCGGTCGAGCTCCAGGTGCTGGGCCTGCTTTCCAGCGAAAATGTCGCGAAGAGCCTGCGCGCTTGCGACGTGCAGCTTTTTGTGCGCGGGCCGATTTCGTCCAGGCGGGGCAGCGCCCTTGCCGGAATTGCATGCGGCGTGCCGGTGATTGCCTTCGCCGGGCCGGAGACGGCGGCGCCCATCACCGAAGCGGGCATTGCGTTTTACTCGCCAGACAAAAAGGGCGAGCTGGGAGAAGTTTTGCTGCATGTCTTGCAGGACGAGCACTACCGCGTCTCGCTGGCGCAGCGGTGCTGGGTGGCCCAGCAGCGCTATTTCTCCTGGACCGCCATCGCCGAACGCTATGCCGAATTCCTAAGGAAAGACACCCAAGCGTAACCGCGAGCCCGATGTTGCAGACGCTGGGTTTCAGAGTTGCTTGAGCGCAGCGTGCGAACGCTCTGCAGCAGCGTTTGGCTGGGCGTCGGGGCGCTGGTCACCGGAGCGGAGAGACCAAGATGCGAAAGACTTGGCGCCCAGAACCTATTAGGCACGATTACTTGAATGCTCTGCCCTTCCAGTACTACTGACCCGATATTTTGTTACCACCGGTTTGTTTGACGAACCATACAGTCGTGTTCGCCGCAGTAGTGTCCTGGATGTGAATGCTATCCGGAAATACGGCTTGACCGCTTCCGTCGAGTGCCGTGTCGGGGAAAAAATACTCCAGCATGGTGCGGGTGCCCGACGGACAGCCTGTGCCGTTGTTGCAGATCGCCCCGGTGTGGATCACGTAAGGCGTTGCCGGCGCGATAGAGAAGGTCGGCGCTTTCGCCAGCGCATTCTGCGATTGCGACATATAGACGATCCAGTTCGCGTTGCTGTCCATGAAGTTCCTTGATGTCGTGCCATAGAAGAAGACATTAATCTTCCCGGCCTCCCCGGCCACGACCCACGGCTCCACAGTTGACTTGATCCCGAACGCGGACTGCACGATCGTCGGCAGCCTCCAGGTGGCCCCACCATTGGTGGAGCTGGTGTAGTAGCTATTGGTCCCGTCGCTGAACACAATGTATAGGTTGTTCGCCTTGTCGGCAGCGATCGACGCGAAGACGTGGTTCAGCGTAATGCACAGCGTCGGTGTGCAGGCCGGGACGGAGTAGACCTGCTTGATCGTCCACGTGCTGCCGCTATCGACCGACTTCGCCATATATAGGATCTGCGCCGTAGGATCGAAGAACACCAAGTAAACATTCCCGTTGCTGTCGGTGATGATGTTGCCCTCATCGCCTGGTTGGATGCCAAGATCCGGCGTTGTCACCAGGCTGACGGTCGGGAAGGTCACACCGCCATCCGTCGACTTGGCGACGTAAAGGGTGGCCGGACCAAATTGCACCGTGCCTAGGTTCTTACTGGTGATATACACTATGTTGCTGCCATAATTCGCAAGCCACTGGCGGTCGTCGTCGGGCACCGTCGAGCCGTTAGGATTGCAAGCCCAGAGGGTACCCTGGTCGTCCGAAACGCAGGTCGTATTGGAGCCCAGCCAGAGAGAGGTCATTACCACGCGGCCGGTGGGCAGCATGATCAGATCCTCGTCACCGCCACCCAAGCCCGCCCCATTGACTCCTGCTAGCTTGTTTGCCGCCGCCGCGCCGTCGGGCTCGCCCAGGTAGTTCCAGGTCGCGCCGCCGTCGAGTGAGCTCCACATGTCGCTCCCCGCGGGCACACCTTGCGTCGCTGCCACATATAAATTGCCGAGCGGATCATGGACCACGCGCGGTTCGCCATCGGAGTCGAAGAAGAGGCCTGTGCCGCCGGTGCCGGTAAGGTTCGGCGGACGCGTCAACTCGACCGGTCCGCTGAACGTGAAGTTCCCCTTACGGTAGCGCACCAGGCCGGTGTGTTGAATGGTAGTGGCAGGCTCCGGCTCCAGGATAATCTGGCCATTGTACGGCTGATTGACGCAAACTGCCGGCACGACTTGCACTTGGTAAGTGCCGGTCGGCAGCTGTCCACAGTCGACATCTTCCGCCGTAGGGTCGGAGGAGAGGCCGCTGCACACCAAGTTTCCCCCGGCATCGTAAATGTAAAGATCGATGTCGTTCTCAGGCTGGTTGGGGATATCGGATACATTGATGTGAACGGCGTAGTTCGGGTTCGTTGCATAGAAGGTTGCCGGTACGTTTACACTCAGCGTGTAGATATCACAAATCGTTGAATCGCAGACCGGATTGATCAACCCGAGCGCGTTCGTATCGCCGATGACACCGGTGACAGTGCCGGTCCAGCTCAAACTGGTGGTCGCGCCAGTCACAGCGGGGGCGTTTAGGGTTCCGCTGTAATTGGCGGCGAAGGCCGCTGGCCATAATGCTAGAAACGCGATAACGACAAGAACTAAGCTTACGGTCTGCCTCATCTTTGTCCTCCGAATGAAGTCCATACGCGCGAGCCCGTTGCTACTACACCTGTCTCACTGTGATAGTCTTGCTACTATCTCCGCTGGTTGTACAACGCCCACGCATAGTTTCAAAACGCCTGACCCGTGTCAAGCACTTTTTTTCGTGAGGCCCCTGCTGCCTAAAGGGCATTACGGCATGCAAAAAATATGGTTTTGGGGGAGGCATTTTCTCTTGGGGGTCGCTAACGGCTAGGTTGGTAGTATCATAGCGCTGCGATCTAGTAGTTACACTCGCACGGGGGCACGGCGTGCCGGCTCAGAAGACAGCGGTATTGACATCTAGCCATGACCGCTTGCGGGAGGCTGCGCAAGATTTATTCGCCGACCACGGCTACGAGGGCACTTCCACTGCGGACATCTGCCGGCTAGCGGGCACCAGCCAATCTCAGCTCATCAAGCATTTTGATAGCAAGCTGGGCCTTTTAGAGGCCGTCTTTGAGCACGCTTGGGAGCAGATTAACCCGGCCGTACGGCTTGCTGCGGAGAAGATTCCTTCCCCTACCGACAAGTTGAAAATTGTCGTCGATATGGTACTTACTTTTCTGGAAAAAGACCGCGCTCTTCGTACACTCTTTCTGTTAGAAGGCCGCCGCATTCGCGGCGATGGACATCTGGTCGTGATCACTCCCGGCTTTTTGGAATTCATCAAATTCCTCGACGGCATTTTGAAGGAAATGGCAGCCCGGAGTGAAATCTCGCCAAACATCAACATTCAGGCGCTTCGGTCGGGATTTATGGGCGCGATCGAGGGTCTCCTTCGCGATCAACACTTGGCCCGCACGTCGCGCTTCCCAGCTGCTTATTCGGAGGCGGATTCCCGCGTCATCTTCTCGACATTCCTCTCCGCCTGCCTGACAAAGTGATGAGTGCTCCGCAAAGTGCGGGAAGTGCTAGGACGGGTGGCCCGCCCGCGGACGTCCTTCTTTTGTCTTGACGGCAAAATCCCCAGAGAGAATATCACTGCTGTAAATCGCGGTGGAGTGGTGTGAGGAGAGTGCCCCGTCCTCGGGTCGTGAGGGCGGGGGTTTTGGTGTGGG
>Ga0307479_10004360_pt1 | contig 12940 bp, 11 predicted proteins | sample atmos_gasesECM4C_FD_203743 | JGI IMG/M metagenome (GOLD analysis project Ga0307479, IMG submission 203743) | Hardwood forest soil microbial communities from Morgan-Monroe State Forest, Indiana, United States - atmos_gasesECM4C_515 | ecosystem: Environmental > Terrestrial > Soil > Temperate...
CCGCCTCGACCATGGGTAAGCGGCTCCCGCGAAACTCTGGATGTTTCATGCCAGACTCGAACCAGAAAACTATGAACAAATCCAGATAACGACTCGCGCGATCGAGAGCGATAGCTTGGCCAAGGCGGTGCAATTGGTTTCCTAAAAAATTGCGAGCTTCGCATCTAGCTTTTAATATCGAGTAATGTCGTGGGGCCTCGGTAGCCCTGGTCGTATAGTGGCCCAGTATGTCAGACTGTCACTCTGATGACGCGGGTTCGAAATCGAGCTCGTCTCGACGAATATCCCGCCCAGGGCGCCTACCTTTCAACTACGGTTCCCTGCCGTTAAAAGGCGAAAGCGGCCAAGCTCTCGTGTACGTCGAGAACGACAGGTCCGACATCCACGGCTACGCGAAACGGGTCGGGCGCTACCTGGCGCTGATAGCGGAGTCGAACCTCCCCGACGAGGACAAGAAAGCCCTGATGGAGTTCAGCGAGGTCCTTAGGGCGCAAGGCCTCCACATAGGGAGGGTGATGAAGTACCTCTACCACCTCCGGGTCTGCGCGGGGAACATCACCAAGCTATCCGACACGCCGAGCCTCAAGGCCGCCGACGCGAGGGCGATAACAAAGCTCGTCGCGTGGCTGAACGGCTCTCCTAGGTACAAGCCCGAGACCCGCAAGGACTTCATCGTGGTCCTCAAGAGGTACTTCCAGTGGCTGAGAGCCCCGCCGGAGGAGTACCCGAGGTGGAGGAGGAAGCACTTCTACCCCCTCGAGGTCGAAGACCTCACAGCGACCCTGAAGGAGAACGACACGATACTCCCCTCGACCCTCTTCACTGCCGAGGACGTCAACGCGCTCCTGGCGGCCTCCGACCATCCTATGCTCAGCGCCTTCGTCGCCTTTATGGACGAGATCGGACCGAGAGAGGGAGAGGCCCTCTCGATGAACATCGGGAGCGTGGTCTTCGACGGGACGGACAGCGTATGCAAGCTCCGGGGGAAGACGGGGGAGAGGCAGATCTACCTGGTGAAGAGCGTCCAGATGCTCGCCAGATGGCTCGACGTCCACCCATTCAGGAGCAACTTGAACGCCGCCGTCTGGCTGAACCTCGGCAACCACAGGAGGTACCAGCCGTGGACCGCCCGCGCCTGTCAGTGCGCCGTTGACCGGCTTGCGAAGAGGGCCGGAATCAGGAAGAGGGCGTATCCGTATTTGTTCAGGCACTCGGCCGCAACCAGAGACGGAAGGCTCGGGTTCACAGAGTCTCAGCTCTGCCTGAAGTATGGATGGGTGATGGGGTCGCGGATGCCACGGATCTATCTTCACCTGGCGGGAACGGACCTGAAGCAGAAGATCATGGAGACATACGGCGGAAGGGAAGTCGAGAGGCCCAAGCCCCAAACGGTAAAGTGCCCGAGGTGCTCGGCGGCGAACCACCCGGGTCAGAACTATTGCTACACGTGCGGCTCCCCGCTTGAGCCCACGGCAAGGACCGTCGAGCTTGAGGAGATGAAGAAAGAACTGGGCGAGCTGAAGGACGCTCTGAAGTCTATCCTCTCCTCCTCTGCTCCTCCTCCTGCGAGACCTGGAGCCTAGCCTCCAGGGACTCTACCTTGCTGAGAAGGTGCTCGAGGAGAGAGCGGGGAACCTCCACTGTTTCGCTCTCGCTCGTTGTCTGTGCCATGACATCGGAGGATTCGCGGCGATATAACATCGCGACGACTAACGTATTGCCGCCCAAAATCAAGACGCTGACCTGATGAAAGGAGTATCCACCAACCTAAATGGACAGGAGCGCCAGACTCAGAGTGTTCAGAGGATGAGGTCATGGGCGGGAAGCCGCAGGTGAAAGTAGGTTCCCAGACGACCCAATCATAGCCGTCACCAAGGTCCTTCCGTTAGGGCCGTCCAGCGTCCCCCGGAGGTCAGGGAGAGCTTGGCCTGAAGCTTGGGATGACGGCGATCGTCGCGACGGCCGACGACACGCTCATGATGAAGAAGGTCTGGCATGGCGCCGTCCCCCGTCTAGCTAATATGCAGGGATTGCACATTGCGATAGAGCGAATAATGTGCAAGGCTTGCACATTAGTCGACTAGTGAGCGGGTGGATCCTCCCTGTCATCCGGGGCTCGCGGCCTTCCACCAACCAATGCACAAGAGTTGTGCATTAGCCTGGGAGCGACAATGCACAAGGGTTGTGCATTGGCAATGGGCGGGTTCGGTTCGAGAATCCATGCAGTTCCCGAGGCATTCCTCGTCTGCTAAGTCATGCATTTCCCGCGAAGACTGGACTGCCTACTCCAAATGCAATAATGTTCAAGGGTGGAGCATTAACCCGAACGCGCTAATGTTCCAGGGTGGAGCATTAGCAGGCAGCCGCCTAGGGTTGCCAGAATTAGCCCCAGGGTTGCCAAATTTGAGGTCCAAGGTTGCCAAAAAAGGCCTCAGGGTTGCCAATTCACTCAGAAGGTTGCCAAACTCCAGGTCGATGTTGACATCCAGGCAACGTCATGTTGACATGTCGCTCCTGATGTTGACATGACGGCCCTCCGATGTTGCCAAATCGCCCTTAGATGTTGGCATTTCCTCATGCTGGATGTCAACGTCCGTTCCCAGATGTCAACGTCCATTGCCCGCGTTAAATACTGACCGGGCCTTGGATGCCGTATTCTATTCTTTCTCTGTGTTTGAGGACGGCATTTGAAGGTCTGGCGCGAGCGGACGCCATCGAAGAACCCAATATGGCGAGGAATGGCTCTCTGCAGCTGTGTGGCACAAAAGAGAAGTTGATGAAGAGACCTTCGGGTGAAAGGAAACGAGGATAACGGCAGGCGAATTCGATAATGTCCGCCAATAAGTTACCAGCGGAAGCAGTCAAAATATCGATACCAGACGCAGACCATACCCGATCGCAACGAAGACACTATGCCGACAACGCGGCTTGTGGCTGAGGAGCTCGAAGGCTTCGGGAGGCCCGCGCACAGCTTCAGCTAGAGCTACATCACCATTTGCGCCCAGTCTGGCAACCCCGAGATGATTGGAAGGCTCTGCGTGCGCGTCTTCGTTAGGACGAACAAATTCCAAAATCAAGTCTAACGGCCATCTGGTGCCGTTGCGGATATGTTTCATTCTTGTCTCTTTCTTTTTTTTGGCCCGCTTTTCGGCCTGTGTCGCTGGATTTCGCCTGGTTCTTTTCAATCGCTCTCTCTCTCTTACGACGAGTTCCGCTTGTTCGGGCATTGTCTATGTGGCCTTCTCCTGCTCGTCGAGAGGTAGCCATGCATTCTCAGTATCTTCTTGACATTTCAGCCGAATCCCCAATAACCTAATAGTGCCTCCAGACGTCCGACCGAAGCTGAGATGGCTTCTTACGATGCACGAGATTGCGTGGCGTGCTTATTATGCTATGCGGTAGAAACAGCAAGGGAATCCTTCAAACATCGCTTAGAAGGGGACTTAGCCTAGTCGGTTCTCTCCGCGGAGAGGCCTTAGCCCTATATTTCGCGATTCCGGGTAACGTATGTCTGTCATTCACTTATTACTAGCAATCTTGGTATTTATGCTCCACTCGGTTTGGGCAAAGTCCCCTTGCCTCTGCACTGAAAGGTCAAGGGTTCGGGCCGGAAGGGATGCAATTAATTATCTAAGCGAATCCAATTTGGAAGACCCTAGTGAGGGGGTTTTGATAGCCTGCGATTTTGTTTACAGAGGTGGATTGCAGTCGGCCGGAACATTAACCGCGTTTTGTGTGTTCGCGCCTGATGCTGCGATGTAGTTAGGGCTTCCGCATGTGGCACCTGTAAGGGTAGCCTGCTGCAGGTTTGCCCCGTTGAAGTTTGTCATTTGGCTAGCTGAAAGACCGGTGAGCGTTGCGCCAGTAAGATCAGCGTTCTGTAGGGTGCCACCTTGGAAGTTGGCTCCCATGGCGAATGTATTTGCTAGGTTCGCTCCCTTCAGGTTCGCACCATGAAGGTTTGCGTTCAGTAGGTTGGCAAATTGCAGGTCGGCATTTTGGAGGTTGTCGCCCGAGAGGTCGTACCCTGCGAGATTGCAGTATTCGAGATTTGCTCCTTGCAGGTTAGCTCCGCCCTTGTTCGGAACCTGCGTCTGGCAGGAGCCGGGGGTGATTATTGACCAGGCGAGCCCCAAGAGTTGCTGATAACTCAATATTCCGGGGACGCCGGGGGACGGCGGCCCTGCAGGATAGATAACTATCTCGCGGTTTAAGCCGTCTATTGCGAAATCTGCGATGGGGACGGTCGGATCCAGGGCCACGTAGGTGTTCCGTATCTTGATGGGCTGACCAGGATTGCTGGCCCGACCTTGGGTGCAGGACGACGATGAGCTGGTCGTCGAGGAGTTCGTTATCACATGAATCGCGCAAGCCTGACCCGGAGGAGCCACCATCTCCTTCGCGATGTCATAGCTACTGACGAGCCCAGGATTGGAGCCTTCGACCACCAAGATCGAGTGGGCGAATAGTTCAGTGCTCAGAGTGCTGCCGTTCACGAATGGATGGTCAGAGATGTAGAAGTCCAGAATCCAGTGCTTGTATGTGATTCCCGTGTTCGTTGTTACGTTTTTCGGCGGCTGGTTTATCAGGACACCAACTATTCTGAACCCAGAACCTAGAGCAGTGAGGTCTGGTAGCAAGACCTTGTCTTTCACAGCATTTTCAGCGTACGCGACGGTATTCAGCGTCATGGTTCGCGGATCCGTCGGTGGAATGTTGAGGTATTCGCCTTTTGCGGAAGCTACGGCATCAAACGCACCGTTCGAAGTCCCTGCATCAATTGGTTTGTTACCACCGAGCTTGGATTGGATTACCGTCGCACCGCTAACCACCAGGATTGCCACTAGAGCGCAGACTACCAAATACCGCATTATCGTCATTGCTCATCCTCCCCAATACTGCACGGTTTGATTGCAAAGACCCACTGCAGCCACATTGTAGGGGTAATTTACCGTACCCGGTGCGCAACTCCCCCATCCTAGACCGGAACTCAGAGGCTCTGAACCCCAAACTGCGGTCGTGTAGACTGCCCCACTTGTTGTCGAGTATGGGCTATAATTATCGCAGGGGTTGTTGTAATTCATGTACCACGCCTCTGTTGATGTCTCAACTGGTCCGGAACTTAGGAATATCCCCATGTCCTGGCTTGAGACGTAGTAAGTACTCCAAGCCGGTGAATACGCTTCGCCCCTGGCAGTGTAGTGGCCTGAACTCATATCATAATTGTATGTCCAAACCTCGAGGTAACCTTGATCATTGTCGGGAATCGACGTGCCGAAAAGATAGCTACCAGCCTGGGCCCTTCCAGCAATCGCAAACTCCATGTAAACGTTCCTGCTATTCGAAATTCCAATAGCTTTGGATAAGTTCCCGTATCCATACCCCGTCTGACTCCATGAGTATGCGTCATTGCTATATCCCAGATTGACGTAAAGATCCATGTGACCGTTCGATGTCCCCGTGTTGAGAGTCCATGTATAGGGGATGCTATGAACCCCCACTCCGTATGCATTAGTGGTGTCCGAACCTCTTTCCTCAGCATAATAGTAACCTGGTTTTCCAGTTTGGCCGCCAGAGCTGCTGCACGTTGTTGCGTAGGCGGGCGGAGCCCCGATGAGCGTGAGGACCCCGTTTACCATAATTGCTGACAGGAATATTAACGCAACGCCGCCTGTCGAGGCAGGTACCAGCTTCATCTTACTCGTTTATGAAAGAGGTAACGGTTTATTTAAGGGGGAAGGATACAATGTGATACGATATAGCATAATTGTGAACGCTCTGCGGTCATGGAAAGTCTAAATGGAACCGCGATATTCGCGCAAATATAGAAATGGAAAGACGGCCTGTCTCGGTTCACGTGAATTTCAGGATAGCCGCTGCATACAAGGCCGTTCTAGAGGAAGAAGCTTCGAAACGAGACATGCATCTGAATGCCCTAGTCAATCACATTCTTGCGAAATTCATTTTCTTTGGTAGCATTATAGAAGAGTCCAACCGCGTCGTGTTTCAGAAGGATTTTCTTACCCGAATCATACCATTGATTTCTTCAGATGATTTCGATGAAATAGCAAGAACCCTCGCTATCGCTGTGTTGAAACCAGCGATAACGTTCTCGGGCATGCCGATAAGCATGAACGATTTGGTCAAGAACTACTTCCTGCCAATGGGTATGTACTCGGGCTGGTTTCAGGCGAGAATTGTCAAGACACCATCGGAGTACAAACTGATCTTGCAACACGAGTACGGTCCGAAGTGGACAGCCTTCTTGAAGGAGTATTACTCAGTAGCAATCAAGTCGCTGGCACTCAGGGAGGTGAGCGTTGTTGCTGCTGATGGAATCCTTGAAATCAGCTACCGGTAAATCGTCTTCAAGCGGGACCAAGCAGTGTCGCAAATCCAAGTCTGAGTGGTTCAGCGTGATTACCTGGATGGCACGATCTCAAGACGTTGCGAGCTTACCCAGAAGGGAACGAATGCTGTCACGAAGAGGATAGACCTTGACTAACGATATTTCCCCTGGCGAAGCACCTTTATGAACTACCGTCACAATTAGGCAGTACCCAATTTACACCCCTCACACCCATTGGACGCCCCAAACGATAGTGGTACTCCCAAAATAGCTTCTTTCCCATAGAGTAGGTGGATCCTTCCTCATTCCCCACTCCACGCGAGCACATAGCAGCCGACACCCCGCGAAACGAGCTCTTTCGGACCGAAGTTGAGCGGCCCCGCTTCGAGGCGGGGTGAAGGCGAAATCCGAGCGTAGTGGCAAAGACGGGGAGGGAGCCCCGAAGGGGCGGAAGGCCGTGAGGAGCGACCGAAGGTAGCGACGGACGCGGCGAGCGAAGCGAGGGGGTGAATTTGCCACGGAGCGAAGGATGAGCCTGAAGGGATGCAATTAATTATTTAGGCGAATCCTCCTCGGACGACGGATTTGGACTGGCATGACGTGCCGTTCGATTCTTTTGGAAGGGTTCCCGGGGTCTGATAAAACCGGTCTCGATCACTTCTTGGAGGAGACTTGTGGAATGCGCAGGTCATCATTGCCATCGCGTCGAGCTCGCGCGCCAGCGGCACCCTCTCGGATGATGAGCGAGCTATGTGCTCTTCGTCATCTTATTGGCTAAAGTTCCCTTGCAAAGCGTAAGCCTCGCCGTTGCTCAACCATACGTAACCCACAAAAGGCGACCCGATGTCAGTCAGGTTTCCCTGCACCGAGCAAGAAACAATCGCGTGCGCCATCGGCTTGATATCTACCGCTCCACACGCCAACGGATGATTCTGGCCGTTGAAGGACAGCGTTCCCTCGCCGGTCGTGCTGATGTCGGATTGAATCAAGCTGACGAGAGAGATGGTGCACTGCCCTCTGGATGAGCTGCAATCAACCGAAGCAATCGAAATGGGGTTTGCCATTCCACGCCCCTCAGGATTAGGAGCAAGCGCGAGGCTAATGCATACCACTAGCGCAAGCATCACAAGTGCGAAACTATGCACATGGACCCGCATGGAATGTTTGACATCAGCCAAGGCGACCATTAGAAATGAATTCCTCCCCGAGCCCTGAGAGTAGGAGCGAAATCTCCCTTTAAGACTTATGAATCTAGGATCCGGCTATCGTGGCCAGAATAGAAAAGAAAACATGCTCAGGAACGCGTTCGCCTAGTTGCTCTCCGAAATAGTCACGGCGGTTCCCGACGCCACACAGCTTCCCAAGTTGAGGTTGTTGGTTTCGCCTGTGAGGGCCAAGGTTCCACACGACACCGAGCCAGCATTATTATCCACCTTGACTCCTAGGGTAACGCCTGAGTTGAAGTTCGCCTGCGAATTACCCTGGAATCCAAAAATACCGAATTCAGTATCAGACCAATTGTTGTACAGCGGGAGGACAGCTCCAACAGTGTCCGCGTAACATGATGGAGTCACACCGCTATCGCAAAAAACCGCAGAGTGCATTGTGCTGGTAATGTTGCCAGTGAGCATGTAGTTGGTAAGATGTGCGGGGTCGCGGTAATTTGTGTCGGTCGCCGCTGCGCTGTTCAAGAAGCAATTATTAGCATTCAATGGATCTTGACTCCAGTTCGGAGGACAATTCCCGCAGAACATGTGATATTGGATGAGCCAGTACTCAATGAAAAGCACTGAACCCAGAACATTTCCTTGTTGTTTGAGTACAAATTGTTCCCATCCATTAGGCCATAGCTGCCCCGAGCCACAAGGCCCATATACAGACTGCGGAAATTCGTTAGTGTTTAGCTGGAGGGAATAATAATCACATCCCCACGAGGGATCACATTCTGAGCTATAACCAGTTAGTGAAGGGAAACTTCCATGTACGTTCGTCGCGATGCCTTGAAGAACGTTATTGGCGCTATCGTCGTTGCCGTTTCCGACCGTCTCCGCGCCCTTCGGAGGAGGAGAGCACCGCTCAGGGATCCACACAATATTTGGATATGAGGCACTAAAGCAACCGATTCCCGGGGTGGGAGTTGAATTCATAGCCTTCACCCACTCCACCGGCGTGAGAGAAGTGGAAGTTGCAATCGCCGGTTGCCCCTGCATCGCAAGAAGGTTCGCTACGAGGATACCAAAGCAAAGCTTCGTCGTCAATCTGTCAAGTCTCAAACTAACACACTGACATGTGATATCGCATAAGTATTTACGCCCTCCACATGTTTCTAACTAAGACTCATCTGAAGGCGAACTGGGGACAGTCGTTCCCTTTTCGAGAAATATTAGCACAAATTCGCGGGGTTTTCTACCAAGTGTAAAGGCACAGCCTAGAGTACCCACGGAAAGGGTGAACCCCAATAACGGCCTCTTTTCGCAAGAATGGCTGAATTCTCCCCTTTCTCCCCCCCTCCTCGCGAGCCCATAGCATTCAACACCCCCGCGAAACGAGCTCTTCGGGAGAGCGAGGTTGAGCGGCGCTTCGAGGCGGGGTGAAGGCGAAATCCGAGCGTAGTGGCAAAGAGGGGGGAGGGAGCCCCGAAGGGGCGGAAGACCGTGAGGAGCGACCGAAGGGAGCGACGGACACGGCGAGCGAAGCGATGGGGTGAATGCATCTCACGCACACGGCGGCGGAACCACCGATAGTGTCCATAGGAGGCACCAACTCTGCCGAATATTTGGTACCCACAGTGGTCACCATCTTCACTTTCCGGGGTCAACTCGTCGTCGTTCTTAGGACCCAACGCTCCCTCGACCGCTTCGCGTCGATGGATAGTTCCTCCTCCGTCCATCCATGGATTCCGCAGACGTCGAAAACGGCGAGGTCGGGGTAGTGGACGAAAGTGCCCCGGGGCATTCCTCTTTGACCTCCTTCTGCAGGGCGTCCGGGAAGCTGTCCGTGAAGAGATACTTCGCCCTCGCTTGGGACTTCAACACGCCCGCGTCGAGGAGAACGTCGAAAGTCTTCTTCACAAGTCTCTTGCTCGCAGGGAGGCCCAGGTTTCGAACCTTGACCTGACGCGAGGAGTGATACTCTTAGATCCCTGTAATCGTGTGGATGTGGACTTCCTCGCACTGCTCGCCCACTGCGCACCCGCAGCCCGCGCGGTGTCCGCCCCGCCTCAGGGTTCCGCGGTAGAGCCCGTCTTCGAGCTTCTTACCGTTCTTCGCTTCCCAGGCCTAGATAGGGAGGCCGTGCTTGGCTCGATTTTGCCAAAAGTACCTGTCATACGCGCCTGAGCCCGTGTTCTTCTGATAAATGAGGTTCATCCCTTCATAGAGGTACACCATGGTCGGGAATAATCGCCACTACTCCGGCGCAGGCCAAGAAGAGCGAGCACCTGAACTCATCGGACAGGTCGCCGTTCCTTCGGACTACAAAGATAGGCCACGAGATAAGGAAGGGTATGAGGGCGGTGCAATTGCCGTGGAGACCCTATGTCTTCCGCACCTACTTCGACACCGCCCTGATGCTATCGGAGAGCAAGGGGATGATAAGCCATGCCTACCAGCAGTTTTGGATGGGTCACACCGGCGACATCGAGGCCCAGCTATGGGCTCGCGTGGAGGGGGGGAGGGAAAGGGGGAAGAATTGGGCTATCCTGGCAGAAAGAAGCGATTCCCGAGACATACCCTTTCTGCGGGAAAAGTGGTAAGATTCTCAATAAGAAAGGGTCACCGGTCTTCATGTGAATACTAAAATACGCGGAGTTGCCGTTTTTGCAATCCAGTGGCACCCTCTTTTGGAAGACAAAGAGTTGTATCTGGTGAATGTTGCTATCTCTCTTAGGACAAGCCGTGTCCGTCGCCTTGTTGTCTCATTCCTTATTCGAAATCCGGGCGTTTGGTTTCTCCTTTCAGACATTTGCCATAGCACAGGGAAGAGCACGAATCAAATCATTGGTGCGCTGCGCGGCATTATAGGCGAGTATGAACCAAGATATTCCTTTCTGAAGCTGCGGATTGTCCAGCAAAAAGAAATCGTGACGTCGTCAAAAAGAAAGCGGAAGTTATACAAACTCGCAGACATGAACGAGGAAACCCTCCGGTTGATTGAGTCTATCTTGGACAAAAACAAGAAAGCGGGCGAATTCTAGCTTACCGCGGTTGGACCCGATTGCCGCATTGCGTAGTGAGCTCAGTGCGGCCTATCAGATAGGTTCACAGGCCAACTGAAGGAGACCGCGTCGAATTTGCGACCCAACCGCCGAACTCCACCTTTGGCCTCCGTACTGTGAAAAAGGGTTAAGAGGTGCTTAGTTGCCCGCTCAGAAGATTCTTCTATCCAGTCGTAGTTACGACCGTAGTTACAGTCGTAAGTCGATTTTATAAATGAGCACCTGTTCTTAAGTATCGGTATTCTACTAATGAAGCTCGGAGTCGGCGGAAAGCGAACTGCCATTGCCGCCCGGAGCCTCTCCTATACCCTTGTTGCTGTCACAGTCGGATTGGTCGCGATAACCACAGCTTTCTATTCGCAGGGCGCATTATCCGCGAATCCTAATGCGAATTCGTCGAGTTCTTCTCTCCTCTCGTCGCCGTCAGTCTCCAGCAGCAGTAACTCAACAACCGTTCAGTCGTCAGCCGTTCAAGCGGCAACCGCTCTACACCGGTTGGTGTGGGCGCCGAATTCCCCAACGGTGTGCGGAGACCGCGGATTCTGCTTCATCAATGCAACGCTCGGGTTCTCGGGCAATACTACGCTGACAACCACCTCATCGGATACGACCATTGTCAGAGGCAATACAACGACAATTGTTCATGGATTTGCTACGACCATTATCAGAACTCTCACGGTGACAGTCTCGTCGTGTCAGCCCAGTGGTACGTTGGCTAACCACACCTCATCGGCGACGTCAACGAGCTGCACCTCATCGGTTACGACTAATGTCGTAAGGGACGGTGTGTTTGGTAGTCCGGTCGTGTATCCGGTAACGGCTACCGCATTCTTTCGGGACGCAGTGACTGGCCAGAATGTCACTACGAGCGCCGGGCTCTCTGTTATTTCATTCGGCTGCGGCATCCAGCCGACCGGATTTTCCAACTGCTACATAGGTGGTTCCGTGCCTCCTGGGCACACCTACAAAGTCACCGTGTTCATCACAAAGGAGTACTACCCGTGTTCGCTAAAGATAACTCGCGCACCCTGTACATCGGAATTGCTCGCACCAGCCCGGACGATTACGGTAACGGTGTGAGCTGGTCAAGTTGGTGACCATGTCCCTCCGCCCGTCGATTCGGAGAGGATTCTACCAAATCAATTCTTTTCGAAAATACGGAGGAAGAAATACTCTGCTAGTATTAGCCGCGATCTTCACCATTCTCATGATTGGAACGTTGCCAATCGCACGTGCGTTCTCTGGAACTGCATACACAGCTGAATTCTGGATAAGTTCCCCTGGATGCCCCATTGACTTGGGCAATAACAACGGTAGTGACATCCAGGCCAGATTCGAGACGGATTTCAATACCGGACAATTGGTCATCAACGAGGTCGGCCAGCAGAATAGTACTAACGTGGACGGTGACTTCAAGTTCGATGAATTCACGCAAGGTTACTACGTGATTGCCGGTCCTACGTCTGAATATCCAGGCGTCGAAGCATGGGGCGACTTCCAGAGTTACCTTTTCCATGATATAGGGATGACAGTCACTGCACCCGCAGATGGAACAGGTAATGCGGCCACCATTTTCCCATCACAGCATATGTCGGAATTTTACGGTGCAAACTTCAGTACTGCAAAAGACGAATTCCAGATTATCATCAGCCAGAGTTCATCTGGTATTGTGGCCGAGTTCGACATCATCAACGCAGTTGGGACAGTTCTGGCCAATCCGACCTTGACTTGGTCATTTCCCTCGGGTCATAGCAATCCTCCTCCGTATGCTAATTACGGCGTGAGTGATGAGCTAGTCGGTCTGGAGCTCTACGGGAACGCGAACTTGCTTTCAGGAACTGACTTCCAGATCGAGTCGGTTATTCATCCGTACACGCAAACAAGTTTCACTGGTTACTACACCCAGCCCTACCAACAGACTTCACCCGGAGTCGGGTCACAATTTACAATTCCGCCGAACGGAGGGCCGTGTTTTACTACCTGGTCCGAAGATGAAGGAGTCTCTAGCGCAACATATACTTACGGAAGCTCGGGGCCCGTTCAAAGTAGTAACGAATATTATCAATACGTTGAGGTTACATAGTCTGCAGCTCGGTTTGTTTCCTCAATTTAGCGAGAATTGGCTATCCGCGCAGTTTCGGGTTTTGAGACTCGCCCCCTCTCTGGCTTAGGTCGGTCCTACGAATCTTCGGCTCTCAACGTCGGCTCAGAGCAGCAGTCAGGTTCTCCACTCTCTAATCGTCATTGAGGAGCCCCGCAGTAATAGTCTCCCGATATTCGCTAACCCGGGTGGTCTGGTCTTGATCCCGAAAGAAGCCAGTGAGACCGTGGGTTTGTACCTATTTTGGGACTAAATCCCGTCGGGCTCGAACCCG
>Ga0307479_10004362_pt1 | contig 12937 bp, 10 predicted proteins | sample atmos_gasesECM4C_FD_203743 | JGI IMG/M metagenome (GOLD analysis project Ga0307479, IMG submission 203743) | Hardwood forest soil microbial communities from Morgan-Monroe State Forest, Indiana, United States - atmos_gasesECM4C_515 | ecosystem: Environmental > Terrestrial > Soil > Temperate...
AATTTGATAAACAGAGTTGAACTGCGGAAAAGCGCCATTCTGATTGATGTCGCCAAATAAGGAGAGCTTGCGCCCCTCGCTGCCGACATAACCTATCTGAGCGATCACCCTACCGCCCAGGCTCTTTTCCACCTGCAGGTTGTAATTCAAGTAGTAGGGTGTGCGGAAGTTCTGATTGACGGAGAAAACAGCCAGGTTTTGGGGGTCTCCTGCCGCCGTGCAGAAGGGGCTAGCGCAGGTTTGGATCCCAGGAAAGATGAAGCCGGTCGGGCTGGCCGCCATCGTCTGGTCCCAATTGTAGGCTGTCTGTCCTAAGACGTTTGTGGTGTAGAGAGGATAGGGCTTCGGACCAAACGGATTTCCCTCCACGCCATCGCTGCCCACATGGTTGTCCAGGAAGGGGTTCATATTGATCTGGTCATAGTAGACACCCACGCCGCCGCGCAGCACCAAACCGCTAAAGGAGGCTGGATGGTAGGCAAAACCCAGGCGAGGGGCAAAGGCCTGCCGGTCGGGCGGGAAGATGCCATCTGCGTTGACGCCTTGAACCCGAAACCCCTTCACCTGATCAAAGAACGCCAGATCCTTGGCGCCGTCGTGTAGCGGACCAAAGTATTCGTAGCGCAGGCCGAGGGTAAGATTGAAATTCCGGGTAATCTGCCAGGAGTCCTGGAGATGCGCGTTAAAGGCGTTCACGCGTACCGTGCGCTCCGGGTTTCCCACGGCGAGAATAGATTTGGCCACGTCGCCGGCCAGGAAATCAGCTAGCGTCAGGGCCCTGCCGAGCAGACCTGACGTGCTCAGAGAGGCACAAGCTGGCGTAACGCAACCGGCCCACGGTCCCTGACTGCCGTCGAACGTAAATCTGCCGCGTCCTCGGCGGTGGTAAAACTCATTCACATTGGCGAAGCGGATCTCCGCGCCGAAGCGCAGTTGGTGCGCGCCCTGAGAATAGGAAGCGTCGTCGGTAATGTGGTAGGTGATGTCGTTGCGACCGCTAGGACTGGTCACGCCCACGCCGTCAAATCCGTGAATTTGAAGCTCTGATGCTCCCAGCAAGTGCATATCAGGGCTCACATTTAAGCCACCAAAACCCGGCTGGAAGCTATGGTTGTTGTCTTTGAAGAGTTGATTGAAGTAGTTCGCCCCGACCAACACCTGGTTGGTCAAGCGCGATGAAAACGTTGAATTCAACACCAGAGAGTAATTGTAAACGTGAATTGGCGCCACTTCGAAATAAAACGGATCGATAGACGACGCCGTAGCCAGCGCTGCGCTAATCCCTAGAGGTGCGATTTGGTTTCCCTGACCGCCAAACCAGTGGAAAAAAAGACGGTGTTTATCGTTGATGTTGTAATCCAGTTTGACCACGCCGTTGTAGTCGTATCCGTAGGCAGGCACAGGAGAAAAATAATTACCTACTGACAGCTTCCCGTTGGTGATGCTACCGCGCGTGTTGCCCTGCGGCCAGTAGCCATTCGGCCCGATGAGATTTTGCGAAGTGGGGCTGGGGGCTACCGGAGCATAAGCGCCGTAGATGCCGCCGGGGTTATTGAGAATGTCCGCAGCCAGGTTGACCCATGCCTGGGAGGGCTGGGTGGTTAAGCCCGACAAACCGATGAGGAAATCATTTTTCTCGTAGCCCACTGAATAAAACAACTTCTCCTTCTTGAACGGCCCGCCAACCCAGAAACCGTAGTTTTCGTTGCGCAAGGGAGGCGATTTAGGTACGACGGCACTCGGGACAAAGAAGGGGGAGTGCGCCGCGAAGGCTTCGTTGCGGTTGTAATAGTAAAGCGAACCGTGAATATCATTTCCGCCGCTCTTAATCGTTAAGTTGACCGTGCCGCCGGCATTGCGCCCGGCCTCGGACCCGGATTGAGTCTGCGAAGAAAATTCGCTGACAGAATCCATGGGCAAAAGAACACCTGCGATCCCGGCGACACCGCCCTGGTTGACAGCCGGAATGTTATGCCAGAAGTCGTTGTTGTCCACGCCGTCAATCTGCCAGTCCACTTGATTGCCGCGGGTGCCATTGACGGAGACGAATCCTCCCACATTGATACCGCCAGCGCCAGGTTGCAAACCAATGAGCTGTGTGAAGTCGCGCCCTGCGATGGGAACAGCATCCATAACCTTTTCGTCGATAGTCATGTTTTGTGTTGCCGTGGTCGAGTCCAGGGTCAACGCGGCCGCAGAAACCTCAATCGCTGTCGACGCCTGCCCCATCTTCAGCGGAATGGACAGGGTATAGACCTGTCCTGCAACCACCTCCACCTTGTCCACGGTGTAAGTTGGGAATCCTGACGCGGTAACGCTTACCGTGTAGAGGCCGAGTGGCAAGTCCTGAAAGGCAAATTGACCTTCACTCGATGTGACCGTCATGTGATCAATATTCGTCGCAGTTTCTGTGGCCTTCACCGTCGCTCCAGGCACGGAAGCTCCCGAAGGGTCGGTCACTGTGCCGTTAATTGATCCACGGAAGGTCTGTGAATTTGCAATCACTGCAAACGATAACGTAAAGAACAATACGGAAAGTAAGCGTTTCATGGATGAGCTCTCCCTGGTAAAGTTGCGACCAACCCTTGGCCCTGAAAAAGCGGACTTCGCTGTTTCAAAAACAACGTGCCCACCCCTAATCCGGGTGCCTCGACTGATTTTGCAGTCTTGAAAACTACCTAAGGAAAATACAGGCCAGCGCGCCCCTTTGAAGGGCAAAATACTCCGCCCTAAAGGAAACTGTCAATGAGAATTTACATTAGTAGAAGGAATAGATTTCATGAATTAATAAATATGATGTCGGGGGACTGTTAAAAACCGGGGATTGGCAGGCCTGCCGGGAAAGAACTGCTCGACAATCAGGGCTCCAAATGGACAATGAATGCAAATAATTCGGGGAGCCTCAAGTAATGACGAGCGCAAGATTGAAAAATGTGTTGATCACCGGCGCGACCGACGGCTTGGGTAAAGCTGCGGCAGTGTTGCTGGCGCAACGCGGTTATCGGGTTTTTGCGGCGGGGCGCTCGGCGGAAAAACGCCGGCAGCTGGATGAGTTGGCACGGCAGCAAAAGCTCGCGCTTGAAACGTTGAATGTGGATGTCTGCGACGACGTTTCGGTGAAAGAGGGCGTGGCGGCAGTGATCGCCAAGGCGGGTTCGGTGGATGTGCTCATCAATAACGCGGGGATTGTTTATGTGACCACCGTGGAAGACACGCGCATGGAGGATTGGCGGCGCCAATTCGAAACGAACTTTTTTGGAGTGGTGCGGGTCACGCAGGTGGTTCTGCCGCACATGCGAACGAGGCGGCGCGGACGTATTCTGATGGTGAGCTCCGTTTCGGGGATTATTACTCCGCCGACGCAAGGTCCTTACAGCAGCAGCAAGCACGCGATGGAAGGATTGAGCAACGCCTTGCGATTAGAGATGTATCCGTTCGGAGTCGAGGTGATTTTGATTGAGCCTGGCTACATCATGACCAACCTGCAGAACACTGCCGCGGAGTTGATGGAACCCTACGCGGATAAGATTACTGCCGGGCCTTATGCCAGGATTTATTCCGGAGCATTTGCGGGAGCTACGAGCGCGAGGAAAAAATCGAAGACCACGGCGGAGGACTGCGCCCGCGTGATGTTGAGAGCTATTGAAGCGCCCAGTCCTAAAGCGCGTTATGGAGTGACTCCGCTAGCGACCATGGCGAAGTGGGCTAAGCGGTTGCTGCCAGATAGTGCGATTGATGCTTTGATTCGGCGCAGATATGGAATTGTTCGCGACCGGTTGAGCGGGAATTGAGATTGTTTCGCAGAGAAAAATTCTTACTGCACGATTTGCTCGGGAATTGAATGGCGGCTAGCGCTCACCCGCCACGGCAGGTAAACCCTTTGCAAAAACCGAAACCGCAAAGGGTAGGCCACCCAGGGTCCACTAGTAGCTGATGGCCTTCTCTTGTCGGCCCTGGAGTTTTAAGGGTTGGTAACCTGGAACGAAAGGCTGTTTTCGCGCAGAGCTTCCCATCGTTTGGCCCAGGCCTCGTGCGCGGGGCTTTCGGCGTAATCGGCTGCGGTTTCTGGGCTGGTGAACTCGATAGCGTAGACGCCGCTGAAATCCCTGATCTGGTTACGATTTGTTTTGAGCCAGATATTTTTTACGCCGGGAATTTTGCGCGCTAGATCCTTGATGCCGTCCAAGGCCTTCTGCCTGTCATTCTCGGACGTAGCGTCTTTAAATTTGTAGACCACGACATGCAGGACAGTTTTGGGCTGCCCAAATTTATTTTGCGCGGCGACGCGTGTGGCGCGTAGCGATCCTACAGCTACTCCAGCGCCGAATAGCCCCGCACATAATGCGACTTGCAAGCCAAGTTGTTTGATGGACGGCACGCTGCTCCTCCTGTTTCGATAACCACTTAGTTTATGTGCGCCGACGCGCGCGAAGCAATTCGTGAAGCCGGATTCCATACGCACCCCACACGTTGGCACGCAACAAACGCGCCACCAGATGTTGGACGCGAGGATTAGAGGAAAGTGGTAGATGGTAGGAGCATTTCTGCGACACTTCACGGCCGTCGAATGGCGAATTTAATTGGTGCGCGATGCTTTGCTATTGCCGACGTGGCTTGATTGTCGATTAGCTTCGGCGCAGGCGCGAGCGCGATTGAGGAGGAGGTCGCGCTCGCGTGCGTTGCGGGTTAGCGATGCGGCGCGTTCGAACTCCGTGCAGGCTTCCTCGTTGCGGTCGAGTTTAGAAAGAAGATCGCCCCGCACACTGGGCAACAAATGGTAGGTCTTGAGAGAGGGCTCTTGAGTCAGGGTCTCAACGATTTCGAGTCCGGCCGCGGGACCGAAGGCCATCGCGACGGCAACGGCGCGATTCAATTCGATCACGGGTGATGGAGAATATTCGAGGAGTTCCTGGTAGAGCGAGGCAATGCGCTCCCAGTTGGTTTCCGCGGGCATAGTTGCTCGCGCATGACAGGCGGCGATGGCGGCCTGCAAGGTGTATGGACCGCGTGCGCCGCCAAGCTTCTGAGAACGGTCCAGCGCAGCGAGTCCGCGGGAGATGAGCAGCTGATCCCATCGCGAGCGGTCTTGATCGAGCAATAAAATAGGCTCTCCTGCAAGGCCGACGCGCGAGGCGGCGCGCGAAGCTTGAATCTCCATGAGCGCGACGAGACCGTGAACCTCCGGCTCGGCGGAAGCCAACTCGGCCAGAATGCGGCCGAGACGCAGCGCTTCCTCGCACAGGGCGGGACGCATCAAGTCATCACCGGCGGTGGCGGAGTAGCCTTCGTTGAAGACGAGGTAGATGACTTCGAGCACGGACGACAAGCGCTCGGCCAATTCGGCTTTGCGGGGGAGCTCGAAAGGGACACGCTTTTCTGAGAGAGTGCGCTTGGCGCGCACGATGCGCTGGGCAATGGTAGGTTCCGGGACGAGAAATGCGCGAGCAATTTCATCGGTGGTCAATCCACCGAGCAAGCGAAGTGTGAGTGCGACGCGGGCCTCCGGAGTGAGCACCGGATGGCAGGCGACGAATATCAGGCGGAGAAGGTCGTCGCCAACGTGATCGTCGATCGCGGATTCCAAAGCAGCCACGGCGGCCTCCTGCCGGGCATCAACTTCGCGTCCGAGCTCTTGGTGCTTACGTTCGAGAAGTTTTGCTCTGCGGAAGGTGTCAATGGCGCGATGCTTCGCCGCGGCCATGAGCCAGGCGCCCGGATTATCCGGGATGCCTGACTCTGGCCAACGCTCGAGAGCGGCGACGAGCGCATCCTGTGCGAGGTCTTCCGCGAGACTGACGTCACGCACCATGCGCGCGAGTCCGGCAATGAGCCGGGGGGACTCGATTCCCCAGACGGCGTCGATCGCGCGATGAATGTCGGTGGACATGATCCACCATCGATCAAAACATCTTTAATTCGTGCGCGCAACCGCACCACGGTTATCCAGGCAAATCGCGCTTAGATGCGGTTGTCGTTCTATGCTTGGGGAGGAAAATCTTCCGGTCCGTACATTTGGCGAACTTCGGTCTCGCCTTCCCAGCCGGGCCAGTGTTGCCGGTGAAGATCCATGAAGTGCTTGGCTGACTCCAGAGCTTCCTCTTTGGAATTAAAGTTCAAGATTGCGAAGCCGCCGATAACCTCCTTGGTTTCGGTGAAGGGACCATCGATGACAGAAATCTTTCCGCCGGTAAGGCGAACGCGATTGCTCTGCGCCGTTGCGGCCAGTCCCCCGGATATAACCATGCTGCCATTTTTGATTGCTTCCTGACTGATCTGGTGCATCGCATCCATCAATCCCTTGGGTGGCGGGGCGCAATTTTCGGGGTGTTTTACCATCATCATGAATCGCATTGTTTTTCTCCTTTTGATTTGACCGGTGTAAGTCGCCGGGTAATTTTTTGGTTCTATTTATACGTCGAACGAAGAGCAGATAAATCGACAAGCTTTTTAACTTTTTTCTTTGGCGCGAAATTACGGTTTCGATTTGGCGGACAGGGCACGGAGTCTTTCTTCCTGGGCTCTGAGTTCCGGAGTAAGCTCGACGCCAAAATCGAAGGCCTCGAATACCGGGCGAATTTCGACTTCGGTACCGCCATCAAATGGAGCGCGTTTGAGCCACTCCACGGCTTCTTCGATGGACTTGACCTGCCAGAGCCAGTAACCGGCAATGAGTTCCTTGGTCTCGGCAAAAGGTCCGTCGGTGACGGTGCGCTGCTGCCCAGAAAACTTGATGCGCTTGCCTTTGGAGCTGGCATGCAAGCCATCCGCTGCGAGCAGTACACCGGCTTTAACTAATTCTTCGTTGAATTTTCCCATAGCGGTAAAGGTTTCCCGGGTGGGCATGATGCCCGCTTCGGAGTCCTTGCTCGCTTTGACAATCACCATAATTCGCATCGTGACTCTCCTTTTGAGTTGAATTGAATCCTTCACTTATACGTCGAACGAACAACAGCAAAATCGACAGGTGAAACCGATAAGCCACGAAATTTCTTAACCCGCTGAAAACAGTGGTTTTGCCCAGTGACATATTTGTGGCCAGGCCGCGTCGCAGATGAAATGCAGTAGTCGGCTGAGTGACAGCAAGGTTTGGACGCATAGAAAAAGCTGCTGGTGGGCCAAAATGTAGCTTCCGAGAATATGGCAGCCAGCCCAGATAATCGATGGGGCGAATTTTAAAAGCAGGCAGGTCAGAGCGCAGACGAGATGGTTCAAGTGCCCGGCGGCTTTGCTCAGCGGATCCCCGGACAGGATAAGAGGCACCAGCCTGAATGTCACGGTGAGCGCTAATTTAGCGGCTTGAGAGGTTGTGTTTTCGGTTGCCATGATGGCCTCCAGTTCGTTTTTCGTGACTCACTTACACGTCGAACGAGGGGCGATGAGATCGACAGGCGCGCCGATTTTTTGACCAGGTGGAAGGAGATGCGCTGGGGGGCGGAACGATTTATTTTGAGGATTCGGCGCTGTGCGCGGTCGTCCAAGTCTTGACCGTGGTGGATAATTCGGCAAGTACTTGCGAGTCGGTCTTGCCGGAGCGCTTCAACACGTGAAAGGAGTGATCGGCACCTTCGATAATATGCAGGGTGGTTTGTGGGCCAAGGCTCTCGCAGATGGGGCGCAATAAGGTTAGATCGGCGAGGTCATCGCGCGTGCCCTGCAAGAAAAGCATGGGCAGCTTTACAAGCTGTAAGTGTTGGGCGCGCTTGATGGACGGACGTTTGGGAGGATGCAACGGAAAGCCAAAAAATATTAAACCTCGGACTGCTTCCAATTTCTGTTCGGAAGCGGCTAGCGAAGTCATTCGTCCGCCCATGGATTTACCCCCGGCGAAGAGAGGAAGATCGGGCGCTAACTGACCTGCGGTTCGAACGGCGGCTGCTACGGTGGCGGTCAGAAGCGGCTGCTGGTCTGGAACGCGGCGACGCTGTTCCATGTAGGGAAATTGGTAGCGGAATGTTGCTACGTTGTCCTCCGCCAGCTGATTCGCGATGGCGGACATGAAGGTGTGATTCATTCCGGCGCCTGCGCCGTGAGCCAGTTCGAGAAGACATGTGGCGTTGGTGGGCAAAAGCAGCAGGGCGGAAACTTCTTCTTTATCCAGAACGGAAAATCGCAGATTGCGGACGTCGTTCATGGGGGTTCATTGCGGTTCATCGCGCGGATTTATTCAGATTTGCGGCGAAATTGAATTTGGTGCCCGAAAGAGGACTCGAACCTCCACTCCCTTGCGAGAACCAGGTCCTGAACCTGGCGCGTCTGCCAATTCCGCCATTCGGGCACGAGTGCGGCGCGCGAACCATGTTGTAAATCACGCGTAGTGAAGCTTTTTCATTCTGCCCGGCGACCCCACCTTTGTCAACGAATGGCGCTGGTTAGAGTTGCGTTGAACGGAATTCCAAGGTACTTTCTGCGTGCTTTAGATAATTAAAAAGCAGATTCAATTTTAATTAGTTAAACGGAGATAGCTTTTATGCCAAGGTTCGCTTCAGGGATCGCTGTCACGATCGCGCTGTCTGCGCTGCCCCTTGTGATTGTGTGCGCGCAGACGAAGGATGAAACCCAGACAATTAAGGTCGAATCGGCCACAGCCGGAGCGGCGAAGATCGAACAGTTCAAACCTGAGCAGCAAGCGAGCAAAGGCAGCGTCACGATTGGCGGGAATGTCATCAATTACGATGCGTTTGCGGGCGCGCTGGTGGTGCATACGAAGGATTGGGACGATGTGCCACAGAACAGAGATAAGGACGACAAGAATCAGCCCCCTGAAGCGAGCATGTTTTACGTGGCGTACTTCAAATCCGAAAGCAGAGGTGCACCGCGTGCGCTGACGTTTCTTTACAACGGCGGCCCGGGGTCGTCGACGGTGTGGCTGCATATGGGGGCGTTTGGACCGAAGCGAGTGGTTACGTTGGATGACTCACACACGCCAGCCGCGCCCTATTCGATTGTGAACAACGAGTACAGCCTGCTGGATGTGAGCGATCTGGTATTTGTGGATGCGCCGGGGACGGGATTCAGCCGTATCAGCGGCAAAGACCGGGAGAAGGCTTTTTACGGCGTCGACCAGGATGCGCAGGCCTTTGCGGATTTCATCACACAGTTCCTGGGAAAGTATGGCCGATGGAATTCGGCAAAATATTTGTTTGGCGAAAGCTACGGCACCACGCGATCGGCCGCGCTTGTAAACGTGCTGGAGACAGAACACGATGTGGATTTCAACGGCGTGATTCTGTTGTCGCAAATATTAAACTACGCTTTGAGCGCGGACCGCGCGGAGGCCAATCCCGGCATCGAATTGCCCTATCAGTTGGCACTCCCCACCTATGCGGCGGCGGCGTGGTATCACCATAAACTGCCGGGCCAACATAAAGAATTAAGTGCGCTGCTCACCGAGGTCGAGCATTTTGCAATGACCGATTACGAGCAGGCGTTGGAGGCCGGACCGACGCTGTCGCCTGAGCAACGGCACGCAATCGTCGCGAAGCTCCACGAGTACACCGGGCTGCCAGCCGAATATATTGAGAAAGCGAACCTGCGGGTCACTCCGGGAGAATTTGAGAAAACACTTCAGGACGACACCGATACTACGACGGGCCGGCTGGACACGCGTTTCTCTGGGCCCACGCTCGATCCGCTGAGCAAAGCGGCGGAGTACGATCCGCAATCAGCGGCGATCAGCTCGGCGTATGTTTCTGCGTTTAATGATTACGTTCGCAAGGATCTGAAATTTGGGGACAACCGGACATATAAGCCGTTAGTTCGAATCTATAGAACGTGGAATTTTTTACATCAGGGCCCGGGCGCTGGGATTCCCTTGCCACAGGCTACGAACGTATTGACGGACCTGGCGCTGGCGATGAAATACAACCCGGAGCTCAAAGTTATGCTGAACGCGGGCTATTTCGATCTGGCGACGCCGTTTTACGAAGGCGTTTATGAAATGCAGCATTTGCCGATTCCGGCCAAATTGCAGAAGAACATCGAGTATCAGTTTTATGAATCGGGGCACATGGTGTATGCGCACGAGGCTTCGGCAAAGGCGCTGCATGACAATGTGGCGGCGTTCATCCGCAGGACTGAGAATTCGAAGGGGAAGTAAAATCAGTCGCGGCGTAGTCGCCGCACTGTGGCGATTCAATGGGAGTTAGCTCGATTTATGCGGCTGGTCTGAGGCGTGTATTGAGCGCGCTGGAATGAAAGTCGGGCAAGAGCTTACCGGGTGGCGGGCCAGCCTTGAATTGATACCCTCAATACGAAGTAATAGATATTCGAATTCATGAGAGGTATACTCCAGCCAATACCTTGCTTGTCCGCTTGTCCGGTCGGGCAGGCACCGCAGATTGGCTCCTAACGGAGGTCTCATGGAACCCAGTAGCATTTCGGGACCCATCTATTATTTGTTGATCGTCTGGGCCGTTGTTACAGGGATCTTCTTGCTCCTGTTGGTCTGGCGCACCTTGCTGACCAGCCATGAGGGCGATCAGATCTTTCTGGACTCTGCCCAGGACCATATGGCTAGAGAGCAGCGCGAAGTGGTGGCGAAGATTATGAAGCTGCAGAAGCCCATAACCACTACCGGCATTACCGCGGGCACTCTGCTGTTGGTGATTGCGGGGATGTGGATTTATCAGGGGCTGAAGAATTTCTAGCCGCTGCGCGAACTGTGGGCGGGGTGAGCTTAGTCCGTGCTTGAAGACGCCACCTCTGGTTTGAGTGGGAAGTTTGAGCAGGGCTTACCCGAATCCTAGTGAGATGGTGGCTGTGCGCCTGCGCCGGTGGTTGGCCCCGTATTTGGTGGAGGCACCATCGAGGTGTGGTTGTGCACGATGATCCAGTGATTATTTCGTTTCTCCAACACTAACGTAGTCTGTCCTTGCGCGGTTGTGGGCACCCCGTCTGCGGTGGCCTCAAAATCCCACTGATAACAAGCCCAGGCGACGTTCCCGGCCACTTTGATAACGGTGTTGGAGCGATCCATGCGCACGCGCTGTATGCGTGTGCGTTGCTGCTGGTAAATTGCGAGGTAATTCGTCCAGCCCACGATGGGCGGGGCATACGCGCCATTGACCACGGTTACGTCATCGGCGTAATCCTTGTGAAGTTTTTCGACGTCGCCGACCTGCCAGGCGCCGAGCATTTCTGAAATCATGTAATCGATCTGGTTTTCATCGGACATGGGGACCAGCGGGTTAGTGCTGTCCGCGGGTTGTTGTGTTTCTGATTTCTTTTTCTTATCTTTTTGCGCCGCGGCTGGGGTCGCGCAGGCCAATGCCAGCATGACCATGATTGCCGCGCATAACGCAAGGCGAAACATGCGTGGGGTTTCACGGGTTGTGAACAGAGTCTTCATTCCTTGCAAAACTCCTTTTGGACGAAGCGATTTTCGAGAGAACTGCTAGAGAATAGCACGCCAATTTTTGGGCGCGCAGGCTGTGTCCAGTTGGTCTACTTACTGTTTCCGTCTACTTACTGTTTTGGCTGTTGGCAGCCTTTAAAGATTGCGCGGGGTTTCGGCCGGCTTCGCGCGAGGCGCTGAGCAGGTTTATAAACAGGCGGTAGGCTCCGGGTACGCCTTCCGGCAGTTGACGAAAGAATGCCAAGCCAGTGTAGATGTAGGTTCCTTTGCCGTAATGCGCGTAAACCAGCGCGCCATTTAGATCCGGTTCGCCGGGATCGTTCATGGAGAGCAGCGGCGTATATTTAGCGTCGAATTGGCTCCAGAAATAAAGGCCGCGCTCTTGTATCCATCCGTTGAAATCCTGCGGCGTAATTTTATTGGGCTTGTTGAGTAATGGATCGTCCTGCTTCAAAAATTTGACGGGCGAAGTTTCGTCGGTGATACGAGGCAAGGGGCTAGTGGGTTTCTCGGGAGAAATTTTTGCCGGATACGGCGCGTACTGAAATTTGTCCCAGGCGAAATCCCGCTGGTACTGCACGACGAGAGTGCCGCCGTTGGTTACGTAGTCAAGCAGCCGCTGATTGGTGCCAGCCAGTTCGGGGCGGAGTTCATAGCCGCGCACACCGACAACGATGGCGTCGAAGCGCGCAAGATTGCTGAAAGCGAGGGCTACGGCGTCCAGCATTTCCACTTGAATGCCCAAACGTTCGAGAGCTTGCGGGATGGGCTCGCTTTCGGCGGAAATATATCCGACGCGCAAATCGTCAGGGACAGTGGCGTCAAACGCGTAAACGCGGCATTGCGCGGGTTCGCTCCAGAACAGCGTTGGCATGGAAGGGAGTGGGGCGAGCGAGGCGGAGAATTTTTCATCGCCGCGCTGGGCGAAGGCGGTCAGCGGGTATGTGCCGGCAGATAATTTTGTGGGAGGCGTGACGGTTAACTTCACGTATTGATCGCCGGCGCCGGAAAATTGCAGAGTCACGGGCGAACTGGCGGTCCAACCTTGGGGCACGGTGAGACCGACTTCCATTTTGGCTGGCTTGGTGGCGTAAGAATGGACTCGAGAGAGCACATCAAACGGCTTTTTTGGCTTGACCAATAACTCGATGGTTTGATCGGGTTCAAGTGCGAGGGTATATGCGGGGACCATGCGCACCGGAATGCGATCTATGCGTGTAGAGGTTGCAGCGATGTGGGTGACCGGTTGCTGCTCGACGAATTGGTAGCCGGAAACCGTTACTTCTTGAATCGCGGTTGCGAGTGCCGGCGATTGCGGTTGTTGCTGCTCCCAAGCTGTTTCATGGGGAAGAGGGGCATGGATGGTCACCATAAATTTTTGAATGTTGGAGGGGCCAGCAGCGGATGCGACATCGGACTCGGGACGCAAGAGAATCTGCAGCTTTCCAAGTTCGCAACCGGCTTCTTTGCGGCAGCGGGAATGCGCGTCCACAGTGAAATTTTCCCCCACGACGACTTCGCCACGGTCTGATTCAGCGACAACCTCGAGGCCGGCTGCCAGCGCCAAGGCGCGATTCGAGCGCT
>Ga0307479_10004363_pt1 | contig 12936 bp, 7 predicted proteins | sample atmos_gasesECM4C_FD_203743 | JGI IMG/M metagenome (GOLD analysis project Ga0307479, IMG submission 203743) | Hardwood forest soil microbial communities from Morgan-Monroe State Forest, Indiana, United States - atmos_gasesECM4C_515 | ecosystem: Environmental > Terrestrial > Soil > Temperate...
ACGAGGCGGCGGTCGATGAAGGGACGGAAGTAAGCGCCCCAGCCGATGCGTTGCTCCTCGGGCTTGACCTCCTCGCGCGAGGCCAGCCGCACTTGCGCCGGGTCGCTCTTCGACGCGACCGGGAAGAGCCGCCTGCGCCCGGCGAAGTGGATGATCTCGCCGTGGTCGGTGGTGGCTCGCTTCGGCATTCGTGGCCTGTATCGCACCACCGGGCGCCGCGCAATGAGGTAGAACCCGGGGCCGTGGGTCATCAATTTTCTCTCGGCCGCGGGGCGGGCCTGCTCTTGCCCCTCTCCTCGGTGCGCGGGCCGCAGGGAGATCTGGGCAGCTACTCCGACGCGGCCGCGGTCGCGCGCTTCATGCTCTCGGCCGGCTGCCGGATGTGGCAGCTGTTGCCGCTGAACGAGGTCTCGCCGGGGCAGGACAGCCCGTACTCCGCCTCCAGCTCCTGCGCGCTCGAGCCGGTGTTCGTCGATCTCGCGGCGGTCGAGGACCTGCACGGGCTCACCGACGAGGAGAAGGCAGCGCTCGACGCGGCGCGGGCGCAGGAGCGCGTCGACTTTCGCGCGTATCGATCGGTCAAGCGCGGCGCGCTGCAACGCGCCTTCGCCAAGCTCCGCCAGCGCGGCGCTCCACGAGAGCTGCGCGAGTTTCGCGAGGAGCACCGCTCCTGGATCGAGGACTGGGCTCTCTATCGCGCGCTGCACGACCGCCGGCAGCGGAGCTGGCGCGATTGGGAACCGGAGCTGCGCGATCGATCGGTGCCGGCGCTGGAAAAAGCGCGGAGCGAGCTGCGCGACGCCATCGACGAGCTGATCTACGTGCAGTGGATCGCCGATCAACAGTGGCGCAGAGGCCGCCGCGAGGCGAACGAGCTGGGCGTGCAGGTGCTCGGCGATCTGCCCTTCATGGTGGCCGAGGACTCCGCCGACGTGTGGAGTTTGCAGCACCTCTTCCGCTTCGACGCGACGGTGGGCGTGCCTCCCGACGCCTACAGCGCCGAGGGCCAGGACTGGGGCCTGCCGGTGCCGCGCTGGGAAGAGATGCGCGCGCAGGGCGACCCCTGGCTGCATTTGCGCGCCGAGCGCGCCGCCGAGCTGTACGACGCGTTCCGCGTCGATCACGTGGTCGGGCTCTACCGCACGTACGCGCGGCCGCTGGACAAGTCGCCGCCGTACTTCATTCCCGCCGAGGAGCCGCGGCAGCGCGAGCAAGGCGAGCGCATCCTTTCGCTCCTGGGCGAGAAGGCGGAAGTGCTCGCCGAGGACCTGGGCACGGTGCCCGACTTCGTGCGCGCGTCGCTCGCGGCGCAGGAGATTCCCGGGACCAAGGTGCTGCGCTGGGAGAACGATCGCGGCGTGCCGCGCGACGTGGCGAAATTCTCGCACGTCTCGGTGGCGGTGACCGGCACGCACGACACCGAGTCGCTCTGGACCTGGTGGGAGGCGCTGCCCGACTGGGAACGCGAGCAGCAGCTCTCGCAGCCGCAGCTCGCTTCGCTGCGCGGGCCGGACCAGAAGCGCTACACGCCGCAGACACGCGCCGCGCTGCTCGAGCTGGCCTACTCCGCCTGCAGCGACGCGCTCTTGACGCCCATCACCGACGCGCTCGGTTGGCGCGAGCGCATGAACACGCCGGCCACCGTGGGTATGCACAACTGGACGTTGCGGCTGCCGTGGACGCTGCCCGAGCTCTTTTCCGCTGCCGAGCCGGTGGCAACCGCGCGCGAGCTTGCACATCTTGCCGGGCGGTACCATCGGCGGTGAGGGCGCCTCTGCCCGCCGCCGCCCGGAGGAGGCGGAATGCGGGTCGAGCGGCAGATGCTGCGGGAGCGGGCCCGCCTCTTGCTCGACGAGGTGGCGGCCGAGCTGGCGGCCGCTCGCCTCCCGCTCGCCGTCTACCGCGTGCAGCTGTACAAGGGATTTCCCTTCGAGGCCGCGGCCGCCGTCGCCGGCTATCTGCACGAGCTGGGCATCACCGACCTCTACACCAGCCCCATCCTGACCGCGGCGCCGGGCTCGATGCACGGCTACGACGTCGTCGATCACGGACGCATCAGCGACGAGCTGGGGGGCGAGGAGGGCTACGATCGCTTGGCCGCCGCTCTGCGCGCCTCCTGCCTCGGCCACCTGCTCGACATCGTGCCCAACCACATGGGGCTCTCGAGCGGCAACGCGCTCTGGCTCGACCTGCTCGAGAACGGCCCCTCGGCGCAGGCGGCGCGGTTCTTCGACGTCGAGTGGCACCCGGTGAAGGAGGAGCTCTACGACAAGGTGCTGGTCCCGGTGCTGGGCGACCGCTACGGCGCGGTGCTGGAGCGCGGCGAGATCCAGCTCGAGCTCGCGTCCGGCGCGTTTCGCGTCCGCTACTTCGAGCACGTCTTTCCCGTCAACCCGCGCTCCTACGCGCAGATCCTCGAGTACCGCATCGACGAGCTGTCGGCGCAGCTCGGCCAGAGCGAAGAGCTCGACGACTTGAAGAGCATCCTCTTCGAGCTCGAGCACATGCCCTCGCGCCACCAGCAGGATCCGGCGCAGCAAGAGGAGCGCCGGCGCGAGAAGGAAGTGGTCAAGCGGCGGGTGGCGGCGCTCTGCGCCGGAAGCGAGGCGGTGCGGCGGCACCTGGAGGAGAACGTCCGCATCTTCAACGGCACGCCCGGCAAGCCGCGCAGCTTCGACCTGCTCGACAAGCTCCTCGACGCGCAGGCGTATCGCCTGGCGCACTGGCGCGTCTCGTCGGAGGAGATCAACTACCGCCGCTTCTTCGACATCAACTCGCTGGCCGCCATCCGCATGGAGGACCATTACGTGTTCGAGCACGCGCACCGCGTGCCGCTGCGGCTGGTCGCCGAGGGCAAGGTCACCGGCCTGCGCGTCGACCATCCCGACGGGCTGGCGTATCCCAAGCGCTACTTCCGCCTCTTGCAGGAAGCGCGCGTGCTGCAGCGCGCCCGCGCCCGATCGGAGGCGCGCGGGCTGCGCTGGGAGGAGATCGAGCCGGCCATTCGCGAGGAGCTGGCGCAGAGCGACGACCCGCGCCTGCGCCGGCCGCTCTACGTGGTGGCGGAGAAGATCCTGGCGCGCACCGAGACGCTTCCCTCCAGCTGGGCGGTGGCGGGGACCACCGGCTACGACTTCGTGAATTCGCTGAACGGCATCTTCGTCGCGCGCGAGAACCAGGAGAAGCTGCAGAAGATCTACTCGCGCTTCATCCACGGCGAGATCGATTTCGAGGAGCTGGTCTACCAGAAGAAGAAGTTGATCCTCTACACGGCGATGGCGGCGGAGATGAACCTGCTCGCGCGCCAGCTCAACCGCATCTCCGAGGGCAACCGCTGGACGCGCGACTTCACCCTCTATTCGCTGCGCGCGGCGCTGATCGAGATGATCGCCTGCTTCCCGGTGTACCGCAGCTACATCGAGGAGCCGGGCCAGATCGACGAGCGCGACCGGCGCTACATCTTGCAGGCGGTGGCCTGCGCGCGGCGCCGCAATCCGGCGGAGAATGCGTCGATCTATGAATTTATAGCCGATATACTTCTGCAGAAATTCGCCGCCTACGTGGCCGAGAGCGAGCGGCCGGCGCAGCACGCCTTCGCCATCAAGCTGCAGCAGATCCTGGGGCCGGTGATGGCCAAGGGCCTGGAGGACACCGCCTTCTACGTCTACAACCGGCTGGTGTCGCTCAACGAGGTGGGCGGCGAGCCCGAGCACTTCGGCGGCACGGTGGCCACGTTCCACGAGCAGAACCGGCTGCGCGCCGAGAAGTGGCCGCGCTCCTTGAGCGCCACCGCCACGCACGACACCAAGCGCGGCGAGGACATCCGCGCGCGCATCGACGCCATCTCGGAGCTGCCCGACGAATGGCGCAAGACGGCCATCGCTTTCGCTCGCCGCACCGAGGGCCTTCGCCGCGAGGTGGACGGACGGCTGGCGCCTGATCGCAACGAGCAGATGCTCCTGTTGCAGACGCTGATCGGCGCCTGGGGCAGCGATGACCTGCGCGACCGCGCCGTGCAGTACATGGTCAAGGCGGCCAAGGAAGCCAAGGTCAACACCAGCTGGATCCAGGAGGACCCGCGCTGGGAAGAGGCGCTGCGCGCTTTCGTGGAGGGGCTGTTCGCGCTGCCGCCGCGGCACGCGCTGTGGAAGGGGCTCTTGCCGTTCGCGCGGCGGGTGGCGGAGATCGGCCTGCACAACTCGCTCTCGCAGCTGGTGCTCAAGCTCGCCTCGCCCGGCGTGCCCGACTTCTATCAAGGGACCGAGCTGTGGGACTTCTCGCTGGTCGATCCCGACAACCGCCGGCCGGTGGATTTCGAGCTGCGCCGCAAGCTGCTCGACGAGATTCGCCAGAGCTCCCTGACCCGGGCCGCGCTGGCGCGCTCGCTCTACCAGGGCTGGGAGGACGCGCGCATCAAGCTCTTCATCACCCACGCGGGCCTGCAGGCGCGCAAGGAGGAGCCGCAGCTCTTCGGCGAAGGCGGCTACCAGCCGCTCGAGCCGTCGGGACCGCGCGCGGAACATCTCTGCGCTTTTGCCCGCACGCACGGCGAGCGCATCGCGGTGGCGGTGGCGCCGCGGCTGGTGGCGGGATTGCTCGACGGCGCGCGCCTGCCGCCGCACGCGTTCGCTGGAACGCGGGTTCCCTTGCCCGAAGGAAAGCGCTTCGTCGACGCGCTCACCGGCGAGGAGCGGACTTCTGGCGCGGTCGACGAGCTGTTCTCGTCGCTCCCAGTCGCGCTGCTCATCTCGCGATAGCGATGGCCTGCAGCCGCTGAGCGATGGCGGGCAGGCCTTCGCTGGAAGAGATGATGGTCAAGGGCGCCAGCTCCTGCTCGAGGCGCTGGACGCGTTGCGGGTCGTCGAGATCGGCGAAGAGCAGCACCGGCAGAGTCACTCCGCGCGAGCGCAGCGCGCGCAAGATGAGGATGCCCTGCACCTCCGCGCTGCTGGGCGGTGCGGGCGAGCCGTTCTCGTCCACCAGCAGCGCGGGATCGGTGCGGCGGAAATCCAGGTCGAGCAAGACGCCGCGGCACGCGGGCGCCCGCGCCAGCGCCTCGGCGAAATTGCGCGCCTGCGCGAACTCGAACTGCGCGCCGAGGAAGCGCCGGAAGCGCTCGGTGTACTCGCTGCCGTCCTCGCAGACGAGGTACCTTGGTAACATGGTACCCATCAGGCCGGCGGCGCCGGGAAGCAGGCGCCCACCGCCTTCTTCCACGGCGGCTCCTCCGGCCGGATGACGAGGTGGCCCTGCCACTCGCGCGTCAGGTCGCGCACCAGCGCCAGGCCGCGGCCGCTCTCTCGCTGCTCGATGGCTTCCAGCGAGACGCCGTCCGCCGCCGAGTCGCCCACCAGGAGCACGGTGAGGCTGCGCCCGGCCGCGTCTCGCTCCTCGCCCAAACGCACGATGACGTCGCCGCCCGCCGCGGCTGCCTGTGCGTTGCGCAGCAGGTTGGAGAAGATGGTCGAGAGCGCGCCGCGCTCGACGGGGAACTCCACCGCCATGTTCTGCAGCAGGATGGAGGGGTCGGTCCACGCCGAGCCGCCGCGGCGCATCTGCGCCTCCACGTCGCGGATCCATCCCTGCAGCGCGCTGGCGTCGAGGCGCGTGCGCGGCGCGAGGCGGAGCAGCTCCGCCAGCCGCGGCGAGTGCGTCTCGCGGATGCGCTGGTCGATGCGCGCCAGCTCGAGGTCGGCCGGACCCGATGGTTGCCGAAGCAAGTATTCCGCGCGGGCCAGGTCGCGGGCCAGCGGCCCGAACGCGGGCTCGCGCTGCAGCCGCCGCAGCGAGATGCCCTGCGCGCGAGCGGCCTTTCGCAGCGACTCGTACTGCCGCGCCACGGTGAGCGATGCCGGCTCGGGCGAGAGCAGGGCGCGGGCCACGTCGTCGCGCCGCTCCGCCACCATGCCGAGCACGCTGCAGCGGTGCTTGATCACGTCGTGGCGCAGCTCGGCGACCGCGCGCGCCGCCGGCGGAAAGAGCCGCGGCGCCTTGCGCAGCGCCGAGGCCAGCGTCGTGCCGCCCCACATCCAGCCGAGCAGTCCAAGGAGCAGCGCCGCTGCCGCCACCGACAGCGCAAGGCGATCGCGCAGCCGCGCCTGTGCCGCCGCGGTGCTGGCGGCGAGGATCCGATCGCGGGCCGCGCGCGCGCCGCCGAGGCCCGGGTCGTCCGGCGCAGCCTGGGCGAGGAAGCGCTCGATGCGCGGCAGCGCCTGGTCCTGGCGGCCCGCAGCGAGATCGATCTGCGCCAGCGCCCAGAGCGCAGCGGGAATCCCCTCCCGTTCGGCGCGCTGCAACTCCGGCGCGACGCGCGGATCGGGAGCGCGCTCGGCCACGCTCGCCAACCGCCGCAGAGCCTCGGGCTGGTCGGCTGCGAGCTGGTAGCAGAGCAGGGCCGGCAGAAGCGATCCCTCGAACTCGTGCACCTGGCCGAGCTCGATCAGCCGCGGCGCAGGCACCGTGGCGTCGCAGCGCGAGCCCAGCGCCGCCAGCGCCGCCTCGGGATGATCTTCGGCCAGCCGCAGCCGCGCCTGCATGGTGGCCACGTCGTCGCGCGCCGGCCGCAAGAGCTGCGCGCGCAGGGCCAACGCCTGCTCGAGGTGTTGCGGTTGCGGCGAGGCCGCGTAGGCGAGCAGGTCCTCGAGAGCGCCTGGGCGATCGGCTTGCGAGAGCCGCAGCGAGGCGCGCGCGAAGCGCGCCTCGGGCGCGCCCAGCTCCACCGCTCGATCGAGCCAGGGCGCGATCAGGAGCGGCGCCGCGCCCGCGCGCTGCGCTTGCGCCGCCAGATCCACCAGGCCATTGCCGTCGTCGTGGAGCGCCTGCACCGTCTTTTCCGGGATGCTCCCGGTGAGCGCGTAGAGCGCCACCGCGGCCTCTACGAAGCCGGGCGAATCTTCCAGCACCTTCTGCAACAGCGCCGGCGCCCCTTCGGGCGCGGTGTTGGCTTCCTGGAAGAGAGCGCGCGCTTGCGGCGTCGGCTCGGGCGTGGCCGGCAGCGCCGCCTGCGCGGCCGCGTGCTCGGCAGCGCCGGCTTGTGTGCGCGCCAGCGCCTCGAGGCGCGCAGCTTCGGGATTGGTTCCCCCCGCGCGGTCGAAGCGCAAGAGGTCCCGGAGCGCGTCCTCGGCGCGCCCCTGTCGCAGCGCGACCCGCGCGCGCAGGAGCCACAGTTCGGTCCACGCCGGCTCCAGCGCCAGCGCCCGCCGCAGCGCCTCGTCGGCGCGGTCCGCCTCCAACAGGCCGCCCTGCTCGGCAAGGATCTCGCCCAGCTTTCGCCATGCTCGCGCATGCGAGGGCGCGAGCTGGGTGAGGATGCGCAGCTCGCGCGCCTCCTCATCGACACGTCCCGCCGCATCGAGCGCGCGCGCCCGCAGCCATCGCGCGGAGCGCCAGGCCGGCGCCTGCGCGCAGAGCACCTCGGCGGTGGCGAGGGCCGCTGCGCCGCCGCCCTGCGCCAGCCGCTCCTCGGCCGCGGCGAGCTGCGCCTCTTGGCCGGCAGTCACCGCGGGCTCGGGCCAGTCGAGCAGCGAGCGGGCGTGCTCCTCGTCGGCGATGCGGCCCTGCAGCTCGCGGATGCGGCGCGCTTGCTCCGCCTCGGGCTTCTGCGCGAGCAGCGCTTCCAGCCGCTCGCGCGCCTGCGCATTGCGCCCGACCGAACGCTCGAAATCGGCGATGCGCAGCGAGAGGTTCGCGCGCGCGGTTGGCGGCGCGAGCGCAAGGCCGCGCGCGAGCAAGGCCAGCGTCTCGTCGGCGTGGTCCCACCGGTCGGGCGCCTCCGAGAGCAGGTCGGCCAGGTTGGCATACGCGTACCAGCGCGACGGCTTGAGCTGGATGGCCAGCCGGTAGGCACGCTCCGCCTCCTGGCGATTTCCCGAGCGCGCGTTGGCGAATCCGTAGTCGTTGGCGAGCGCGGCATTGCGCGGGTCCTTGGCCAGCGCCTTCCGCAGCGCGGCCGCAGCCTCGGCGCTCTTGCCTTCGCGCAAGAGCTGCAGCCCGGGCGAGGCGCTGCCCGCCGCGAGCAACAATGCGCAGAGTGCGATCACGGAGAGTGCCCCCGGAGATTGCGCAACCGCAGCCCGAGCTGGTTCATGCGCAGGTGCACCTTGCGCCGGGTGGCGCCGGCGCCGAACAGCTCGGCCGCCATGCGATCGAGATCGCCCCGGTGCGCCTGAAAGAGCGCCACCAGGTATTGCCGCTCCACGTCGGCGGAGATCTCGGCAAAGCTCTGCCCGGGCCGCAGCGAGATCTCGACGCGGCGGTCGCCATTCTTGCCGGCCATCACCGGCCCCGGCTCCGCCGGCGCGCCCGCGGCAGGCTTGCCCAGGAGCTGATCGATCAACCGATCGGAGATGGCCAGGAGCGCGGGCGCCCGCTCGCTGCGCGCCCGCTCCGGCGCGTCGAGCTGCTGGGCCAGCGTGAACACCAGCGCGTTGGTGCAGAGCAGCTTCAGCTCGCGGTGGTTTCCCGGCCAGGGGTGCGCGGTGAGCCGCGCCAGCACGGCTTGCGAGAAGAAGACGGAGAACGCGTCGCGCCGCGCCGCGCGCGCCTGCGGCCTGCCGAAGCTGACGGTGCTCTTCTCCTCCAGGTAATCCTCGGGCGTGGGAAAGCGCGCCAGATACGCGCGCACCAGCGGACGAAGCGGCTCTCCGCGCAGCGCCTCCAGCACCGCGAACTCGATCAGCTCGGGCAGGTCTTGCTTCCGCTCGCGCAGCGGCGGCACGCGCAGCCGCGTGGCGGGATTGAGGCGCATGAAGAGGTCCTGCCGGAAGCGGCCCTCGCGCACCAACTCGGCCAGGTCGAGGTTGGTGGCCGCCACCAGCTTGGGCGCGGCCGGGCGCGGCTTGGAGTCGCCCAGCCGCGTGACCGTCCCGCGCTCGAGCACGAGCAGCAGCTGCCGCTGCAGCTCGAGATCCAGGTTGGCGATCTCGTCGAGGAAGAGAGTGCCGCCGTGCGCCTGCTCGAACACGCCGGCGTGGTCGTCGGTCGAGCCGGTGTAGCTGCCGCGCCGCGAGCCGAAGAGGTGCGCCGGCGTCAGCGAGTCGGGCACGGTGGAGAGATCGGTGACCACCAGCGGCCCTTTCGCCCCCGAGCGGGGGTGGAGCACGTGCTCGGCGAGGAAGCTCTTTCCCGTGCCGGTCTCGCCTTCGATGAGGACGGGCAGCGGCGATCGCGCCAGCACCGCCAGCTGCCGCCGCAGCTCGGCCATGGCCGGCGAGCGGCCCCAGAAGACCGGCCCCTCCTGCGCGGCGTGCTGCAGCCGCAGCGCGCGCGAGATCTCCGCGGCCAGCGTGCGCGAGTCGACCACCTCGTTCTCGCAAAAGTGCACCAGCGGGTCCTGCGGCAGCGTGGCGGGGTCGCCCTCGGTGGTGGTGAGCATGACCACCGGCAACGTCGGGTAGTCGCGCCGCAGCCGTTCGAGGATGAAGAGGCCCTGCTTGCGCCGCACCTGCTCCAATTTCAGATCGCGCTTGTCTTCGGGCAGGAGCCGCTCGGCCGGCACGGCGAAGTGCAGGTCGAGCACCACCAGGTCGGGCAGCGCGCCCTCGCGGTTGAGGGCCTCGGCCGCCTCGAAGTAGTCGTGCGCGCACTTGAGCGGGCAGCCCTTGTCGCGCTCCTCGCACACCTGACACGGATGCGGCCTGCCGCAGCGGGTGACGTAGTCGAACTGCGGGAGGTGCCGGTGGCACATCTCGATGGTCTGGTCGCGGTCGTCGATGACGAGCAGCCTCGGCATGTCACTTCCCTCCCTCTACGGAACGAGCGAGCGCGTCGAAAGCGTCTTCCAGCGCGAGCACCGCCTGGAGCGGCGCGGGCCAGGGTTGCTCCAGCGCAGCCACCGCCTTGCGCAGCACCGCGGCAAATGCCGCGCAGTCGGCGCCGGCGGGAGCGTCGCGGCGCATCCGCTCGAAGAGAGCCTCGGCGGTAACTGGCGCGCCTTCTGCATCGGTGAGCTGCATCAGTCCCCGTCGCAAGGCGGCCAGGTCGTGCTGGCCGGAGTCGCGCAGGTCGCGAGCGGGCCAGAGGGCGCGCTTGACGAGATCGTGGCGCAGGGCCTGCAGCCAGGGATGCATATCTACATTCTATAGAAAAGAGAATCAGAAGGATAGAGAGCAAGCGATGACCCACGCCCCCGGTGAACAGCGTTCACTTCTTCGGAGAACGCTGGTGAACGCTGTTCACCAGATGCTTTTCCTGGCTGCGCTCCCGCCCGATGCGGGGAGGCAGCTGGCGCTGCGCGGCCGCGCCCGCTCGCCCACCCAGATCGAATGGAAGCTCTCCATTCCAGACGGCCCGTCCGTCATCGACGGCTTCGGCCTGCGCTGCAAGACAGGCGGCGGCGCTTGGGAAGCGGTGTACTCGGTGCAGAAAAACCCGTTCCTGGAGGAGGGCCTCGAGCCATCGACGCGGCGCACTTGCCGCGCGCGCTGGGACTACGACCTCTGGTCGCCGCCGGCCGCCGTCACCACGCTCGCGGCGCCCGCCGGCCCGCCGGCCAGGCCGCAGCGATTGATCGCGCGAGCGGTGTCGCCCTTTCGCATCGCGCTCTCATGGCGGCGGCCGCGCGATGCCGAGTGGGTGGTGGTGCAGCAAGCGAAGCGCGACGGCGCGTTCGTCGACCTGGCGTACCTGTATCCCTGGGAGTCCCGGCTCGGCGACGGCGGCCTCCTGCCAGACACGAGGCGCATCTACCGTCTCAAGGCGGTCAACCGCCACGGCGAGTCGCCGCCCTCCCGCGTGGTCACCGCCAAAACGCCGCCTCATCGCCCTCACCACCGCCGCGCTTCCTCCGCCTGTCTTTCTTCTCGCAGCCTCCGCCTGCAGGAGTGCGGCGCCCGCTCCGCGCACCGCTTCCAGCTCGGCCGCGGCAAGAGCATCGAGATGCTCGATTGCGAAGACGACTCAGGCTCCCTCTTGCTCGGATGGCTCGACGGCTGCCGCCGCGACCTGGGTACCATCCAGACCTCGGGTTTCGGCGATCCGCCGGAGGTGATCTGGAATGCGGGCGAGCGGTGGCCTGTCCTGCGCAGCGCGCTCCACGAAGGAGAGGGGAGCGGTTCGATCCTCACCTACGACTTCGACGGCACGCAGTGGAAGGAGGTCGACCGGATCTTCAGCTGCGGCCGCAACCACCTGCCGGATTCCGGAGACGATCTGTGGTGGGCGCGGGGCTGCCTCTACCTCGATCACTGAAGGGTGGCGACGGTGACGCCGTCGCCGCCCTCGTGCGGCTCGGCCGGTCGCGCGCGCGACACGTAGGGGCTGCGCTGGAGGTGCTCGCGCACGGCGGACTTGAGCGCGCCCGAACCGTGGCCGTGCAGCACCAGCACCGTCTCCTCTCCCTCGCGCAGGCAGCGGTCGAGCTCGAGGTCCAGCGCCCGCAGCGCCTCGTCCACCCGCATTCCGCGCAGGTCGACCCGCGGCACCCGCGCCTCGACCGGGGCCGCCCGCGCCTCTTCCGCACGACGCAGCCGCTCGCCGGGCGACTTGCGAAACCCGGCCTGCGAAACCCGATGCCCGGCCGGCGCCAGGTCCGAGAGCGCGACCTTGCTCCGGAGCGCGCCCATCTGCACCAGCGCGTGGTCGCCCGCGACCTCGAGCACCACGCCCTCGGTCCCCAGCCGCAGGTGGCGCACGGCCGCTCCCGGCGCCACCGAAGAAGCCGCGGCGGGCGCCTCCTCGCGATCCTCCTCGGCGATGGCCTGCTCCAGAGCCCTCTGCGCCTGCACCGCCTGGGCCATGGCCGGCGCGGCCTGCAGCTGCGCGATCAGCTCCGCCACCTCGGCGCGCTTGCGCGACAGGTCCGCGATCAGCTCTTGCCGCGCTCCCGCCCGCGTCTGCACTTCGAGCAGCTGCAGCTGCTGCCGCTCGCGCCCAAGCTCGACCCGCTCGCGTGACAGCTCGTCGCGCGCCGCCGTGAGCTCCGCGCGCGCCTGCTCGGCCGCCGCCCGCTCCTGCGCGAGCCGTTCCACCGCCTGCGACACCACCGAGGCGCCGCTGCCCAGGATCTCGCGCGCTCGCTGACAAACGTCAGCGGGAATTCCCACCCGCCGTGCGATCTCGACCGCCGAGGAGGCGCCCACCTCGCCGAGCCGCAGAGCGTAGGTGGGCGCGAGCCGCGCCAGATCGAACCCCACGCTCGCCGGCGCGAACCGCGCGTCGGCCAGCGCCAGCGCCTTCAGCTCCTCGAGATGGGTGGTGATCAGGACCTGCGCGCCCGCCCCCACCAGCCGCTCCAGCGCCGCCACCGCGATGGCGGCGCCCTCGCGCGGGTCGGTGTCGGCCGCGATCTCGTCGATCAAGACCAGCGATCCCGGGCCGGCGGTCTCGAGGATCGAGCGCAGCGCCGAGAGGTGCGCGGTGAAGGTGGAGAGGTCGCGCGCCAGGTCGCCCTCGTCGCCGATGGCGGTGTGGACGCTGCGGTAGAGCGGCATGCGCGACCCGGCCTCGGCGCTGAGAGGAAGGCCGGCGCGCGCCATCAGCGCGAAGAGCCCCAGCGCGGTGATGGTCACCGTCTTGCCGCCCGCGTTGGGTCCGCTCACGATCAGCGCCTGCGCCGGCGCCGGCAGCGCGATGTCGTTGGACACCACGCCCGCGGACTTGCGCTGCAAGACCAGGAGCGGATGGCGCGCGCGGCGCAGATCGAAGTGGTCTGATGATCGGACCAGTTGGGGCGCGCCGGCGTCCAGATCATCGGACAACCTGGCGCCCGCCGCCGCCTCGTCGAGCACCGCCAGCGTCGCAACGTCGCGCGCGAGCTGGTCCGCGCGCCGCCCCACCGCGCCCGACAGCTCGTGCAGGATGCGCTGCTCCTCCTCCAGCGCGCCCGCCTCGGCGATGGTGAGCTGGTTGCCCAGCTCCACCAGCTGTTGCGGCTCGACGAAGAGCGTCTGCCCGCTGTTGCTGGCGTTGTGCACGATGCCGGGCAGGTGCGACTTGTGC
>Ga0307479_10004364_pt1 | contig 12934 bp, 10 predicted proteins | sample atmos_gasesECM4C_FD_203743 | JGI IMG/M metagenome (GOLD analysis project Ga0307479, IMG submission 203743) | Hardwood forest soil microbial communities from Morgan-Monroe State Forest, Indiana, United States - atmos_gasesECM4C_515 | ecosystem: Environmental > Terrestrial > Soil > Temperate...
TGTAGCCGAGAAATGTAAAGTTCTCGATCTCGGTAAAGTGTTTCATCCGTATCTCTAGAGGAGTATCCCCTGTTGGATTAGAGTCTGGAAAGTCTGAGACCTGTGGAGCACCTGTTTGCGGATCGTTGAACCGAAAAACCCTTGAAAGCATCACCGGGTTCGACGAGCGAATGTTTCTACCCGAGGTCTCTACTTCTTCAGTCCACGATTCTCTTCCCTTAGTTTCCGCGGCCATGTTTCAACTTCTGTCAGTTACACTTCGAGTACTGATTTCTGCTTTGTAACCTGGCTGTCAGCTTCAAGGTCTCATCCTCTAATCTCTACCCAACAATATTTGGAGAGAATTTGAAACACGGGCGAATCAAATCTATTCCTAACGATAGACCGTGTTAATATTTCGCGGTCTCATAATGGTAAAACGGTCCTTGCGGAACTTCAAGTTCGTGCAGGCCCTTGACAGCCAGATCTACTCCGAGCTCAGCCGGCTCTCGAAGGCGAAGGGCATCAGTGTCCAACAACTGATTCGTGCCATAATTATTCCCGAATGGATGGTCGAACAAGGCGACAGCGAGGAAACGTCAAGAAAGAGGATATCCCTATGGCGAGGCCCACGCGACACTCGATGGGATACTCAACGCCTATACACTGGATTCTCCAAATCGCAGCGGTGGACGAGCGCTATTGCCACGCCTGTCACGTCGAACGTTCGCTATAGACCCGGAACTCAGCGAGAAAATAGACGATCTCAGCGGAGGTCACCCTCTTGAGGCCAACCTGCTTGCGAACAAGGCCCTGCGACGCTATGTCGATTGGGGAAGATTCGTCGATAACTTCAAGCTAGTCACTATTGATCCGCGATTGTTGAAAGTGTTCTGGTCTCATCTAACTGATGCCGAGGCTAGGGAGTTGGGTAAAAAGAACGGGAATAGCACGGTCGTAGAGTTCATTCTCTACTATTTCCGCAAGTTCGATCTAGACTCCGTTCTCAAAACCTTCCGCGTGATTGGCGCTGAGTATTCCAACTTTTTCGTCTACTCCGAGTTCGGTGACGACAGCAACAGAACAATAATTCTCAGACACGGTATGGGGTGGAACGCATCCGCCTACTATGGCGCGTCTCTGAAAGCATTGTGCGACCGTCTAGGAATGGAACTGGAGATAGAAGAGAGCGACGATCAAGTGATCTGCAAAATGCGAGGTCTTGAGAAGAAGGTCGTGGCGCAGGGCCGCTCAGCTCGGCCCTAGACAGGGAATCGACAAAGTCCAACCACGTGTGTTCACTCGTAGACACAACCTATTTCCCGCCTTGAGGCATAAATTTCAGGAGTTGCGATTCCCATACCCTTTCGATAACTGCGAATGCGGACACTATCGGACTAGTCATAACACCACCTCTGAATTGGAAGAAACACTGTGTAACTCGTGTAGATGCATTCGGTTTAGCACAAAGTCGTACGAGGGCGAAAGGAGCGAGGTTGAAACCCAGTCATGAAGGATGACCGGATAACGCATAATTCAAGAAATGCGCGGTTCAAATGTCCCGAGTGCGACCGAACAGAACAAGTCGTCAACGTGGGCGATTCTTGGAGCGGACTGATAAGGTGCCAAAACTGTGACAGAGTCGTCTGGCAGTCACAAATTGCCAGCCGCGAGATTTAGCCGCCGGAAGAGACCTTAGATTAGATCATAGTCTCCCCGACGCCGCGTTACGTGAACGGCAAAGGCGCTTGTTGATCCGATTAACGCGGTTAGCAAGATGAGACCCAAGCTAGGAGACGAGACGACTGTCCCCATTTGTTCGGGTTGAACCGAGAGGTAGATCTGCGTCGCCTGGGCAGAGGCGGAAGCTGAGACATGGTAGTTCGCATTGGAGACAGTGTAGTTCAATGCGAATCCGAGAAGGAGGCCGGTGTTCTGATCCCAGATTCTTAGGAATTTGCAGAGGCCTCCTGGCTCTGGTTGTGTTGAGTTTATGATATTAACAGTTCTAGCAGACCCTGCAAAGTCGCTTTGTGTGGTCTGGCTTATCGTTGGTGCGTACGAGGATTCGTATATGGGGTCCGGGGCATCGAGCGACCCGGCGATTATCCATTCGATCGACGTGGATATGTTTCCGTTTCCACTCTGAACATCTCGCACTAACACTGCGCTTCTAGTCGTCCCGTTGAGATAGCTAAAAGTCACCTGGCTTGTCACGCTCGTTGCCTCGACGTTCTGAACAGTAATAGCGATCGAGCTAGCGTTGAGAAAGTCTTTGACGGGTGAGAACGACCCGGTATCGGATTTCCAGCTTGCTCTGATCTGTCCATAGGTAATTGTGTCGCCTCGTTTGACACCGGGCGTGTAGCTTGCAGATCCATAGACCGGCGCGATCAAGTAGAGAAACAGGGTTAGGCCGAGTACAAGTATGACGGGACTACGAACGTGGAGTAGTGTCCCGCTCATTCATCATCCGCCTCGGCCAACATTTTCCAACAATTCTCTCAGATCTACTTGTATGCTTAACTCGTTGTTGTAACTGAGAAAGTTCGTTTTCGGGCTGAGGACAGTTGTTTTGGATCGGACCATGTGTGTTCAATAGTGTTCTCGACCGTCACCAGAACAGTATTCGTCTCCTGGGGTATGGCGTTACATCGTGCTTAACCTCAATCGTTGACCAATCTACGCTTAAGTGACTCGAGTGGGGACTGCGACTGTCGAATCCTTCCAGTGGACTCTGAACCAGTGCTTCGCGACCGTCATCGAGGACATTCTAGGCCGAACTGTGAAAGCGGAGGTGTTCGAATTGCTGATGAGGAACGGGATACGGCCCTCAGAGATCTCTAGCAGATTCGACGATGTGGTCAACGTCCTCACTAATGCTTTCGGGGAAGGGGCTCGCGTTCTGGTCTTCAAAACTGTAACTGAGCTATACAAGGAATATTCTCAGAGAACCGGTTTCACTTTCGGCGAGTCTTTGACAAGACAGATCACCTCGTTAAGGGAGAGAGTGATTCGGGGATCTTCTGAAGAAGAGAAGTCATCCCCTCGCAATTAAGTCAATGCAGATAGTGTCCGATGAGCAGTAGATCTGACATGCTCGGTCCCGTTTCCTTTCAAACGTCTAGCAGATCACCGCCAATATTCTATTCCGACCTCTTTGTGCCAAGTGTCTAATTCTTCTTGCCTCTATTTTCTTGGACGATGATGGTTGCTGCAATTGTTCGGCCGTTAGGGTCCAGTATGGGACTTATTGAGAGAGATACGTCAATGACTCTGCCATCCTTTCTTGCCAGACGAGAATTGCGCGGGAGAATCCTCGCATCTTGCTTTGGTCTCCCGAGGAACTCTGACTCATTCACGTCCAAAGCCGAGAGTATTCCCACCTTCTGTCCGACCGCTTCAGAGGAGGTGTAGCCGAACATTCTCTCTGCGCCCCTGTTCCAGCTGACGATAGTACCGTCGAGGGATTCCCGGATGATTGCGTCGCTAGATGACTCTACGATGGCCTCTAGCCTGGCTCTCTCTTCCTGGATGCGCCTGCGTTCTGTAATGTCGCGGATGCTGCTTGAGGTCATCAGACCAGAATCGGTTTGAAGAGAGCTGATGCTGATCTCGATTGGAAACTCACTCCCATCTTTTCTTAGCCCGTAGAGCTCTGATCCCATGCTAGCTTGTCTCTTAGGAGTCGCCTGAAATTCAGCGGCGTGTTCTTTTCGTAAGCGTTCGGGAATCAGGTTGTCTGCTTTGAGGCTCAAGAGTTCTTGCCGGGTGTAGCCGAAGAGGTTCTCGGTCTGCGTGTTGACGCGCACTATTCTTCCCTCTCCATCTAGGATGACCATGGCGTCCGGTGCCGACTCTACCAATGTCTCGAATCTTCTCTCTGCTTCGCGCGCTTTTCGCGACTCTTCCTGGGCATCAAGCCTCTCATGGACGACCGCTCCTACCGCGAGACCCATAGTGGCGAGGAGGGTCATGGAGAACTGTAGCGATAGGAGTGCAATGTTCCCCACGCCATAGGGTCCCAGCCCGGCTAGTGTTCCCCAGACGGCGATTGTTGAGAAGAGGGATGTGGTTCCGGTTGCGCCGCGGGATCCGAAGCGTAGCCCTGCCCAGACAATTATTGGGACGACGGCGAATCCTAACCTGACCGCAGAGATCGAGGAGAAGATGACTGGCGCAAAAACCAGTTGGCCGACGATGAAGGTGGACAGAACCAGCAGCCCCAGTTCAGGCAATTTCCCCGAAGGGGTCGGCCTGGACGGCTGGAGGAAAGACATGATCAGAGGTGCTACGATCAGCGCTCCCGAAGCGTCCCCTAGCCACCAGGTTGTCAATAGTGGAGTGTAGAGTGACCATTGAGCAAGTCCTGATACTGCTAAGGTCGTCACTCCTGCGATGGCGCTGATCAGTGATGCTGTCAGACCCGCGGCCACGAAGATTCCGAGATCGCGTGGCGTATCAAACGCGTTGAGCCTGTTCGCAAAACGCGTGACGAGGTACGCGCACGTGAATGCTTCTAGGGTATTGCCGGCCGCGATCGCTAGCGACGAGATGGGTGTGCTGGTTGTTAGAAAGTTGGCTGCGAAAGCGCCAACATAGACCCCCGGCCATAGTCGACGACCCCAGAGTAGGAGAGCAGCAATCGCCAGGCCGGTCGGAGGCCAGACGGGGCTAGCGCTCGCGTTGAGAGTTGCAAAGAGTCTGAGGCTTGCAAACGCGATAGCGGTATAGATCGCGGCAAAAGTCCCATTCTGGACGACGAGACGGGCGGTGAACTGTCTGAGAACGGCGTCTTGGATGGAGCTTCGAGCGGTCATTCTTGCTCCGGCTCTTCATCTAAAACTACGCAGGCGGACGGTCCCTCCCATGTCAGCGCGCTTGTCGGGCTATAGGAGGAAGGCCACATGTGGATCTTTGTCTCAAAAGTTCTTTCCGCAGAACAGAGCTCCTCTCCGTGAACTTGACAGACATGCGTCCACTTCTCGCTCACCGCGGAGCCTCTCAAGAAAGAATGGTCGGCTAAGACCCTGGTTATAATATCCGTGCAAAAAGACCTAGACATCGCAAAGAACACACCACAATCCGCGAAAGAGCGGTCTGTCGCCAGAGAGCTGACGAGGCTATTGTGGGGAGTTCTCGACTTGTCTTAGGCGCCTGACTAGCTCTTTCATTATCTGCTTTGCTATTGCCGGGTTGCTTCCTATGACTGCGTCGAACGACCAGGCAGTCAGGCCAAAGCAAGTAGTCGGCTCTGTCGCGACCACGTCGGCGGAGCGAGGTTGATCATCGATCACTGTCATTTCTCCGAAGAACTGTCCTTTTCCAAGTTTTGCCAGTCTCTTACCGTCTTTGTTGACCTCTACACTACCCTCTAGGATGAGTAGAAAGGCGAGACCGCGTTCGCCTTGTTGCAGGATTTTCTTGCCGGCTTCGAACGAGACTTCTCGGCCCGACTCTGCTATCGTCCTTAGCTCCTTATCGTCGAGCCCGGCAAACAGGGGGACGGCTACCAGCTTTGATGCGAGCCGACGCTTGGACTCTTTTTCGTCTTCCAAGATCCGGGATTTCTTTTGGAATGGTGTTTTTGGCGACAGCTCAGGTCAAGACTTCAGCAGAAGCTCATTTGCGGATAACGCTTTGGGCCGATGTTGATTGTCTCCACTCGAAACACGATATGCCTTGAAGTCGCCTTCGCACAGCATAAGACTCGCAAGTTTTTCAGGTCGGCATCTTGACTTGGCAAGCCATCCTTCGATTCGTCACCCTATTAGATCAAAATCGCTGAACGGTCCTGGCTCCCGACCTCGATGCTTGCAAACCGTGGGCATCCAATAGTGTTGCCAGATTTCGAAGATCAATTGTTCCGAGATTTTCGTCTAAAGTCGGATTTTCCGAAGCGCCAGGACCAAGCAAGGTCGGTGGGCTTAACCGCATCCGGTTTGATCATTTCGAGCAGAGCTGCTCTAATCGTTACTCGCTCGCCCCGCTCTTCCATCATTTCCTTGGCGATTCTGTTCAGTCTCTTGAATAGCTCGTCCATATTCCTCGACAAGATCTAGGAGAGAATACCCGCAACTTTGCAGAAAAATATTCTGTCACATTTCCAAATTATCATATTCTGACATATCGAGGAAAAATACATTTTCACGTTGGCATATCGTGTGTTCGTTCGTAGACGTGGGGCTTAAACGACTTTCCAGCCAACAGTTCGCGGAAACAAATTGTCCATCAAAATCTTTTCCAGGAAAATTCTCACCAGCAACACGGGCATCGCTATCATCGCAATACTCCTAGCCAGCACACTTCTCGGAACCGGGATCGTAACGCCAATCCGACAAGACCCGACAGGGCCCCCGCCGAAGATCCCAATGCTATCTCAGGTTGGAACACTCTCGATGTTTGCCAAGGTGGCGAACCTGGGATACACGGGTGACCAGACAGCGACTGACGATAATGGAGACGATAACGGTGGGGGAATTGAAGGCGGACCCCCAGGCTTTGTGCCGAGCTACCAACTGGATCAGAGTTTCAATCAGAGGCCGCGAGACGAGCCAGCGGTCACAGTAAACCCTGCCACGGGAACTGTCGTCGCAGGAGCGAATGACTACGGTATCGGCGGACCTGTCGGCGGTGGATCTTACACTCATCTCCCTGGAACCAGCTTCCCCGCGACTACCTACATGCCACCATTCCCACTACTCTGCGGCGGGGGCACAGGCTCCAACTGCATCTATTCGGCACCACCAGCCGGCACCGGTGACCCGACCCTTGCCTTCAGTCTCAAAGACAACGAGTACTACTATACGACCATAGGCCTCGCAGGGGACAACTGCGCTAACGGAGTCTTCCTTTACCGCTCGCCCAACGGCCTTGACTGGACTCGGCCGGTTATCAACCGCTTTAACCCGACATCGACAGGAGGCGGACTACGCACTATCACCTACTGGGACGGCGGAGCATCTGGCCAAGACTGCAGCATCTTCAACGACAAGAGCTGGATGACCATCGACAACAGCCCGGCAAGCCCATTCTACGGGCGCATCTACGTCACATGGACTCAGTTCAGGCTCGATCCATCCGGCAATGCCTACATGTCGTCCCCCATCGTCCTTGCCTATTCTGACGATAAAGGCAACACATTCAGCAACCCGATCGACATAACCGGAGCCCCAGCCAACGTCAACTGCCTCCACCCAGCGATTCCAACAAACACAGGAAGATGTGTCGAAGACCAGTTCTCAAGCCCAGTCGTCGCATCCGACGGCACAGTCTTCGTCGCGTTCATCAACGGCCAGTTCAGCACAGGGCCCCGAGACCAGTATCTAGTCAGCAGAGTCCACCCAGCAGCCACGCCGTCCGGTTTCGCCGTCGATGGTCCCTTCCAGGCTACCTTTCCGGTATACGACGTTGCGGGCCTGGACTATCCACTACAGACTACGGGCGGACAGGGAAGAGCGACTCTCTGCAACAGCAACTTCCGTCTAGCCTCTACCGAGAGCCTCGCAATCAACCCGACCAATGGAAAGCTCTACATCGCATGGGCTGATGATCGTGTCCATGGTGGCGAGTTCAGTGGGGAGACCGTTGGACCCCGCACAAGCAACCCCGCAACCTCATACCTCTGCCCGGCGGGCAAGAATACTGACAATGACGTGTTCATCGTAGCCAGCGCAGACAAAGCAGCAAGCTGGACTTCCCCGATACAGGTCAACCAGGACAAGGCGCCAGGCACGGTCAACAACAAGGACCAGTTCTATCCATGGGTGTCGGTCAACTCCAAGGGCCAGGTAGTCGTCCTATATCTCGACCGACGCTACGACAACAACCCGATCCCTAACAAGTATTCGCGAGCGACAGTCGGCTATACCACAGATCTAGTCCACTGGGCGGAAACCTTGATCGCAGGATTCGCGTCCAACGATGACAACGCCTTCCGCTCCGGCGCTTTCATCGGCGACTACAACAACGTATTGATCACGGACAACGGTAACGTATACGCAGTTTGGACCGGCGTCAAACCCGGAAAGACGTTCGAAGGCAACCCGGTACTTGCCAGCGACATCTTCATCGCGATCTACAACGTGAACGGAAGCTAAGAGATCAAGAGACAGGTAATCCCTGTCTCTCCCCCCCTCTTATTTTCTTGAATATGACGCAATGACCCGAGACCAGTAAACTATGAGAGAATGCGAACCGAACAACTCTGCGGCTATGAAAATCACATCTGTGGGATTTGCAGTATCGTTGATGTGACTGGTTGCAAGTTTCAGAACAGGTCGCGTCTAACCCATCGTCACAGCCGCCACTTTTCTATTTGTCAGTAGCTCTCTGTAGAGCATCACAAGGGCCAGAATCGAGACGAAAATCATTGTGTAAATTGATACAATGGCCATTGATTCGTAAATGTCGCCTGTCTGCCACACATGTCCGACTGCATCCGTTATCTGAGTGTTCGTGGGTCTAAGCAGGTAGCTTAGGACAAACCCGAATCCAGTCCAAGAGTAGACCATGATAGGTTGGAGATAGTGGGCTGTTGGTAGTGCTCGACTCAAGTCTTCGGACCCGTGCCGCCCCTGGTAGAGCGCGAAGAGCTGGAAGAAGATCCAGTCGGTGAAGAACCAGCCGAGGAAGTTACTGATTGGCACGCCAAAGTATGCTCCTCCTTGCGTCCAGATCCAAGCGTGGTTGATGGTCGAGGCAAGTGGGTCGAGGGAGAGATCCCAGTCAACCATTACGAACGATGCGACTAGTGAGACCGCGACTGTAGTGAGAATAGTGGAGTTCCGGCGGACTTCGCCTACCAGGATGGTCGAAAAGACCCATGCAAGATAGCCGAACGAGATGTAGGATAACGAGATGAAGAAGGGTACGAGAGCTATCTTGGGTCCGAGAGAGTCGGTATAGTAGTAGGTCCCGAACGGGAAGCCGGTCAGGATACTACTGTTTTCCAGGATGTTGCTGACGATAAGCGTAACGACCATGAAGACAGCGATGCCTTTCCATCCGTAGCGCTTCGCTCCGTGGATCAGGGCGAAGGGAAAGAGCAACGGCGTGATGAAGCCTGGGATTATGCGGCTTCCGATTAGGTAGGCTCCTACTATTGCCCAGAGAACGCCGTCCGTCAGCCTCTGATTCTGCGTTGGAGTCGAGTCGGTCAGGTTTGTTCGCTTGTCCCCAGCCAGGCTGGTAATCCTTTCACCAAGCCAGTGTTCACTTAAACTATCGTGAATGCCTGGAGAGTCGGAAAAAAATCCAAGTCAGCAAAAGACCCTGTAGAAAATTCGGGTATGCATGCGAGTCTCGCGAACCAGAACTGGGAAGATCCCGATCTGATCAAAAACCGGCTCAAACACGCACAAAAACGATCACTTTGCCCAAGGAGAGAATCTTCCTTCGTGAAATTTGTTCGGGGGAGAGGGTGGGAGTATGCCCGTTAGATGCGGGAAAAAGCGTGAGTTCCGGAACCTGTGAAGTGTCTACGAGTCTTTGACCATCGTCTGGGCTTGTACGTGCATTACCGGCTCGTAGAGCTTAGGGTCCAGGTAGGAATCCGCTCGTGAACTAAAGCGACGCTTGGGTGCAGGTTCTGTCTAATTGCGAGCCGAAAGACCCCTGCTACGAAGGCGAATGTGGCAGAAAAGGGGGTCCGAGGCCTCGTAGAGGCCTCGGGTTGCTTCTAGGATGATGCGAACCAGGTTTCCGTGAAACTGGTCCCGTCAGTGGACAGGACTGATGGTTCTGCGAGAGTTGTGCCGCTGTTGTTTATCATGGTGATTCGGTGGATGTTAGCGGAGCCGAATGATCCGATGCCGCCGGTAGCTCCGTTGATCGTTGCATAGTTTGTGCTGGCTATTCCAGTATAGTCGCTGCCTAGTGATACGGTTCCGAAGTTGGATAGGCTGGTGAGTTTACAGTGGCGCCCGCTGCATAGGGCTGGTCGTTCGACTATCCATTCCGCAGAGCTTCGTGCTGCGCCGCTTACTGTGCCTGTGGTCGAGAAGTGCTGTGTTCCATCGGTGATGCTAGTGGTGAAAACCCCGCCGCTATAACTGACTTCTGTGCTGATGTGGTCTCCGGGGTTTACTGTAAAGCCGCTGATCTGGACTGAGGCGGCTGGGTAGAACTCGTACCAGGCATAGTATACGCCGTGGCCGCTGCTGCAATCCGAATCTGTGCCTGTCTGTTCGACAGTGTTGCTGCTGTAGCCGTCTATTCCGACCCAGTAGCTGCTGTACGTGGTCGAGCTGCCGCAAGTGACTGAGGGGACGATCCAGGATCCTTTTGCATCGGTGACGCCGGAGCCGGTTACCGCGAAGCCGCTCCAGTTGGTGCTGCAGACCGTGCCGGTAGGACAGTTGCTGGTTCCGCTGCTATGTGAGAAGACAACCGCTTGGGCTGTTGCAAATGCTGGCAGTAGAGAAGATAGCGCTAAGATTGCTAGCGAAGGAAGAAACAAACGCACTGTTTTTTCCATGGACTCGTGAATCGCGCCAGAGACCGTTTATAGCATTTTAGTAGATGACAAGGAACAACTTCAGCTAGACGCACATGTATGACGTAGTGCGCGTAGCCCGTTGGATCGTTGCTGTTATATCAGATGCGCTGTTTCCGGTTTCCTGTTTCCGGTCCTACTCTAACAAGCGTCCGGGAAGAAGAATCGTCTACGCGTCTTTCACGACGGTCTGGGCCTGTTCGTGCATGAACTGGAGTAGATAGTATGGGCCGCCTGCACCCTTCCCGGTAGCCCCACTCCCTTTCCAGCCTCCGAACGGTTGTGCGCCGGGCCATGCTCCAGTTGTTGCTCCTCCTTTCCGGTTCGCGTAGACTACTCCGAACCGTATTTTCTGGAAGAACTCGTCTCGCTCGCGCGCGTCCTTCGTGAACACTCCTGCTGTCAGTCCAAACTCTGTCTTGTTTGATTTTTCCAACGCCTCGTCCAGGGACGAGACCTCGTCAACAGCCACGAGCGGCACAAACAACTCCTCCTTCAACAAACGGTGATCCGGAGGAAGACTGTACACGACAGTGGGTGTAACATAGTAGCCCTTCGGAAGCGACATCTTCGGAACCTCGCCCCCAATCAGGATCTTGCCCTCCTTCTTGGCCTGCTCGACAGCCCGCTGATACTTTTTGAACGCTGTCTCATCAATCACTGGTCCGACAAACGTCGATTTCTGACGAGGATCGCCGACCACTGCCAGTTTCTCAACCTTCGATTTCAGAACTTTCAAGAAATCCTCCCGCACACCACGCTCAACGTAGACTCGGGACGTCGCGCTACACTTCTGACCATCATAGCCAAACGCTGACCTGACCACGCCCTCTGCAGCCTTGTCAAGATCCGCATGAGATGTCACGATAGCCGGATTCTTACTACCCATCTCAGCGATGTACGGTTTTGGATACGGTTGTTTCATGACGAAATCTCGGTAGAGCTGCATACCAACATCCTTCGAACCGGTAAACGCTATTCCAGCCACCATCGGGTTGCTCGCGAACTCGGCGCCGAAAGCGGTTCCGGGACCCGTAACGTAGTTGATGACTCCCGCAGGAATTCCTCCCTCGACGAGAGCTTCGTACAGTTTCAGAGCGGTGAACGGAGCCTCGCTAGTCGGCTTGAAGACCACAGTATTTCCGGAGACCAATGCTCCTGCGATCATCGTTGCCGCTAGCGACAACGGAAAGTTGAACGGCGAAATGACCGCCCAGGCACCGTACGGTCGGAGGACGCTCTTGCTATCTTCGCCAGGAACAATGCGCTCCATCGGCTTGACATATCCCTCGTTCTCCTCCATCTGACGCGCATAGTAGTTGAGGAAATCAACTGCCTCGTTGGCCTCTGCGATCGCCTCGTACCGGTTCTTCGCAACCTCGTAGGTCATCAGGGCAGCGAGATGGAACTGGCGCTTCTCGAGGACGTCAGCCGCCTTCCGAATAAGTTGGACACGTTCCTTCCACGTCCGCTTGCTCCACGACTCAAAATGCTCGTTAGCCGCTTCTAGGGCCTTCCGGGCAAATTCGGCGGTGCCTTTCTGGAAATATCCCAAAAGAATGCTCGAATCTACAGGACTGTGAACTTCGAACTCGTTACCGGTAAGGACCTGGCGTCCGTCGATGAACATTGGATGATGTTTGCCAAATTCGCGCTCAACGTGTTTCAGCGCCTCTTCGTATCGAGGATGAATCGTCTCATCGGCCAGGAGGGTGACGAAGGTTACCTTCTTGGGAGGAGAAGTTACTTGCAATCCGAACGGTCTCTTGCATCAGGTTCCATTCGGGATGAAGATAAGATTGCGCTTCCCGAATATGGGCAAGGCGCAGAACGATAAGTCTGCTAATGCTCGGGCTGTCGGAGAAAGTACTGTCGAGCTAGGGCTTCAAAGAAGCAGTGTTCGGGAAATTTTGGGTATCGCCAGTGACCTTAGGCCGTCACGGTGGCTCTTGGTCTTCTGAGCCTACGGACAAGCTTCCTTGAGGCTTTTCCTGAGCTTGGATGGGATGCTCCTGCTTTGCGCATCCAGTCCGGGACGATCACGGCTCTGATGAGTTCTTGCATAGTAATTCCTCGGTCTTTGGCCATCTTTCGTAGTTGGGCGTATATTTCCGGGTCGAGGGACTGCATGAACTTAGTTGCCGTTATTCATCCACTTATCCAGTAGCGTGCTACCCTAGGATATAATCCCGTCGTGTACAGGTGAAGTAGATTGCATCTGTGGATATCTATTGTAGGACAAACTAAGCGTGTGGCTGTTTAGCCACAGGCAGCAATTCCATCAAGGATCTCACCGGGACCCCCTCTATGCTGTCCTTTCCGCTCTTGTTAGCCAAAACCGTCACGCCGACAGGCTTGGACTTTACACTCTGGAGGGTTTCAATGGCAGCCCGAATAGTTTCGCCCATCCTGAGAATAGTATCCACAATAAGCACCTTCTTGCCCTCAACTGCAGAGAAA
>Ga0307479_10004366_pt1 | contig 12929 bp, 8 predicted proteins | sample atmos_gasesECM4C_FD_203743 | JGI IMG/M metagenome (GOLD analysis project Ga0307479, IMG submission 203743) | Hardwood forest soil microbial communities from Morgan-Monroe State Forest, Indiana, United States - atmos_gasesECM4C_515 | ecosystem: Environmental > Terrestrial > Soil > Temperate...
CGCGTCGCGCCGCTACCCGCGCCTGCGCGCTCTCCCACCGGAACAGCCATAGGTTCTTGTCGGCCCCGCTCAGGTCGGGCTTGCGCGACACGGTTTCGTATCCCATCTTGTACCACTTATAGGCGTGGTCTGGATCGCCCAGTTCCAGATAATACGTGCCAGTTCGTTGCAGGTCTCAGCCGCGCCGACCGAATCCTTCTTCGCCAAACGCGCGTTGAAGACCCCGAGTTCGGGTTCCGAGGCCTTGTAAGCATCGCCTTCAAACACGTAGGAAATCGCCAGCGCGCGCTGCGCCTGCTGCCTGGAATCTGCGGAAGCGGCCTCGATGGCCTTAGTGAAGTGCTCCCGGGCCTCGGCGTATTCGCCTTTGAGATCAAGCGCCATTCCCGCGGCCAGATGCGCCTGGTAAAGTTCGGGAGACCGGTCGAGCGCCCGGCTGTAGAGGGCGAGAGCCTCATCCTGCTTCCCTTCCCGGCTCAGCTTCTGACCCTGCTGGACCAGGTCCGCAGGGCTCCCTGGCGTAGGAGCTTGCCCCGGCGCCGGCTGTTGTGCCAGAGAAAAAGCCGATAGCAGAATAAGAGCCCAACTAGTCCGAATCATAAGAATCCTCCAGTTGCGTTGCGATTATGGCACGGGAAACAACGGCGGGGTAGGAGTGAGCCGGCCCCTACTTTATCCTCTTTTATTTTATTTACGAAGCAGCAAATCCCCAGCGACGAATGCAAGAAACAGCACCGAGATGACCCCGTTCATGGTGAAGAACGCGGCGTTGAGCTTACTTAGATCGTCGGGTGAAACCAGTGAGTGCTCGTAGGCCAGCAGCACGCCCACGACAGCGACGCCGGCCACAGCAACCTTGCCCAGTCCAAAAAACCAAAGCAACGCGACCAGCAACCCCAACATGAGAACGTGGAAGCTCCGCGCTATCCAGAGCGCGCGAACGATCCCCAAATGCCGCGGGATGGAGTGCAGTCCGGTCTGGCGGTCGAAATCAAAGTCCTGACAGGCGTAGAGAACGTCGAAACCCGCGACCCAGAAGGTCACCGCCGCCGTAAGCAGCAGAATACGTGTATCCAGCGAGCCGCGCACCGCAATCCACGCCGCGGCTGGCGCAATTCCCAGGGCAAACCCCAGCACGAGGTGCGACCAGCGAGTGAAGCGTTTGGTATAGGAGTAGAGCAGCAACACGGCCAGAGCTACCGGAGAAAGCCACAACGACAGTCGATTCAACTGGCTCGCCGCTAGAACAAAGATCGCACTCGAGACCACCACGAATGTCGCGACAAACGCGGGCGTGAGATGGCCCACCGCCAGGGCGCGAGTTCTGGTACGCGGATTGGCCGCGTCGATGGCCGCATCGGCCAGCCGATTAAAGGCCATCGCCGCCGAGCGCGCCGCGACCATGGCCACGATGATCCAGCCTAGTTGATGGGCCGTGGGAATGCCTCCTGCCGCGAGCATGGCGCCGCACAGCGCGAACGGCAGCGCAAAGATCGAGTGCTCCCACTTGATCATCTCCAGCGTCAGGCGCAGGTTGTGCAGGACGGGCATCGGGTCGATTGTAAAGCAGGAACTGGCTGTTGGCTTTTGGCCCTTGGCTCTTGGCTTGGGTCCTAAGATCCAAGACCCGAAACCAACGGGACAAATCGGCACATCTCGCGCAGCGTCGTATGCGGCTGGCCGCCTCGCAAATGGATCAGCAGCAACTGCTGAGAGTCTCCGGGTCCGACCGGAATGACCATGCGCCCGCCTTCGGCGAGTTGTGCGAGTAACGCGGGCGGCACCTGGGGTGCGGCCGCCGAAACCAGGATCGCATTGAAGGGTGCGCCAGGAGGAAAACCCAGGGCGCCGTCACCCACAATTACCTTCAAGTTGGTATAGCTCAGGCGCGCAAGCAGTTCGGTGGCTCGCCCGGCCAGCGAGGGGTGGCGCTCCACAGAGACCACTTCAGCTGCCAGTTCGGCCAGCAGCGCCGTCGCATATCCCGATCCCGTGCCCACCTCGAGAACCCTGTCCGCAAGAGTAAGTTGCAGCGTCTCCAACATCAGCCCGACCATGTAAGGCTGAGAGATCGTCTGGCCCGCGCCGATTGGCAAGGGATAATCTTCGTAAGCCTGATCGCGATCTCCCTCGGCAACAAACTCATGACGCGGAACCTGTCCCATGGCCTGTAACACGCGCTCGTCCGCAATGCCACGGTCGCGGAGTTGGGTTGCGACCATGCGCGAACGCAAAGCGGCAAGCAGCGCGGCATCAGCAGTAGAAGTCATTCGCGGGTGGGAGGAAGTACGCCCCAGGGTTGATTTTATTTCTTTCGGCGCCGGATGCGAACATCGAAGCTGACCACGCCATTCTGATCCCGGGTGCCTACCGCGGAAATATTGCGGGTGAAGTAATACTCGCCTTGGATGATCTGCTGGGAACTCTGCGAAACGTTGGTGCTGTAGGTCAGAGAAACGTTATTGGCGAACTGTTGCTCGATGGTCACCTGCGGTCCCCGGGCCGTGGGGTTGGTTTCAGTGGTCAAGCCTTGCGGGTCTATCTTGATGCGGCTGACCCCGAACAGCTTTTGCAGCCGGCTGCTGACCGTTTGGTTGATCGCCTGATTGATGATCATTGCCGTCGCTTCGTCGGTGAACGGAGTCTGCCCGGATTGCTGCTGCAGTTGCTCCGATTCCTGGCTGGTGCGGCCCAGGGCCAGCAACGCGATAATGTCCGACTTGGGCAATGGCGGCTCGGACCGATAGTTCACGGTAAGGCGATCCGGAGTTCCGGTAACGGTGACGTCCAGATCGTAGTTGCGAACGTGCGTAGTGGCCTGCAAGTTGACTTGGGGTTCGATAGCGACCGGGTTGGCGAACGTGACGTCGCCGCGTTCCAACCGAAACTTGATGCCGTTAAAGGTTGCGTCTCCTTCCAGAATATCCGCCCGGCCGAGCACGCTAGGCCGCGCGACGGAGCCGCGCAGGTGCAGGTCGGCGTCGCCGGACAGCCGCGCCACCGCTGTCTTCATTTGCAACTCGGGCGCAGTGCTGACTGCCACGTCGAGCTTGACGTTGTACAGAGGCGAATTCGCCGGCGCGAGCGCGACCGACTGCCGGCTTCGCTCCAGATACGAGCCGAAGTCAAAGCCGGGTGTCACCGCCAACTTCGTGACCAGGATTTCGCCCGAAACCGTTGATGTCGAGCGGTTCCCCACCCAGTGCAATTCGGCATTGGCGGTGGAACTGACACCCGGCGGATAGCGCAGCCGCACTTCTTTGCCAACGGCGGTGAGGTTGAAATTAAGCTGCCGGTTGAACAAGGTCGCGTCGCCCCTCAGATCGAGCGTGCCGCCGCCCGTCCGCGCCGCCAGTTGCTCGATGTGAATGCTGTCGCGGGTGAAGGCCAGTGATCCATTCATTTCGCTCAGGCCGCTGGGCAGTCCCGCATAGTTGACCGCCCCGTTCTTGATCTGAATGCTGCCTTGCGGCAGAGGATCACTCAGTGTCCCTCCGACATTCATATGAATCGACACCAGACCGGAGCCGGTGAAGTCAGAGTTGATGCTGCCCAGCAACCTGAGATCAACCTGCCCATCGGCCGCGAGGTCAAGTTCCCGCGCACCCGCAAAATGGATCGAGCCGCTTCCGGTGACGTTGGTTCCCTCGCCCACCATGTGCGTTGGCGCGATGTGGGCGGTCTGCTGCCCGTAGGTAAACCGTACGGGCCCCTGATTGTGCAGCTTGGTGTATTCCGCCTCTATAGCAACGTCGGCCAGTTCGCCGTTGAGGGTCCATTGCCGCGGATAGCGCAATGGCCCCTGCATCGCAACCGTTCCGGCGACCGCAGAATGCCCCGTCAGTTGCCCGCCCAGATAGGCGCGCCAGAGAGCATCGAGATCGAGATGATCGAGACGCGCATCAATGTTCGCGGGATAATCGCCGCGCATGCCCACCGTGCCTTCCAGTGAGAGCTTTCCGCGTGTGAACTCCGAGCGCCCGGTCACGCGCAGTTCGCCATCTCTGGTTACGGTTTCGAGATCGAACCCGCCCGCCAGTTCACCATCCAGCGTGAGATCGCGAACATGAACTCCGGCGTTGATCACCGGGGCATCGAGCGTTCCAGATCCTCGCAGAGTAAAATCGGCACGGCCGTCCACCCGCAACTCGTCGAGATGAATCTGGCGCACGCGTGCCAAATCGAAATTCTGTCCTCGAAGGTCAAGCCGGAAGGCCCGGGTCTCGGGTGTAAAGGCTGCATCGCCGCTCATGGAAGCATCTTGATGGGTGAGCTGGATGTTGCTGAGCTCGGTTTCTCCCTCCACGGTGTGCAGATCGGCCTCGAACTTCTCGATTGACTCACCGTACGCCGAGGCATCCGCTGCGTGGATGTGTCCTTGCACGCGTGGAGCGGCCCGGGTCCCGGTAATCTGTAGCGAAACGTCGGCCGTGCCGGTAACGGGATAGTCGAATCCCGCCAGCGCTGCCGTCGAAGCGACGTCGACATGATGCAGGTTGATCCGCGCATTGTAAGGACTGTATTGGGTGAATTGTCCCTTTTGCAGCAATGCGCTGACATCAAAGTCGGCGGTGGTATCGCCACGCCGCAAGCTGCCGCCCCGCAGCGTAAGATCCCGCGAAGAAAACTGAATACTGGCCGCCAGCGAATCCCACTGCACCTGTTGCTCTGGCGTGCGTGAAGTCGCGGGAAGGGTGAATTCGAAATCTTGCGCCACCAGCGTCCCGGCCAGCGTTGGAGAGGAGAAAGTTCCCCCTGCTACGCCGTTGAACGCGGCCGTGCCATCCACCCGGAAGGGCAATTTTGTAGGGCCGCCCAGCACAGCCAGCAGCGGCCGCCATTCTTCGAGGTTCGTGGTGGAGACCGAAAAACGCAGCGACGACGAAGCCGACAGCGTTCCTTCCGCCTGCACTCGCGAGGCGGGGGTGGACAGATTGAATTGCGTAATCTCCAGCGCATCGCTCGCGCCGTGATACTTGCCTGCCCCGTGAGCCGTTAGCGGTAACTCGCCCGCAGCCGTTTTCGCGGGCGGGCTCACGTCGAGAACGAATGCAATCTCGACATCTTTCGTCGACCCCTTCCAGCCAGCCTCTACCGTGCCCGTGGCGATTCCGGCAGGACGAAACCGCCCCAGCGGATGTGCCGGCACATTCAGCGCAGCAGCCACGTCGGCGGCAGAAACATCGCGAGCACGCAGATGCACCACTCCGGTCCGCACCCCAGGGAGTTTGGGCCAGGGACCTTTCACACTTCGCGGGCGAGCCGCGCTAACTACTGGAAGGTTCTCATTGCCCTTTTTCGCCGTCTTGCCCACCGGCGGTGGTGGAACGTTGTGGAGCCAGTTATCCACCTGGACGTCTCCGGTGACGCTTCCTCCGAACAGCTTGCCCTGTAATTTCGACAACTTGACCTGCCCGTCCGTGATCGCGTAATCGGCAGTCCCGCTGGCTTTCCTGACGATGAACTGGTCGTCTCGCCAGCTTGCGTCACGCAACGCGAGAGCGCCGGAGGCAGAAAACTCATTCAAGAACCAGTGCCCGCTTCCTTTGAACTCGGCTACGCCCTCTTGAAGGTCGTGGCGTCGCCCAATGGCCGCGGCTTCCCCCAGGTCGACGTACGCGTCATAGTTGGCGTCGAGGCGAGGAGTGCGAAAATTGCTGATGCGTCCGCTGGCTTCCAGATGCGATCGTCCGGAGGTCCACTGCAGCGATTTAATGTCGGCGAAAGTAGTCGCCAGGCTGATGTCGACCGTGGTCCTCCAGGCAAACGGGCGCAAATCTTCGACCAGCGTGTCCACTTTGCCCAGGGAGAGATGGCTCTCGTATCGCCCCCGCAGGTACGAGTAGTCCATCTGCAATCCGGTATCGTCGACGTTGAAGTTGAGCGGAATCGACTGGTCAGCCCAGAGCAATTGCCCGTTCCGCACCGCCAGGTGATCAATCGAAAGTGCGAACAACGGCTGCAGCAGATTATTCTGGGAAGGCGCCGATAACACCCTCAGGGCGGGGACATTGGTCGTGCCGTCGGGAGCGACGGCGATGTGAACGACGGGATGCTCCAGGCTCAGGGAATAGAATCCGAACTCAGTACGGAGCAACGAGATGACTTTGACGTGCGCGATCAGATGATCCGCGTGCGCCAGCGGAACGTCGCCGGGCGCCTCCTTTCCATGCACGGTGATATCGCGCACCTCAACCTGCATGCGAAATGGAATGACATGGAAACTTCCAATTTCTGCGCGGCCGCCGGTGATTCGCTCCACCTCGGCGACCATCCGCCGTCGGACATAGGCTTGAAAGGAATCCGTGGTGACATACCACAGAGCGCCCAGCAGCAGGACGAGGCCGGCGCCGCCTGCGATCAGCAAGTATTTCCACCGGAGCCGCGGCCTGGTGGCTGGCTCAGTCACTGCGACTGTACTCCCTCGCCGGCAAACGCGTTTGCGACAGGCATGCTCACTTTACTTTCTGAGCGCAGGGTCTGCAGCCATGAAACCAGCAATTCGTTGACTTTTTCCTCAGTGAGCAACTCGCGAATCTTGCCCGAGACGTCAGCCAGGGAAACCTCGCCCGAACCGGACTGCTTCAACCGCGGAACGAACTTATCTCGGTAATAGGCCTCGATGGTCGTCGAGTCAATCTGCACCGCGGGGCGCAAGTGAGCATCGACGAGCCGCATGACGTCAACCTGCGTCTGGACGCGCGCGAGCAGATCTTTCTCCGCCAGCTGCAATCTCGACAACACCCTGTGCCAGCCCTCGTCGGTGGCGGCCTCCGGATATTGTTTTCGCGCCTCGGCGAGCCGGGCCGCCGCTTCATCCCCGGTGCAATGCTGGAAGGCCGCCGACTTCATCTGCTCCCCTAGCAACTCCTGATCGATCAGGCGATCGAGCACGGCGCGGCGTTCGTCCGCGGTGAACTCGTTGGGGGCGCGGCCGTTGAGTAGAGCCTCGTAGCGCAGCGCGTCGTCCCAATCGCTTTGCAGGATAACGTGGCCGTTCACGGTAGCTACGATGCGGTCGATCACCTCAGCCCGTGCAGCCGTAGAAAACGCAGCCGCGACCAGGAGCGCTGTCAGCGCTGCCGCCACGCCTGTCATCTTCGCCGGAATTCGTCTCATTAGAATGGCTGCCCTATGCTGAAAAATACGTTGAAATGCCGGCCGCGCTCCGTGGTATAGCCGGTCAACTTCTTGGTCGTTGGATCGAAGATACCTGTGAAAAAGCTGGTCGGATTCAAATTGTATCCGAAGTCAAACCGAAGCGGACCAATCGGTGTCTTGTACCGCACTCCCACGCCCAGGGCGTGCGACGTGTAATCATATCCCGATTCGTTGAATTTGTTGAAACACTGATTGGTCGTGGTACCACCTGTACTAACGGTCACTGGCAGACATAGACTCGGGTTCGCCTGGTGCCAGCGCAATACTCCCTTGAGCATGTCATGCGGCGCTGTAAAGACGTTTCCCATATCGTGAAAAATCGCAAACCCGAATCCCTCCCCGAAATACGGCAGAGTCAGCGGGGGCAGACGCAGTTCTGAATTGTTGACGAACAGCGCCGTGCCGCCGACCGGAAACCCCGAGGGCGGATCGCGCGGGCCTGCTTGATTCAACCCGAAACCGCGATGCGAGTTGCCGCCCCCGGCAAAAAACTCTTCGGGCAGCGGAATGGTAACAATGTCGGTGCACTCTAAGGTGGTATTCAGCGGGCACGCACCCGGGGGCAGCACCCTGGTTCCCCTCGCCGGTTGCTCCAGGCCAATGGTGGTGGAGCGGGCAAACACATACTGACGTCCGGCTTTGCCCTTCCCACCGAACGCGTGGTAGGTCGAATTTTGGGCCAGCGCCCTGCCGAAATCCGCTTGCGATCCGAAATAGCTGGAAGAAGCGAACGCGTCCAGCGTGAAGTAGTTTCCTTTTGTGCTTTCCAGCGGATTGTCCCGCTTGTCCCGAATGTAGGTGAACCCAGGCCCCCCGACCCTGGCCGGCAGCGAAAGGAGTGCAATCTCGCCGGGAGAGAAATCTGTCGCGAAGTTGCTCGCCTTCACCCGGCGGAAGTCGAAGCGATAGGTGATCGAACTTGGCCCAGGCCGCGTGCCGGGCTCCTCTCCGGAATTTCCAATCTGCTGGCGCAGGTCGATTTTTCCTTCCAGCCGTTGCGAGGTGAACGTCGCCACATCCAGACTGTTGTCGTAGAAGACGGTGTAGATGACCTTCCACTTGTCGCTGTCCAAAAGCTTGGGAACCGTGTAGCTCACCAAACCCCGCTGCTGCAGCCGCCCAACGTGCGACTGAAACGTCAGCGTCTGGTTTCTCCCGCCAACGTTCAAACGTGTCACATCGAAACCGACCCTGGGGCTCACGCCCGTGCTTCCCTGCGGCGCCGTCGTTCCCGCCGGCTGCCCGGTCTGGAATTCCAATCCCAAGCCATAAGTAAAGGTGTAGCGTTTCGCCTCCTGCATCTGCACCAGCACGTTCTTCTGCGGATCCGCCCCATCCGGATTCTGGACGGCCGTATCGACCTGGCTAAAGATGCCCAGATTGTAGAGACGGGTCTGAGTATCGAGCAGTCCCTCCTGGCTGAGAGGCTCCCCTGCCTTGACCTGCACTTCGCGCTCGACCACATAGTCGCGGGTATGTTCGGTTCCCGCCAGCATCACCCGATCGACGGTGAAGCCCTCGCCCTCTGCAATGGTGTAGGTTACGTCCTCACGATTGGGCTCCGCGGCCGAGTCTTTGGTGGTTATCTCAAGCGCGGCGTTGGGAAATCCGTGATTAAAGTAAAAGTTGAGGATTCGCTCCCGATCATTTGCCAGATCCTGCTCGGAATAAGGCTGCCCGGGCTGCGTGCTCAGTTCCGGCAGTTTCTCTCGCGCGAACTTCTGATTGCCGACCACGAGCACCTCTCCCACCCGCGTCCGCGGTCCTTCCTCAATCTGCAGATGCACGGCCAGGTGATTGTCTGCGCCCTGGTAGTCGTCCTCCACCTTGCTTTCGATCTTGACCTGGCGAAAGCCGTTGGACCGATACAAACTCTCCAGGGTCGAGACGTCATTCTTGAGCAGGGTGCCGCTATAGCGGCCATGGCTCAAGAAACGGCTGGCGGGCTGCATTTGCAGGTAGGACCGCAGCTTGGCCGTATCCATAAACTCCTTGTTGCCGCTGATTTCCACCAGCACCAGCTTGTGCACCGCACCGGGATCGATGTCATACACCACATGCATGGTTTTGCCGTCAGATTTTTTGTGGATGTCGACCGTGGCATCAAAGTGGCCGCGCGTTTGCAGGTAATCCAGCAGATTCCGTTTGCCCTCGTTCAGAAGATCGTCGTCAACCGCATTCTCCTGATAAACCGGAATCTCTTTCTTCATGACCGAGCGGCTGATGTGGTACCCTTCCGCCGAAATCTGCACTACCGGGCCAGGATCAATCTGAAAAGTAAAATCCACGGCATTGCGCTCCTCGTGATATTCCTGCTGTGCGATCGAAACCTGAGCCAGGGCGCGGTTTTGCTTCTGAAATCTCTTGCGCAGATGCTGGAGCGAACCGCTGACCAGCGCCGCCGTCACGCGGTCCCCGCCGTCCATGTGGGCAATGCTCTGCACCTCCCCGGAGGTCAGGCCAGAGCTGCCGGTCACCTTCACTTCACCCACATGGGCCTGCGACCCAGGTGTCACGTGGAGCAAGATGTCTGCTTGCTGGGTGTCCGCGTTCGACGTGGTCTCGGCGGTGACCCGCGCCCGGTAAAAGCCGCCCTCTTGCATCAGTTGCCGGATGTTCTCCACCGCGCGGTTTAGCTTGTCGTGGCTATAGAGTTCCCCCAACTGAAACTTGGTTGCGTTCACAATCTGATTGGGGGTGGGACGGGTCGGAGCACCCTCCACATTCACCGCGCCCACGAAGAAATTCGCCGAAGTGGTGAAGGTCAACGTAACCCCTTCGCCCGAGGGCACAGCTTCGGCCTGGATGTCGGCAAACCGCCCTGTCGCATACAGTGTGCGAATGCTGTCGCGCACATGGTCGCGATCCAGCCGTTGCCCGACCTTCTGGGCCAGCAACTGCAGAAAATTTTCCCGGTCGCGATCGGGCACTCCAGGTAGCAGGATCAGCCGCACCGTCTTTCCCTCATACCCGGAAACGCCGGCTGCGGGGGGGCGCTGTGGTTCTTGACGTTCGGACGCTTCACTCGCACTCGGGCGCGACACTGAACCCGCAGTCACCAGTGCCCGCGACGCAACCGATTGTGTGACGGCCCCCGACGACTGGACCGCACTGCACAGCAGGATCGACGCGGTCAGCAATGTCGTGTACTGTCTCGGCAAAGGTGTCCTTAGGTTCCGGGCTCTGTTGATTTCGATGGAACGCGCCCGTTTCTCTGTTGTACGAATCTTCTCTGTGTACGAATTCTGTCGGGCTTGCGCTCTGGAACAGGGGCTGCGCGCTGCAAGCGACAGGTGCAAACGCCAACCACTTATGATAAAGGTTTTAGAGCGTTGTACTGGTTGACCTCTTTGGCACGCGAAACACAACCGACGCAACCGAGTGGCGGCGATTCGAAAGAAGATTCCGCAGGACAATCCCCAGCCCAACCTGATCGCTACTCCCGCCAGGTGCTGTTCCGCGGTATCGGCGCCGAAGGACAGCGGAAGCTGGCAGCGTCGCGCCTAGCCATGGTCGGCTGTGGCGCAACTGGCTCGGCGCTCGCCGGCCTGCTGGCCCGCGCCGGCGTCGGCACGATGCGCATCATCGACCGGGACTACGTCGAGCCCAGCAACCTGCAGCGCCAATCGCTCTTCGATGAGAAGGACGCGGCTGAGTCCCTGCCCAAGGCCATCGCTGCCGCACGGAAAATCGCCGCCTTCAATTCCCAAGTCGTGGTTGAACCCAACGTCGACGATCTGGTCCCCGCTAACATTGAAGTTTTACTTGAGGGAATGGATTTGATCCTCGACGGTACGGACAACTTCGAAACCCGCTACTTGATCAACGACTATGCCGTCAACGTCTCCTGTCCTTGGATCTATTCCGCCGCGGTCGGAAGCTACGGCCTGACCTTAAACGTTCTCCCCGCTCAAACTGCGTGTCTGGCGTGCATTTTCCCAGACTCGCCGCGAGGCATGGTGGAGACTTGCGAAACCTCGGGCATTCTGAATTCGGCGGTGAACCTGGTGGCCTCAATCGCCGCCACCGAGGCGCTCAAATTGCTGGTGGGCGGCGTCGCCGCGACTCATGTGCGCCGGACTCTGCTCTCGGTTGACGTCTGGACCAACGAGATAGCCGAGATTTCCGCCGCCACGCCGCGTCCAGGCTGCCGTGCCTGCGGTGAGCGAGACTTCGTTCATCTCGCCGGTGAAGGGCGTCCCCATATAACCCTGTGCGGCAGAAATTCGGTGCAAATCCATGAGCGGCAACGCCCCATTGACTTCGCCGAGATGGACCTCCGGCTTCAACCGCACGGCGTCGTCCGCCATAACGATTTCGTCCTCAAGTTCTGGCGTGACCCCTACGAGATGACGCTGTTCCCCGATGGAAGGGCCATCATCAAAGGCACCACCGACACCGGAGTAGCGCGCAGCCTGTATGCGAGGTACGTAGGGAGTTAAAAGTTGCGTTTGTCATGCTGAGCGGAGCGTCGAGGAGCGCGAAGCGATCCTCAACGCGGAGTCGAACCATCCCTACCCTCTTCCGACTTCATCCCCGGATCGCATTCTGAGGCCAGATCAACCCAGGGGGATTCCTCCGCACAATGAGCGCGATCTTATTAGCCCGCGTCCACCCCTTTACTTGGTCTCTCTCGGGAAAGTGCCTTGTGTACGTCGTCATACGATTCCCAGTAGAGTAAGCGCGTCACGCCGTACCGGTCAGTGAATCCCTCAAAATGATGGAATTTGTGCGGGAAGACGAGGCGGTGAAGATGGCCGCTGAACCCAATGTAGAGAGTGCGGGAGAGACAGCCCAAGATGCACACGCCATTGTATCTGGGATCCTCGGGCACGGAACATCGTCCGATGATCGGGCTGTGACCGTCTGTAAGGAACATCACATCGTGAACGAGCGATTCCCACGGCTGGAATCCTGTTGCAGGAGGGATGCTTCGACTCCGCGGGACGATCGCTTCGTGCTCCTCTCTCTCCGCTCAGCATGACAGTGGGCTTGGGAGCACCCAAGGCAAGGAGAGGCAAGCAGGGCAAGCAGCCAGCAGCTAGGAGCGGGAAGCTGAGTTCTGCTAATCTTCTCTGCTCGTCTTCGTCGGACTTCAATCTGCTCGGAAAAGGCCATTGATGCACCAAACCTCGCGTCCTCAACCGCCAGTGTCCTACCGCTGGGCGGTTCTGATCTTCGTCAGCGTGGCCATGGGGGGGAATTACTACATCTACGACAGCATCAACCCTCTGGAGCGGATCTTCATTGACCACCTCGGTTTCTCCGCCACCCAGTTCGGCTGGTTGAATGCCAGCTACAGTGTGGCCGCGGTTCTTACTCTTCTCATCGGTGGAATCATTATCGACCGCATCGGCACCAAGAAGGCAATGACCGCCTTCGCGCTCTTGTGCCTGACGGGAGCCGCCTTGACTGCGGCCGAAGGCAAGGCGCCCCTCATGATCGCAGGACGCACCGTTTTGGGCCTCGGGGCTGAGTCGATGATCGTGGCTGCCACCACGGCGCTGGCCAAATGGTTCCGTGGCAAGGAACTCAGCTTTGCCTTTGGCATCAACTTGACCATCGCCCGCCTGGCCTCGGTAGCCGCCGACAACTCTCCGACGTGGGCTCATTCGGTCTACTACCCAGCGGGTTCCAACGGGCCCGCAAGCTGGCAGGGACCGCTCCTGCTGGCGGTCGGAGCTGGGGTGCTGAGCGTGGCCACGGCCCTTGTTTACTGGGTGCTGGAGACACGAGCCGAAGGCAGATATGAGCTCGGCAAGGCCGGC
>Ga0307479_10004367_pt1 | contig 12928 bp, 13 predicted proteins | sample atmos_gasesECM4C_FD_203743 | JGI IMG/M metagenome (GOLD analysis project Ga0307479, IMG submission 203743) | Hardwood forest soil microbial communities from Morgan-Monroe State Forest, Indiana, United States - atmos_gasesECM4C_515 | ecosystem: Environmental > Terrestrial > Soil > Temperate...
GACGGCCTCAAGAGGTGGTGTGCGCCGCTTCGGCATTGTCGCCACTTCACCGAGGCCCGGTTTGGTGACAAAGGGTTGGTCAGTGAGCCTCCTGTACAACCGTTCATAGTGCTCTGGCTTCGATAAATCATAGATGGTAAAAGCAGTTAATAACTTCGGGACGTGAACAAAATGATCGGGAGAAAGGACAACGGGGATGTATTTGGCGTTCTTGGATTGATCCCCGTAGAATGTTTGCGTGATGACAAATCCTTCGAAGGCTACTCCGGCGCCTCGCCCCGGCTTTTCTTTGCCGTCAAATCTCCGCGTATAGGTTTCAGTACAAACCACAAGAACAAAATCGGCTTCCTCATCTTGTTTGATGCACCACCGTGGCCATCCTTCGGGAGGTGATTCTTCGTACTGATCAATCCGACAGTCCACACCCTCGGCCCGGAGCCGGTCGGAGAGTTCAAGAATGCGGTCATTGTGCTCACCGGAGTCATGGCTGTAGCTAACGAACACGCGTTTGGTGGGCAGGGGCATCTCAAAGGATTATATAGGATGCGGACTGCAGGAGAAAGACTCGTATGCGTGAACCAAACAGGCACGCTGGGGCCCTACAAATGCCTGCTAGTAAACAGACTAAAATATTACTTGACAAGTGATATGGTATGGTATGATGGCTCTGGGTGAAACTGTCGGTGGACGGTTTCGCCCTTTTTGTTTTCCCCCTCATTTCTTTTCCCAAATTACAAAACAGTTGCAGCGCAGTTTCGTTCCCCGGCATGCGGGGCGGCGGGAATAAGCTCCCGCGGTCGTGTGGGTTGGTGGCAAGCAAGAGGGCGAGAGCGCGTCTCTGCAACGCGAAGATGGCGGCGTGAAGCCGCCGCTACATTCAACCCGCCGGGACGCTAAAAGCGCGGAAGCAGGCCTCTGCAAAACGAAGACGGCGGCGTAAAGCCGCCGCTACAGGATCAAAACCATGAAAATCAGCAAAACCAATGCTGTCCTCATCTGGAAACAAATCGAAGATGTTCTTGTGCCGCGGCTGGGCCTCACGGTCGTCGAGCGCGCCGTCTATTCTCATCTTCTCCGGCATAGCCGGCTCGAAGACCGGGTCCGGCTGCGCTTTTCGATTTATTGGCTTGCGCGCGGCACCCGACTTTCCACCGGGTCCGTGCGCCTGGCGGTGCGGCGCCTGGTTGCCAAGGGGGCGCTGCGCCTGGTCGAACGCACGAAAGCCGGCCACGTAGTCGAGGTGCGCTTGCCTGAGGAGATTCGCGGCATCCGCCCCCATAGAATCGAGCCCGGCGGCCCGGCGCGGCTGCCCAACGCGAGCAACCTGGAGGAGACGGATTTCCTGCAAACGAAGGCGCAGCGCGAGGCCATCCATGCGCGCGAACGCGGCGCGTGCTTCTATTGCATGCGCCGGCTTACCGCTCGCGTGCGCTGCCTCGACCATGTCGTGCCGGCTGTCCGGAGAGGCAGCAATTCGTACCGCAACCTGGTTTCCTCCTGCGCAGAATGCAACGCACAGAAAGGGGAAACCGCGGCAGAGGGTTTTCTGCGCTCGCTCTACCGCGACGGGCGTTTGACGGCCAGGGAATTCACAGGGCGGCTGCGCGCGGTCGAGGCACTAGCGGCGGGCAAGCTCCGGCCGGCACTGCGCAGCGAGGACGCAAAGGACGACTGACGTCCTTGGTGTGGTGGAGCAAAGCGAATTAAGGCTATGGTTGCGGCGGGGGCGGAGGCGTAATCGGCTGGGCCTGGCCGAGATTGGTGAATTGGATCCGGCTGCCGTCGAGCGAAAGATCGTGTTCCAGGACGATGTCCAGAGTGGAGCCGCGTGGCAGCTCCGCTTCCGGCCCACGGGTCAAAAGCACAGCGGCTAATCCCGCAGCCGCCCCGACCCCCGCGCCAATGCCAAGTCCTTTTGCGCGCCCGGCAATTGCCCCGATCCCTGCTCCAGCCGCGGTGGTCTCTGCGATGGTGCCAGCGTCCTTTCCTTTGCCACCAGCGCCAACAACTTTGCCCTCAGGATCCATCGTTTCCTTGCCGCCGGAGTCGGCGCTGCGCGGGGCGGCGTTCAAACTGACGGTGTAGCCATTGGGGAGAATCAAAGTATCCAGGCGGAGCCGGAATTCACCTCGGCCCTTGACGCGGCCCGGGCGCTTCGATTCCAGCAACGCACCGCGAAGATACGAGCCGACCGGGATCACGATGCGATTGCTCTGGGTGATCGGAAATGAGGTTTGAAGGTAAACGGAGTCGCCCGGCTTGGCGCTGCGGGTGGAGATGCCGTTTTGGAGCACGACACCGACTCGCGTTCCTGCGGGAACGGTGATTCTTTCGCTGGAGCCGGCCGGCTGGGTGGCGACAGGCTTCGGCGCAACAGCCGGTGGAGCATCACTTTGAGGACCCACCGGTTGCTGTGCGGCGCACGAGGCGCCCGCTGCCAACAACGCGGCAGTCAAACACAAGAATAGCCGAATCTCTCTACGCAGTTGCTCTCTCATTGGCACCCCTCCGCAATGCTTGATGCGATGCATCAAGCAGCGAGCTTGGATGCCTGAGTATACCGCGACCTGCTCATCTATTTGGCGTAGTTTGACCGGCGGGAGAACGAGGGCTACGCTTTACGAAGAGTAAGGAGAAGCGCATGGCGAAGCTGGCGTTGATTTACGGGATGAGGCTGCTGCCCGAGGAAGAGCTTGGCGAAGTGAAGGACGCGACTGTGGTGCTGAAGAATGGCCGCACGGCGCGCGTGACAATGCACTTGATCGAAGGCAGCAAGGAAGAGATCGAGAACACGTTTCGCCAGTCCATCGAGGCCTTCTTTGAGATGTATCCGGAGATTTGAAGAGCGTGGCCGACAGTCAATTTTTCAGCGGTTGCCGAAGTTTTCCGGGTCGGCGTTGGGATCGCCGAGATTATCGTTGATGAGAACGGTGGACTGGCCGGTCAATTCAAAGCGTTTGCGGCACTTGTAGCAAGCCACCAGGTCATCCAGCCGCACCATGTAAGAGCTGGCCTTGGCAAACTTCCGGCGGTCTTCCTCGCCGATTCCGCGAGTCAATTCTTTTTTCTTGCGGCAGACCTTCCAGCGCACGGGAGCTTCGAATTCGCCGCGGCAGCTTGGGCAGACCAGCTTCACTTTGCGGACTTCTTCTTTTTCTGAATAGAACTGGCGCTCGTCCATAGTCAGGGAGCGGGTGTGCTCACCGCCTCTCCGATTGTAACAAATTCGAGGCCGAGGTCACGCCAGCGCGGCAGCCAGTATTCGAGCGCGGCGAGCGTCCGGGAGCGGTCGCTGTTCAATTCGCGATGCCCGCCGTCATGGAGGCAGAGGACGTCGCCAGTACCGGCAGTGGCGGAGTTGCCGCCATTTCCCAGGCTTCGCTTGGCACGGTCGGCGATGGGCTGCAAACGCTCCATCAGCCACTCCGGCGGTCTCTCCTTCCAATCTCCGGGAATCAGCGTCCACATAACCGTGCGGTAGCCGAGTTCGCGGGCCGCTGGAATGACCCACGGATTTCGCAAGCCAAAGGGCGGGCGAAACCACTTTGGCGGCGTGCCAATCGCGCCGCGGATGGCGTCGTGACAGAGACGCAGTTCCACACGGACGTTCGTCGGATTCAGCCACAAAAGATTCGGATGCAGTTCCGTGTGATTCCCAACCTCGTGGCCGCGCGCGACAGTTTCTTTCACTAATTCGGGACATTCGCGCACGAATCGACCGATCAGAAAAAAAGTCGCCTTCGCATTGTAACGGTCGAGAAGATCGAGCAGCTTCGTCGTGAAGGCAGGATTCGGCCCATCGTCAAACGTGATCGCCAGCTTGCGTGCGGAGTCTGTGCGGTAGATGGTGCGCCCAAAAAGCTGCGAGCGCGGATGAACGGCGCTGTAGGCGATGGCCCCTGCGGCCGCAAACGCACCAGACCCGGCGATGAACAGCGGATTCATTCTGAAAACCGTCCCGAAATTCCCGAAGGCGAACGATCTAAGAATACCAGCATCCTGCACGGCAATTGGCTTCTTGAGACGGTGGCTGTCTCAGAGTGAGACAAATCGCGGATTCTGGACAAAGGGTTGTGTCGTGGGAATTTCCCGATCTGGACCATGTGTAAACTACAGATTTTACATATCTTAGCTTGGAAATCAGGGCGATGTTTCCGTCGCCAATGGTGTAGTTATTGCATTGAACCCTAGTGTGTTCGTGTGCGCACAATTTGGCGGTTGTCATCGAGAAAAATTTGGGACTCGCGGAGCTTTGGATTCTCGGCGGCTCTCATTCTTTGGACTGATTTTCGGGATCATGACCGTAGTTTTCCCGGCTGTTGGACAAGACCAGCCATCTGAATGGCAAACGCAGGTTCGCAGGTTTGCAGAGACGAAAGAGTGGGATTCGGCGATGCGAATCGTCGAACGCGAAATCGCCCGTGCTCCGCAAGACATGGATGTGCGAGCGTGGCGCGCGCGCGTTCTGAGCTGGTCCGGGCACTTGGCGGAAGCGGAAAAAGAATATCTGGAAATCTTAAAGGCCGCTCGGAACGATCCGGATAACTGGATGGGGCTGGCGAGCGTGTATTCGCGCGAAGGAAGAATAGAAGATTCCTTGCGGGCACTGGACCGCGCGGTAGAGCTTGATCCGAAACGCGCGGACCTGCGCGCGGCTCGAGCGCGGGCGCTGCGCGCCATGGGCGAACGAAACGAAGCTCGAGTGGAATTTCAGAAAGCGCTGAATCTGGACCCCACCAGCATGGAAGCCCGGGCAGGACTGGTTTCCGTCCGCGGCGAACCGAGACACGAAATGCGCTTCGGAGAGGACAACGACCTCTTTAATTTCACGAGCGCCAATCACGACGGGTGGGCCAGCCTGGTATCACAGTGGACGCCGCACTGGGCCACGAGCTTCGCTGGAAGTTTTTACGAGCGAGCGGGAATCCGCGCGGGGAAGTTTTCGGGCGCCATTACGGGACGCCGGCCCCGATGGGGAGCTCTGACAGTCGGTGGCGCTGCAGGGCATGACAATGCGGTCATCCCGAAAAGCGAGGCTTTTTTTGACATCAGCCATGGATGGAAGGTCAGCGAAACGAATCTCCTGCGCGGGGTGGAATTTGTCTACGGGCAACATTGGTACTGGTATCAGGCGTCCCGGATTCTGACTCTGAATGGCTCGACAATTGTTTACCTCCCGCGGGATTCCACGCTATCGGTGGGAGCCACGGGCGTGCGCAGCACGTTTTCGGGGACCGGCGCGGAATGGCGGCCTTCCGGAATTGTGCGGCTAGGATTTCCACTGGCGAATTGGGTCGAGAGGCGGCTTTCCGGAAACATTTTCTTCGCTGCCGGCACAGAAGATTTCGCGCAAATAGATCAGATCGGGAGATTCGCGTCGCAAACCTACGGTGGCGGACTGCGCTTCCAGATAAACGCGCGGCAGGACGTCACGGGCTACGCCTCGTATCAGAAACGCACCCAGGACAGAACGGACACCAGTTTCGGATTGAGCTATGGAATCCATTTTTGAAAAACTCTGGAGGCTAGGGCCGGCTGCGTTTGTGCTGAAGGCCATTATCGTGGCCATCGTGGCTGATGGGCTGCTGCTTGCGTTTATCCTGTTTCGGCGGACGTATCGGAAGCGCTATTTCGCGAAGCGCGACGCGCGTGTCTTCGAATTGCGGCAGAAATGGGACGCGCTGATTTCCGGAAAGATTCCCTTTGAGACATGGCGCAAGAAGTCCTTCGACCTGAGGATTGTTGAGTCCATTGCGCTGGATGCGTTCGAGGCGGCGGGCCCCGGGGAATCGGCGCGTTTATTGAAATTTCTGCGCACAAGCGGACTCATCGAAAAGCGCATCTTTGAAGCGCGCCAGCTTACCGGGTGGAGGCGCATGCGGGCGCTCGTGGCACTGGGGCGGACCCGTGCGCCGGAAGGTATTCCCGCGCTCGCAGAAGGATTGCGCGATCGGGTTCTCGAAATCCGGCTGGCGGCGCTGCGAGGCTTGGGCCGGACGGCTTGCCCGCAAGCGGGTGAGGAAATCTTGGCATGGGTCGGGGAAACAGGATTGTCAGTGCCGGCGTTGCCTCTCCAGAGCGCACTGATCCAGTGTTGCGCGGAACGTCCGCAGTTGCTTCTTCCTTACGTGCAGCACGCGGAAGGGCCTTTGCGCGAAGTCCTTGGCCGAGTACTCGGTGAAATAGCAACTCCATCGCTCGGGTTGGATCTGATTCAATTCGCCGGAGATGACCTGGATGAACTTCGGGCTGGGGCCGCGCGGGCCTTGTCCCATACGAAATCCGGGCTGGCCTTCGACTTGCTCAGCGAACTGGCGCGAGATCCTATTTGGTTTGTGCGGCTGCGGGCCATCGTGAGCTTCGGGAAGCTCTCAGATCCGCGCGCGATTCCCTCCCTGTTGCGCGGCTTGACGGATTCGAACCGCCTTGTTCGATTGCGCGCCGCGGAAGCTCTGGTAGAACTCAAAACGGAGATGGCACCCATTTTCGCACGGGTTGTGCAAACACGGGACCGCTACGGATTGCACGCCTATTTGACGGCCCTTGAGAACGCCGACCTGCGGGGGAGGCTCGAGGCGGAGATCCAAGCCAGCACAAAAATCAGTGACGAAGAAAAAGGCCTCTTGCAGAGCGTGCTGGAGACGGGAGCGCTGCCCGCAGACAAACCGGCGGAAGCGCCGCAGGCAACGGACCAAGTAGCGTTGCTACCATGATCCGGTTTCTCGATTTCGCCAACCACGCGCTTTTCTGGTATTACCTGGCCAGCAATCTAGCCTACTTGACGATGCTTATCATCGCGCTGAAGACCAGCGCGATGCATCAGCACCGGCTGGAAAGTATTCGGCTGAGCTGGATCAAAGACAGTCCCATGGCGCCTCCCATAACCGTCATCGCGCCGGCGCATAACGAGGAAGCATCCATCCGCGTGGCCGCGTGCAATCTCCTCGGACTGGATTATCCGCAGCTCGAGGTCATTATCGTTAATGATGGCTCTGAAGATCGCACGCTTGAAGAGCTGCGGGAAGAATTCCGCCTGCGGCCGGTGCGAGCTGTCTACGTTCCAGAAGCCAAAAGCGCGCCAGTGCGCGGATTGTATCGAAGCGACTTCGACGCAAGGCTAGTAGTCGTTGACAAAGAACCTGGGGGGAGCAAAGCGGACGCCGTCAACGCCGGTTTGAACGCCGCAACTTCGCCTTACGTTTGCGTCGTGGATTCGGACTCGCTCCTTGAGCGCGACGCCCTGCTGCGCATCATTGTGCCCATCCTGGCGGACCCGAAACGCGTTGTTGCCGTTGGCGGAATCATCCGCGTACTAAACGGCTCTGAGATCCAGGGCGGCCAGATCCGGCGAGTGCGCTTGCCGCGCAAAAGCATCGAAGTGATCCAGGTGATCGAGTACCTCCGCGCTTTCCTGATTGGCAGGGAAGCATGGGCCCAGGGAAACATGTTGACGATTATTTCCGGCGCGTTTGGCTTGTTTCGAACGGACCTGGTGCGCGCCGTTGGAGGTTACCGGTCGCGCGCGATTGGCGAGGATTTCGACCTGGTGGTGCGTTTGCACCGGCATATGCTGGAGAAAGGTGCCGACTACCAGATTCGTTTTGTGCCGGACCCGATGTGCTGGACGGAAGTTCCCTCCGACTTGAGATCGCTGGGAAGGCAGCGGGCGCGCTGGCAAAAGGGTTTATTGGATGTGTTGTGGCCAAACCGGGAAATGCTGTTCCGGCCGCGATACGGCAGGATGGGCTGCTTTGCTCTGCCCTACATGTGGCTGTTCGAGCTGTTTGCTCCGGTGATCGAACTCGGGGGGATTATAACAATTCTGCTTGCAGCGTGGGTGGGCGTCCTGAGCCGGGAATTCTTCGTGCAGTTCCTTCTCTTCGGCTACGCGTTCGCAACAATCATCTCCATCGGCTCCGTTTTGCAAGAAGAAATTACCTATAAGCGGTATAACGATTGGCAAGACGTGGCCCGCCTCGTCAGCTATTGTTTCTTCGAGCATTTTCCTTACCGGCAGTTCCACATGGTATGGAGACTACAGGGCCTTTGGCAGTACTTTCGCGGCGACCTCGTGTGGAGACCGCTAAAGCGCAAGGGCCTCGATTCAGCCTGAGCCGGATAGGCACGCCGTGTCGCTGCTGGCAACTCCGGCGGCGCCCGTTCGCTTGGCCATGTGTTTCGAGAAAATCTGCATGTACTGCACCGCTTTTTGCCGGCACGCTGCGAACGCGCGTTCGTGGATGATCGATAGGCGTCAGGCCGGCAGGCCGCGGCGGGCCTTCAAATCGGCAAGCAGGCGGTCAACCTCGGCGTCACGATCCAGACGCGTCAGCTTTTCGCCGACGTCGTCGGTGAGCAGATCGACTTCGGCGGTGGCGACCGCTTCGGTGTGATGCACGCGGTCCTTGAGCCGGTCGAACGCGGCGCTCTTGGAGTTATCGCCCATGACGGTTTGCGCGCGCGCCGCTTTGCCCAGGGCGATGCCGCGCCGATGCCGCGCGATAAGCAGATCGCGCTTGGACTTCGCTTCGTCGAGTTTTTGTTCCAGTTTCACGAGCGCCCCCTTCAGCGTCTCGACCTGCAATTTCTGGTCGTCCACCTGTTCGCGGTAGCTTTGCGCCAGCCGCTGCGAGGTCTGGAAGCGGTCGAGCGCGGCGCGGGCCAAATCATCCTGGCTCTTGTCCACGGCGATTTCGGCCTTGCGCATCCAGTCCTTCCCGGAATCTTCGTTCTCGCGCCACTTCTTTTCCAGCATGTGCTGGTCGGCGATGGAAACGGCCACCTGCGTCTTGACCTGGAGATACTGGTTCTCCATGTCCAGAATCACCTGCTTGATCATTTTTTCCGGATCCTCCGCGCGATCGACCATGTCATTGATGTTCGCGCGAATCAAAGTGCTTACTCGTTCTAAAAGTCCCATGATGAATCTCCTTTCGAAATCCGAATGATGTAAACCGCTCAAAACTTTCAAAGTCAATCGAGCGTGCCTGCCAGCCCCGCAAATTGAATCAGGGCAGAAGCTGCACGCCGAAAATTCCTGCTGCCAACTTGGCAAGAGCCGCCAAAAAAACGAGGTTCAGCGCGACGGCCCTACTAAGCGCGTAGACCGTGATGGCCCAAAAGTGGCGGAACACAAAACCGAATATCAGCACCACGAGAAGCCACATAAAGAGAATCTTTTCGTTCATGCTCATGGCCATCCCCCGAGACCATTGGGCGTCCTCGACAGGTCGCTGCGGACCCGCCGAGGACGGAAGCGAACGTTACGCCTTTTTGATCGGCGCTTGCGGCGGCTCCGGCTTCGGCGCTTTGTCGCCGATCAGCCGCACTTTGCTGAGGAGTTCCGACATCTGCATGCCGGAGAGCGCTTCGAAGAGCGCGGGCACCTGCGCGGCAATTCTGGTGATATCCCCGGTCAGCTTGTAAGCGCCGGCGGCGTCGCCATTGCCCGTGGAAACGATGGTCACCTTATCCACCTTGCTGAGCGGCTCGCTGAGAGCGCGCACCACTTCCGGCAGTCCGGAGATGAGTTTGTCGAGCACGGCGGCCTGGTTGTACTCCTGGAAGGCCTCCGCCTTGACGTTCATGGCCTTGGCTTCGGCTTCGCCCTTCTTGAAGATGATCTCGGCCTCGGCTTCGCCCTGCGCGCGGATGGCGGAGGCGCGGCCTTCGGCTTCGGTTATTGAGCGTTGACGCTCGGCGCTGGCCAGCGTTTCAATGCGCTGGCGCTCGACTTCGGCCTGTTTCAATACAGTGGCGATGAGTTCCTTTTCGCGGCGGGCGATTTCCGCTTCCTGCACTTTCACTTGGGCTTCGCGCTCCACTTGTTGCACCCTCACGGATTCTTCAATCACCTTTTGCTGCATGACGTTGGTTTCGATTTCGTACGCCTTGTCGGCGGTGGCCTGCGCCTTCTTGGTCATTTCCAGGTAGCTGGCTTTCTTGATGTCCAAGTCGCGTTGCGCTTCGGCTTGCTTGGCCAAAGATGCGGTCTCGGCGGCTACGCGTTCCTGGTCGGCTTGTGCTTTGGCGACAGCTGAGGCGCGCGTCGCTTCGGCGCGCTTGATGGCGATGTCGCGGTCGGCTTCGGCGGCGGCCACTTCGGCGTCTCTCTTGATGCGAGCGACGTCGGGCCGCCCCATGTTGGTGATGTACTCATTCTTGTCGCGTACTTCCTTGATGGTGAAGCTGATGACTTCCAGCCCCATCTTGCTCATGTCGTCGGCGCACGTGGAACGCATGCGGTCGCCGACCATTTCCGGCTCCTTCACGATTTGCTCCACGGTGAGCTGGCCGATGATTCCGCGGAGATGCCCTTCCATCACCAGGCGAATCAGGGCTTCGCGTTGTTCTGGCCGCTTCGTAAGGAACTGCTCGGCAGCCGTCAGGATGGATTCTTTGTCGTTCTTCACCTTGATCTGCGCAACGGCTTCGACGGTTACGGCGACGCCCTGCTTCGTATAGAGACTTTGCTGCGGGGCGACGTCGAATGACATCAACTCCAGCGAGAGATCCCGACAGGTTTGCACCATCGGAAAAATCAAGGCGCCTTTTCCGCAGTAGACCTCCGTCCCTCCCATTCCGTAGCGGATCAATGCTTCATTCGGCCCGACTTTTCGATACATCTTGGCGATCACGATCATGATCATCAAAAGCCCAAGAACGAGAAGCCCGGCGATGACTACCACTTCGTTTGGCAACCCGAACATAAAACCTCCTTTTCAACCGTTCCGGACTGTTTGCAGCGAACGCCAGTCCGGGAAAACTTTTACTTCGTAAATTCTTCCCACCTCTTCACGTAAGCAATTCCCTTTTCGTAGCGCTCGATGACGACTTCGGCGCCTTTCTCGATCGCTTTGCCGTCATCGGTGCGCGCGCCGGCACAGCGCCGAACTCCCGCCATCGAGAAGATGATTTCGCCGGTACCGCTCTCCCGGATTGGCATGCTGATGGTGCCGAGCAAACCATCGATCCGGTAGTCTTCGTTCTTCATCGGCGCGTCGTTCGAACTCACGAGTTTCACCATGAAACGGAAGACCACCCAGCCCGCCGCCAAGCCAGTGGCCGTGGCAAGCAGAAGGCTGATCACCGCTAGCAGGTGCGAATGCCTCGTAAGCAGATAGCCTGTCCCGCCGAACCACGCCAGGAAAGCCATTGCCGACGAAGCGTTCAACCAGGAAATGTGCGTCCCGCCTCGGAGCCCGCCGTGCGAAGCGCCGGCTCCCGCGTGATGCGCGCCATGGAACGGCAGGTGCCACTTGAACGGCAGATGGAGGTGGACCGCGCCGGCCAAAAACGAAAGAACGCTCAGCGAGAAGCCCACAAGGAAGCAGAGAAGATAAAAATCAGACCAGGTCATACGACACCTCGAGCGCGACCATTCACCAGCGCAACTTCCCGTTGCGGTGCGCGAGCTGGAATTCGAGACGCAGGCCCTGTTGGGTGCTACCTCGACCCTCCCCGGGGTCGATGCGGCTCAGTTTCGGAGGGAAGCGGACGGCGGCGGATGACCGCTGCCCTTCTGCTGTCCTCCATTCTGATGATTGCCCGGATGCAAGACTTCTCCCAGGCGCTCTGCCAAATCGGGCGTCCGGAGAATCTCCGCCAGGAGCAAAATCGCGCGGCGCGAGTCTTCATGCTCCGCGACGACTAGAAGTGCACGCTGAAGCACCGGATCAGCCGTGAACTGTTCGGCGCCGGCAAAAAGCCAGGAATCGATTTTTGCGTCGATCGCTCGCAATTCGGACTGCAGGCCCGGCGTATAGCCTTCCGGATCGTCCACCAGAAATCCCGGATAGACACGGAAGAAGCGCGCCAGCAGTTGGCGAGTTGTGTGTGTCAGATGGGGCCGGGCGCCGTTCTCGATCTGCGAGAGATACGCCTGGCTCAAACCACGGCCGATCTCTCTCTTCATCGCGGTGGCCAATTCCTGCTGAGTCATCGAGCGGCCCAAGCCGCGGAGCGAACCTTCGACTGCGCGGAGGGAGCGGAGTTTGTCGCCAAGTTTCATGGAGGGCTCACTTATTGCAATCTGCAAATATGATATTACTTATCGCTATTTTGTCAAGTACAAAATTACGCCTGTTTTCAACAACTTACAGGCAACATTTATTTCGTCGCTTATTCTGGCTTGCGGAGGGATTGCAGGTCGATGCCCAGTTGCTGGCACTTCTTATAGAGGTGGCTGCGCTCCAGCCCCAGTGCACGGGCTACATTGGTCATATGAAAATTGTGCCGCCGAATTTCCCCGAGCATCACTTCCCTTTCGAACGCTTCGGTGCGCTGGGCGAGGGTGCCGCTTGCATTTCCGCCGGAGGAGCCTGATGGTCCGGCAGCGGGAGAGCCGGAAGTGGGAAGAATGAGGCGGACATCGGCAGCCGCAACGTTTTCGTCCGAAGCCAGCAGGATGAGGCGTTCCACGATGTTGCGCAGTTCGCGAACATTTCCAGGCCAGCCGTATTTGCGCAATTCCGCGACGGCCTCTTCGGCGAAGGTTTTTTCTTTCCAGCCGTTTTGCGCCGCCACCTGGCGCGCAAAGTGCGCAACCAGTTCAGAAAAATCTTCCGGGCGCTCGCGCAAGGGCGGCAGCGTCAGCGGAAAAACATAAATGCGGTGAAAGAGATCGCGGCGGAAGGCGTTGTGCTTCACGAGATCTTCGAGGTTGCGATGAGTAGCGACCACGACGCGCACATTCACTTTGATGGGCTTGTCCCCGCCGACGCGCTCAACCTCGCCTTCCTCCAGCACGCGCAGCAACTTTGCCTGCATCGCCACGGGCATATCACCGATTTCGTCCAGAAAAAGCGTGCCGCCATCGGCTTGTTCGAATTTCCCCACATGCTTGACCGCGGCGCCAGTGAAAGCGCCCTTTTCGTGGCCAAAGAGCTCCGATTCAATCAATTCCGCGGGCACGGCCGCACAATTCAGG
>Ga0307479_10004368_pt1 | contig 12927 bp, 14 predicted proteins | sample atmos_gasesECM4C_FD_203743 | JGI IMG/M metagenome (GOLD analysis project Ga0307479, IMG submission 203743) | Hardwood forest soil microbial communities from Morgan-Monroe State Forest, Indiana, United States - atmos_gasesECM4C_515 | ecosystem: Environmental > Terrestrial > Soil > Temperate...
CTGAATTTGATGGAGAAGCGCAAGATAACCTCGATTGTGGTGGTGGATGAAGTGAAGGCAGTTTTGGGTGTAGTGCATTTGCACGATTTGTGGACTTTGGAATTGATGTAGAAAGTTGGGGCGCAAAGGCCGGCAAAAACAATCGGCGGAGGATTTTACTTGGCTAGAGCGGCGAAGAAAATTGGTGCGCGGATACCGTCGCGAGTAGCAAAGCGGGCAAAGCAGATAACGGTTTTTTTGATGGATGTGGATGGAACCATCACGGCTGGCGGGGTGACGCTGCTGTCGCTGCCGGACGGCTCGACGGAAGAAATTAAAACATTTGACGCGCATGATGGGCAGGGGTTGAGTCTGGCGCATACTGCGGGTATTCGTACTGGTGTGATTACCGGGCGAGGCAGTGCCGCATTGCAACGCCGCGCGCAAGAACTGAAAATCGAATTTGTTTATGAACATCAGGCGCAGAAGATTGCGGCGTATGAAGAAATTTTGAAGAAGACGGGCGTCACGGAAGCGATGGTGGCTTATCTCGGTGACGATTTGCCGGATATTACGGTCATGCGGCGAGTCGGCTTGGCGGTAGCGGTAGGAGATGCGGCTCCGGAAGTAAAGCGCGTGGCGCATCACGTGACGCGCGCGATTGGCGGGAAAGGCGCTGCCCGGGAAGTGGTGGAGTTAATTTTGAAGAGTAAAGGGATCTGGGAAGAGATGATCGACAAGGCGAGGGCTTGAAGAGGGACGCGGAAGAGGGGCGCGGAAATGTCATTTTAAATCCAAGACCCACATTCATAACTCAACTGCGAACGTGAGGCACCCTCCACCCTCAGCCCCAATTGTGATTTCGCGTAGCGAAAGGTGAACGGCTCGGTCTTAATTAAACTTGGTTGAGTTGGTGAGGAAAGAGGGAATTTATGTTGCATGCATGGCACGACGTTTCACCGGGAGACGATCTCCCTCGTGATTTTCAGGCGGTGATTGAGATACCGTTGGGATCGAACGTGAAGTACGAGCTGGATAAAACCAGTGGGATGCTGCGCGTGGACCGCATCATCCATTCGGCCGTGTATTATCCCGCCAACTACGGTTTTATTCCGCAGACCTACGCGGAGGATGACGACCCGCTGGATGTGCTGGTGCTTTGCCAGGAAGCGGTGCAACCGCTGGCGCTGATTCAGGCGCGTGCCATTGGATTGATGACCATGGTGGATTCCGGGGCAAGCGACGACAAAGTGATCGCGGTAGCTACAGGGGATCCGGAGTTCAACAGTTACGTGGAGGCGCGGGACTTGCCGCCACACCGCTTGCTGGTGCTGAAGAGATTTTTTTCGGATTACAAGCAACTGGAAGGCAAGACCGTGCAGGTGGAGGATATTCGTCCGGCGTACGCCGCGATTACGGTGATTGAGAAGGCGCTGGCGCGATATAAAAAGGTGCGCGAGAAATTGCTGGACGATGATGGGCGCGGGCCGATTAAATTTCCGGTGCCGAAATTCAGCGATAAGTGAAGACTCGGGGAAAAAAATTGGTGAAGTGGATTGGCATTGGTTTGGGGCTGCTGATTTTGGGAGTAGTGATCGGGCTATCGGTGATGGCCGGCGGTCTCGGCGGCGCGTACGGAATGGTGCGTTACGCGCTGCCGCACATGCATCGCGGCACTTTGCGCGTGGGCGACGACGCGCCTGACGCTTCCCTGCTGGCGCTGGATGGCAGCAGCCGATTTCATGTTCGCGAGCGTACTGGTGCGCGGCCATTAGTGATTGTGTTCGGGAGCTACACTTGACCGCCCTTCCGGCGCCAGGTTGGCGACGTAGTGCAGATTTACAAGGACTATAAGGATCACGCGGATTTTCTAACTGTGTATGTGCGCGAGGCGCATCCTACGGACGAATGGCAGATGAAGTCCAATGTGAAGGAAGATGTTTGTTACGCGCAGCCGAAGACGCTGCAGCAACGCGTGGCGATTGCCAATGATTTTGTGAAGCGCTTCAACTACCCGACACAATTTGGCATCGACGATATGAGTAACGCCGCGAATGATGCTTATGCGGCGTGGCCGGAGCGGATTTACATTATTGATGAACGCGGACGGATCGCCTATCGCGGAGGGATGGGGCCGTTTAATTATCATCCGGAAGAGGCACGAGCGTGGTTGGCGTCCCGCTATGGAGAAGTGAAGCACGAAGCGCCTGCTGCGGTGCCTGACAAGAAGAATAACTGAGTGGGTTTCGTAATTCCCTTTTTTTCCACCGCTGACCCTTTTACACCGAAATGATGAGACATAGGAATTCTCGCCCTAAAAAAGCAAACGGCGGCCGGGCAAATTTTGCTGCGCCTAAAAATGCCGTCTTGAATTCCAGCGAGCCCGCTCTCCATCTGCGCAATATTGGATTGGCGCGGGCAATTTCGAAGATGGGGAATTGTTCCCGGAGCCGCGCGGAAGATGCCATTCGCGCGGGGCGCGTGCGCGTTAACGGAGTGGTGCGAAGGAATGTGGAAGCGCCGGTACATCTGGGCAAAGACCGTCTGGAGATTGATGGCCACGAGATTAAGAAAGCGGAGAAGATTTATTTGATGTTGAACAAGCCGCACGGGGTGGTGACCACCGCCAGTGATGAGCGTGGGCGCGAAACGATTTATTCTTTTTTGCAAGAGTATCAGGATGGTTCTTTGAATTGGGTGGCGCCGGTTGGACGACTCGACAAGGCCAGCGAAGGCCTTTTGTTGATTACCAATGATTCGGAGTGGGCGGCAAAGATTACCGCGCCGGAGACGCATGTCGACAAAACCTATCATGTTCAAATTGCCGAGCAGGCGACAGGGGCGATGATAGAAAAACTGCAGCAGGGATTCACCGTGAAGGATGGAGAGTTTTTGCGCGTGAAGAGCGCCAGCGTGGTGCGGTCGGGCGAGCGCAATTGTTGGCTGGAGATTGTTTTGGATGAAGGACGTAATAGGCATATTCGGCGGATGTTTGAGACAATGGATGTAGAAGTGTTGCGATTGATTCGGGTAGCGATCGGGGCGCTGAAGTTGGGGGACCTTCCCAAAGGCGAGGTTCGCGCCTTGAGCGAGAAGGAAAAAGCTATTGTTGTTTAGGAAAGCCAGCGCGGATTAAAAAACGCCGCGTTGGCCGCCGAATGCATCACAATAAACACAGCTTCACGCCGCGCGTCCAGCCCGGTGGCAAAATCGAAAAACTAAAGCGCACTGAAATTCGGGCGTGGAGTAAGGTTGAGGTATCGCCCATTTGTTCCATTGCGGGAGCTTACTAGTAATGAAGATTGGGAACATGATGCGAGACGACGTTTTGCGGGAAGCGAAGCGGCGAGTCGTGGGCGGCGGATTGGCGATCGCGCTGGCCGTGGCTGCAGGAATGACATTTTTCGCGTCCCGCAGCGTGCGAGCAGATGGGGCGGCGGCGTTTGATTTGTCGGGACCGCGCGTGGAGATGAAAGTGATGCGCGCGGGCAAGACGCTGCCGATTGCGAACGTGCCGAATCTGCAGGCTGGCGACCGGTTGTGGATTCATCCGGACTTTCCCGATTCGCAATCGGTGCATTTTTTGGTGGTGGTGGCGTTTTTGCGTGGCTCTACGAATCCGCCACCGGAGAATTGGTTTACCAAAGCGGAAGCGTGGAACAAGCAAGTCAGAGAAGAGGGATTTTTTGTGACCGTGCCACAGGGAGCGCAGCAGGCATTGCTGTTTTTGGCTCCGGAGACGGGTGGAGACTACAGTTCGCTGCGCGCTGCGGTGCGTGGGAAGCCGGGAGTTTTTGTGCGGGCTTCGCAGGATTTGAATCAGGCGAGTTTGGATCGTTCGCGGCTGGATCGCTATATGACGGAAGTACGCGAGAGCGAGGGAATGAATGCCAAGGAACTGCATGACCGTTCGGTGGTGCTGGCGCGCACGTTGAATATCAAGTTAGAAATGCAGTGCTTCGATAAGCCGATTGAGCAGCAGCCTTCGTGCCTGATGCAAAACAGCGACCAGAAAGTTTTGGATGACGGACATAGTCAATCCATGGTGGCCGCGCTGACTTCCGGACCGTCCACCGATTTGATTGGAGCGGTGAGCACCACATCGTTGGCCGGGGGCGGATCTTATAGTCCGTACGTTGGGGCGATTGTGGACCTCGCTAAGATCATGGAGAGTTTTCGCACTCCCGATTATCAATATATTCCGTCACTGGCACTGCCGAAGCAGGAACAATTAAATTTGCGGCTCAATAATCCGCCGTCATTTCGCAAACCGAAATCGGTGCTGGTGGTGGGATTGCCCGCGGTAGAGGCGGTGCAATTGCCGCCGCTGCGGCCGGTGCACGCTGGCGAAGTTTTGTGTCTGGAGAAACCTTCGCTGTTATTGGCGGTGGAAGGAGCGCCGCTAGTGTTTTCGACAGATATTGGACATCACTTTGTGCTGGAGTTTAAGGATAAGTCAGGCGCAGAGGTGAGATTACCGGCCATGGCGGATGCGGTGCATGGCGGATTTCTGGTTGATGCGCACGAACTGGAAGGGCAAGCGGTAGAACCGGAAGTGACTGGGACGTTGCGAGGATGGTGGGGATTTGAGACTTACGAAGGGCCGCGATTTGATTTGAAGACTTCGCGCAACGGCAAATGGAGTGTCGCGGCCGCGGAACAGAGCGCATTGATAGTGGGACGCGATGACGTGTTGCATGTGCAATCAGGGTGCGCGGTGTGCGTGGAGAAAGTCAGTTTTAGAAACGAAAAGGGGGCGGAATTAAAAACGAGTTTTAAAGTTTTGCGTCCGGATACCCTGGAAGTCGCCGTGGGATTGAAAGACGAGGCGCCGGGCGCGGTGACCATGTCGGTGAAACAATTTGGGTTGGCGAAAAGCGATGAGGTGGCGCTGCACACTTACTCAGAGGCGGCGCACCTGGAACGGTTCACGATTAATTCCGGGGACCAGCAAGGGGTATTGCGCGGCACGCGGCTAGATGAAGTGGACAGCGTGGAGTTGAAGGGCGTGAAGTTTTCGCCGGCAAAATTGTCACGTGCAAATGAGAAGGATGAGTTACGGCTGGCTGCTGCGACTGCGCCGCCGGCGAATGCGTTGCTGCCAGAGGAAAAAGTGATCGCCCATGTGGCGTTGAAAGATGCGCGGGTGCTGGACTTGCAAACTACCGTTGAGGCGGCGCGACCGAAGGTGACGCTGATGAGTAAAAATGTGCAGCTGGGGCCAACACCGACTGCGCTGCGTTTTGGAAGTGCGGATGAGTTGCCGCAGGACGGGCGACTGTCTTTCTTTTTGAAGGCGGTAATCCCGGAAAAGTTTTCGCACGCGGAAAAGATAGAGGTGGCCACGGCGGATGAGGCGTTTCATGTTTCGCTGAGCGTGAGCGACGGGAATCTGGTGATGCAGGATGCGGAGAATGTGCTGGCGACGCTCGATCCGTTGAAGAGTTTTGGGGCTTCGGCGTTTGGTCCGCTGCGGTTTCGTCCTGTGGATGCTGACGGAGCGAAGGGCGATTGGCAGCCGCTGGCGAATTTGGTGCGGTTGCCTACGCTCAAGGAAATTCGGTGCCCGGATAGTCCGGACAAGCAGTGCAAGTTGAGTGGGACGAATTTATTTTTGATTGATTCGGTGGCGTCGGATCCGCAATTCACGCGTATGAGTCCGGTGCCGGCGGGATTTATGGAGTCGACGATGAGCGTGCCACGGCCGAACGGGACGCTACTTTATATCAAGTTACGCGATGATCCCGCGACGGTGAATACGCTGGTGTTGCCGGTTTTTCCGGAGGAACGGTAGATCCGGAAAAAGAAAGACCCAGGTTCCTAACTCAACTGCGAGCCTGGGGCACCCTGGGTTTTCATCGCCGCGAAAATGGATATTTGTCTCCTGCCAAAGAAGGGATTATGAGGATTTGCGGCCAGCCATGACGGCAATGGCGTTGCCCGCGTATTGAACGGCCGCGTTGGCGCTCGGGCTGGCAGGCAAAGTAACTCCGGTGATGGCGCGGCGGATGCCGGCTTCGGGAGCGTCGTCGCGCAGGTGGACGGCGGAGCCGTCCCACTCAATACCTAATTGCTTCCATTTTTCCTGGAGGTCCACAGCTACGGATTTGTTTTTCATTTGATTGTATAAATCGGTGAGGACTGTCGTTCCCGTCGCCTGGTCTCCGATTTTTAGAGCCTTCGTGAGTTCCCAATCCTGAGTGATGTTGCCACCGGCATCGAGGATGCCGCGCAAAGCATCCTGCAAGCCTTTTTTGTTGTGGGTCTGGCGGCGGATTTCGACGTCGGCGTCGAAACAAAATAGCGCGCCGCCCCAATAGGTGCGTCCCCAGGTGTGCGTGCGATCAAGACCTCGATCACCGGCTTGGGGCTGGCCTTTGGGCATGTCGCGGATGAGGTCGGCCCACATTTGTTCTTCTTTCATGTGACTGGCGCGGATGCGCGCGATGGGCTCGACGTACGTCGAGATGCCCTCCTCAATCCAGTGATGCTCGTCGGCAACGGAAGGAAAAGCCAGGTGGATCATTTCGTGAGTCAGCATCCAATCGTTCATTAATTCGGCTTTGGTGGTTTCACTGCCGAGACCAATTTTTATGAAGCCGCCGCGCATGCCAAAAGTCATGCCGTGGCGAATGCCGTGGCCGGAAAACGGCATGATGCGCAGCGTCAGATGAGGCACGGGGAAACGGCCGTAATAACCGGCTACGGATTCCGCGGCAGCTTGAATCCAGGCGATGAGATCGGCTTGAGGGACGTTGTTTTTGCCTTCGTCGACGGTGATGTCGATGTGGGAGCCGCCAACGATAAGAGTTGATGTCATTTCAGGCGGACGAGCACCAAGGGAACAAGATATTGCGAGCAGGGCCAAGAGTACAACGAAGATTTGGAAGCGCGAGAGCGCGGCTCGAAACATGCGGACCCCAAGAGCTGTTTTCGGCGGAGGCTTGGTCACCAAGCCAGCGGAGGCTTCTTTTCTCCGGGCAAGGAGGGAAACCAGCGCTTGAGCAAGGTGTCCACAGCGAATTTTCCCGGGCCGAACAGTAATACGATGACGGATGCGACGAGAAAGGTGTATGGGGCCGCGGCATAAAATTTATCGGGGTCGGAGAAAATGGAGAAGAGGGCTTCGCGATCGGCGGTGATGTAGGCGATGATGAGATTGATGGTGAGGGCGAGCGAGGTCAGGCGGGACAGCAGGCCGATGGCTAAGAAGATGCCGCCGAAGAATTCGAGGCAGGAAATGGCTACGGCGGTTCGCGCGGGAATCGGTAAATTCAGGCTGGTGAAAAATTCGGTGACTTTGTCGAGGTGATGGAGCTTGCCCCAACCGCTTTGGATGAGTTGATAGCCCCAATAGAGGCGGACGAAAAGAAGAAAAGGCGATTGGCCGAAAGTTAGGTAGTAGAAAAATAAGTTGTAGAGTTTTTTGAGGCGAAGAAGGAGATCGTTCATGGTGGGCTGGACGCTCCTTTCAGTTGCGGCTAAACAATTTTTCGTTTTCGCCGTGCGCCAGTGGGTTTTTCTTTTATACGATTCTTCGAGCGGGCGGAAGTTTCAGTTTTAGTTTCAGGTTGGCAAAACCAGCCGAGTGCAGCCCAGTTATGGAACCAGCGTTGAACGAGAACGGGCAGCTCTTTCGGCGGGATTTTAGTTTCGATGAAGGCGTGGGCGACGGCTTTTTGGAGCGTTCTTCCCTGCTTTACTTCATTCAAGAGCGTGAATTCTTCAGGCTCCAAGCGGCGGAAATAGACGCTGTTGTCGATGCGATGGACGGCCAGCGCGATGGCGGCAGGCTTAAGTTTTGCCACGGTTTGCACGCGCTTACGCTTGCGGCGTTCCTGGAAAGCGTTGCTGGCGACTTCGTTGTCATCGCTCGAGTTTTTTATTTCGAGCAGAAGATCATCGACGGGGTAGCGAAGGCTTAATAATTGGATGTAGGGCTGAAGGCGCAAACGGAGATTTGCGCCGGCGTTTGCCGACAAATCTTCGGGGCCCAGAGGCGGCTCGGCTTTGCCGTCGAAGGCTTCGATTTCGGCCCATTCGAGTTTGACGATGTCGAGAGCCAAGGCTTGCTTGTTCCCTGCCCAGCGCGGGTGCTGGTGCAGCCAAGATTCGAGTTGCGAGCCGAGGTTGCGAAGGGTGAACGAGCGCGACGGACAATCTGTGATGTAAGCCTTGGACATGGCTTCGAAGCGCGCGGCACCGAGAACGGCGCGCAGGCCAGGAAAATCTTCGACCATGCTAGAGAGCAGGCGAAACCAATATTGACGATTGTAAATTTCCAGGCGCTCGAAGGACGTTAGCCGATCGTTGGGTTTGATGAAGCGCGCGGCATACGTGCGCATGGGCTGGCCATCGGGAGCAGTGCGCTTCATGCGCTCCGTGAAAGTGAGGGGCTGCATCACCGCGCGAGCCATGGTGCGCTGGAGTTGGAGCAGCTTCATACAGCGGTCGCCAACGCGGTGGCGGCGAGGAAGCGGTTGGCCTTGAGCGCTTCGTCGTGGACTTCTTTGAAACTCGGGATGCTGTCGTCCCATTCGAGCAGCGTAGCGGTGTGCCCGGCGCGTTGGATGGCGCGCTCGTACAACTTCCAGACCGGATCGATGACCGGATGATCATGAGTGTCGAGAATATATTTGCGGTATTTGGAATGGCCGGCGATGTGGATTTGCGCGACGCGCTCGGCGGGGACGCTGTTCACGTAGGTGAAAGGATCGAAGCTGTGATTTTGCGATGAAACGTAAATATTATTTACGTCGAGCAGGATGCCGCAATCGGCGCGCTCGACGACTTCATTCAGGAATTCCCACTCGGACATTTCGGAGACGTGATATTCCGCGTAACTGCTGACGTTTTCCACCGCGATGGGCACTTCAAGGTAATCGCGGACTTCGCGGACTTTCTGCGCGGTGAGCTTGGCGGCTTCAAAAGTGTAAGGCATGGGAAGAAGGTCGTGGGTGTAGCGGCCGTCTACGCTGCCCCAGCAAAGATGATCGGAGAGCCAAGGGGTTTTGGTGCGCTTGACGAGTTCTTTCAAGCGGCGAAGATGGTCGCGATTGGGTTTTTCCGCGGAGCCGAAATACATGGAGACGCCGTGCTGCACGACTTTGTATTGCTCGAGGATTTGATCGAGGATGTGCAAGGGGCGGCCGCCATCGATCATGAAATTTTCGGAGATAATTTCAAACCAGTCGACCACCGGTTTGCGGGACAAGATGTGCTGGTAGTGCGGCGCGCGCAGGCCGATGCCGATGCCGTACTCGGTGAAATTGTTAAAGCGGTTGGTGCCCATGAAAAGCTCCAGGGTAAATCAGATTCACGAAGGCAGAAATTGATACAGAGATAAGGATAAAGCAGATAAAGGGCCGGAGATGGACCGGCCCTCTATCATGCTGAAGAGTGTCGGTAGTGTTTTAGGGCTTCTCGGCCGGCATCTTGGAGCCGTCGGTGGCGCAGCCGCCCTTACCCTTGCAGGAGTTCTTACCTTTGCAGCCGTTGTCGCTGGACTTGCAACCGCCCTTACCCTTGCAGGAGTTTTGGCCTTTACAGGCGTGCTTTTCTTTCACCTTCTTGCTGGAGGCCTTGTCGGCACTGTCATCCTGAGCGGTCATAGCGGACTTCGCGCCAGGCAACAGATTGGACGCCTTTATGCTTGCGCTGGTGCCTGCGAGCAAGCCCGCGACAGCCGCGCCGGTGATGAGAAACTTATTGGACTTAGTCATATGCTGAAGAACCCCCCATTGATTTGAAATTTAACTGCATCCCTCAGGCAGAACCTATGCCATGAAGATCTGTGAGCCGAGTGCGAGCCAGCGGACTCGGGCCGAATTTTTGCACTACGCTGAGCGGCGCAAAGCTGGGGAGGCGCCAATACAGCAGCCAAACTGTGGGATACGTTACGCCGATAAAGGTTACGTTGCCACTGAAAATTTGATTCGGCTGATTTGATTCTTGAATGAGTCCAAAGATGGAGGCCGAAAGTGGCGCAACGGGAGAGTGGGGATTTCTAGATGCCGGCTGCAATTGCTTTGTTATGCGCATATTGTGAGCGGCAAACCAAGAAAATTCTGTGGTATGCCAACCAGCCCGTCAAGGCCGTAGATGTAAATTCTTCGGGTTAGACGGCCCACCGTGTTATACGGTTCTCGGAGACATTTGGATTTTATCGGCGCGGTTGGATTGGCAGTTTACAACTGCGAGGCTGCTCCGGAGGGAAAAGACACTGAAGCCTACGAGGAAAACGATGATGAATATGCTGGCGATACGTGTGATCGCGGCGTTTGCGGTGGTGCTGTTTGGGGTTGGTTCGCTGGGCGCGCATGTGCAAGTGCGCACGGAAGCGGGGGTGGTGGCGGGGACTAACAGCGCGGATGGGAAGGTGGTGGTTTTTAAGGGCATACCATTTGCGGCGCCGCCCGTCGGGGAGTTGCGGTGGAAAGATCCGCAGGCTGTGGCTCCATGGAAGGGTGTGAGGAAGGCAACTGAATTCGGGGCGCGGTGCATGCAGGCGCGGATTTTTGAGGACATGGTGTTTCGCGATTCGGGGCCTAGCGAGGATTGCTTGTATCTGAACGTGTGGACGCCGGGAATTTCTGCGAAGACGAAGCGGCCGGTGATGGTGTGGATTTATGGCGGGGGCTTCCAGGCGGGATCTACTTCCGAGCCGCGGCAGGATGGCGAACACCTGGCGCACAAAGGTGTGGTGATCGTGAGCATGAATTACCGGCTGGGGATTTTTGGATTTTTTTCGCATCCGGGATTGACGGCGGAATCGGCGCACCATGCTTCGGGAAATTATGGATTGATGGATCAGGTGGCGGCGCTGAAATGGGTGCATGAAAATATAGCGGCGTTCGGTGGCGATCCGAACAATGTGACCATTTTTGGTGAGTCGGCGGGATCGTTTGCGGTGAGCGCGTTGATGGCATCACCGTTGTCGAAAGCATTAATTCACGCGGCGATCGGAGCAAGTGGCGCGTTTTTTGGGAAGACGCTGGGACCAAGATCTCTGGAGGAAAGCGAGAAACGGGATGCCGTGTTTGCGGAATCTCTGGGATTGAAATTTATTGGGCAATTGCGTGCCGTGAACGCGCAGAGGATTTTGGACGCGGCTACCAGGGAGAACCAGTCCCTATTCGAACCTAGTGTCGACGGGTATTTTATGCCCTCGCGGGTGTATGACATTTACGCGCGGGGTGAACAAGCGCATATTCCCTTGACGGCAGGATGGAATCGCAATGAGGGGAGCTACCAGCACTTTTTTGGGACGGAGCGAGTCAACCAGCAGAATTACGCAGCAAGAATTCGGCTGCGGTTTGGGGAGGCTGCGCCGGAGGCGTTGAAATTATTTCCGGGTGGGTCGGAAGAAGAAGTGAAAAGATCAGCGGCGTTGTTGAACACGGCGGAGTTTATTGCTTTTGGAACTTGGAAATGGCTGGAGATGCATTTGCAGACTGGGGAGCCGCCTGTTTATCGGTATGAGTTTGATCAGGTGCCGCCGGCTTCGGAAGGACATGAGGCTGAGGCGGGACTGGCGTATCACTCAGCGGAGATTGAATATGTTTTTGGGACTTTGGATTGGAAGAAAATTCCTTGGCGCCCTGAGGATTATAAATTGTCGGAGCAGATGGGGACGTACTGGACAAATTTTGCGAAGAATGGAAATCCGAATGGGGCGGGTCTGGGCGTTTGGCCGGTGTACATTCGGAAGAGTGGGTATCAGGTTATGCATCTAGGGGCTGCTCCGCGGGCGATGGCGGATAAACAGCGAGAGCAATTTGTGTTTTTGGATAAGACTGAAAGGAAGGTGAATTAAACGCGAGAGTTTGACGATAAAGACTTACGAAGGCCGAGGGAAAACCCAAGACCCGTGTTCATACCTCAACTGCGAACATGGAGCACCCTGTTATGGCTCTCGCAATGGAGGGCGGGTGCCGAAGATGGCGGTGCCGATGCGGACTTCTGTGGCGCCTTCCTGGACGGCGACTTCAAAGTCGTGGGACATGCCCATGGAGAGGACTGGAAGTGCGAGGTCGGTTGAGGCTGCGAGATCGTCTCGCAGTTTGCGCAGGCGTTGGAAATAGGGGCGGACTTTTTCTGGGTCTTCGAGGAATGGTGGGATGCACATCAAGCCGGCGACTTCGAGGTTTTTTAGTTGGGTGAGATTTTCCAGCAATTGTGGAACGGTGTGGAATTCGGCGCCGGATTTGGTGGCTTCATTTTCGACGCGAACTTCGATGAGGACGCGAAGTTTTTCTTGAATATTTAATTCTGCTCGGGCTTGATCGAGGCGTTGAGCCAGCGCGAAATCGTCTACAGAGTCGATGGCATGAAAAGCTTTGGCGGCGCGCGCTGATTTGTTGCTTTGCAGATGGCCGACCAGATGCCACGTAGCGGGCAGATCTTCGAGTTGCGGGCGCTTCCCTTCCCATTCCTGGACGCGATTTTCACCGAAGTGCCGGAGGCCGGCTTGGTAGGCTTCGCGGATGGATTCGGCGGGATGGGTTTTGGAGACGGCGATTAAAGTGACTTCTGTGGGATACGGGGATTTTTGTCGCGCTTTGGCGATGCGGTCTTGGATGCGCAAAATATTTTCGCGGATAGTTGGCGGCATGACGGATCAACTGCGAACGTGCGCTTTCACCCTTCTTTGAATTATTTGAGGTCGAGAGAAAAGCCAAGAACGAAGACCCACGTTCACACCCTCAACTACGAACGTGGAGCACCCAGCTAAATCGTAGCACGTGATTTGCGAGGTGGGGCTGGCGCGGTTACACTGGCTGATAATGCCGGCGCGCGGAAGTTTTCCAAGATTTCGACGAATTTTCCAACACATCAGACTATGAATACGGGCGGAAAACTGATCGCTATTGAGGGGATTGATGGGAGTGGGAAGCGGACTCAGGTTGAGTTGCTGAAGGATGCCTTAGGGGCACGTGGGCATCAGAC
>Ga0307479_10004369_pt1 | contig 12926 bp, 12 predicted proteins | sample atmos_gasesECM4C_FD_203743 | JGI IMG/M metagenome (GOLD analysis project Ga0307479, IMG submission 203743) | Hardwood forest soil microbial communities from Morgan-Monroe State Forest, Indiana, United States - atmos_gasesECM4C_515 | ecosystem: Environmental > Terrestrial > Soil > Temperate...
GTCTGGCAAACCGGCAGCGGCACGCAAACTAATATGAACGTCAACGAAGTCATCTCTAATCGCGCCATCGAGCTTTCCGGCGGGGTGATGGGCAGCAAAAAACCCATTCACCCCAACGATGACGTCAACATGTCGCAGTCTTCCAACGACACTTTTCCAACCGCCATGCATATCGCCGCCGCGACGGAAACCGTACGCACGCTATTGCCCGCGGTCAAACATTTGCGCGACGCCCTCGACGCCAAGGCTCGTGAATTTATTGGCATAGTAAAAATCGGACGCACTCATCTGCAGGACGCCACGCCGCTTACCGTGGGTCAGGAATTTTCGGGCTGGGTCAGCCTTCTCGACCGTGACGTCAAACGAATCAACGAAGTCCTCGACGGTCTGTACGATCTGGCCATCGGTGGCACCGCCGTTGGCACCGGACTCAACGCTCATCCCGAATTTGCCGAACGTGCCGCGCACAAAATCTCCGAGCTAACCGGACTTCCCTTTCGCTCCCATCCAAATAAGTTTGCGGCCCTGTCCGCGCACGACGAAATCGTCTTTGCCAGTGGCGCGCTCAAAACTCTCGCCGCTTCGCTCATGAAAATCGCCAACGACATTCGCTGGCTGGCTTCCGGTCCACGCTGCGGTCTCGGGGAGCTGACGCTTCCGGAAAATGAGCCCGGTTCTTCCATCATGCCCGGCAAGGTAAACCCCACGCAGTGCGAGGCGCTCACCATGGTTGCCACGCAAGTGATGGGCAACGATGCGGCCATTGGCTTTGCCGGCTCGCAAGGCAATTTTGAACTGAACGTTTTTAAGCCGGTGATGATTTTTAATTATTTGCATTCCCTGTTGCTGCTTGCCGACGCTTGCAATAGTTTCGTCGAACACTGCGCCTACGGCATCGAAGTCAATCGCGAAAAGATCGACCACTACGTCAAGACTTCACTGATGTTGGTCACCGCGCTCGCGCCAAAAATCGGCTACGATAACGCCGCGAAAGTCGCGCACACCGCGCATCACGAGCACAGTAGTCTTCGCCAGGCCGCCATTAAACTCGCTTTGGTAACCGGCGAGGAATTCGACCAGCTGGTGCGCGCCGAAGACATGACTCATCCGTGATCTGTTGCCCGCGGCGCAGCTTGAAATTCAACATGCCGATGTTTTCATGAGGCAGAAAATTTTCCCTAGCGTCGATGCTGCCGTGGAGGACGTTCCGGACGGCGCACGTATTATGTTTGGCGGATTTGGAGGCGCCGGCTTCCCCAACAATCTGATTCAAGCGCTTGCGCGCAAAGGAACCAAGAAAATCACTGCCATCAGCAATAATTGCGGCACTCGCGACGGCGAACTCGGCCTCATGTTCAAGAACGGTCAGATCAGCCACATCATCGCCTCTTTTCCCGGCCCGCACGCAAATCATTTCCAGGAGCGTCTCGCGGCCAACGAAGTCACGCTGGAGTTAGTGCCTCAGGGCATTCTCTGCGAACGCATGCGCGCCGCGGCTGCCGGAATTTTGGGCTTTTACACTACCGTGGGCGTCGGAACGGAAGTGGCCGCAGGCAAAGAAGAGCGCGTCATTGATAACCGACGCTGCATTCTGGAATCGCCCATTCATGCCGATTATGCGTTCATCAAAGCGGACAAAGCCGATGAACTTGGAAATCTGACCTATCGATTGGCGGCCAGAAATTTTAATCCCATCATGGCCATGGCTGCGAAAACCACGGTCGTGGAAGTGGAAGAAATTGTACCGGTCGGAGCCCTCGAGCCGGAACATGTGATGACCCCCGCAATATTTGTTCATCGCATCGTGCGAGCCAGAGGAATTCGCTATGCCGGATAAGCCCCGCCTGACCCGCGAACAGATTGCTGCGCGCGCCGCCAGAGAGCTGCCGGATGGCGCCTACGTGAATTTGGGTTGGGGAATCCCCAATTTAATTGCGGATTATTTGCCACCCGGCCTCACCGTTTTCTTTCACAGCGAAAACGGTATTCTCGGGATGGGCCGTCGCGCCAGGGCTGGAGAAGAAGATTACGACCTGGTGGACGCCATGAAAGTTCCCGTGACGCTGGCGCCCGGCGCATCTTTTTTTCACCAGGCGGACGCGCACCTGATGACCCGCGGCGGCCATTTGGATGTCGCGGTTCTCGGTGGTTTTCAAGTTTCGGAAAAAGGCGATCTTGCCAATTGGAAAGTTCCAGGAGCGCGCGGCTCAGGCGGCATCGGCGGAGCCATGGATATCGCGGCAGGCGCGAAAGTATTGACCGTGTGCATGGAGCACAACACAAAAGACGGCGCGCCAAAAATTGTGAAGCACTGCACTTATCCGCTTACGGCACTGGCGTGCGTGGACACCATCGTGACGGATTTGGCGGTGATCGATGTAAGGGCCGACGGACTCGTATTGCGCGAGATGGCCCCGGGCTGGACCAAAACGGAGATTCAGGAACTAACCGGCGCGCGACTTTTGTAGCCGCATGCCGCCAAAAATATCCGCTGCGCACGCGATCGCATCACTTTCCGGCAATTACAGGCGTGCCGCCACCCGTGCGGCGAGGTGGCCATCGTCGCGACGGAAAATCAATACCAGGCTGTCGCTCAAAGGGATTCCGGCGCTGGGAATCTCTAGTTCGTAGGCCCATTGGAATCTTTTGGGCAAGTCCTTCGCAAGTTCCGTGGCATAGGGCGGAATCGGCTCGACGGAAAAAAATTTCACTTTGAAATTCTCTGCAGGGCGCAAATCAACTCCTCGCTTCCAGAACAGCGACAGGTGCATGGTACTCATCATCTCGCGAGTAAGATATTGGCGGCTCTTGGGGTCTCGCACCTGCGAGGGACAAGGCTGGTCATGGATAACGAATAGTAATTTCAGGTGGTCGGGAAATTCGGTCACAATTTCTTTCCCGCGAAGATATCTGGTGCCCTGGTTATCGTCGATGCGTTTCAAATTATCGAAAAAACCCTTATCCGCCATGTGGCCCGCCAGGCGGAAACAGGTGTTATCGCTAAGGCTGCCGTCCGTCTCCAGAAAAACACCGCCGTCAAAATTCCAGATTGTTTTTGGAATGTGCTTGGGTTTGTCTCCGGGCTTTTGCCCGGCTAACGCCAATGTCAACGGTTGGCCACAAAGCAGCAATGCTGCAATTAGTATTACCCGAGCAGTCTGGGAACAAAGGGTGCGCATCTTAGATCGTGAACGACAGTTGACGGCTTGAATAGTGTACGTGTGCCGCTCGCCGCGCTGTCAACTCACCAAACGCTCACGCTTAGAGGTAGGTGCGTGCGAACTGCTGGCAATGGGTGCGTGGGTCATTTAATATCCGAAGAGAAGACATGAGCCGCGGGTTCACACTACTATTAATCATCGTCGCGTTGGTGGGCCTCATTGTCACCGTGGCCGCATCGCTCCTGCACAACGGCCTGAGCGCTCGCGCGCGGCCCAGCGCCATGGAAGAAATGCTCGCGCGTCACGCGTGGCATCTTTCCATTCCATCGGACGCACGCGCCATGCGTAACCCCATGCCCGCCTCCGAGGAAAATCTTAAAGATGCGCGGCTTCACTTCGCCGATCACTGCGCGATCTGTCACGCCAACGATGGCAGCGGTGACGCGCTATTTGGGCGCGGCTTGTACCCGAAGCCGCCCGATTTGCGCCAAGGTGCGACACAGAATCGCTCCGACGGCGAGCTTTTCTGGATCATTGAGAACGGAGTGCGCTTCACGGGCATGCCTTCCTTTGCCAGCCACGGAATGGACAACGATTCCTGGAAGCTGGTCCGTTTTATAAGGCATCTGCCGAAGCTTAGCGCTGAAGAGCGCATCGAAATGTCCCGCTATAACCCAAAAAGCCCGGAGGATCGCGAAGAAGAAAAAGATGAAGATGAATTTCTGAATGGTGCAACGCCGCAGAAATCCGGAACATCAAACTCTCATCCTTAAGGTATTCTTGAAAGGTGCACTTGAATCTGTAAGTCCCCTGGGGGTTTTTTATGACACGTCGATTCTTCACAACTTTGCTGGCTTTTTGCCTCGTGGCCGTTACACTTTCAGCGCACGGCGACAAAAAGCATGTCATCGGAACAATAGAAAAATTAAATTCTGGCTCCGTAACGGTGAAAACTCGGGATGGGAAATCGGTGCAGGTGAAACTCGTGCCTTCCACCACCTACGTTGCGCGTGTGGCTACCGCGGACAAACCTGCTTCTCTTTCGGATCTGGCCGTCGGCGAGAATGTGGTGATCCATGCCACTCCGAAGGGCGCCGACCTGGAAGCCGACGAAGTTAGATTTTCTGCCGCAGGCACATCTGGCTCCACTTCCTCGAAAGCTCAGCAGCAACCATAGGTTGCTCTCGAGGCAATATTTCGAATCGATTTTTAGTCTTCAAGCACATGGCAGGAGTGCGTTTTTATGACTAGCCACGCAGGCTGATTTACATCCAGCTCTAGCGCTCGTTTCGCTCCGAGCGTCAGATGCACGGTAAAAACTACCGCGTGGTCGGCGTCGGCTGCGACTTGCGCAACAAACATGGTCCCACGCTGTTCAAGCGAGATAATTTTTCCGGCAATCACATTACGGGCGCTCAGTCCGTAAGGGCGTTCCGTGGCCAACAAGATATCTCCGGCACGAATCGCCAAGCGGACAGCGATTCCTACAGCGGCATGGCCAAGAGGCGTTTCGATTTCGCACGCGCCCTTCACCAGCCCCACGCGCATCACGCCATCCGCTTCCCGATGAGCGGTCACTACCCCGCTAAACAGATTTTCAAATCCTGAGGCTTGCGCCAGTGACGAGCGCCGTGGTGCGTCCAGCACTTCATGGGGTGTTCCCGCGTTGATAATTTTTCCCCGATCGAGGGCGATCACGCGTTCGCCCAGCGCGTCCACTTCTGCGCGGCTGTGGGTGACGTACAAGATTGGAATATTTTGTGCCGCGTTCCACCGCCGTAAATCTTCCATGATGGATTTCTTCAATCCTTCGTCCAGCGCCGTCAGCGGCTCGTCGAGCAGCAGCACCCGGGGTGAGGTAGCCAGCGAACGAGCCAGCGCGACTCTCTGTTGTTCTCCGCCAGATATTTTGTCGGCCTTTCGTTCGGCCAGTCGATCCACGCGAAAAGCTTCCAGCATGGACTTTACGCGCAAGGCTCGTTGCAGTGCCGGCAGCTCCGCCAGTCCATAGGCGACGTTTTGCTCCACGGTCATGTGCGGAAATAACGCCAGGGATTGAAAAACGTACGCGATTTTTCTTTTTGCCGGAGGCACGTCGATGCGCTGCTCCACATCGAGCAGAACCTCGCCGTTTGTTTCAATTAACCCGCTATCAGGCTTGAGCAATCCCGCGATGCAATCCAGCAAAGTGGATTTTCCGGCTCCAGAAGGGCCAAACACGATGGTGATTCCCGAAGGAATTTCGATTGCAACATCCAGTACGAACGAAGATCGGGTATTGCCGGAGCGCGCTTTTCGCAGGTGCACCTTAAGCACTGGCGGATTTATCTCGCTGCCCACGAAGCCCACATGCGCCGGCCGATTCGGCGATTGACGCCGTACACGGCGGACAACACTACGAATGAAATCATCAAGAGCACCAGCGCCATGCGATTCGCTTCGGCATATTCCATGGACTGCACGCGGTCGTAAATATCGATGGAGGCTGTGCGGGTAATGCCGGGCAAATTTCCGCCAACCATCAATACCACTCCGAATTCCCCGAGTGTGTGCGCAAAGCTCAAAACCACGGCGGTCACAATGCCCGGCAAGGATAACGGTATGATTACTTTCGTAAAAGTGCGCGAACGGCTGGCGCCCAGCAGCGAAGATGCGTCCAAGAGTCTGCGGTCCATGGCCTCGAACGAGGCAATCAACGGTTGAACGGTGAATGGAAGGCTATACAGAACGGAAGCGAATACCAGCCCGCTAAATGTGAATGCCAAGCCATGGTGAAACAAAGCTTCAGAGATTCTTCCGATCGGGCCATGCGGGCCCAGCGCGATCAAAACATAAAATCCAAGAACCGTGGGCGGCAACACCAGTGGCAGCGCCACGATGGCTTCCAGCAAAAATTTGCCGCGCCAATTCGAGTACGCCAGCCAATAGCCGAGCGGCATGCCGATCAATAACAAAATCAAAGATACGCACGCCGCAAGGCGAATAGAGAGAATTAATGAGTCCATAGCGCTTTGGGAATCTATCTTGGTTCTTTGCCGTGGGCAATAAAATGCATGCGAATCGTTATGGAGTGGGAATAGTGAAACCAAACCGCGGCAATATTTCGCGGCCCTTCGGCCCGCTGACGAAATCCAGAAACTGGCGAGCCGCGTCTTTATTCTTTGACGCTGTGAGCATTACGACCGCTTGTTTAATCGGTGGATAGCTATCCGCGGGGATTTCCCATCTTTTTCCACTCTTCATCGCTGGAGATATCGCAAGCGAGAGGGCTACGATTCCGACTTGTGCGTTTCCCGATTGCACGAACTCGGCTGCTTGAGAAATATTTTCGCCGTAAACGAGCTTGTCTTTCACCTGCTCGTAGATGCCGGCTTTCTTTAATGCCGACAGAGCAGCGCGGCCGTATGGAGCATGGTCAGGATTGGCGATGGCAATTTTTTTTACTCGCTGGTCCAGCAAAGATTTCCATCCGTCTTTCGCTGCATCGATGCCATTTGTGCTGGGAGTCCAGATTACGATGTGGCCGACGGCGTATTCACGCAAGGTACCGGGTTCGGTCAACCCGGCAGCTTCCAATTTTTGGGGACACTCGGAGTCCGCTGAAAAAAACAGTTCGAACGGCGCGCCATTCTGAATTTGCGTTAGAAAATTGCCGCTGGAGCCGTAGGTCACGTCCAGTTTAGTTCCGCTTTGCTTCTCGAATTGGGAGGCTAATTCCCCCATGGCGAACTTCAAATCGGCGGCCGCGGCGACTAGCACGGCTTGCGCGCGGGCACACGAGGCCGTTAAAAGGGCGGCCAGCAAAACAATGATCTGTTTAAGTGAAAATTTCATATTGCTTCGCTAACCTAGCGACGCAAAGCAGCTATAACTTACCATCAAAGTCGATTAATTCCGCAGGGGCTTGCCGGTTTTTAAGGTGTGAGCAATGCGTTCTTGCGTTTTTTTCTCGCCACACAGAGACACGAAGGCTTCGCGTTCCAGGTCCAGGACGTATTGTTCGCTTACAACTTGCGGCGAGCTCAATGCGCCGCCGGCCAGAACATTTCCGAGCTTGCGCCCCACGTGGGCGTCGTAATCCGTTATGTAGCCGCCACGCTGCATCATATGGATTACCAGCTTGGCGCCCGACAGAAATTGCTCGCCGAGCACTTTGATCTGCGTGGTTTGCGCGCCCTCTTGCCAATTCGCCGCTTTGGGGCGATAGCCGCCGCGTACCAGTGCCAGGGCGGCTTCTTTGGCGTCGCCGACCAAACGGTCGCGATTCATGGAGACGCCATCTTCGCGGCGCAAGAAACCAAGCTCGCGACATTCTTCGGCGCTGGTGCCGACTTTAGCCATGGCAATGGTTTCGAACACTGGCTTCATGGCGTGAAATAAATCCAGGTCTTCACCGCCGCCGGCACGCTCGTTGGCGCGAAGCATCATTTCTTTGGTGCCGCCGCCGCCGGGAATCAAGCCGACTCCAGTTTCCACCAGTCCCATGTAGGCTTCTGCAGCAGCCTGAATTCGCGCGCCGTGCAGACTCACTTCGCAGCCTCCGCCCAAGGCCATGCCTTGCGGAGCGGTAACCACCGGCTTCGGCGCATATTTGATGGCGAGGTTCGCATTCTGAAATTGCTTGACGGCCAGGTGTAGCTCGTCCCACTCCTGTTCCTGCGCGCCCAGCAACAACAGCATCAGGTTGGCGCCCACGGAAAAATTCACCGCCTGATTGGCGATGACCATGGCGTCGAAATCTGACTCCAGCCGCTTCAGTCCCTTGTGAACCATGGAAATCAGGTCCGCGCCAATGGCGTTCATTTTGGAGTGGAATTCGCAGCCCAGCACGCCATCGCCTAAATCGATCAAGCTGGCGCCAGAGTTGCGCTCCACTTCTTTTCCCGCGTCTTTCAGCGACTTGAGAAAGATCACGCCGGCTGGCTCTTCGATTTTTCGGGCAGTGCCGCTTGTCAATTCGAATACCGAAGTTGCACCTTTTTCCGAGGTATAAAAACTGTGGCGCTCGCTGGCTAGCAATTTTTCAATGACCGGAGGCAGCGATCGACCCTCCTTCTTAATTTGTGCGGCGAAGGCCTCCACACCCAACGTATCCATTATTTGAAATGGTCCGAATTCCCAGCCGAAACCCCAGCGCATGGCACGATCAACGTCCTCCACGCGATCGGAAATTTCCGGAACGCGCCGCGCCGCATATAAACACGTCTCCGAGAGGGAGCCCCACAAAAACTGCTGCGCTTTGTCACCCGTCTGGCCCGCTAAAACTGGGCCGATAAGCGCACGCAAACGATCACCGGTGTCTTCGATGGTTTTGCCCGTTTCGATGGTAGCGAAACGCGCTTTTTGCCGCGGACGGTACTCCATGGCGTTTACATCGAGAGTGAGGATTTCTTTTTCGCCTTCGCCTCGCAATTTCTTGTAAAAGCCTTGCCCGGTCTTGTCGCCTAGCCATTTGCGCTTGGCCATGTCTTCGACAAATGCGGGCACTTTATACATCTCGCGAGATTCGTCGTCCGACGCGGTTTCGTAAATATTTTTCACAACGTGCATCAGCACATCCAGGCCCACGATGTCCGCGGTGCGAAATGTCGCTGACTTCGGCTGACCGATGGCGGGCCCGGTGCAGGCGTCCACTTCCTCTATGGTCATCCCCAATTTGTTCATCAGGCGCAGCGCGTTCAGCATGGAAAAGGTGCCGATACGATTGGCGATGAAGTTGGGGGTGTCCTTGGCCACTACTACGCCCTTGCCCACACGGCGATCGCAAAATTCCGCGACGGTATCCAGCACTTCAGGCGAGGTTTTTGGCCCGGGAATTAATTCGACCAACTTTAAGTAACGCGGCGGATTAAAAAAGTGGGTTCCTGCCCAATGCTGCTGGAATTCTTCGCTCCTACCTTCAGCGATCAAATGCACCGGAAGCCCGGAAGTGTTGGTGGTGACAATTGACCCGGGCTTGCGAAACTGCGCGACGCGCGCGAGCAGGCTCTGTTTGATCTCGAGATTCTCGGCTACGACCTCGATAATCCAGTCCGCGTCCTTGATTCGCTGTAAATCATCTTCAAAATTTCCGATGGAAATTTTATCCGCCAGCCCCGCGGTAAAAAACGCCGCGGGCTTGGACTTTTTGGCGGCGTCCAGGCCGGCACGCACAATTTTGTTGCGCTCCGCCGCAGCGGCGGCGGAGGTCAACCCAGGCGGCACGATATCCAGCAATAGGACCGTGACGCCGGCGTTCGCGAAATGAGCCGCGATTCGGGCACCCATCGTTCCTGCGCCGAGCACCACGACCTTTTCGATACGACGTTTCATGGCTGGCCTTTTTTTCTGATTTGTACGAACGGACAGGTTACAAAACCAACATACACGGGTCAATCGAACTGACACAAACGGCATTAACGCCTAAACTGGTTACGGCATGCCTGAGCCTGTCATTTCGAGCGTGTTGCGCAGGTGGCTGGACGAAAAGGAGCGCGTTTTGTCCACTGGAGTCGCCGGTGTGCACGAAGTGCCCGCGCGCCCAAAAGTTGGCCTGGCGCTGGCTGGGGGCTTCGCTCGCGGCATCGCGCACATCGGAGTGTTGCGGGTTCTGCGCGACGCAGGCATTCATATCGATGCGGTGGCCGGCACCAGCGTGGGCGCGCTGATCGGCGCGGCCTTTTGCGCCGGCACGCCTCTTGAGGAGATGGCGCGCATCGGGGAACACACCAGTTTCACAGATTTTGGCCGCTGGACGCCGTCGTGGCTGGGTCTCGCAACCAACCATCGTTTGGAAAAATATCTGGCACGCCTCACACCGGCAAAAACCTTCGAGGATCTGGTAACTCCGCTGGCTATTGCGGCTACAGACCTGAATGCGGGAATCACTATCTACTACACGCGCGGGCCGCTGGTGCCTCCGCTGCGCGGGTCCTGCGCCTATCCTGGCCTTTTCGTGCCGATACAATTTGAAGATCGCACTTTAGTGGATGGCTTTCTGACTTCACCGGTGCCAGTGGAAGGCGTTGCGCTACTGGGCGTCGACATTGTAATTGCCGTGTATCTTGAGCCCTCGAGTCTGGAACCGCCGCGCACTTTTACGGATGTGTTGAGCCGCTCGTTTAATATTATTCAGCGCCACGCGGATCTGGCGTGGCGCCAGCAAGCGGATGTTATCATCGAGCCGGATATGAAGACATTTTTGTGGGACGATTTCACGCGTACGCCGGAGCTGGTTGCGGCTGGAGAAGCGGCGGCCAAGGAAGCTTTACCGAGAATTCGCGAATTGCTTGGAAGTGATTCGCCTGGGACCGGTGGAACCGATGCCGCCGGAAAAAATGTTATCTCGCGTCAGTGAAGTCAAGCCCATCGACTGAAGCCCAAACCTTAACCACCAGACCCACATTCCTACCTTAACTGCGAAATGTGGGGCACCCGCAGCGATTTTTTAGTTTGTGTCTAGATTCACGAGGTCTTTGGCTTTGTTTCTGACTGGGTGACCTGCACGATTACCGGTTGGCCTTCGCCTTTGCCGCGTTGCGTGAGCCACGCCCCCAGGCCTTCGGCGAAGCGTTCGGGAGTGAGCCGGAAGCTGGTTTCAACTTGGCCATCGGCGAGCGGCAGAGTGTCGTCGAATTCGGCGGCGTTGGTGAAATTACGCATGCAGAATTGATCGAGCCATTCAAGCGGGCACGGCTTGGCCTCACCGCGAATTACGACATTCACGTTAAATTTTTGTGCGTACATGCCGGTTTTAGAACTGCGATGAAGCGGGCATTCTAATCCGCGTGAAAAACTACGATGCGCGCGGGCGCTTCACGGAATGCGCGAGGCCCATGGCTTCGAGCATCCAGATGAAGTACCAGCCAATGTCCGGCTGCCACCAACGTAGACCCAGGCGAGCGGAGCCCGCATGGGTGTGGTGATTCTTATGCCAGTTTTCGCCCCAAGCGGTTAACTGGAACGGTCCGAGCCACCAGACGTTTTTGCTGGAATCACCTTCCGCGACGTGATCGAGATGGGTCAGGCTATTCACGAAGCACTGCATGTGCAGGGTGTACACCAGACGAATCGCGCCCAACCAGAAAAAGCCCATCCATCCGAGACCCAGGATCGGCCCGATGAAGATGGACAAGATAATTACGGGCGTTTCCGCATAGCCCCAGATTTTGTAAATCCCGCGATTTACTTCGGGAGCCCAGCGTTGACGGTCGGCGGGCGGCGTTTGATACAGCCAGCGCAAATGCGCCCACCAGAAGCCTCCTTGCTTGGGACTTGAAATGTCGTTAGGCGTGTCGGTAGTGGAATGATGCTGGCGGTGATAAGCGACCCAGCTTGCGGGATGACCGGAAGCGTTGAATACCGCCCAGAAAATCAGCATCTGCTCGATGAAGCGATTGGTCTTCAGAGTTTTGTGCGCGAGCATACGATGGTAACAGACGGTCGTTCCGAGTCCGCCAAAAGCGATAAACAGCGCTGCAAGTCCGAGAACTTTAAGACTAGGCAAGGGAAACAAAATTATTCCCACGATGGCCAGCACGTGAATTAATAACAGGAAAGTAAAAACTCCTTCTTTGCGCCGGACGGGTTTCCAGAATGGACGGTCCCAGGGCCGAGCTACTGCGGTTGCTGCTTGATTCATGTACTCTCCGGATGAGCTTGGGACGAGGCCAAGCGGTTAGTTATATAGAGGTGTAGAGTCTTTGTGAGACGTATACACAATACCATTTTCTTGGAATTGTTCGTTGGCTTCTGTTCAAAAAGAGACAGTTTTAGTTACTGCCTAGATTAATTAACGTTAACCTTCGAAGTAATGCGCAATAAAACCCACGAAAAGATTCACGAATCATTATTTCTAGTGGAGCAAGATAACATACACAGGGTATTCCTAAAGCTCACTGATAATTACTAAACTCCACGTCACGGTATTTTGAAAGGGATTTCGCACCTTGCGCTATTTTTGTTTGATTTCTGATTACGACGGAACCTTGGCCCACGATGGGCAGGTGACCCCCAGCACGTTGCAGGCGCTTAAGCGCGTCAAGGCTTCGGGACGCAAACTGGTGCTGGCCACTGGCCGCGAACTTCCTGAACTGTTGCGCGTTTTTCCTGAAACACCTCTCTTCGATCTCGCGGTCGTTGAAAATGGAGCGCTGCTTTACAATCCGGCCACTGGAGAAAAACGTTTGCTGGCCGAAGCGCCGCCGGCCGCTTTCGTCGAGAAACTTCGTCGCCGCGGCGTGAAGCCTTTGTCAGTCGGCGAATGCATCGTGGCCACCTGGCATCCCCATGAAACGGAAGTGTTGGAGGTGATCCGTTCCATGGGGCTCGAGCTACAAGTGATCTTTAATAAAGATGCGGTGATGATTTTGCCTTCGGGCATCAATAAGGGCACCGGCGTGAAAGTTGCGCTTGATGAATTGGGGCTGTCGCCGCACAACACTGTGGGCGTCGGCGATGCGGAAAACGATCACGCGTTTTTGGGAATTTGCGAATGCAGCGTGGCGGTCGGCAATGCCCTGCCGGTTTTAAAAGAGCGCGCCGATGTGGTGACCGGGCACACCCACGGAGCAGGTGTCGAAGAAATCATTGAACAATTATTGGCCGATGATTTGCGAAGCCTGCAGCCGCGTTTGAAGCGCCACGATATTCTTCTGGGGCACAAGGAAAACGGGAGAGATTTTTGCCTAGGGCCTTACGGCACGCGAGTCGCGGTAGCTGGACCGTCGGGTGGCGGAAAGTCCACGGTGGTGACGGCCATCGTGGAGCGCCTGATTCAAAAGCAGT
>Ga0307479_10004370_pt1 | contig 12924 bp, 11 predicted proteins | sample atmos_gasesECM4C_FD_203743 | JGI IMG/M metagenome (GOLD analysis project Ga0307479, IMG submission 203743) | Hardwood forest soil microbial communities from Morgan-Monroe State Forest, Indiana, United States - atmos_gasesECM4C_515 | ecosystem: Environmental > Terrestrial > Soil > Temperate...
CCTTCTCTGACTTGGGCCCACCGTAGTAAGAACGTAGTACTTCCTTGTCCTGATAGGCCCGTTCGTTGGCCCGCTCGATGCCCTCACGAACTTGGTCAACCATCCCCAGTTGATAATGGCGCTTCGTTTCTGGACTGCTGTGCCGCATCGCCCGCTGCACCACGGCATCTGGAGCGACCCAACTGAGACGCGTGCAGAATACGTGACGCAGATTGTAAATCGGGAAATACGGCACGCCAGCGTTCTTCAGAGCGGTCCGCCATGCCCGTTTGACACTCCGTATTGGTTTGCCGGGCTTACGAGGACTCGGAAACACGTACGGGCTATCCGAGCTGTGCTCCTTCTTCCACTCCTTGAGAACATCACAAGCCAACCGGCTCAACGGTAGCGGTTGAGCCGAGTCGGTAGTCTTCACACTTCCGCCAAGGTGAAGGATGCCATGGACGAGATCCACTTGGTCCCACCTCAGCGACAGTCCCTCGGTGTAGGTTCGACCACCGGTCTGAACCAGCAACACGATCGCCACCCGGAGGTGCGGTGGTGCCGCCTCAAGAATCCGATGTTCTTCTTCAACAGCGAGCATTCTCTTGGATGGCCTCTCGTGGCGCTCATCGAAATGCTTCACACCGGAGGTTGGATTTTCCCCGATGTACTTTCGCTTGAGCGCGAACTGGAAGATGCAGTGCAAGCACGCCAATTCTCGGTTGACGGTTGCCCCTTTCACCGTTCGTTTTGGATCCCGCTTCAACGGCTGGCGGCGCCGAGAATTGCGATACTCCACGACGTTCCGCTCATCAATCTCCGTTAATTTACGGTCCCCAAAATACTCTCGCAGATTCTTCAAAAACATTTGGTGGTTGATCTGGTTCTTTGGAGAAAGCGTTGAACTGTGTGATCGGAAGAACAATTCGGACAACTCTCCGAAGGTCATGCGCTCACCAGGCCAACCGACTTGAAACAGCCCCAGCGCGATCTCGCCTTCGCGTTTCTCCCAGATTTTCGTTGCGAGATCTTTGCTGGCTGTCTTGGTCGATTCGCACCGTTGTTCACCATTCACCGTGTAGCCCATCCACCAGAGCCGCGAGTCTTTCCTTTTGTATAGTCCCATTGGCGCTCCTCTCACTTGCCGGAGCCGAGCGCCGTGGTGATTATACTCTTCTGGGCAAACCATTCGTGGGTGCGACGGATTTGCAGATCCTTGAATCGGTCGAGGGTGGAACGACGGTATTCGAGGCGGCCGCCCAACTTGCGGCACTCGATCTTGTGCTGACATGCGTATTGGTACAGCGTGCTCTTAGAGATTCCAAGATACTTAGCAGCCTCTGAATGCCTCAGCCATGCGTCCTCTGGGACCGATCGAAGCAAAGTGATCTCCGGAATATTTGGGCTGGCCGGCGTCTGAGCAGCAATTGCAGTGACTGCCTCACGGATCTTCTGAATGAGGTGCTCAGGTGCGTGCGTTTGAAACACCACACATGCAACGAGAACCGGATCGTGGTGCTGGATTTTCTCGGCGAGATCTCTCGCGTCGCTCATAGGTCATAGGCTCCAGCGGAAGGCAAACCAAGTCTCCTGGCTTGCGGCGATGGCTTGCTCTGGGGCGAAGAATCTACTGTGAGGCGCAAGCCATGAACTCTTTGCGAGTCTGGGTTCTTGCGCACGCCGAATTGGGTGTTGCGGTGTTTCATTGCCTCTTTATCCTTGGTTCCCCCGGTTGTTATTTTCCACTTGACATCCCGTACACAACATCGTACTATGTTTGCAAACATCTTGTCAAGATGCATCCTTTCCCGAGAGGGTTGCATCCTACGGACGGAATGAGGAGGCGTACCAGATGTCCGAAAAGCCGCAAAAGCCCGAGAAGCCCTCACAGGGGCAAACTCTCTCCCTTCGAATCAGTGACGCTCTCTATGCTCGCCTGGAGCGTGCCAAGCAACTCATGTCCTCGAAAAAAGGCGACAGCGTTTCGACATCGGAGGTCGCCAAGCAACTTCTTGAATCTGCCCGCGAGGACCGCTTTGAAGTTGCGGACTTGATGGCCAAGCCGACAGAGACGCTTCTCGAGATTCGCAGGAAGGGCGAAGCGCAGCATATTTTGTCGCGAGCCGAGTGGATACTGCTAGCACACTTCGTGCAGAAGGGGCTCGAAGCATATACCGACATGACGCCTAATCCAGTCTCAAACGAGTCACTAATCGGCGTACTCGACGCGTTCCTTGCGGTGTATGAACTTCGGACGGAACGCACTTCATTGCGGGACTCGTATTACGTGAACAATCTGCCGTCCGAGTGCCGTCCTCCGAAGGCGAAAGGAGCAGACGATTCGGAGCGTGTGACTTCAGAGACTGTTCGCCGGACAGTGGCCGAGACTCGCAAGCGCCTCGGCGATCCGGCAGTAAAGTGGGACACGTTTCTGGCGGGACGCAACCTGCTTATCCTGCTGGAGGACGAAAAGCTCCCCGCTGCTGACACCGTGAACCGTGCCCTTCGCCCCTTCTTTCCGGTTCTGTGGCGGCTGGCCGCCCGCGGCCACTACTGCCTCACGCAAGAGTCCCTCCGAGCCAAGTCCGCGAGCCAGGATTCCTTCTATCAGCCGCCGATCCCATCCATCAAAGAAGGCGACTTCACGCTCTCGTTTAATCGGGGAGAGAGCAACGATCTTTATTTGCTCTTGAGTTTCCCGGGTCCACGCGGCCCGATGTACCCGATCAGCGGCTATCCGAAGATTACAGAATTTCGCGCCATGCTGGCCGCGCTTGCCCCGGACAGCCCGACCCGCCGGTGGGAGAGCGGGAACTTCCTCGGCTACGTCGCCGCGTCCGAAGAAGGCAGGGGCAAGGACTACTGGTTTCGCGCTCACGAGAATGGCATCACGTTCGGCCTCTCCGAGAAGGAATGGAAGTCGGTCCAAGCGCTGTTTCGGCGGGCGTGGGAGCTTCCTGAAATCCGGATGGCCTGGGACGCACTAACCCTGGAGTACGGTGAGCTGTGATGCTCTTCAGCCTCGTCATTGTAACTGGGTGCGGGCCCGTCGAGGGGCGCGTCGTCGGCTTTTGGCCGACCAAGAGAAGAGCGGTGCCTTCGGCACCGGGAGTTGGACGGACACGCCACCCCAAAATGGGTGCCGTATCGCAACCTTGGTTGCTGCACGGGAACTTCTTGAAAACGCTACAGCTAGGCGCGCGCGAGTCCGCTCAGCGCGCCCGGCAGCAACCTTCGGTCTCCTTACGGGAACTTGTTGATTTTGTTGGGAGAAATCCAATGCCCTCGCTTCGCACGAAATCCCTCAGCACCAAAGTGACCGATGAAGAATACGCCCGGATGGAAGCCCTCGCTGGCGACCAAACCATCAGCGAATGGGCGCGCGACGTATTACTGAAGGCAGCCATACCCAATGCACGCGAGCAAGTCGTCCTGGCTGAAGTAGTCGCGCTGCGGACGATTCTTCTAAACGCGCTGTTCAAACTCGCACAGAAAGAGGAACTGTCACTAGAGACGATGGAGGAGCTAATTGAGCGAGCCGATCGGCAGAGATTCCACAGAGCGAAGGAGCGACTAGCAGCTCCTGTCACAGGGGGGCAACCATGAACCAGGAATGGGGCCGGAAAGAGGATGCCGGGGAGTGGCCGAAGTCCAGGCACGCGTGGGCGACTAGGATGCTGCTTGCAGCCATCGTGAGTGTTGCCCTGATTTGTGCCTATCGGTACGCCTATGTGTTGACGCCCTTACAGCACTTCTATTTGAAAACGTACATCCGTTGCGGCCTCCGCAGCGAGATCAATCTCTCAAGAACCGGCCGTTATCTGATGCTAAATGTTGTGGACCGGAAAGGCCCGCGATTGGCGCTCGACGAAGAGGTAACACCGGTAACGACTGCAACCGGCGAGAAGACCTTTGCCCTCACCGATGAGGCCGTGAAAGCCGGAGACAAACGACTCATGTTCCAGCAGGTGCAATACGACAACGCCAAGCTGCATGAGTTCCTGGGCCACTGGATTTATCGAGACGAGACCTTCATGGATTTTCTATTGCCGGCATTGTGGGGAGGCCTGGGCGTGTTCTGTGTGGGCTTGCTGGCGGCCATCCCCAAGGATGACGTCCGCTCCCACGAGCAAAAACACGGGCGAAGGCTGAGAGGGCCGGAGCTCGTGACGGCGAGGCAGTTCAATCGCAGGAATCACTCCGATGGCATCAGCTTCGAGCTGACAGAAAGAACGTTCACGCAAAAGCTGTTCGGTCAGGTGCCGAGACTCAGCCTGCCTCTCGAGATGGAACGAAATCACATCCTCATCATGGGGGACACCGGCACCGGCAAGAGCACGCTTATCCGACGAATTCTTCTGCAAATTGAAGAGCGCGGCGAGACCGCTATCGTCTACGACCCGGCACTCGATTACACATCGGAGTTCTACCGGCCCGAGCGCGGCGACGCGATTCTGAATCCACTGGACCAGCGCATGCCTTACTGGAGTCCCGGCGATGAACTGCTGCACCCGGCGGAGGCGCTCACCCTTGCCACGTCGTTATTCCCCGACCGCCGTAACGGGAACCCGTTCTTTGTGGAAAGCCCAAGGAAAATCTTCGCCCACCTGCTGACCTTTCGGCCGACACCCGAGCAACTGGCTTGGTGGATGTGCCACGAGGAAGAGATTGACCGCCGGGTGAAAGGCACACAGTACGCGGCCATGATCGACCGGCAGGCGCCAGCACAGCGGAGCGGCGTGCTGGCCTCCCTCAACATGGTTGCCGACTCGTTGAAATTGCTCCCCGCAGAAAAGGAAGCGACAGGACGGTGGAGCGCCGTGGAATGGTCGAAGAAACGCCAGGGTTGGCTGTTTCTTACGAGCACGCCCGAAACTCGCGAACGGCTCTTACCTCTCACCAGCCTGTGGCTCGATATGCTCGTGCTGCGACTGATGAACAAGGATGAGTCCGAGGCACGAAAGGTGTGGTTTGTTTTAGACGAACTGGCAACCTTGCAGCGGCTGCCTCAACTACACACCGCCGTTACGGAGAACCGCAAATCGAATAATCCGGTAGTGCTGGGCTTCCAAGGACGCAGCCAATTGGAGACGCGCTACGGCCACGAGGCCGAGGCCATGCTGTCGCAGCCCGCGACAAAAATCTTCCTGCGCACCAGCGAACCGAACTCAGCAGAGTGGATTTCGCGGACCATTGGCGGGGTGGAGATCGAGCGTTTGAAAGAGAGCCGGTCGAGGGGCCCCTTGGGGAGCCACCGGAAAACGACAAGTCACGATAATGCTCGCCAGATGGAACCTTTGGTCATGGATTCGGAGATCAGCGGTCTTGCAAACCTGCATGGGTATCTCAAAACCGAAAATCTTGTGGTACGGATGAGTTTCCCGATCATCGCACTTCCGAATGGGCATCCCGGGTACGTCCAGCGGCCAATGGAGATCCAACCAGAAGAACTGCCACAGGCCGCGGCACTTGCAGCCGCAACGAGCGGTGCGCTGGAACTCGGACTAGAGGAAATCAGCCACAGTCCGCAGCAAGCGTTGAAACAATCCGGGACGAGACAAGGACACTTCTTCCAGTAGGCCAACACACATGCTGACCATCTCCCATCCTCTGAGCGCAAGCCAGGCGCAGGCGTATCACGCGGAAGAGTTCGGGAACGCCCGCGAAAACTACTACACCGAAGGTGACCAGATACGCGGCGAATGGCACGGAAGAATCGCCGAGCAGTGGGGATTGCGCGGTAACGTCAGCGAGGAACACTTCCGGCGACTCTCGGAGGGACAGCATCCGATCACCGGAGAGCAGCTCATCCGCCGGAAAGCGGCGCGAGAATACGTGAACGAGCAGGGCCGGAAAATAAGAACAATGGAACACCGTGCAGGTTGGGATGCAACGTTCTCCGCGCCGAAGAGTGTTTCATTGACAGCGCTGGTAGGCGGGGATGAGCGATTGCGGGAGGCACATCAGCAGAGTGTTGCCGTCGCGCTGAACGAACTCGAGCGATACGTCCAAGCCCGCATCGGCGGAAACCTTCCGGCAGAGACCACCGGCAAGTGGATAGCGGCAAAGTTTGAGCATGACAGCGCAAGGCCGGTGGACGGCTATGCCGCCCCGCAGCTGCATACGCATGTGGTTTTCTTCAATCTGACGGAAACGGAGGGCGGAGGGACTTACTCGCTGCAACCACGGGAACTTTACAAAACGCAGCAGTATGCGACGGCGGTGTATCGCTCGGAGTTAGCCGCGCGGCTCAAAGCATTGGGCTATGAAATCGAACGCGGGAGGAGCGGCCAGCCGGAGATCAAGGGCTATAGCGAAGAATATCTTGCCGCATCGAGTCCCCGCCGCCAGCAGATCGAAGAGCATCTCGCCAAAGAGAACCAGAGAGGAGCCGATGCCGCCCAAATCGCCGCGCACAAGACCCGACAGGCGAAGCTCGAACTCTCACAGGAAGAAATGCAAGAGCGGCACCGGCAGATGGCGGCAAAGTTTGGAAACCAGCCGGCACGAGTGAAAGGAGCTGCCAGAGAGAGAGCACAACGAATTGAGCACGATGCTCCCGGCGTGACCGCGCAAGTGGCGGTGACGTTCTCGAAGGAGAGAAACCTGGAGCGAGAGGCTGTTGTCGAGGAACGCGAATTGTTGCGAGACGCATTGAGGCGCTCGATGGGAGAGGCGGCATTCGAAGAGATCAAAGCTGAATTTGAGAAGCACGTGGGTGCAGGTAATTTCATCGAAATAGAACGAAAAACAGACACCCCAGGCAGAGCGTTTACAACCCAAGAAATGATCGATTACGAGCGCGACACGATCCGAATCATGCGCGATGGCCAGAACAAACACGAAGCGCTTGTTAGCACCGATACACGCAGAGCCGTCGATAAAGACTATTCCCGTCTGAGCGACAGCCAGCGCGTGGCGGTCGAGCAAATCTTGTCGAACCGCGATCAGGTTATGGCACTTGAAGGCGTCGCCGGCGCGGGGAAGACAACTTCTCTGTCGGCGGTTCGGCGAGCTGCCGAACGGGAGGGCTTTGTGGTCGAAGGGTTTGCACCGACATCAAGGGCAGCGCAGAAACTCGCAGAGGCCGGAATTGAATCGACCACCTTGCAGAAGCATCTTGCGAAGGGTGAGGACCAGAACGACGGACAAAAGCGTCTGTACATCCTGGACGAATCGAGTCTGACGAGCACGAAGCAGATCAACGACTTTCTGCATCGACTCAAGGACAATGACCGCGTTTTGCTGGTTGGTGACACACGCCAGCACCAAGCCGTCGAAGCCGGAATCCCGTATCAGCAGTTACAGGAAGCAGGAATCCAAACGGCCCAGCTTGATGAAATCGTGCGGCAGAAAGACCAGGCACTCAAAGAAGTAGTGGAGCAGCTCTCGCGTGGCAATGTGCGAGAAGCAATCGAGCGCCTCGATACGCAGGGCCGCGTGCATGAAATCGCGGATCGCGATGAGCGGCTCAAGGAAAGCGCCAGGGAATACGCGAAGCAGCCGGACGGGACACTAGTCGTCTCACCCGACAATCAATCGCGCATGGACATCAATCGAGTCATCCACCGGGAAATGCAGACGCGAGGCCAGGTGGACCACAGCGAGCACCCATTGAGAGTGCTGATAGCTCGGCAGGAGGTCACTGGCGCGGACCGGAAGTGGGCTGAGCAATATGCGCCCGGCGATGTCGTGCGCTACGCCAAGGGTAGCAAGACGCATGGCATCCAGGCGGGAGAGTATGCCCGCGTCGAACGGACAAACGAGAGAGAAAATCTAGTGACGGTGAAACGCAAGAACGGCGAGGAGGTCAATTACGATCCGCGCCGGTTGCACGGCGTGGCCGTCTACCGCGAGACAGAGCGCGCATTCAGCCAAGGCGACCGTGTGCAGTTCACAGCGCCGAATCGTGATCAGCATGTCGCCAACCGTGAGCTGGGCACCATTAAAAATATCGAGGGCGGCGGCAATATGCGACTGCGTCTCGACTCAGGCCGCACAGTCGCGTTCAACATCAAAGAGAATCCGCATTTTGACTACGGCTATGCAGTGACGAGCCACAGCAGCCAGGGACAAACCGCCGACCGCGTGCTTGTCCACGTGAACACCGAACAGGCAGGAGAAAAGCTTGTCAATCGCCGGTTGGCGTATGTGGCTGTTTCGCGGGGACGCTACGATGCACAGGTCTACACAAACGACAAAGGCCAGCTTGTCGAGCAACTCTCGCGCGACGTTTCGCACGGATCTGCGATGGAACCGAGTCGTGAATCCGTATCTTCAGCACGCAAGATTGAGCCGTCGTCCGGACGAAACCAAGTGCGAGAGCAGACGCAGGCAGAAGGCCAGAGCATCAGCAGATAAAGCCCGCTTCCCTCCTCGCCATCAGAGACCCTGGCGGAAGTACAGCCCGGTCGGCGGCACGCGGGACATTGCCCCGCACACGCGGGTATCCGCCCCGTAGAGGGTTGCGCTCAAGATGTGCATTACTTTGTAACAAAACACCTTCTTTCAGGGGGTTTTGTTACATACTATGGTTGACCTCTAGTAGAGAGTACTGCTATACTTTTCATCAAAACCCCCTTATTCAGGGGGTTTCGTTACAGAGAGAATGACATGGACCATCTAACCCGATCCCTATCAACGCAGGAAAGCAAGGTCGTGCTGGCGCTCACCGAACGCCGCCGGCGTGAAGCCACGCGGGCGGAGATTGTCGAACTGCTCGGCGGCAGCGACAAGGCTGCCGACCATATCATCGAGTCCTTGCGCCGCAAAGGCTGGTTAGAGCGGGCGACCTGGGGGGAGTATCTGCTCGTACCGCCGGAACAGGGGCCGGACGCTCTGGGTGAAAGCAATCTTCTCGCGCTCGCCAGCCGCGTCGCCGATCCTTATTACATCGGCTTCGGCACCGCCGCCGCCCATTACGGGCTGACGACGCAGCACCGCAAGGTGATCTTTGTTGTGACGCCCGTGCGGCTGCGCGCGCGCGAAGTAGGGGAATCACGTGTCCGGATCGTTAATCTATCCGATAAAAAGTTCTTCGGTTTCGAACCGGTCGATGTGCTCGGATACAAGGTCATGATCTCCGATCGCGAAAAGACCGCCATCGATTGTATCGACCGCCCGGCGCTGGCCGGAGGCGTAGGCGAAGCCGCCACGATCCTGGCGACCGCCAGCCGCCGCTTCGACTGGAACAAAGCGGCCGAATATCTCCAACGGATCGGTTCAGGCGCCCTCGCGCGGCGCCTTGGCTGGCTCGTCGATTACGTCAAAGCCGATGTTCCGCCCGCCGCGCGCGACCGTCTGCTTCGCCTGGGCGCGCGGAGCCGCAAGACATGGCTCGGACCCGATCCGGCGCGCGCGCGCGTGGTGGAGGGCGCCATCGGTTACGACAAGACGTGGCGTCTGTTCGTCAACGTGAGGCGGGAAGAGCTGCAGGGCAACGCTGGGCTCGGCCGGCGCAAGGCCGTCAGGAAGGACAAAATTTAGGAATGCTGACACAGCCGCAGGTGCAGCGTTATTCCACTGAATCCGGCCTCCGCGACATCATGATCGCTGAGAAGGAAGTGGTGTTGACGTTTCTGCTCCAACTCCTGTCCGAGCGCGGCATTCTGAACCGGCTGGCCTTCAAGGGCGGTACTTGCCTGAGGAAAATCTTTATCGGCAGCCAGGGACGATTCTCGACCGATCTGGACTTCACGGGGATCGAGGAGCACGATCACGAAGAAATCATTCTCAACATGATGCAGGCGTTCGATCAGCCGTTTCACGGAATCCAGTTCGCCATTCTCGACGATAGCTACTACGAGACACAGGACGGCCTGTCGTGGGGCGTCAATCCGACTTATTCTCACGACTGGAACACGAGCGGGGTGAGCGAAATTAAGCTGCAGATCAGCCGGCGCGAAACGCCGACGTTGCCGACGGAACGGCGCGCACAGATCGCACAGAGTTATTTCAAGTTCCTTCCTTTCGCGCCTGCCGAAATCATGTGCCTCACGCTCCCCGAGATACTTGCCGAGAAAATTCGCGCCTGCTATCAGCGGAACAAAGCGCGCGACATCTACGATCTCGGCATGTTCGCCATCAGGCCGCTCGATCAGGCGCTCATCCGCCGCCTCGTAGTGCTGAAGCTCTGGCAGGCGCAAGCCACTTTCGACCCCGCGCGCCTGATGCAGAAATTTAAGGATGGCCCGGAGTTCGACTGGGATGACCTGCGCGACCTGCTGCGCCGTGACGCGAGGATCGACCCCGAGAGAATCTCCACCGATTGCATTAGCGGCTTCCGATTCCTTGCGGAGCTGACAGAGGACGAGCGGGCACTGGCCCGCGACCCGTATCAGCGCGAGCAGGCGACGGCGGAAAAACTGCGCGCGCAGGTGTGAGAGGACATCAGCGGTCACATGAAAATTTCTGAAAGAACGATCAAGCGCCTGGGAGAGATCATTACAGGTGACAAAGCACTCTCTCCGTACCGTTCGGGGCCAAAGCTTGTCACCTTTTTCAACGAGTTTGGCACCAACCATACCTACGGGCAGGGCTTTCCGTCACGATGGACGTTTGCCGAAGACTGCATCCGCCAGTTCAACGACACGCCAACACTGAAAAAGATCATTCTCTCTGCCGTTGACCCGCGAGACTTCATGGGAGCCACGGTTTATGACAAAGAGACCCAACAAAACAAACCTGCGAATCTGCAGGAGGTGCTGACATACCTAAATGAATTCCTGGCTTTCGATGGCTACGAGATCGTGCCGCACGGCAAAGCCTACGATTTGGTGGACAAGACGCGCGGCGAGATTGTGGTGGATGTCAAGCTGGAGCCCAGCCACCTCTCTCATGCCTTCATCATGGAGCAAATCGAAAAGTGCCGGACGAAGATGGGGCAGGGGGACTACGACGGGCTATCACGAATGCCCGGTCCCTCGTCGAAGCGGTTCTTGCAGCGATCGAAAAAGAATGTGATTCCAATGCGCCTGATTACGACGGGGATATGCCGAAACTCTACAAGCGCGTGCAGAAGCATTTGAACCTGTCGCCCGAAAACCCGAAGATCAGCAACAGCCTGAAGCAGACGCTCACCGGTTTTATCAGCATCATTGGCGGACTATCCGGCCTCAGTAACAAGATGGGTGACCGGCACGTCCGGGAATATAAGCCGGCGGCGCATCACGCGGCCCTGATCGTCAACGCGGCAATGACATTCAGTAGCTTCATCTTTGATACTTATGCGTACCAGCAAGCTCAGAAGATTTAGTCCCTGCGATTTCCAGGGAAAGAAAACCAACGATTGTGTTCCTGCCGAAGGCGGCGAACAGGAGCCACGGATGAGCACTCGACAGATCGATTTGAAAGAGGTGCCGGAATTGATGTTATCCAGGCACGCTTGGATTCAGCCCACGTTAGCGTGACGGCATCCGACCCTCTTAACGGCCAAGTCAATAAGACGAAGTTGGGTCTATCGGTAGGGACTTTTCCGCGTTCGAGAAACAAGTGTTTGCCGAACGTCAGTGGGGCACCATTGCGTGCGCGCAATCTCAATGAGTTACGTGGGCTGAACTGGCGGGGTTTTTCGAACACTGTTAGCCTTGGCCGCGCATTGCACGACCGTCCCATATACGCCTCTCCGTTTTTCGTATTGCCTGCTTCGTTCTCAATATTCGCGGACTTGTGATAGCTTGACTTCAATATGCCTGACCAAGCTTCTATTCCGCTGTTCGTGAAACTCAGCTATTGGGAAGTGTATCGTTTGAATGTTGTGCTTACCGCGACCGTCTTTCGCAAGCTCCTTTACATCTGGGGTTTCGTGGCTCTGCTCTGGCTCGCACTTTCTGCGCTTTTGCTATTTCGGCCCTCTCATGGGCAAGACTGGGCCGTAATGATGCAGAATACGAGTCCCTTGAAGTGGGTCTTGGGTCTGCCCGTTCTTTTCGTGTTAGTTCTGCCGCTGCTAACCGCTCGACGAGTGCTGCGAGATGAACGGGTCAGGCGCGGGGTCAGTTATCAGTTTTCGGACGCTGGAATCCATGTGGAGACCTCAGTCTCAAAAACCGACCTGGCGTGGGCCGCGATTCGACGTGTTACCGAATCACGCTCCGCGTTCCTGATATTCACCAACCCAAACATTGCGTCCATGGTTCCGAAAAGATGTGTCGAGAGTCCGCAGGGTACGGCTGATTTACGCGAACTGTTCCGGGCTCATGTTCCAAACGCCAAACTTCGCCGGGACTGAAGCCACATAGCGCCAAAGTCGCCTCACAAAGGGGAGCGTTAATCTGGACTCGTTCTTTCCGGGGGGAACAAACTGTAAATCTTCGGTGTCTCAAGAATAGCGACAATGTTCATTCTCACAGTGCATTGGGATTTCAGACTTTTGTGGGCGGTCCTGACAATCACAGCCAAACTTTATGTCCTCTGTTTACTCACAAGTGCAAGTGCGGGATATTCGACATTCTCTCTCGCTCGCATTCCGTCGAATCTCCGCCAAATCCTAAAACGCGCATCATTGACTGACAAAGATGAACTGAAGTTTCGGCTAAGCAGATTGACCCTCAAAATCCAAACATTGCGTCAGTTCCACGCACTGCTTTTCTTTCTCTTTGGGATCTGTTGTGCAAACGAGGTTTTCGCTACGCTGCGATCGATTCAATACTCCTCGATGTCTCTCTCCGCTGCCAGGATTGACGTGTTTGAACCTGTCGTTGCATTCGGATTCTTTGTATTCGTGGTGCTTCTTTTCCTGCACGCATTCCAATGGGCCGTAGCAGACCGTGTGCAGAGGGCTCTTGCCAAGCTTTGACTTCCGCCGCTTGGTAAGTCGTGTCATAGATAGCCTGAGTACTCGCTGAAAGTGTCCTATTAAAGGGGATGTCAAGAGAAAACACTTCCCCCGCAGCTCGGTGACGAGCTTTTTCTCGGCATCCAGCACGATTGCTTGAGCGTGCA
>Ga0307479_10004371_pt1 | contig 12923 bp, 9 predicted proteins | sample atmos_gasesECM4C_FD_203743 | JGI IMG/M metagenome (GOLD analysis project Ga0307479, IMG submission 203743) | Hardwood forest soil microbial communities from Morgan-Monroe State Forest, Indiana, United States - atmos_gasesECM4C_515 | ecosystem: Environmental > Terrestrial > Soil > Temperate...
CAAGCCCGCAAGAAACACTCCAGGAATCGCCGTTCGGAGACTCCCGGAGAAAATCACCAGCGCCGTCGCCAACGCCGTCAAATTAAGAGCCCCCAGCACCAAAGGTCTTTCACGGACGCGCAGCAACACCAGCGGCGCCAGGCCGCGTCCCGACGAGAGCCCCGCATAGAAAAACATCGGCGCGAGGGTGGTCAGATTCGTAATTCCGTTCGCCACTCTTCGGGAATATTCCGCAGCCCACACACCAATACCGTTTTCTAGTCCAACGTAGATGAAAAATAAGGCCGCGAGCGCGAGCGTCACCCAAATTCGCATTCCGGCCGAGCCCGCTTCGACACTGTCAATGCTCTTTTCCTGGCGGTGCTTTTCACCATCGAATGGCGTGAACAGCAGCGCAAATGCCAGCAAACCGCCAAATGCTGCGTAACCGATCAGCAGGCCGGACAATCCGTCATGCCTGAGCACGAGAGCGATCAGCGGCGAGCAGGCCATCGCGCCCGCTCCCCACGTAAAGTTCAGCAGATTCAGCAAAGACGCACTGCGCGCTCCTCCGGCCTCCGCAACATATAAGTTCGTACCCGGCGTGATCAGCCCATAGCCAAACCCAAGCGCTGAGACGGCAATAAGCGCATTCACATGCGCCGCCGCATTCAGCGAGGCTAAGCCGTAGCCCATCAGCGCGTAGCCCATCACCAATGGCGACCGATACCCGCGCCAGGACATCAATGCGCCCGAGGCTAGCGTGCCCACCAGCGCGGCGAAGAATTGCAGCATCGGGAAAAGTCCCGCTTGCCCGTCGTCCAGCCCCCAGCGCCGGATGAACACCGGCAGCATCGGTCCGATGATAGTCGTGGCGATGCCGCTCAGGACGAAGCCCGCGAACAACACCGCGAATACGCCCGTGCGGCTCCCAGTCCGGACGGGTGATGCTAATGTAGTGGCCATGCGGTCCAATCATTGTGAAGGAGACCACCATCAGAGGCAACTTCCAGTAGCACAGCCACTTCTGGATGCCTTGGAGTGCGGTTGTCTTGCCGCCGCTTTTGAGGCGTAATGAAACGGCGCCATTCCTCTCCGTTTTTCAGTGGAGATCAATGCCGATTCTAGACGTAAAACGACTACGCATATTCAAAGCACAAGAAGGCTGGCTTCGATGATGGCTGTCTCTAACGAAATCCCCGTCGGCCTGGTCGGCTTCGGCCTCGCCGGCCGCGCCTTCCACGCTCCAGTGATTTCCCGTCTGCCGGGGCTGCATCTCGCGGCTATCGTTCAGCGGAGCGGCAACGAAGCCGCCCATCTCTATCCGCAAACGCGCATCCTGCGCAATATCGACGAACTCTTAGCCCTCAGCGAAATTCGCCTGATCGTCATCGCGACCCCCAACGACACGCACTACGCTCTTGCGAAGCAATGTCTCGCGACGGGTCGCGATGTCGTCGTCGATAAACCTTTCACCACCACCCTGGATGAAGCCATCGCGCTCGTCCAGCTCGCGCGCCAAGCTGAGCGCCTGCTGACCGTGTACCAGAACCGCCGCTTCGATGGCGACTTTCAAGCCGTGCAACAAATCGTCGCCGGCGGGCAGCTCGGCCGCATCGTACGCTTTGAGAGCAATTACGACCGCTTCCGCCCGCAGCTCAAGCCCGGCGCTTGGCGCGAGCGCGCTGGAGCGGGCAGCGGCATTCTGTTCGATCTTGCACCACACCTAATCGATCATGCTTTGTTGCTCTTCGGCTTTCCCGAAGCGATCACGGCCGATATTCGCAACGAGCGCGACAACGCCGTCGCTGACGACGCCTTCGATCTCACGCTGCACTACCCCGGCAATCTTCGTGCGATCCTTCGCTCCACCATGCTGGCTGCGACGACTCGGCCTCGCTTCCTACTCCACGGCACAAAAGGGACATACGTGAAGCATGCTTTCGATGTGCAGGAGCCCAAGCTGCGCGCCGGGCGCATTCCCTGGGAGGAAACCCCTACCGCATCCGAACGCCAAAACAACGAAGGGGTGTTGACCGTCACTCAGACTGACGGCGCCACTCAAGAGCGCCGGATTCCACCAGGGAACAGCGATTACCGCAATTTCTACGCTAACGTTCGCGATGCGATCCTCGGCTCCGCTGAACTAGCAGTCACTCCACAACACGCCCTCGACGTCATGCGTGTACTCGAGCTCGCCCGCGAAAGCAGCACGCGTCGCTGCACACTCGATTCGAAACATCCCGTTATATAAGCGAGCGACAATCTTGTATTTCAACACCGCGCTCGGTTAAGAAAATTGTCATCCTGAGGCCCCGCGCTTTTCAGCGGAGCCGGAGGCCCTAACCGTCATGTTCATGTAGCTCTATATGTATGCAGCCTGCTCGTGTCCCGCTTTGCTATACGGCGGCGACAACCGCGCGATGCGCGTATAATCGAAGCTGAGGACGAAGGAGCGCCGCATTGATCGAACTCGTTCCATCGATTCTGTCGGCCAATTTCGCAGAGCTTGGCGAGCAGGCGCGCGCGGCCATCGACGGCGGCGGCACCGTTCTGCATCTTGACGTGATGGACGGGCATTTCGTACCAAATCTCACCATCGGTCCCCCGGTGGTGGCTTCGTTGCGCAAAGCGGTCCCCAACGTTCCTTTCGATTGCCACTTGATGATCGAAAATCCCGACGAGTTTATTCCCGCTTTCGCCGAAGCGGGCGCAAATTGGATTTCCGTGCATCAGGAAGCGTGCGTGCATCTGAATCGCACCCTGCATCTGATTGCCTCGCATGGGTGCGAGCCCGCCGTGGTCATCAATCCCGCGACTCCCGTGCAGATGCTCGACGAAGTTCTGGACATCGTGCATCACGTGCTGGTTATGTCCGTTAATCCAGGTTTCGGGGCGCAGACATTTATCGAAGGCTCGTTGCGAAAAATTGAGACGCTGGCGAACATCCGCAGGTTGCGCGGGCTGTCGTTCCGCATCGAAGTGGACGGCGGGATCACTCTGGATACGGTTAGCGACGTGGTTCGCGCTGGCGCGGAGCTGTTAGTAGCCGGCAACGCCGTCTTTGGCCACGGCGACATTCGCGAAAATGCCCGCCAGTTGCTGCACGCGGCTCGCACGGCCATCGCCATGCGTGCCTGAAGTTTTTCACTCACAACGTCTGCGCCATCGTTTACTTTGAGGTCCTTCGCGCATTCTCGTCGGACGCTCGCAGCATGAAGATCACTTGGTTTCACTTTCAGCTTGCGATGTGCTGCGATTTTTCCGTGCTTGCGAAGCTCGCCGCGCCGGTACGAACATACTCACCTGCCGATGACTACTCTTCGTAATTCCAGGTCAGGCCGCCGTCGACGAAATATGTTGTGCCGGTAACGTAGTCCGCATCGGAGGAAGCCAGGAAGACGGCGACGGCGGCGACGTCTTCCGGCGTGCCGAGACGCTTTAGCGGAATATTGTCCAGCAGCGCGTTGAGTTTCGCCTTGTCCTCCATCAGGGCTTTGTTGATAGGCGTTTCGATGGCGCCTGGAGCGATGCCGGTTACGGTGATGCTCAGAGGCGCAAGCTCAATGCCCCAGTTGCGGGTGAGCATTCTTACGCCGCCTTTGCTGGCGCAATACGAGGAATAGCCGGGGAACGGCAAATCCTCGTGAACCGAGCTGATGTTGATGACCTTGCCGCCGCTTTTGGCTTCCATGCGATGTTTCACAAAAGCTTGCGTAATGAAAAAGACGCCTTTCAGATTTACGTTGAGTACGGCGTCGTAATCTTTCTCAGTGACATGCCAGAACTCAGCTTGCTTCTCGATGCCGGCATTGTTCACCAGAATGTCGATGCGGCCGAGTTGCTTCACAGCTTCGGCTATGAAGCGTTGACCGTCTGCGAAGTCCCCAACGTCACACTGGATAGCGGCGACTCTGCCGCCCTGTTTTCTTACGAGCGCGGCGACTTCATCGGCGCCGTCCTTGTTTTTTCGATAGCACAGCGCGACGTCCGCGCCTTCCCGCGCAAATCGTTCGACAATGCCGCGCCCAATGCCCTGATCGCCGCCGGTAACTGCGGCCACTTTTCCTTCCAGTCGTCTAGAGCTGCTCCCTTGCGGTGATTTATTGGGGGTTGCTCCCGCTCGTGCCGGCATATTGCGCTCCTGTTCTGGGGTTCACCGATGAGATGCGAGCAGGCGCAAATCAGGGTTCAGCAAAGACAATGCGGTAGGCGTAGGCGTATTTGCCAGGACTTTTCGCGGGAAGCTGGATGCGCAAACCATCGGGCTGCTGGCGAAATTGCAGCTTGGCGTCAGAACCGAGTAGGGTGACCTCCGCAATTCTCCCGGTCCCCACCGAGCCTCCCAGAGCGCGTACCACGGCTTCGCCGCCGGTTGGCCAGGCGAGTTCGATGGCGTAGAGCGTTCTGCCTTTGGTGGCGAAGCGAAAATCCGCCGCGGTGTAGTTCGCTGTGTCCGTATCGTGAAATGCACCCGCGGTCACTTTTGTGGGGCCTTCGCCGTAAATGCGCCAGGGCCGCGTGCCGTAAATCGCTTCGCCGTTCACCGCGAGCCACGAACCTACATCGCGCAGCACCTGTTGAACCTCGTCGGGAATGGTGCCGTCGGGACGTGGCCCGATGTTCAGCAGGAGATTGCCGTTTTTGCTGACGACGTCGATCAACTGATGGACGATAAACTGCGGCGACTTGAAGGTGTCGTTTTGAATGTACCCCCAGGACTTGTTGCTGACAGAAGTATCGGTCTGCCAGTACAGCGGACGAATTTCTCCGAGTTGGCCGCGCTCCACATCGAGAGCGCCGGAGTGCTCCTCCATCGCGTAATCCTTGTAATTGATCACACCGGCGTGACCGCTCGATTGCAGTGTGGAGTTGTAGTAGAACGTCGCGAAGCGCGTCAGGTCTGCGCGCACGGAAGGCTGCCCGATCCACCAATCGAAGTACATGACGTCGGGATGATATTTCTCGACGATTTCCGCGGAGCGTGCCAGCCAATCCGCGGTCCATGCCGCAGAAACGAAGGTGAAGTCGTTAGAGAGCGGCGTGCCTTCTTTGGCTTCGATCCAATTATGCGCCGGCCCATAGAACGCGGCGAATTGCGGATCGTTGAGTTGCGACGGAATGGCGCGGCCGACGCCCAAAAAGAAATTGTGTTCAACCCGGTGGGACGATGCGCCGAAGTGGAGGCCTTCGGCGCGCGCGGCCTTGGCTAGTTCCCCGATGACGTCGCGATGTGGACCCATCTTGGCCGCGGTCCAGTCGCTTAGACCGCTGTCGTACATGGCGAAGCCGTCGTGGTGCTCGGCCACGGGGACGACGTATTTGGCACCAGCTTCCTTGAACAGCCGCGCCCAGGCCGCAGGGTCAAAGCGCTCGGCCTTGAACATGGGGATGAAGTCCTTGTAGCCGAATTTATCCGGCGGGCCATAGGTGGCGATGTGGTGCTTGTATTCCTCGGAGCCGGGACGAAGCATGTCGCGCGGGTACCACTCGCTGCCGAAGGCAGGCACGGAATAGACGCCCCAGTGAATGAAAATGCCGAACTTAGCGTCCTTGTACCAGTCTGGAGCCTCGTAACCGCGCAGGGATTCCCAGTCGGTGCGGAAGGGGCCTACGTGGTCGAGCCGGTCAACTTCTTTGAGTAGAGCCGCTCGGGCCGCATCGTACTTGGCGCTGGCTTTCTGCCACAGTAGGTCAATGGTGTCGGGATCTTGCGAGGCGGTCGGCGCGGTAGCCGCCGCCTGAGTCGAGGAGCTGGGCGTCTGGCAAAACGTGACAGGAGCAGCAAAGCAGAATCCGCCGAGTACTAAAACCAAAATGCAGGGGCCCATCCCCCTGTTATGTAGAAAGAGGCTGTAAGTCATTGAAAACAAAGGTTTGCGGGTGTCCAAACGCTTCAGAGGGGGTAAGAGGCGGCAAGCTACTCGAAAATCGCGACTTGCGAGTACGCGAACGAGACAAAACCAGAAACGGCGCGGGAATTGTGAAGCGTCGACAAACCGGCTGGTGTCAGAGCTAAGTTGCTTGTTTGTGCGATGCACAAGGGACACGGTTACCCCTTTAGGTCCCCGCGGCCAGAGACAAACGCAGTATACACAAGTAGTACCGATCGTCGACAACAGACCTATATGTGCTTTGTGTTGTTGATACCAAGCGGACTCCGACGAACCCAGTCGTACATCCGGGACTGGATGCCGATACAACGCCCGTTACGACTTCGACACAGGCTGATGCGGGGGGAAGAGCGCTGACGGTGCGGGCCGAAGACCCTCTTCGCTGCTTGCCGGCTCGTTTTCCACAACCCCTACTCTGGAAAATCCCCTGCTCTTCGCATAAGATGCGCCGCCCAGCAAGTGACATCGGTGGTTTGGAAGAATCGACTGAGTCGTTCGGCCTCAACGCTTCGGAGAACGCGAATCCAAGGAACTCGACGTACAGTCTAACGACCTGTACTTAAACTAGCCGTTCAACCAGTGTTTTGAATTCAACGGGAGTCCTACCATTTTGCTAGGCGTGGGTGTCTGGAGAGTCCGCGTATGGCCGATGTATCGGTTGAGACGGAAAGACATAGCCAGATCCGCACCTCACATTTCAGAGTAACTTGCGCCGCCGCAGTTATGCTGGCCGCCGCCCTGGGCTTAACGTGCGGCTGCGCCGGTATCATTAGCGGTAGTAGCACGACAAAAACCGCATCACCACAAATCTACGCGATCTCTGGAACGCTCAGCCCGGCAGCAGGCGGAGCTGGGGCTGCGGTCACCTTGAGCGGACCGTCCAGCGCGACGGCAACGGCCAACAGCTCCGGAGCATACAGCTTTACCGGGCTGGCAAATGGCTCGTACGTGATTACACCGGGTCACGCGGGATATAGTTTCGCCCCCGCAACACAGGGTGTGACGGTAAGTGGAAGCGATGTCACCGGAGTGAACTTCACCGCCGCACCGCAGGGCCAGACCTTTACACTTTCAGGAACGATTAGCCCGACAACAGGCGGTGCAGGCGCTACGGTTACGCTTACCGGAGCGGCTGCAGCTTCGACGATGACCGACAGCGCCGGAAATTATTCTCTGGCAGGTTTGTCGAACGGCGCGTATACCGTCACTCCGCGCAGCACGGGCTATGCCTTCAACCCAGTCAGCCGTAATGTAACCATCAATGGAGCCAATGTTGGCGGAGTTAGCTTTACGGCGGCAGTGCAATCGCCACACTCGGTGGCCCTCAACTGGGGCGCCAGCCCGACGACGACAGTGACCGGTTACAACGTGTACCGGAGCACTGTAAGCGGAAACTTATTCGCCAGGGTGAACGGCGCGCTTGTGGCTGGGCTGGCTTACACCGATTCGTCGGTACAGAGCGGAACGACCTACTATTACGTGGCCACGGCGGTTGATGGAAGTGGCAATGAGAGCGTCTTCTCCAACCAGGTCTCAGCGGCCATTCCCTAGTAATCGCCAAGAAAGTTGGCGATCCCACGTTGAGCAACGGCCACCCTTGGAAATCTCACCGTCGTAAGGCACGTCGTGGCGCGAGTGCCGGGTTTTTCCAAAAGCCGAAGAAGCTAGCTCGGTCCCGAAAGGCCGCCTAGCGCACGGGAGGCCTTCTCCGCCAGTGGCGAGTTTGGATCGAGATGGATGGACTTCTGTAACTCACTGTGGGCGCGCTGGGCATCATTTAACCGCTGGCAGATCATGGCGAGATGATAATGATACGTGGCGTTGGAAGGCGCGCTCTTTACGGCTTCCTCGAGCTGCTGAGCGGCCAGAGAATACGCACCGTTTCGAAAGTACGCCCATCCAAGCGTGTCAGCTGAGTTGGCTGCTTTAGGAAGGCCACGACGCGCCGTTTGTGCCAGCGTGAGGGCGACGTTGACGTTGCCATCGTGTTCCAGCAGCAAATATGCGAGATTGTTGGCGGCAACAGCATCGTCTGGGCGAATGGTCAAAGCACGCTGATACGCTTTTTGCGCCATCTCCCACTGGCCTTGAGCTTCAAGGACAGTTCCTAGTCTTATCTGGAGTCCGGCATCGTCGGGTTTCAATGCTAGAGCGCGCTGATAATTTGCGCTGGCGTCGAGAGGTTTCCCGAGCTCTTGGTCGACTTGTCCGAGCAGAACAAGTCCAGCGACATTGCGAGGATCAAGTTCCACGCAATGTAACAGTGAAACTTCAGCGTCCGCCGCGCGTTTATCCTGTAGATCGGTTTCGGCTTTCAGGAGGTAGAGTGACGCGCTGCTTGGATTCCGTTCGATCTGCTTTTCAATGAATTGGCGGGCCTCTGCAGGCTTTCCGTTCCGCAAATCCACATCGATTGTGCCCTGGATTGCTTCCAGAAATTCCGGGGCGCGATTCAGCGCTTCCCGATAGAAATCCTGAGCTTCACTCCACCGCTGTTGCGAAGCACGCAGCTGCGCCAGCTTGGTGTACCCCAGCGGATTGTCGGGAATCGTGCGAATTAGTTCGTTTAGGTCCGCCACGGCACCGGCCGCGTCACCCTGATTGGCGTGGGCGGCGGCAGCAAATAAAAAACCCTCAGGATTTCGGGGTGCGATCTTTTTCAGTTGCGCGCCAGCCTTCTCCAGTTCCTTCCAATCGCCACGTTGCGTGGCGCTGGCGCCAAAGGCGACCCAGGCTTCCACAAAATTGGGGTGCAGCTCGATCGCTACACTCCACTCCTTCTCGGCCTCATTGGTATTTCCTTTGGCAGCGTTGGCCATCCCGAGTTGATAGTGCGCAGCTGGATTTGCGGGGGCGGCCTTGGCCGCCTGTTGCAAGACCGCAAGGGCCTCGTCTGATTTCTCTCTCTGGAGGAGAACCTGGCCGCGTAAAATCAGTGCCGCCGGATCTTCAGGTGCTTTCCGGAGGATTTCTTCGGTGACTTTTGCCGCTTCCTCGATTCGATGCGTAAAGATCAGCAACTCGGCGTAGGATCTCTGGACGGGTAAGTCGTCGGGATGATCCTTGGCGAGCGAGGCGAACTCGACGAGAGCATGTTGGGAGTCGCCTTCGCTGAGGTAGTAAGCGCCAAGCATGGTGTAGGCGGCGGGATCTCCGGCAAGCTGGGTCTTCGTCTCAAACAGCAGTTTTTCAGCCAGATCTTGGCGATCCTCGGCTATGTACAAGGCCGCAAGCGCGGCCCTTGGGGCGGCGTTCTTCGGAGCAATGGCTATAGCGCTGTGAAATTGAGCCTCGGCGTCTTGCCATCGCTTGTGACTCTGGTAGAGGGTACCTAGCGCCATAAGAGGGACTAAAGAGGCGGGAGACAGGTTCTTGGCCTTGATAAGATTTGCTTCCGCCTCCGGAAATAAACCTAATCGCTGTTGAACGCCGGCCAGATTGACGTAAGAGGTGGCGTCCTGAGGCGCCAAGCTCACCGCATCGGACGCTTCGCGCAATGCGGTGCTCAGGTTCCCGAGCTGAACGTCACTGTCGGAGAGCAAAATCTGCGCTCCCGGATTGCCGGGGTTACCTTGCAAGACCAGCTTGGCCTCACTCCTGGCATCGGCTGCCCGTCCGCCAGCCAGATATAGCTGCCCTAGATCGAGGTGCGCCGGCCAATTTTGGGGTTCCAGTCCGATTGCGCGTTGCAATTCCTGAAAGGCGGGAGTCCAGTTGGCTAATTTAAGATGGCACTTTGCTAACTTATAGTGCGCGGCCGCAAATCTCGGATCGATCTGGATCACACGACCGTAGGTCAGCAGCGCTTCACGAAATTTGCCCTGCGCTACGTACTTGTCGCCCTCTTGTACAAACGCCAGTTTGCGTAGGTTGGGGTCGCGAAAACATCCCGAAAAAACCAAACAGGCCTGGAGGGTGAGGGCTAACAGAAAGCGAGTCGTGCAGGCGAAGGGGAATCGCAGTGGCTGAATCACGGTGTCTCTCAGTGGGCATTTTTGTGCCCAAGGGAAAGAGCGGAAAATTGGACAACTACGCCGCTAAATTATTGAGAACAAAGGGAGAAAGCAAGAACTGTAGTCATGCAAGGCCGGGCGCGATTTGGACGCAAATGGGGACGAAGCACCAAATTTTTGGATATTCTGGACAGAAAACTTCCCTTGGTGAACTTATCGTTCAGGAAGATGAAGGAGAACGTGATTTGACGAGCTTGCTCGTTTGCCTGGCAATTAAGCGCATGCTGCTGAAAGTACACAGCTTATCGCCTATATAGCCATTTTGGATAAGGTGGCAACCCGCATGCTCGATGAACGAAGGGATAGGTATGCTTCTGTATTTGTGAGAAAAAAGCATGGTACGAAACGGCGAGTTCGGTCTGGATGACGTAAAAAGAGTGACCAGCAGATATTGGTGGATCGTTCCACTGTCAGTGCTGAGTTGCGGCGCGATTGCCATTGGGGTGGCGCACCTGTTGCCAAAGAAATATACGTCCCAGACGGTGGTGCTTGTCGCCAAGCCGACCGTGCCGACGGAGTACGTGAAGCCCGTAGTGACCGAGGATTTGAGCCGGCGCCTCGCGTCCATGAAAGAACAGATCCTTAGCCGAACACGGCTCGAGCCGGTTATCGAGAAATTTGACATTTACAGCAACGATCGCGGGAAGGCACACATGGAGGAGTTGGTTGATCGTCTGCGAACGGCGATCGAAATATCTCCCCTCGCACCAATGGCCGGTACAGAAGACCGTAGCATGCCGGGATTCAGCGTCAGCGTGACCTTTAACAATCCGCAGCTGGCTCAGCAAATTTGTACGAGTATCACCTCGATGTTCATGGAACAAAATGCAAGCGCTCTGGAGCAACAGGCAACGCGCACTACATCTTTTCTCAACCAGCAGCTCGACGAGGCGAAAGCTAAGCTTGACGAACAAGACGCCAAGCTAGCGCAATTCAAACGTGAATATATGGGTTCGCTGCCTGAGGAAGAACAAGGCAACCTGGGCGTGCTGATGAGCCTGAACTCCCAGTTGGATGCAACGACTCAAGCGCTCAGCCGCGCGCAGCAAGACAAGGCATTTAACGAATCTTTCTTGAACCAGCAAGAAGCAAATTGGAAAGCCTCGCAGACCGGACAGAATCCGGACAGCATGGAGGATCAACTCCGCGTGCTTCAGGAGCAGTTAACCACGCTGGAGGCCTTATACACTCCGAAACATCCAGATGTGGTCAAAAAGAAAAGCCAGATCGAGGAACTGCAAAAGAAAATAGCGGAATCGCCTGAACTAGAAAATCGGCCGACAGCAACACCGCATAGCACGACCGAACCATCGCAGATCCAGCAGCTCCGGGCGGGCTTACGCCAGCAGGACCTTAATATCGCTGATTTGACCAAGCGGCAGGCGCAAATTCAGGAACAGATCCGTGTGCAGCAAGGACGTGTGCAGGCTAGCCCGATGGTGGAGCAACAGCTCAAGGAACTGACACGGAATTACCAAAGCGCATCGGATTTTTATAACGATTTGCTCAGGAAGCGTGACAACTCCGCGATGGCGACGAATTTGGCTCATCAGCAGGAAGGCGAGCAGTTTCGTGTGCTGGATCCACCGAGCCTGCCGGCGAATCCCTCTTTCCCAAACATGCCCAAGTTCGCGGGTGGGGGTCTCGCGGCAGGATTTGCTTTGGCATTGGGTATTCTCTATCTCCTGATGTTAATGGACCAGACTTTCCATACGCAGAAGGACGTGGAAGTCTGCCTCAAGCTTCCAGTGCTAACAACCATCCCTTTGCTCGATCTTTCGGAGCCGTGCGATGTGAGCACCGGAGCGGCTGAGGCATCCGCAGTTGCAAGCCAGTGAGTGACTAAGTGTTTTCGAGGAAATATGAGTCGCATCCATGAAGCTTTAAAGAAAGCAGCGCGGGAGAGGTCCATACCCGCCGATATGATGGCGAAGGCGGCCACAGTGGAAGTGGCGCGGGAGACGAAACCCGTCGTTGGAACTGAAGCGAGCGCCCCCCGGCTTCAGAAACACGACAGGGTCGGATTGAGTGACGGGTTAGACCCGCTTATGAATTATGAGGAATTCGTAAAGCGGTGCGCCCACCCGGAGTGGCGAATCGACCCGCGCATGAGCGTATTTCAAAACCCGAATGCCGGGGACGGCACACCGGAGCGATTTCGTGTGCTGCGTTCTCGACTGTCTCACGTTGCGACCACACGCACGCTACGGAAGATTTTAGTGACCAGCGGAGTCGCTTCCGAGGGCAAGACGTTTGTGGCAGCGAACCTTGCGCAATCGATGGTGCAACAGCCGGATCGGCGTGTATTGCTTATCGATGCCGATTTACGCCTGCCGCGACTGCATGTTGCGTTCGGCGCGCCGCGGCGTCCGGGGCTGACGGAGTATCTGCGAGGGGAGGCCGATGAGTTTCAGGTGGTTCAGAAGGGCGCTGAGGAAAATCTCTGTTTGCTCTGCGCCGGGAGTGAAGTAGACAAACCCAGTGAATTGCTTTTGAGCGAGCGCATGAAAGGTTTGCTCGAGCGGCTTACATCCCTTTTCGATTGGATTATTATCGATTCACCGCCAACCTTGCCGGTGAATGACGCGAGTGATCTTGCGCGCCTTACTGACGGCGTTTTGCTGGTACTTCGCGCAGGTGCCACTCAAGCGGATGCCGCCGAGAAAGCGGCGGCGGAGTTTAAGGGTAAGAACCTGATTGGGGTCGTGCTCAATCAGGTCAAGCCGGACAATTCATACGGCGAATACTACTATCCGCTGCGAAACGCGACCCGAATTGCTCCTGCTGTTTGAGCTGACCAGACCGAAACCTCGTGGTCTGTACACTGCTGACCGGGAACGAAGTGGGCTGTGAGGCTGAAACTTCGCTTCACACTCTTCGCACGTCTATCTTACTTAAGTCGAGCCTCTTCAGTCGCTTAACTTCGCCAAGGGCCTAAACAAAGGCGGCAGCCTGATTGCTCAATAGTCGGTAGTTCTGCCTTCGCCCCAGCGACCGAGTCACCTGAGCAGAGAATAGGGAAGCGACTCTTGCGCCC